>Ga0210396_10000886_pt1 | contig 34621 bp, 30 predicted proteins | sample IncBWH17OmetaG_FD_155466 | JGI IMG/M metagenome (GOLD analysis project Ga0210396, IMG submission 155466) | Forest soil microbial communities from Barre Woods Harvard Forest LTER site, Petersham, Massachusetts, United States - Inc-BW-H-17-O ...
TGATTTCGTAACAATTGACCATTTGACAATGGTCACGAGCAGCTGTCACGTGACGGTTAGCACGTGATCCGCCGACGATCCGGTGTAAGTGCAACAGGGTTTTCAATGTGAAATATGTCAGTAGATAAGCTTCAGAGAAAATTGAATTTGACGTGAGTTTCCCGCAGTTTTGCTGATTACACCGAACCCGGCACCTTCAAGTGTGTTTGCGGGAAGCCCCATCGTCACGATGTTGAAGATGTTAAAGAACTCCGCACGAAATTGCAGGCTGACGAGATCGGCTCCCCCCTTTCGCTTCCCGAACGGTGTGTCCTTGATGAAGGCAAAGTCATAGTTGTAGAAAGCGGGTCCACGAAAAGTGTCTCTTCCCAGGCTGCCAAAGCGGCCCTTATTTGGGCCTGTGCCGTCGGGCAGATTTATTGGGATTGAAAAGTAAGAAGTATTGTTCGGGCCCATTCCGAAGTAGTCTTCCCGAATCTTCCTCGCCGTAGAGAGGATAGGCGTCGCTATCTGATCGGGGCGATCTGCGCCATTAGAACCAGCGCCTGTCTGCTGGACTCCGGAGTAGACGGTAAAAGGTAAGCCACTGGTGATCGTCGAGATGCCCATGATCTGCCATCCTCCTGTCACCTTGGAAGAGACACGACTAAGAGCGGGCCAGTCTTCGAGATGAAGGTCCTGCACGGCGCTCAATGTAAATGCATGTCCAACATCAAAGGTCGACGGACCCTTTTCGGGGCGAGTGTTGAAGGGGTCCTGCGGATAGGGTTGCGCAACTGCACCAGTTGCTCCCACCCCCCCCGAAACGGAGCTGGTGTCATCGAGAGACTTGGCCCAGGTATAGCTGGCCGAGAGGCTGGGTCCACGACGGCCAAAGTTCCCGGAGAGTGAAGTTTGGAGTGCGTGATAGGTGGAGTGGGACGAGGCTGTGATGACACTCTCGAGGCCAAAACCACCGATAGGCACACCTGAAGAATCAAACCGCGTGTGACGGGCAAACTCGGGACCTGCACCGGGATAAGCGTTTGGAAAACTTGTGCGGGGCAGCTTTACTCCTGCCGTTCCAACATAGTTCACATCAGCCGTCAGGGTTCCAAAGGCTCGCTCAAGACCTGCGGTCCAGGTATAGAGGGTGCCGTTGCCGAAAGATCGATCAATTCCGCTAAGGCCAAGAGGGCTCACCGCATGGCTTGGCGTAAGGGCGGCAACATCGTTCTGATAGCGATCAATATCCATGACCGTATTGGGTGCTACATCCTTTGTGTTGCCGCTCGCAAAGATATCTACGCCAGGCGGTGTATACGCGCGCGGCAACTGCGCCGGCGTGATCTGGAAGCCAAACGGAACAGGGGCACCCTTGGCCGCCACTAATCTGGGATAGACGGCAAACGGCGTAGAGCCTGTAAGGAAGTTGTCCTGCCAGATGTTGGGCGGAATGACGGTAACTGCACCTCCCACATGAAACTGCAAGAGTTGCGATGCGCGCCATGTCAGCTGTGCCCGAGGCCCCCAGCCATTGAGGTTGAGCTTATATCCGGGCTGCGGATTGACCACATATTCCTGCACATTCCCCGTATTCAAGAAGCCTGACGTTCGTTTTGCGCGCTCCGTGATCGGGGTATAAATCTCCCAGCGGATTCCGTAGTCGAGCAGGAAACTAGGATTCAATTTCCAGCTATCCTGCGCATAAATAGCTCCAGCATTGCGATTGATCGCGGCCGGCCCAATGTGTTCTCCGTTGGAGAAATAGCTGGGCGCGACAGCCGCCGTATAAACAAACGGGCTCCCCGAAAGTAGGCCCGTCAACGTATCAGGTAGCGGATCGCCCGCATGAATCTCGTGGGTTCCGCTCACCGACGGAATATCGCTTCTCGCATATGCTGTTCCGCCGCCGAAGTCATACTCTCCGTTTGGGCTGACGCCAAAGTAGGTAGTATCCCTGTTGAAACGAACCTCGCCACCAAACTTCAACGTGTGGGATCCCGTCGCTACAGTGAAACTCTGTTGCGCTTGGAACAAATTTCCAAACGCTGTCATCACCGATCCTGCAGCGGCATTAAACGCTTCGAATGATCCGTCACTAAACTTCAAAGCCGGGTCTGTTCGGTTCGGTGTAGGGAAAGAAGGTGTGCTCCGCGTCACGCTTATGGATGACGCCATAAACACGTTGGGCGATATCGTCCGAGTAAAGGTGAACACCAGATTTCTCTGTCGGTCGATGTACTGAATGCCGAACGAGGGATCGATCGCAGTCTGGTCAGGATTCGTAGTAGGGCCAGTAAGATTGTTGAAATTGAACCGCGCTAAAAAACGATTCTTATCGGAGAACTCGTGGTCCAGGCGGATGGAGAATTGGTCCGCATCGGTAACCACCTTGGACGAAGCCGCATAGGTATGCATTCCATAAGAACCGGTTGGGAGATTGGGCAGCGGATATCGTGCGAGAATTTTCGCGATCCCGGTGTCCACCGGCACGATAAGCGTATCGCCGGGATAGGCCGTCGTGTCTATTCCCTGGCGCTCTTCAGCCGTCGGAACAGGAAAGACCTGCGTGGTCCCAAGCACCTGGCGAAAGCCCTGATATTGACCAAAATAAAATGTCTTTCCCCTGCCGTCGTATACGTGAGGAAGCACAACGGGACCGCCATTGGTAAAGCCAAACTCGTTGCGTCGAAAAGGCGGAATTCGTTCAGGATGCTCAGCCGTTGCATGGTCGAAGTAGTTGCGCGCATCGAACGCAGAGTTTCTAACAAATGAGAAGACCGATCCGTGAAATCCACTGCTCCCCGACCGGGTAATGATGTTAGTAAAGCCCGCTGCACCTCGGCCAACCTCAGCAGGCATCCAGCCGGAACTCGACTTTATCTCTTCGACCGCGTCCACATTAAAGTTAGAGAACGTAGAGCCACCCATCTCGGGATCACTGATGTCCGCTCCGTCCATTGCAAATACGGCTTCCACGCCGCGTTGGCCATTAATCGCAAATTGCTGTGTGAAGTTCGTGGCGCCGTTTGCGTCAGTCATCGTGCCGGCAGCCAACAACAATAGCTGGCTGAAGTCCCGTTTGTTGAGCGGCAGCACACTTACCGTCTGGCTCGATAGCGCTTCCCCACCAGTGGATGTACCCTGATCAGCCGACGAAGTTATAGACAGAATTTTCTGTGCAGAAAGCGTAATAGCAACCGTAGGAGAAGTGCTCACTACGTTGATGGGGACTGCATATTGAATCTTGTCGTGATTTACATCGACTGAAAGTCGATACTGCCCGGCGGGTATCAGCGCAATCCGAAACTGCCCATCTGTTGCTGTCGTTGCATTGAAGGTTCGACTTTGTCCTTTAAGATGAACCTCTGCGCCCGGAATCGGTATACCTGCAGCGTCGCGGAGCACCCCCTGCCAAAAAGGAAGCGCTGCATTCTGTGCCAGGATTCCTCCCGAAAATATAAAACAGGTTACAACTGCCGCCGCCAGAATTTTGGAATACCGCATCCTCACCAACTATGAGACCTGAGATTCAGTGTTGCATCATTTGCGAAAATTTTCTTTATCCGTACAAGGGGAAGAGTTCGGCTGCTCTATATTTACTTGCCATTAATTGCCGCCCAGCGTCATATCTGGTTCGCGCTATGGAAATTTGATGGTAAACCCGTAGATAAACCTCCTTCGGTGCCATGATCGTCTGCGGCTTTAGAGTGTCAACGCTCGCAAAATCAGACCTTTGCGCTCCGTCTTTGGGACGAATACATCGGGAAGGAGGGACCGGTTTCGCCCAGATGATTGCTAAACATGCGCCAACGACGGAACTCCGGTGTTACATGATCCTGGCCCCTCAAATGATTTGTCGCGGACGCAGCCCGCAAACGGCCCTGATGGTTATCTATTTAATGAATCGCCGAACTTTATTGCGGAGTGTTATCCCGATTCGCTCTAATGTATTGCGTGACTGAACCAATAAGAACCGGGCTTCTCCCTATCACAGTCAAAACGGGAGTGGTTCTCCGACTGGCACTAACAGTGCCTTAGCACTCATTGCGCTATTCAAGTCGATCAGTGTTCTCGGCAAGTGGCCGAAAACCGGCTAATCGGAAAAGTGAGCTTCCAATCGAATGAGCTACTACTTGGCAATCTAATTTCGCGGATTTAACTATCTGCCGGCAGCATAATTTTCCCAAATTATGCTGCAAATTACACGTTGGCGGGCCTTTTCGTTCCAGAATCAGAACGCTTCAACCAGGTGGCCTTGTTCGGGGTCCGCAAAGGGGATGCGTAGCCAGGACTACAACCGAAACCGTGCAGGTTGCACGAGATGGTGTGGCGGCGCGATATGCCAACGCTGCAGCGCAATGAGCCCTATCAGGTACCGACCTCGGCGTCTACACGACTTGTCTATCGCGGACTGCCCTCGACCAGATGGAGGACCACATTACCAGCTCGTCTGCCTGGAAACGAGTTCAAGCTCTTCTAGTCCCAAAGGAGGAGATGGCAGGCGGCCGAGCGATTCCTCCGTTGCATGCTGGGCATGTGGGCCTTCTCTGTATGGCAGGCATGCTCAATGGTGTCTTTGGACAGGGAGATGAGTGTCACAATATCCGACTTGCTCTCGGCGAACTGATATACCGCGCCTATGGCGAGGACCATCGTAATCAGATTTTGTGGCTGCCTAAAACGATACGCGGAATGCAAACTGCAGTTGCCGCATGGGAATATTCGAGTCCGTGTTGCTGATGACACCACCGTTCGCACAGTCCACGCAACGCGCGCCTGATGAATTGGGAATGTCCAGTGCAGGATGATTGAAGAGGTTGAATACCTGGAACTGGAACTGTCCCTTCACCCGCTCCGTTACCGGAATGTCCTTTATCAGAGACGCATCAGCGAGAAACTGATTCGGCCCGCGGAAGGAGTTGCGGCCAACATTTCCAAACGTGGCAAACGCCGGCAACAAGAAAGCTCCGGAACTGTTTGGCGAACCGACCGGACTCGACATCGGTGTAAACAGGTGGACGGTGCGCGTCTGGGCATTAAACCCGCCCGCGTGCACGTTGAAGCCTGAACCTTTATCGGGTCGGCAATCGCTGCTACGTCCCGGGCCGTTGAAGTTCGTATCCAGGTCTTGCTGCTGGCCGCATCCGGAGAACGTCGGCGTAAACGGTGAACCGCTCTGATAGGTTGTTGATCCGCTTATGGTGTATCCGCCAATCAGATAGTCCATCCATCGGGTGCTGTTCAAAAAGAACATGCGGTTCTTGCCGAACGGCAGTTGATACAGGCCACTCAACACAAAGATGTTCGTGCGGTTCGTATCGTTCGGTCCACGACTCACACGAGGGTAGCGGGCAAACACACTGTCATTGGCATAGTTGATTGCCTTGGACCAGGTGTAGTTAGCGTTGAACTGCAGACCATGCGAGAACCGCTTGTCCAGCTTCGTTTGCAGTGCGTTGTAGTTTGCATTCCCTGCTGGAGCAGCCGATGTCATGCCGTTGCTGCAGCATATTACCGGCGCACCGTTATAGGTGTTAGGAAATCGGTTGTAGAAAGGACGCCGTTGCGCGATGTTTCCCGAAGCAAGCTCAGCGGGCGTGGACGCAAGCACCGGGCCATTCAGATCGAAACCATATGTCTCGCCCGGATAGATGCGCTCAGCACGATTGCCGACATAGGCGATCTCCATCGTCGTGTTGGCACCGAATTGTTGTTGCAGGGTGAGATTCCACTGGTCCACCTTCGGCAATTGAATGCGCTCAGGACGAAACTGTGGGCCGAACGTATCGCTGAGAGGGATGATTCCGTTGGATGGAACAAAGGGTGCCGGTGGACGAACTGGAGGATTCGCAAGTGTCGTCGAATACAGGCCGATTGCATTGTTGGACGTGAAGTCTTCGTTTGCGAGCACTGGAAGGTTATGTGTCAGAACGCTGCCGAAGAGCGTTCCAAAGTATCCAACGTTGTCATACACCTGCCCGAAGCCGCCGCGAATAACCGTATACGGTAGCACCTGGTAGGCAAACCCTAGCCGGCCCGCGAGATTCAGAAAGTCCATGTTCTGGTTGCCGTTGGTGCCAATGCCATTGACTCCTACAACGCGCGTCCCGCCTGAAGCGATCGAGGCGAATCCGCCCCTGCCTGTTCCATTCACAGTTTCCGGGAAGATCAGATCCCAGCGCACGCCATAGTTCAGTGTCAGCTTCTGAGTGACGCGCCAGCTATCTTGTCCAAAAAACGCAAGGCGCTTCTGTCGATTTGCCGCATCGTTCTGATAAACATTGAAACGCTGAAATTCATTGACCTGGCCAAACAGAAGCGAAGCCAGTCCTGATCCTGCGCCATCAGGACCAGCAGTCGATCCATTGTTGAAGTTCAATACGCCACTACGGTTGTTGTCGCTGGCGTTGCGCAGATTGAACGCGTAGCGAATATCGCCGCCGAATTTGATTGTGTGAGTCCCTATGATCTTCGTCCAGTTGTTAACAAACTGGTAGACCTGCTCACTCTGCAGGAGAGGGCAGTTGCAGCCCTGATTGCCGAAGTTGCTGATGCTGTTGTCGCTGATATTGAAGCTGGGCAAGCCACTTGTGTCAGGCAACGTATTTAGATTAGGAATGCCCGCCGCTGTCGCCGGTGTTGTTCCAACCGAAAACTTGTTCTCCGAAACGTGGTAGTTCAGATACCCCGCACGAAACTCCGCCAACAACCCTGCATTCACGACATAGTCAACACCTATAGAGGCATTCTGGTTTTGCACATTCGATGTGCCCGTAGTGTTGGTAATGCCGAAGCCCTGTCCACCTCCCGCACCGAATGCCGGAGCACCCAGCAGTCTGTACAGCGCGTAGTCATAGCGTCCGAATGCACTTACCTTGTCATTCGCTCGGTAATCCAGTCTAACGTCAGCCTGATCGCCATTGACCGATCCGGAGCCCGAAGCCGCATAGTTATTCTGCGTTCCCGATGAAGACGTTGCATTCGGAGCCGGAAGCAGACGTAGGAAATAGATTGCCTGCGGAGACAGCACAGAAACAGGAACTGCATTAGGAGCATAGGCCGTCGCCGCTCCCCCCGAGACGGGGCGGTAATAGACAGAGCCTGTCGTCACATACTGACTAAGATCGCAGATCGTGCTCCCCGTTGCCAGGCAGGTGTTCCGGACTGTGTTCGTCGGTACCGACTGCAGGAAGCTCGTTCCCAGTCGCTGCCGCAGACCCTGGTAATCCAGGAAGAAGAAGGCCTTGTTTTTGGTGAGGGGACCACCTAGCGATCCGCCGAACTGGCTGTACAGCGCACTCGGGAGAAATCGCCCGGTGACCGGGTCGCGGAGAGCGTTCGCAAAGGGATCGCGCGCCTGCTGCGCACCGCTATGCCGGAACCAGAACGCATCGCCATGAAACGCACTCCTGCCCGACTTCGTGCTCGCGCTGATTATGCCGCCCGCCGCGCCGCCAAACTCGGCATCGTAGTTTTGTGTCGTCACTTTCATCTCGCTGATCGAGTCCAGCGTCGGATTAATCACGATGATTCCCAGCACGGGGTCACGATTATCCGTTCCGTCCAGCAGGAATCCCTGGACGCCATAGTTTGAGCCGTTGGAGTTCAGCGCGATGCCGCCCTGCGGGTTTTCGGGCCCAAGGATGTTGAACGTGGAACGCTGCATCCCCGGCGTAAGCAAGGCGAAGGTCGTAAAGTTACGGGTCAGGTTCGGCAGCGCCTGGATCGATCGCTCGTTCAAACTCTCCGAAATCTCTGCCCTGTCGGTCCTCAGCGCCGGAGCCTCGGCAGTCACCGTGATCGACTGCTGTCCCCCGGCAACCTGCAGGGCAACGTTCACCAGCTGTGACATTCCAGCCTGCAGTTCCAGATTCTCGACCTGGCTGGGGGCAAACGCTCCGGACTCGACCTTAACGGAATAGGTGTCCGGGATGAGATTATCCGCCCGCCAAAATCCCTCTGTACTGCTCTGAACCACGGTCGTGGTTCCCTTGTTGACGTTGGTTACCGTTATCTGCGCGTTCGGGACGATCGCTCCCGTATTGTCGGTAATGGTCCCGTACAGCGATCCGTAGACCGCCTGGCAAGAGCCGGATATCCCCCCGAGCAGTATCACTGCCAGGAACAGGGTTCCGAGGCATATCTGCTTTCTAATTGATTTCATCTTTGCCTCCATGAATGACATCCAAAGAGCGTCGCCTGGGTTTTGCCAAAGTGCGAATCCAGCAACACATGGCGTAAAGCGGAGTTGTTTTGGTGGTTCCGTTTTTACGTCTGATGTGAGCCGTTGTAGAACATGCACCTAACTAACCGCGGTTGAATACGTCATTCACCGTGATTTGACCGTCAAATACAGTGAAAGACTGGTTATCTCCATGAAAACAGTCGCGGAACAAAACACTCAAATCATTGATTTCACGGGAGATCCTCGCTGGGAACTGACCCAGCGCATTATCGAAAGTCCCCACCTTGCCGGTTCCGTCCGTCTACGCGATTTTCTTCTTCATGTCACTGCGTGCGCTATACGAGAGACCCCGGAAGACGCTACCGAGCAGCAGATCGGAATCCAAGTTTTTCAGAAACACCCGGGATTCAACTCCAGCGAAGACAGCGTCGTGCGCAGTCAGGCGCGATTGCTTCGGCTTAAGCTATCTGCCTATTTCAACGCAGAGGGCGAAGCCGAGCCTCTAATCATGGAGATTCCCAAGGGCCATTACCTTCCCGTCTTTTTCCCGGCCGGCGAAGGAATTCGTAACCACTCTCCTAGTATTTCCAGGATCGCATTACACCGAAAGCGATTTGCCAATCACCCTTGGCGGATCGCCGCCGCAATCCTTCTGATTTTGTTGGGGCTGTCCGCTATTGGAGTTCGTTTATGGCAGCGGCATCACGCATCGTCCCAGCCGATTAGTCGACTCTGGGCACCCTTTCTCGCCGGTGATCCACCACTTGTCATCTATAGCAACGCGGTCTTCATCGGCGACTCCAAACGCGGTATGCGCTACGCCGCCAGTGATGGGTCGGATAACCAGGCAACCGATCGAGTCGATAACTACACAGGAATTGGAGAACTCGTTTCAGTCCATGAACTTACGCAGCTGTTCGATCAGCATCGGGCGGAATTTACACTTAAGCGCAGCCTGTTGGTTACATGGGACGAGGCCCGCGAGCGGAATCTAATCTTTATCGGGTCCGCTGCGGAAAACAACTCCCTGAAGACGATGCCATCCACGCAGGACTTTACCTTCACGGCTACCTCCGACGCTGCGGGGATTATCAACCGCCATCCCCGCAATGGTGAGCCCGCAGCCTATATACGCCCCGAGCATCCTCTCACGAAAGATTACGCAATAATCGCCCTTCTTCCAGGGATTCAGCCAGATCTTCACATGCTTGTCTTCAGCGGCTTGACGACGCTGGGCACAGAGGCTGCGGTCGAATATGCCGCAACCCCGGAGACCGCCGCAGAACTGATGAAACAAATCGCACCCGACGGCAAAGTCCACAACTTTGAAGCCCTTCTCGAGGTGGACATAAGCGGAGGAGTGCCTTTGCAACCAAAACTGGTTACCCTCCGCGTCCATTAGCTTGTTCCTGCATGTTGCCGTCCAAGACGCTGACCACCTCAAGTTCCGCGAACGACTTGTTTTGATCTCGGCAGAGCGAGCTGGTTCTGGCCCCAGCGCCCACAGCATCATGGATTAGTCATCGGAAGTCGGCTAATGTTTACGAATGGATCCATTCCACTTGGGTGAATAACCGGCTTTGCGGAGACTTGCCTTCCTACAAGTTTCCGCTAGCCGTCAGGTGTCCGAGATGCCAGACTTTTCGTCCAAGTGGAAAGTCACCCACTGAAATCAGTAAAACACTACGGCGTTTATAAGGGACCAATCCTCAAAACAAGGAGCCCAAGTAGGGTCAATGAGCAAGTTGGCCTGATATCGCCAGTTGACTTGGAAAGATGTCTCTGGGCTAAGTTACGCCACGGCTGGCACCCTTTCGCGATCGTGAAGGCCATCTCAAGTCAACATCACGAGTGGCCAGCAGCCGCCTCGCGATAGTGGAGTGCGGGAGTGGGCGCTACTTGCTCCCAATCTCACCGGCGGCCAATAGTGTTGTAGGGCAGAAAGCAACGGCAATGCCGATTCCAATCCACCTGTTGCTCCTAACAACAATCCCAACGGCGGCTCCGAGAACGTCTAAGGGGCAAAGGTACCGTTCAGTCGATAGCTATGTTGCCCTAAGAAGGGACCGCGAATTGTACATGCACGTGCTGTTGGTGATTAGGGCTGAGTAGTTTGTCAGCCATCCTGACTAAGCCTGCAAAAGAGTCGGCTTGCATCTTTCGCATAATATGCCCTCGATGTAATTGAACGGTCCACTCGGTGATCCCCAACTCAAATGCCACTTGTTTGTTTAGCAGACCGCTAGCCAACAGCGGCAGTACCTCTCGCTCTCTGGGCGTCAAAGATTCATATCGGGCAACTAAGCTGGCACGTTCGGTAGCTTTTCGACGATTGGCGAAACTCTGCTGCAACGCCCGTTCCACCGAACTAAGCAGCGCGGCTCCATCAACAGGTTTTGTAAAGAAGTCACTCGCACCTTCCTTCATCGCGCTTACTGCTAATGGAATGTCACCGCGCCCGGTGATGAAGATGATCGGTATTCGGCATCGTTCGGTTTTGAGAATCGCTTGCAGTTCAATACCAGACATGCCTGCCATGCGAACGTCGGCGATCAAGCATGCGGCCTTGTGCTTGGCTCCAGAGTCCAGGAACTGCTCTGCGGAGTCGAAGCAGAGCGTGGACATCCCTGCCGATTCGATCAGATCTTGCAGTGCACTTTGAACTGACTTGTCATCATCGAGGATTGCCAGAAGGTGTGAGGTGTGCTCGATCTTCATAGCAAAAAAGTAACCCTCTCAACAGAGGGAGCGCAATCGGATCGTAGTCGAAAAAACTACTACTCAGGTGTTAGTCGATTAGAACTCGAGGAGGAGCGGAATAGCAGCCTATCGGCGAGACAACCCCACGCTATTTAGGGAGAACAATTTTGAGCTTGTCGGCCATACGGACCAATTCAATTAGCGACCCCGCCTGCATCTTCTGCATTACGTTGCCTCGATGGATCTTTACAGTGGCTTCGCTGGCCCCGATTTCTGAGGCAATCTGCTTATTGAGCATTCCAGAGACTACGAGTCCCATAACCTCCCGCTCTCGCGCGGTCAAGGCCAGATACCGCCCATGCAGTTCGTGGACCTCAGCCTGTTGTTCTCGCGCCGCACGGTCACGCTGGAGAGCCTGCTGAATCGCGTCCAGCAAATCCTGGTCCCGAAACGGTTTCGTCAGAAATTCCACGGCGCCCGATTTCAGCGCCCTGACGGACATAGGTACATCTCCGTGCGCGGTAATAAAGATGATGGGTATTTGCATACCAATCTCGGTTAACCGGCGCTGGAAATCGAGGCCACTCATTTGGGGAAGTCTTACATCCAGAACCAGGCAACCCGGATCATATGTGGGTTGCCTGCTGAGAAACTCCTGGCCAGTTGCAAACGACTCGGCGCGGAGACCAACTGACTCGACAAGATCCTGGACGGCCTGTCGCATGCCGCGATCGTCGTCGATGATGAACACGGTGGGAATGGCCGCGGGTTTCATACATGAGCCTCGGTTTCGCCAGGGAGAGTGAAATGAAAGGTTGCGCCCGCACCCTGATTAGCCGTGGCCCACACCCTGCCTCCGTAAGATTCCACGATCGAGCGGGTGATGGTCAGCCCCATACCCGTCCCCTGCGGTTTTGTCGTATGAAAGGGGTCAAAAATGCGTTCGGTGCTTTCCGCCGGCAATCCTACGCCGGTATCGCTGATGGAAACAATGAGACAACCTTCGGGATTCATTCGCGATCTGACTGTCAACTCGCCTCCGGCATCTTTCATGGCCTCGATTGCGTTCAGCATCAGGTTCATGAACACCTGCTGAAGTTGTACCCTGTTGGCGAGAATGTTAGGCAGATCTGGCTCACGTTCCACTTTGATTTTTACGGAGAACCGAACCGCTTCGGTCCTTAGCAGAACAGTCATTTCTTCAATGATGTCATTGGCGTTCACAGTCTGGCGTTCAACAGGTTTGCCCGCTTTGTAGAACGACTGCAAATTACTGATGACATCGGCGGCACGGTTTGCGTCCTGCTCGATCCTTGCGGCCGTCGCCTGCGCTCTTTCCAGGTCAGGTGGATCATGCGCCAACCAACGACGAAGGGCATTTGCGCTCGTGATTGAAGCGGCAATGGGCTGCTTGATTTCGTGCGCCAGGGCGGCGGCCAGTTCTCCCATCATGTTGACGCGGTTGATGTGTGCGAGATCGGCCTCCAACTGACGCAACCTCTCTCGCTCCTCCTCGGCGCGCTTTCGGTCCGTTATGTCCATCGTGATGCCGACGTATTCACCGATTTCCTGAGAGGGATTGTGATGTCCGATGCCACGCAGCCATCTGACGGCGCCATCGGTGCGCCGAATCCGAAATTCAACGTCGTAATCAGCCCCGGAGCTGATCGCATTCTCAAGCTTTGCCCTGAGCACTCGTTCGTCTTCAGGAAAAATTGTGCTGTAATAGCTGTCGAATGGAATCGGGCCTTGGCTGGGATCGAAGCCGTATATGCGAGCATTTTCGTCCGATGAGTGAAATATCTCCCGTGTGACCAGGTTGCACGCCCAACTGCCACTGTGGGTCAGGTTTTGCGCCTCAGTCAGGTATGCTTGCTGCCGGCGCAACTCCTGTGTCAACAGCTCATGCTCGGTGACATCCATAGTGGTACCGTGGAAGCCCTGAAAAACTCCGTCTTCTACCACCGGAACACCAACACAACGGACGTACCGTATTTCCCCATCTGGGCGAACGATTCGGTTCGTGACATCGCAGTCGCAATGCTGCTCATGCATCTTCTTCATTGCTTCAGTCAAGGAGGCTCGGTCCTGAGGATGGATCGCAGCCAAAAACTGGGGAAGTTGCGGAGTGCCGTTTTTCGGATCAAATCCAAAAATCTTATAGACCTCGTCAGACCAATAGATATTTAAATCGTCGGACCAACGGGCACCTAAATGGCTGGACGCCCAGCTACCCATATGAGCAAGGCGCTCACCTTCGCTTAGATAAAACTGGCTTCGCCGCAGAGCTTGTTCTGCAATTTTGCGATCAGTGATGTCCTGGGTAGTGCCAAACATTTGGTATGGCCGTCCTGAAGAGTCTTTCTTTAAGTCGCCCAGGCTGAGAACGACACGCATTTCCCCGCTTGGACGAAAAAGTCGATGTTCACAATCGGCGCGGGCTCCAGAACGAATGGACTCTTCCGCCGTTCGAAACACATATTCACGATCGTCCGGGTGGATCATTTCTCGCAGCGTCGCTAGGTCAATAAGGCCTTCCTTAGGTGTCAGGCCAAATATTCGATAGGTCTCATCTGACCAGATCAAGCGATTGGTCTCAAGGTCCCATACCCAGTAGCCGATGTGAGCCACGCGCTGGGCTTCTTCGAGCCAGGTCTTGCTTTCTTGCAGATTGCGCGACAGGGCCTGGCGTTCTTCCTCTGCCTGCTTTCGCTCTGTAATGTCCTGGCACGTACCGAACATTTCGTAGGGTCGCCCCGATGCGTCTCTAGTCAAATCGCCGCGACTGTAAACGATGCGTACCTCACCGCTGGGACGAATGAGGCGGTGTTCCGTTTCGATGTGCGCCCCGTCACGAACCGCTCGCTCTGCGTTCTCGAACACGTACCCGCGGTCTTCAGGGTGGATCAGCTCTCGTATGGCCGCTAGATCAATGGGATCTTCCTGCGGCTTAATCCCATAGATGCGGCAGGTTTCGTTCGAAAAGACCACTCGATTTGTATCAAGATTCCATATCCAATAGCCCAGGTGGGCGACGCGTTGTCCTTCTTCAAGTCTGGCGTTGCTTTCCTGTAAGTTGCGTGACAGGGCCTGGCGTTCTTCCTGATCGCGTTTGCGTTCGGTTATATCTGTAACTACCCCTATGTACTCGAGGTTTCCGGAGCTGTCTCGTCCCGCGTGGGCAACCGCGTGCAGGTACTTGATGGCACCATCGGGCAGGAGGATTCGATGCTCGACATCCAAGTCCATGCCGTTCCGCGCGGCTCGATCCCTGATCTCTCGCATGCGATCAAGGTCCTCAGGGTGAATTCTGTCGAATACCAGATCGAGCGTCGGATGCGTTTCTCGTGTGAATCCCAGAATTCTGTAAGTCTCGTCCGACCAAATGAGTTCGCCACTGCTAACCTTCCACCCGAAAGTCCCCGAATGACTCAGCCTCTGGGCCTCCGCCAGGTACTGCCATCGTCTCTGCAACTCCGCCTGCGCTACTTTCAAGTCTTCATTGGCCTTCTCAAGTTCATCCGTTCGCTCAGCACCGCGGGCGTTCGAGATGTCATGTGCTTCGCTAGGCTGATTTCGGGCTCGGCGTTGTGTCATTTGCGCCCTTTCGCTGGGGCACCCCGTTGCGGATCAAGCGACTGTATCAGAGCTCGGATGTCGCGATTCTCGAAAACCATGCTTGGAGCGACTTCCATCCCGCCAACTACGACATCCACCATGGCTCCGGCCAAGTCATCGGCCCTGATTACCTGATTGGGGAACAGGGCCCGAAACGCCGGGTAGATCCCTCGCAAGAAGCGGTAGCTGAAATTCGGTTCCTTCCGCGGCTCCACGGGGTAGATGTAGGCGGGCCTGAAAATGTAAAGACTTGGGAATCCCGACGCGCGGAGTGCATTCTCTGCTTCTCCCTTGTAACGTGCAAAAGCCATTCGGCTTCGTCCCGTGGGGTCGGCGCCACTCCCGCTCAGGAACGAGAACGCCGCGTCGGGACTACTACTGCGAAGAACTCTCGCAAACTCTATCGTGTAATCGACTGTTATTGCACGGAGCTGCGCGTCGGGCACGGTGCCCGTATATGTGCCCATGCAAAAGACGGCTGCGTCCTGATCCGAGAGCGCCTGCGTGAGTGCTGAGCAATTACCGAAGTCTTGATGCACAACTTCATGCAGCTTGGGGTGCGAGATGCCGAGTTCCCTGCGCCCAATAGACGTCGCGCATCCGATGGCTGGGTGTTCGAGCGCATAGCGAAGAGCGTATCCACCAACCATTCCAGTCGCGCCCACGATTACCAGGCGCTTCTTACCCGCGCTGGGAACATTCATTGCACGGCTCCAGTCACTGCAAAGGCGCTCGTCGAGCTGAAGTGGCTGCTCGCTGTCATGATAATGCGCGTTCCTCCAGCCAGTCCACGTACAGCAGACGCTCCGCAAACAACCACTCGCCATCCATCTTCACAAACGTATCGTGGTAACGGAGCGAAGCCAGCATCATGCGTCGCTTTTCACCGTCAGCCGTGACGTGATGCGCCAGGCAGTAGGTTTCTCCGATGGCCCTGCTGCCTGTCAGCGTGTAGATTGTGCTCTGACCGATGAAGTGCGTGGTGGCGTCATACTTATTTAGATCGGCGAAGACTGGAGCGAGCGCCTCACGCGAGTGCAGCTCCTGTGATGGCGTCGGATCCTTGGCGTTCATGTACACCACGAAGTGCGTATCTGGGGTGAAGAGTGCCATTTGCCCGTTCGCGTCACGACGGTCGGCGCAGTGCGCGTAGGTCTCCACAAGCTCCCGGATGGCGAGGCGGTCGGCGGCTTCGTTGGGGGAGATCGTGATGTGTTTGTTCATGAGTTGCCCTCCTTGTTCGATTCGTTTCCTCGCGGCAAGACTGTCACTCTTGGCCCGCCACAAATCTTGGGTGGGATATGATTCTGCCTCTAGGTTCGCCTTAAGATCCAAGACCCCTTGGGCATTCTCCAACGGCGATCCAAGGAATTCCCGAAAACATTAAGAGCTAGATACTCCTTCGACGATCAGGCCTTGGTAAACCGCTCCTTTTTGACGGTGTTTGGCGATACCTTGGTACGCATCGCCATAGTACCAATCCTTCGCTGCCTCTACGGTTGGGAATCTTGCTATCACGATTCCTTCAATGGGATCGCCCTCCAAGACTTCAAGCTTCCCATAAGCCACCAAGACTTCAATTGGATGTCCTTTCATCGTCGCTTTAATTCCAGCCCAATAAGTCTCAAGCTCCTTTTGATCTAGTGTTTTTGTTCTAGCGAAAACGATATAAGCAGACATGATGGTTCTCCTTCTTGGGTTAGTCGATCACAGAGGCCAAAGCAAACTCTTGGCATGTGTAGGTTCCCGCCAGCACCTGACCTAAAGCTCTTCGGGTAAATGCCGTTTTTCATAGGCCGCCTAGGATCGCCTTCGGTTCGAGAAACGCCTCAATTCCGTACCTGCCGTATTCGCGGCCAACGCCGGAGTATTTAAATCCGCCCCAAGGAGCATCTGGATCGTCGGTCATGTTGTTGAGCACGACGCGGCCAGCCCGCAGTTGAGAAGCCACGCGATGTGCGCACTGGAGGTCGGTCGCAAGGACGGCGGCGTGAAGACCGTATTTAGAGTCATTGGCAATCCGGATCGCATCGTCCTCGGAGTCGTAGGCAATGACGCTAAGCACAGGACCAAAGATCTCTTCCCGAGCAATAGTCATTTCATTCGTCACGTTGACGAACACCGTAGGCTTCACGAAGAAACCTGCTTCGAGGCCTTCCGGGTGACCTTCTCCGCCAACCAGCACCTCTGCACCTTCCTCGATGCCTTTTCGAATGTAGGACTCCACCCGCTCGTACTGTTTTTGCGACACCATTGGCCCAATGGCGATATTGGGATCGGCCGGATCGCCGACCGTGAAAGCACGCATCGCATCCAGTATGGCCCGCTTCACTTCGTCGAGCCTGCTCTTTGGGACGAGGAGCCGTGTTCCGGCGGCGCAAGCCTGACCACTGTTCATAAAGGCCATAACAAGCGCAGACGGAATGGCCTGGTCGAGCGCAGCGTCGTCGAGCAGAATCGTGGGCGACTTTCCTCCCAGTTCAAGTGTCACGCGCTTCATCGTCGCGGCTCCGTCGCGCATAATCTGCTCACCGACGGCGACAGAACCGGTGAAAGAGATCTTGGCTACGTCCGGGTTCCTTACAAGCTCCGCTCCGACCACATTGCCGAGTCCAGTGACGACGTTTAGAAGCCCTTTCGGCAGTTTGGCCTCGTGCAGCGCCTCGACCAAAACCCTTGTCTGGAGAGAACTCAACTCGCTGGGCTTGATGACGACCGTACAACCAGCGGCAACCGCCGAGGCAAGCTTGAGACAAATGAAGAGTGCGTTCGCATTCCACGCTGTAATCAAACCGGCCACGCCAACCGGTTCCAAGGTCACCGTCGTCTTGTTCCAACTGCGTGTCCAAGGAATCTCCTCAAGTGCTTTTTCGGCTGCAAGAAACGCGTTGATGCCAGACTGTACAATAAGTCCAGCGAACTTCACGACCCCGCCATACTCCTCGACCATCGCGGCCGTTAAATCGTCGAGGTGCGCAGAAGCGGCCTCGTGCAGTCGCCTTAGAATCGACGATCGTTCTTCCTTTGTTGACCGACTGAAAGTCGCGAACGCGCGCGTGGCCGCGGCGATGGCGCGCCGCGTATCCTCTTCGTCGCCCAGCGTGGCGCGGCCGATCACCTTGCCGTCGGTAGGACGGACGATATCCATGATTTCGTGGCCATGGGATTCAACGAACGCGCCATTGATGTAGTGCGTCGTGATTGTCGAGACGGCTTCTCCTTGAGCGAATAATGTCATGGCGAGTCTCCTCATAAGGTCAATGTCAGAACGAAGTGACAACAACACGGTTGAGTGAGCCGTCCTTAAGCGCCGCATAACCCTTGTTCACGTCGCGCAGCGCAATCCGTCTTGAAACCAGATCATCGAGGTTCATACGTCCTTGCAGGTACAGCTGGGCGTACCTCGGGATGTCGCGCTTGAAATTGGTCGACCCGAAGTTGACGCCTTGGACGCGCTTTTGCCCACCGATCGAGTCAAAGAGATTCAGGTCAAGATTGACCTCAGGTTTGTCCACTCCGACGAGATATAGTCCACCACCGACGCCCAGCATTGCGAGCCCTTGCTCGGCGACCGACTTCTGCCCTACGAAGTCGAAGACGTGATCGGCCCCCTCCGGAAGCAGATCACGGACGGCCTCTACAGGCTTCGTTTTTGTGGAATCGATGACATCTGTGGCACCAAATCGTCGGGCCTCTTCGAGTCGCTTCTCCTGGATGTCGAAGACGACTATTCTCGCTGCACCGGCGATACGCGCCCCACTAACAGCATTGAGCCCGACTCCTCCTGCACCGAAGATAACGACTGTGTCACCGGCGCTAACGTTCGCAGTATTCAAGACAGAACCGGCACCCGTCACTACGCCGCAGCCGAGGAGCGCAGCCTGGGCGAACGGAAGCTCCTTGGGTACGAGGGCAAGCTGGTTTTCATGGATGAGAGCTTGTTCGGCGAAGCCGCCCAGCCCGAAGCCCTGGAACAGGTCAATCCCATTGCGGCGGCTAAGGCGCGGGGCATCGTTCGGTCCGCGCACCGTAGACTCGGGGTGTTTGCACTGGAAAGATCGCCCAGATAGACATCGATCGCATGCTCCGCACACCTGAGCTAGAGAACCTACAACGTGATCTCCAACATGGAATTGCGCGACATCCGGACCTACCGCAGCTACGATCCCCGCAACCTCGTGACCAAGCACCGCAGGCATAGGGACAATATTGTGAGTAGCAAACAACAGATCGGTGTGGCACAAGCCAGACGCTTGCACATTAACGAGAACTTCGCGTCTTATCGGCGCGGCAATCTGAACGTCCTCGAAATCGAATCCTCGACTGAGCGCATTAACTACAAGTGCCTTCATTTGGCCCTCCCTTCACACGTTGAGCGCTTCTGGCCGTGCCGTTAATTTCATGCTGCGTTGTGCCGCTCGGTGCTCTCGGCGAGGAATCGATGCACCAGATGGACCGCCATTGCGCCCTCGCCAACTGCTGACGCAACGCGTTTGACGCTGCCGGCTCGTGTATCACCCACCGCAAATATTCCCGGCACACTGGTCTCGAGTAGGAGTGGGGAACGGCCCAATGGCCATTGAGTATTCTTGTATCCAACAAGGTCCGGCCCGGTAACAACGAACCCCTTTTTGTCCAGGACAAAGGAATCTTCAAGCCACTCCGTGCGAGGCGCGGCACCTGCCATCACAAACACGTGGCGAATTAGCTTCGTTACCTTGAGTCCTAATGAGTCGTCCTTCCACTCGATACTTTCCAGATGCGCGTTGCCGGTGACAGCAACAATTTGCGTCAGATAGTGGATTTCAATTCTGGGATGCGCTTCGATCCTGGCGACCAGATACTGCGACATCGATTCGGAAAGTTCCGTCGAACGCACCAGGAGATGCACCTTCGAAGATGTCTGGGCAAGGAAAACGGCCGCTTGTCCCGCAGAGTTTCCCCCTCCCACCACTGCTACTTCTTCCGAGTCACAGAGCTGTGCCTCCATATACGTCGCGTTGTAATAGACCCCTCTGCCCGTAAAAGCTTCCGCCTCCTCGACAGGCAATCGCGCATATTGCGCGCCAGTTGCGATCACGACGCTGCGCGCATTGAACTTGAGGCCGGACTCCAAAATCACCTTATATGGTTGTCGGCTGGAATCGATATGCACGACTGATTGCGCGACCATCAACTGCGCCCCAAATTTCTGTGCTTGAGCGATGGATCGATTCGCAAGCTCCTGTCCAGAGAGCCCCGTGGGAAAGCCGAGATAGTTTTCGATCTTTGAGCTCGACCCTGCCTGGCCGCCAGGTGCTGACTTCTCGATAACGAGCGTCTTCAGTCCTTCTGAAGCTGCGTAAACTGCTGCTGCGAGCCCTGCTGGGCCTGCGCCGATCACTAAAACGTCGCGCACACCTTTGTCGATGTTGATGTTGAGATCAAGACAGGCCACTAGCTCGGCAATAGACGGATTTCTCAGCAGATATCGCCTGTTGCAATAGACAACTGGAATTTCGCCATTACGAACGGCGAGCTTTTCCATCAGCTCGCCGGCACTGGAATCGGCGTCAATATCGACGTATTTGAACGGATGCCCATTCCTGGTGAGAAATTCTCTGAGCGCAAGGGTACGTCCAGAACTCTTGGTGCCGAACAGGACGACGTTGCCCTCTCCAAGCTGAATCGCCAGCATGCGACGTGCGACGAATGCCCCCATAAGGATGTCGCCAACCTCTGTATCCTTGGCCATCAGTGAGAGAACTTTTTCCCGCGTAAGCTCAAGGACGGCACCGTCTTGAGTTACTCGCGCCGTGAGGAGCGGTCGATTGCCGGAAATTAGAGACATTTCTCCTGTGAACTGTCCTGACTCGCGGATCGCCAGGACCTTCTCGTCCTCACCGGTCCTGCTGATCGAGACGGTTCCATCCAAGACAATAAAGAGAGGAACATCGGGAGAAGAAGGCTCATAAAGAACCTCTCCACTACGCACGGAACGCAGTTGCGCCACTGATCGAATCCGATCGATGTGTTCTCTAATAAGTGTAGGATTGTCTTGCATCCTGCGAACACCTCGCTCCCTCTCACAGGTCACTTTCCTTGACTTTGCGTCTTGACTGAGTCGGAGGGCCCTCGCTTTCCAAGCGTGAGGCTCTACCTCAGTACACGGCGATGTTATCCCTATCTCATGCACAAAAAAACTACATGTTCCTGCAGGTTCGATCGATCCTACTGAAGGGTGGCCAACTATGTACGGTAATTTGAACCAGCGATTGGAGAGAGATATTGATATCAAGCCGAGACTCAACGGAGGAGATCTTACCGCAAGATAAACTCGAAACTTTTGATCGAAGCATTCAAGGCCAACATTGGTAACGGGAAGTCATTAGTACAAAGTCGGCGAGTGTTTACAAATCCAGTCGACTTGGACGTAAAACCGGCTTTCCTCCAACATCGCACACTCATTGACAAGTGGACGATATGCCGACTTTTCGGGCACTGAGAGTGTCGCGGATTACCCCCAACCATCAATCGTCCAGTCTGCAAAAACTATTTGCGAGCGAGCAAAGCGACCAAGCGAATGAGCTCTTCACGGTCGTGCCCACCAAGACGCGTCAGCATCAATCGGCACGTTTCAACCTGATTCGTGCGAATCTTCGCTACCAGACGCTCTCCCGCTGCTGTAAGGTTCACGTGCACCAGCCGCCGGTCCCCGGCCAGGCGGTGTCGGGCGATCAGACCACGCTCCTCCAGGCGGTCAAGCGCCGAAGAGATCGTCGAGATTGGCGCACCCAGCGACTGCGCGATCTTGCGTACGCTCCATGGTTCTGAGCCGCATATCATCACCAGCAAACCGACGTCATTCACATGAAGGTCGGCATAAGGACTTCCGGCTACGATGCTCGGCTCGAGCTTGAACCGCTGCAGCAGCACCGCCACTCCCTCATCCAGAGCAATCGCCTGTCGGTCGCTTACCGGACTGCGTGGTTGAGAGGTCTCCTTCATTTTTTCATAATAGTGCATCACTCCAAACGAGCCCTCACCTCACGTGAAGACCAAGTCATGATTTGACATTATATTACGGCTCTCCTATATTACGACTACCGTAACATAGGAGTGTCGTAATATGATTCTCTCGCGAAAGACCCATCTGCTGGTCCTTACCACGATCACTTCAATTCTCACCACCGTCAGTGGCGGGGCACAGACTTGTACACCTCCACCCGGCTTTATCGACAGCCCACATCCCCCGGTCGCAGCGACAGAGCAACTCGTTGCACACACCGAAGAGATTACGGTTGCGCACCCGCTCGTCCAAGTTCTGGAGACAAATGCCAAAGTCAGCCTAAAGGATGGGATCCACAAAGCCGGCTCCCTACCCGGGGTCACAGGAGAGTACCCCTTAGGTAACATTCCATTTCCTACCCCCGGCGCTCGGCGTATAGTCTGCCTCAGCGACGGCTCAACCCTGCAGGAGCAGTCACTTCAGGAGGAACATACAAGTACTTTTTATCGCTTTCGCTACATCGTCTGGAACTATACGAGCCCGCAGGCGCGGCCCATCGAATACGGCGTCGGAGAGTTTCGTGACACACAGATCGATGCAAGCCATACGCACATAGTATGGACCTACTCCTTCAAACTCAAAGACAACAAATTCCCAGATTATCTTGGAGCTTTCGGCCGCTATCTCTTCCGAGTCGGCTTCCTCGACAGGGATTACGCAGCCATGATGCGCGCCACGCTACGCGCAAATTAGCACGTGCAACGAATCTGCCACACATATCGCGCGGACGGACCAGCGAGTCGTGGGAGGAAATGACGCGCCAGCGTATGGTCAGCAACGGTATGGGGAAAATTATGATCGCGTGCGAGTTCGAGTACCGCCATCGGCATGTAATCATTGTGCTCGTCTATGCCCTGGCCTATGCGTGCTACAACCTCGACCACCGCAACATACTTTACGCGGTCGTTCCGTCGCACTTGGACATTCGCCAGAAAGACCTGCTCGTACGCTTCCTCTATGTCGCAGCCGCGCTGCTCGCAGCGGCAGGCGCAGCGCTCCTGACCTGGGTGGCAGCTTACCGCCCGCATAGCCCGCACTCACATTGCGCAGCCTTTTCCGTCGCCGGCCCCTTCCGCCATGTCAGGAGCCCACATTATTTGGCCTGCTTCTTTCTCCTCATGGCATTGGGAACATTTCAAAGCCGGCTCGGATTCCCAGTCATGCTCCTTGCTGAGATCATCTTGTTGCTTCGCCTCGTGGGGCGGGAAGAGGTCCAGCTCGAACAGGAGTATGGTGAGAGTTTTCGCATCTACCGACGACGCGTGCCGCATCTTCTGCCCTCGCTTCGCCCGAGGGCCGAAAGAGGCGGTGAGTTGCCACACTGGGGAATTGCTCTTTGGAACAATACATTTCAATGGGGCTGTGTGGTCACACTACTTGCTTTTGCATTCACCTTGAGCGACCCCGTCGGGTACGCCTTTGCTGCAGCGGTAATTGCTTTCACGCTTTTACAAAGACTTGCGTGTCTGTTTTGGTTCCCTCCGACCTGATCGCCGAATTGGATCGGATGAAGGGCCTGATTAGACACCACGGACGGCAGCTCTGACCGTTCAGGCCATCGGACTCGAACTTTCTGAAAGCCGGTTAATGAGATGGTCCGCCGCTTGATTCGCCTGCTTGGCAGGCCGATTATGGTGGCAGCTTCTAATAAGGAGGATCATCGATATATGCATATAGTTTCGGTTGGCATCGATCTTGGCAAGACGACGTTTCACCTGGTAGCGCTTGGTGTAGCCGGCAAGGTGCTTGTGCGGAAGAAATTCACGCAACGACAGCTGCTGACGTACACCGCCAACATGCAGACGTCGCTGATCGGGCTGGAGGCATGTTCTGGAGCGCATTTTCTTGGACGCTCGTTGCGGAAGTAAGGTCACGATGTGCGTTTGATCGCAGCTCAGTTTGTGAAGCCGTTTGTAAAGTCCTACAAGAACGACTTCGTGGATGCAGAGGCGATCGCCGAAGCCGTGGAACGCAAGAACATGCGCTTCGTTCCGATCAAGACCGATGACCAGCTCGATCTGCAGACCATCCATCGAGTTCGCGATCGTCTGATCTCTCGACGCACTGCGGTCATCAACCAACTGCGTGCGTTTCTGCTCGAGCGAGGCCTGGTTTTCGCAAAGACTCCAGCGAAGCTGCGGACCGCGTTGCCCGACATTCTTGAGAACGCCAACCTCGACCTGACAACGCAGATGCGGAACCTGATCGATCTTCGTTGGAACGAGTGGAAGACAGTCGAAGCCCAGATTGAAGGACTCAGCCTTCAGCTGGAACGGATCTCCGCCGCCGATCCGGGGTGTACTCGCATCCGGCAGATTCCAAGGATCGGGCCTATCGTGGCCACGGCCATCGTTGCCGCCATCGGCAACGGCGCAGCCTTCCGGAAGGGAGGCGACTTTGCCGCGTGGCTCGGTGTCGTGCCGCGGCAGTATTCGACTGGAGGCAAGGCGAGGTTGCTCGGCATCAGCAAACGCGGCAACGACTACCTGCGCAAGATCCTCATCCACGGGGCACGGGCTGCGGTACTGCGGATCAAGCGGGATCGGGCGCCGATCGGAGCCTGGCTGGATGCGCTCGATGCCCGCGCCACTTTACCGCACTACGGCGGCGGCTTGAAATTACCCACCGAGGTCTGCATGAGAACGGCAAGGACGAAAGAACAGTCACAACGGCGTGCCTGGAAACCTGCTGGACGAATTGGTTGATAACGCCCGACCGGTTTATAAGGACAGATACGCGCGCAACTCATCCTGGCCAGGAGCGCTGTGCTCTACCAAAGGCCGAATACATTTGCGCAGACTTGTCTTCTCGCTTCTAGCTTTTCCTTGCAGTCGGACGGCGGACCATACATTCGGCCACGTGGCTCACATTCCATTGTTGGTGAGCGCATTGGCGATTCATCGACAGCTTAAAAGGACTGCCAAATGTCCAGTTGGGTCAATCACCTGGGATTCAAGATACCGTATTGACTCGGCTATCTCTCATCGACTCAGCCCGCTCACGAACCCATGCGAGCGAATCCAGCGATGAGCGTTTCAATCTAGCAATTCCCACAGCCGCCTCTCCAGGAATCGCCGCGCCGGTTCCTGCCGTGCAAGGCTCAATGCACGCTGGTATGAAGCTATAGCCTCGGCGGTTTTTCCCAGCCGCTTGCACAAGTCAGCTCGCGCCGAATGCGCGAGATAGTAATCCCCGAGATCGCCGCGCTCCAGAATGGCGTCGATCAGTGCAAGCCCCTGCGACGGGCCATCGCGCATAGCGATCGCGACCGCCCGGTTCAGCTCGACCACCGGCGAAGGTCTTACCCGAAGGAGGACCTCGTAAAGTCCGACGATCTGCGCCCAGTCGGTGGAGGCGGCAGCGAGCGCGTCGGCATGCACCGCGGCGATCGCCGCCTGTAATGTATACGGTCCGGATCTGCGCGATGCGAGCGCCCGCTCCACCAGCGCTCTTCCCTCGTCGATCAGATTCCGGTTCCACCGGGAACGATCCTGCTCTTCTAGCAGGATGACTTCGCCCTCGGGGGATGCTCGGGCAACCCGGCGCGATTCCTGCATAAGCATCAATGCCAGAAGCCCCAGGACTTCCGGCTCCGGCAGCAGATCGACGAGCAAACGCCCGAGCCGGATGGCCTCTCCCGAGAGGTCCGGCCGCGTCAGCATTGGTCCCGACGACGCGGAGTATCCCTCGGTAAAGATGAGATAGATAACCTGAAGGACGGAGTCCAGCCGATCGGACAGGTCGGCCCGCGACGGTACTTCATAGGGAATGCCTGCGTCCCGGATTTTCGCCTTAGCGCGTACGATTCGCTTGGCGATGGTGGGCGCGCTGGTGAGAAAAGCCCGCGCGATCTCTTCTGTAGTCAAGCCGCACATTTCGCGCAGCGTCAGAGCCAGTTGAGCTTCCTGCGACAGAGCCGGGTGGCAAGAGGTAAAGATCAACCGCAGCCGGTCATCTTCGATGTGCTCGTCGTCCCGCTGCGCCGGGTCGGTCGCCTGTGTTTGAAGCTGTTCCGCGGCTTCTTCCAGCGATGCATCGAAGCGCGCGCGCCGGCGTATCCGGTCGATGGCTTTGAAGCGGCCCGTGGATACCAGCCATGCCCGAGGACTGGCTGGAACACCGTCCCGCGGCCACTGTTCCATCGCCGCCGTCACGGCGTCGTGAAGCGCCTCCTCCGCCAGATCGAAATCTCCAAGAAGGCGAATGAGCGTGGCGAGCACGCGGCGCGACTCCTCGCGATAAATCGTTTCTAGCGTGGCGCGCGCGTGTTCGGAGAAGCTCTGATTCATAAGCAGGCGTGGGATTTGTCGCCGGGCCGGCCCATTGCCAGTAACATCACGTCAGTGGATTCAGACTCACAGATCTCAAAGATAGAGTCCAGTTTGGTGAGACTCAATATCTCACGCACTCGCGCGATCGGATCCGTCAGTTTCAGGCAAATACCAGCGGCCCGAAGCGAAACCAATGCCCCTAGTCCGCCGGCGTCGATCGCATTCACCTGACTGAGATCAAGAATCACATCCCGCCCCTTCTGCTGAGCAGCGGCCCACAAAATAGCAGTTTCCTGGCCGCGAACGATTCTTCCCTGGCAACGTAGAATTACCACGTCACCGAACTTCTGATTCGTCACTTTCAACACGGCTTAATCCTCCTGAGACTCCGTCAACCAGATGGGATATAGGCAGAGATTTCGAGGCCCACGCCGCCGTCTCGAAGCCCTGGAAGACAAGCAGAACAAAAGGCGCGATGCGGTAGTGGGAATTGCTTTCCGCGAACCTTCTCCGTTCGAAAGATTTCGAAGGGGCCAACGGTTATGCCAGAGACTTCTTGCTATGGGTAATTTCGAGAATGGGTCGCACCTCTACTGCACCTAAGCGAAGTACCGGAATTTTAGACGCGACTTGTATGGCTTCATTAAGATCGCGGGCTTCGATCAGGATGAACCCTCCGATATGCTCGTTCGTCTCGGCGAATGGACCATCTGTCACCGTGATCTTACCGTCCCTGACCCGTATGGTGGCTGCATTCTGCACTGACTGAAGGGCCTGCGCGGCCACGAAGTGCCCGCTCGTCCGCAGAGTCTCGTCGTAACCCAGGCTCTCATCGTCCAGGTCCTGCAGTTCACTCTTCGATAATGCGGCCAGATTCTTTTCATCTAAGAAGACCATACACAGATATCTCATCGCTCCTCCTCGGGAATGGCTTATTGGCCGGTTCAATGAATAGTCGTTCTGGACAAGACCAAATGGACAACTCCCTGGTTATTTGTTCATGCCTTTACTTCGGGTGCTTTTCGGGCTCTGGGTGATCTCTAGGATTGGTCGCACCTCTACGCCTCCTAGGCGCGCCGGAGGAATCCGAGATGCCAGTTGGATGGCTTCGTTCAGGTCTCGAGCCTCGATGAGGACGAATCCGCCAATCTGTTCGGTAGTCTCCGCGAAAGGACCGTCGGTGATCGCCGTCTTTCCATTCCGGATGCGCAGCGTTGTGGCGGCGTGTACCGCCTGAAGCGGATGAGCGGCGAGCAGATGTCCGCTCTTGCGCATCGAGTCGTCGAAGTCGAGGGCCTCATGGATGAGGGCTTGAGACTCCTGCTCTGAGAGGCCGTTTCGCACCTTCTCATCGTAGAAGACCAAACAGAGGTATTTCATCGCATTTCTCCTCAAGGCGTATGGCCTTGTTCAACTGATAGTCGCTCGAACAAGCAGTAATGGACGAGGAGTCTTCCGGATTCGTCGAATTATTTTTCCGAACGATCCAGGGCGACCTTTCATTTAGCCTCTGCGGAAGCTCTTCGCGCTCGCAGAACGGATCGACATCTGACGTTTTGAATTGATACCGACAGAGCAACTCACTCATTGAGCTGTTCAGATCTGTCGGTTCCTATGACCAGCCACATGGACGAAAAACCGGCTATTGTCCGAAATGCCGACTTATCATCCATGTGACTCGTTCTCCATTTGTCAATGAGTGAATTGGCGATTTATCACTCGCCGAGAGCCGGATTGTTGGACGGAGCGCCGTTATCAGAGCAAATAACAAGGTAAATGCTCTGGCTGTCTGTTAGCCGGGGAAAGCGCTCTGAGCCTACCCACAGTTGAGCCAGATATCTGAGGTTGTCGTTGTATGGGCGCGTTACCAAGTAGTTCTTCCCACCTTTTACACGCAGTCTGCACTCTCCCGTCGGTAGAGGTTGGATCTCCTCCACGGCCGAAATATTCACGACGACCGAGCGGTGGATACGAATAAAACCTTAGGGCTTGAGCTCCTCCGCTATAGTATGACTGTGCCGCAGGTCCTAATTAGCGCCAGTGAAATCTAATAGGACCTTGCCACCACGCTTGTAATGTTCAATTGCTTGCATAATTTGCGGCGGTTTATATGATGCGGTGACTGGCAAACTCAATGTGCCCGAAGCGACGATTTGTGTGGCCTCCGTAAGCGCCGCACGAATCTTGGGCAGAAATTCTTCGTAGTACATCCAGAAGCCGTGGATGTTTAATCTCTTGCCAATGAGGTCACCTTGCGCCAGATGGATCGGTGAACCACTCAGCCACGCATAGCTGACGAAGTGAGCGCCCGGCGAGAGCGCAGCTGTGATTGTCGCCGACGCTGGACCTCCCACAGCATCAAGGCCGAGAGATATTGCCATTCCACCGGTGGCGTTCAGGATTTGCTTTGGGAACTCAGGCGAATCGATTCCCGCAAAATCAACGCCGATCGCTTGGAGTTCAGGGATAAGCTCTGATCGCCTGACAATGCCAACGATGCTAAGACCGCGCGATTTCGCGACCGCGATTAGGCATCGCGCGATTTGAGAATTGGCTGCGTTCAGCACAATCCATTCGTTGGGCTTCAGCTTTACAAAACCATCTAAGAGAAGGACAGCCGTCGTCGGATTGATGCTTAACATAGAGGCTGTCTTCGCATCGATGGATGGAGGAACGACAAAGAGACCCTGGGCCGGAGCAACGACTTTTTGCGCCCACGTGAATGTGCGAAATGGGATCGTAACCCGGTCTCCCGCCTTGACCTCGGTGACTCCTGGCCCAATTGCCTCGACGATTCCTGCACCCTCGCCTCCAATGACAGAAGGGAGCTGCGGATGTAGAAAATACACACCATTCGCTAACAGGAGGTCGCTGTAGTCAACCGGAGCATACTCCATGCGAACAAGAGCTTCGCCTGCGGAGGGCGCGCTTGGTTCCGGGACCTCGACCATCTTCAAATTCTGAGCTGGATTGCCGTAGGCTGTGAGATGAATGGCTTTCATCTGTGACGTTCTCCTTGTTCGAATAAATTGCGACCGGCGAGAGGGCCGCCTGCTTGCTGAATCAAGCCACCATCACGAAGGTTCCCAAGATCAATAACCGAATAGCCAAAGTCTGCGAGTAGGACTTCAACCTTCTTCTTCGCGCCGTCGTTATCGGCCGAAATGAAAAGAACTCTTCTTTCCCCGTTGACAATAGGGTCCGCTTCGAGGTGTGGAACGATTATGGTGTTCAGTGCCTTAACCACTCGAGAACCAGGGGCAAGTGCAGCAACGAGCTGGCTCGTAGACAGGTTTCCAACATCAGCGAGGGTGAATTTGCCGGTCCTTCCGTGAAAAGGGTTTGTTCCATCAATCAGAATCTGATTGTTCCACTTGGGAAGGCTCGCAAGCGTTTCAGGCACGTTGTCCCAGGGAACGGCCAGAAGCACCATCTCGCAAGCTGCTGCTTCCTCCCTTGAGGCAGCTGAGGCTCCCGGCCCCAACAGACTGATAATCTCTCGCAGGCTGTCCGGACCGCGGTGACTGCTAAGCTTTACCTTGTGGCCCGCCTTTAAAGCCTGTTTAGCGAATGTTCGTGCAAAAGCTCCCGCTCCGATAGTTCCGATTTCCATACCCGATCCTTCCTAAGCTGGGCTTGTCAGCAAGACCATTCCGGTTTTTCCCGGACGAAAGACCTGCTGAATGGCGCTTTGAAAATCACCAAACTGATATGCATGCGCAACCTCAAAGAGCTCGGGATGTTTCATTGCGAGCCCAGAGCGAGCTCGAAATCTTTCCGCTTCTCGTCCTCTGCAAGGCGAAACCAACTCAGTATCGAAACGCTCTTGAGCGCGAGGTTGTAGGGAGCGATGGAATAAATGTTCGTGCCGGTGTCGCTACCTATGCTCAGCACTCTTTCAGGAGCGCCATACTCGCTTTGTACGATCGCTCTGAATTCAGTTCGCATCGGCGACCTCACGTATGATCTCTCGATAGCGGAAACATTCGACAAGATGATCGTTAACCATTCCCGCAGCCTGCATATACGCATACATAACTTTCGGCCCAACGAAACTGAATCCCCGGTGTTTGAGATCCTTGCTGAACCTTTCGGATTCGGGCGAAGTCCCTGGAATCTGTCGCGTAGTTTTCCAGCGGTTCAGTTTGGGTTCCCCGTCGACGAACCGCCAGCAGTAAGAATCAAAATTCCCGAACTCTTGCTGGACTTTGAGTAGCGCCCGAGCGTTGCGCACCGCGGCCTCAATCTTCATACGGTTGCGGATAATAGTCGGGTCAGTCAACAGTGTCTGAATGTGCTTCTCGGAATAACGCGCGACTTTCTCGGGATCGAAGTTGTCGAACGCGCGTCGATAGCCCTCCCGCTTTTTGAGCACGAGCGACCAGTTCAGCCCGGCCTGTGCGCCTGAGAGCACGAGGACCTCGAGGTGTTTGCGGTCACTATGAACGGGGACACCCCATTCGCGATCGTGATATTCGAGGAACAAGGGATCATCCGCATTGACCCATGAGCACCGTTTGTCGTGAATCGCCGCTCTGCGCATAAAGAGGTTGCTTTCACTTCTTGCCGGCCGCAGCGTCTTCGATTACCTTCGCGACTTCCTTGGGATGGGACAGCATGGCGACGTGACTAGATGGCAGAACAGTGGTCGTCGCGTTCATCTGTTTTGCCATACTCTTTTCCTGTTCAGGAGCAATCATGTTGTCGTTGCTGGCCACGATGTACCACGAAGGTTTGTTTTGCCAAGCCGCCGCTGCGGGTTTTGCTTCAAAAATTGCGCCGGCGGTTTGAGGTTGGACCGCAATGAGCAGCGCCTTCTCTTCCTTGGTCAGGTCCTGTGCGAACGCAGTCTTGATTCCGTCAGGAGTCAGAAGGATGAATCCGTCCGTCAGCGGCTTCACCATTGTGGCACCGGGAGGCGGTGGGAAGGGCCTGCTGATATCGGTGATTGTTTGGTTTGCATCCGGGGCGAACGCGGCGACATAGACCAGACCAACTACTTTGGAGTCGTTTCCCGCCTCCGTGATCACGACACCTCCGTAGGAATGGCCGACAAGGATCACCGGACCGTCTTCGACGGCGACGGCTCGCTTGGTCGCTGCGACATCATCCGCGAAAGACGTTAGTGGGATTCCGACAGACGTAACGTGGAAACCCCTGGTTTGAAGCAAAGGAATGACCTTTGACCAACTGGAGCCATCTGCGAAGGCTCCGTGGACGAGGACGACATTTTTGACTTTTGCGTTTTGTGCCATGAGACAATCTCCACTGATCGGAATTGCGAGTGAAACGAGCGCCAAGATGCTTTCAGAAAACCGCGCATTTGACCCCTTGGTGGTTCCTCGAGTTCGTCTCTTTGTCATTGCCCGCATCCGCTCGATTACCTATTGCGGATCAGACCACTCTCTTCCCCGAGCGAGTTTTTTCCCTCGACATCCACTCCCTGATATAGGCCGAACAGCGCAGCACTAAAACACCGTGCGCCTCGCATCTGTTAAGAAACCGAACACCCTCGACGTCGACAAGATCCACTTCCTCGACGTCCAAAACCGCCCAGGTTCCGCAGCAATCGATCTCAGCTTGAACTTGGTCTAAATGCTCAGATCGCAGTTCTCCACTGAGCCGAACTCGCGTTTGGAACCGTTCAATCTTCAGGGTCATGAATGCCGGCTCCCGACTTTGTCGTTGATCGTTGCAAAGCGAGTTCCATCCCAATCTATTGAAAGCAGGAACGTTACATCCTGGAATAATCCTGATATTTCAGGAATTCCTGAGTTTTGAGGAAAAATCGGGGACTAAGGGATTGGAATTGGTTCGTTCAGACGGCTTGTGGGTCTTTAAAACGAAATTTATTAATTCCGAGACGCTTGATTTTCGAATCGAGTGTCCCCGCTGGAATGCCTAGTTTGGTTGCTGCACCGCCTGGCCCGGAGACGCGACCCCCGGTTTCCGCAAGAACGGACTCAATCATTTCCTTTTCCTGCCGGCTCAACACCTCGTCCAATGCAATCGTCGGATCTTGGAGTTGGGGAGATTCCCCTGCCAGCCAGCCATCGTCCACCGAAAACGTGTCGTCCTCACTCAGGATTACGGCCCTTTCAATCACATTTTGAAGCTCTCGGATATTGCCGGGCCATCGGTAAGTTTTGAACAGATTGAGTGCTGTCTCGTCGATCGCTCTGAACTTCTTGCCAACTTTTTTCCCGAAGCGACCAATGAAATACTCGACCAACAACGGAATGTCATCCGTGCGTTCGCGCAATGAAGGCATCTGGATTGGAACTACATTGAGTCGGTACAGAAGATCCTGGCGAAACTTCCCTTCGACAACCAGCGTGTTTAGATTGCGATGAGTGGCCGCGAGTACGCGCACATCAACAGCGACCGGCTTGTTGGCGCCGACGCGTTCGATTTCGCGTTCCTGGAGCACCCGCAATAAGGCAATTTGAATCTCAGCGGGTAGATCGCCGATCTCATCCAGGAAGATTGTGCCCCCATTTGCCGATTCAAAACGTCCTAGCCGTTTCTGCGTTGCGCCTGTGAAAGCGCCCTTCTCATGGCCAAACAGCTCTGAAGCGATTAACGAGGGCGGGATTGCGGCGCAGTTCACACCAATGAATGCCCGTTCACGGCGGCTTGAACTTTTGTGGATGGCTCGAGCTATTAGTTCTTTGCCGGTGCCCGTTTCGCCCAAAATCAGAACTGTGGAATCGGATGGCGCAACTTTTGCAACTTGGCGGAGCACTTTACGAAGCGCTTCAGAGGAGCCAACGATTTCTTCAAACATCGAGTCGCGATCGATTTGCTCGCGTAGCGCCAGGTTTTCATTACGTGTTCTCTCTTCAGCACGAACGCGGTCATCGATGTCAGTTCCGGTCGCGTACCACCGAACTACTTCGTTCTTTTCATTTCGAAAGGGGTTGTAACGAATCAGGAACCAACGATATTGCCCGTCCTTACGCAGTGCTCGTTGCTCAATCTCAAATGGAAGTCCGCGCGCCAAGGCAAGCTTCCGAAAGTCGCGAAGTCGCTCCAGATCGTCTGGATGGAAGATCCTTTCGCGAAATCCCGGAGATATTACGTCTTCAGCGGTGAGGCCCGTATAGTCGAGCGTCGCTTGATTGGCGTAAACCGACGCGCCGGACGGATCCTGAACGACAATTGCCTGCGGTATCGCGTCCGTGATCCGGCGAAGCTCGCGTTCTTCTTCGCGGAGTTTCTCTTCGGTTTGCTTAAGACCCTCGATGTCAGTACTTGTTCCGTACCAGCGCAAGAGTCTGCCAGTCTCATCGCGAAGGGGTTCGACTCGTATCAAGAACCACCGATACACTCCGTCGTAGCGACGGAGACGCGCTTCTAATTCACCTGACTCTCCGGACGCCAATAGCTCGCTCCACCGTTCCATTAACGGAGGTAAGTCATCAGGGTGAAAAGCTACTTGCCAACCCCAGCCATTCGACTCTTCCGGTGAAAGTCCAGTGTATTCATGCCAACGTTTGTTCAGAAACTCGTTTGGACCGTCCGGCAGATTGCACCAGGCCAGGGTCGGAATAGCGTCGATTACCTGGCGAAGTCTGGATTCCGAGTTCCTTATGCCGTCCAGAGCTGTTCTGAGAGATTCCTGTGATCGTTGACGTTCAATTGCAATTCGGGCAATATGTCCTGCGCCTTGAACGAGGGCCAGATCCTCTTCGGTTGGAACTCGCGGTTCGTGTGAGTAGAGCGCGAAAGTGCCGAGCACTTCGTCATGCTTTGTGAGGATCGGCTCGGACCACGCAGCTCGAATGCAGTTCCGAATGGCAAGGTCACGATACTGATCGGGCCAGTTAGGGTCTGTCGCGACATCAGGAACGACGACCCGTTCTTTCAGGAATGCTGCTCTCCCGCATAATCCAGCTTCAGCGATGGGAACCGGACTGATCGCTGAAATCCACTCGTGTGGTACACCAAGGCCGCCACCATGCCAAAGGCATTCCCGACCGGCGTCCCTTAATAGAACCGTTGTGACTGATGGCGCTACTTGTACATCGATGGAACTGCACAATTGATCCAAGACTTCCTTGAGGCTTGCTCCATCAGCGATTAACTCCAAGGTTCGCTGTTCCGCGGCGTGCAGCGTCTCGCGCTGTCTGATGGCTTCAATATCAATTCCTGTTCCAAACCATCGAGTGACTGAACCACTTTCGTCGAGTAGAGGCTCGCGATGAAGCGAGAACCACCGGAATACGCCGTCGAATCGTCGCAACCGCGCTTCGCAGTTGTTGGCGACACAATCGCGGGATTCCTCCTCCCATCTGCTCAGCAGTCCGGGAAGATCTTCGGGATGGATCGCGGCCTCCCAACCCGCGCCTTGGGATTGATCTCTAGACAGGCCGGTGTACTCTTGCCACCGCCGATTAACGAAATCTACGGAGCCCTCTGGAACACTAGACCACGCAAGCGCAGGAATAGTATCGATAATCGTTCGGAGTTCGCCGAGGGACTTCCGAATCTCACCAGGCACCGTTTCGCTCGATTCTCTAGCGTTCATAGGGCTACGAACCTAGATTCTCGCACGATGCAGCATGCATCGGAAACCATCCATCTCGTCGGGGAAGTCAACAGAATGACTTCCTCAATGGTGAAACCGTCGCTCGGGAGAATATGCGCTTAGTTGATTGGAAGCGCTCCTTGCGAGCGCTTGTTAGGGGTAATGAGTCACCTGCGGTGTGACGCGCGGATTCATCTGCGTCGCCCCGCCGGTATTGTTAATGACGTTGTTGATTGAGCCGAGATTTCCCAGCGCTACCGTGATCATGGGGTGGAAGCGGACGC
>Ga0210396_10000887_pt1 | contig 34621 bp, 33 predicted proteins | sample IncBWH17OmetaG_FD_155466 | JGI IMG/M metagenome (GOLD analysis project Ga0210396, IMG submission 155466) | Forest soil microbial communities from Barre Woods Harvard Forest LTER site, Petersham, Massachusetts, United States - Inc-BW-H-17-O ...
AAGGCGGGATGACCGGCCTGGCCGAGCGGGCCATGTGCGCGGCGCTAGTGGGCTGGCCCGTGGCGGTAGTACTGTCCTGCCGGCGTCCAGCGCAGCGATAATCACCCCGCACCTGAGCTTGCGCCCCGTTCACCGGACATTCTGATGTGTGAGGTCAGGCGCCGTGGACTGGCGGCCGGCTTATGTCTCGTAGCCAGGGGGATGAGAGACCGTTCCGCCTGCAAAAGTGGCAGGGACCGCAACTGTGACCAGAGTTCGCGCGACGGCGTGATCATCGAGGAATCTCGGGATGTTACCGTTCCGAGACCTGGACCCGACTTGAACCCCCATGGTCCTGACCTGCGAAGATCAGCTGCCCGAACTCTTGATGAGATCTGGCACATAGACGTCTTCGCAGATCAGAGGACTGCGCCAATGTGTCCGAGGGGGTCGGCAGTTCCCGAACCGTAGCCGCGGCCTCGCAAACCGGCCCAGATGACCTTGCCGCCGGGTTGAACCCCCATGAGACCGAGTTGAACCCGATAAGGCCGTCCCCGTCGGCCAGCCGCCAGAGCAGATCACAAGCGGGCTTTCCGCGCAACGGGCCGCAGCCCGCTGGCACGGCAGCTGGAAAAGGCAGAGTCCGCGACCACGTCGCCTGTGATCCGCGGCGCCCGCGGCGCCCAGCTAGCGTCGCTGGCGGAGCCTGCGCGCGCGTACCCGCCGTTCTGGTCGGCGATTTGAAATCATCGGTCCGGCCTTCCGCGCTGTAGTTAACGGGTGTTCTGTGCTGGGGCCGCCTTGCGCTCCCAGTTCGCCCGGGCCGGGATGCCTGCCGGTTACTCGGCGCCGTGGCTGATGGCCTTGATGCGAGGTGTGGGTAGCCGTTGGCAGGGCTCTGCGCGTCGCCGCTGAGCGCGGGTGTCAGGTTCTGGTGGGTGTTTCGTTGCCCGTCGGCGGCGCTCGTGTTCGCTCATGCCTCCCCATAAGCCGTGGTCCTGGCTGGTGTGCAGCGCGAAAGGCCAGGCAAGGCCGCCGGACTGGGGCAGCCGGCGCAGATCGCCGTGGCCTGGGTGACCTGATCCAGGGAGGGGCCAGATGCGGAGACCGGGAAGAACAGTTCGGGGTCAGCGTGCTGGCATGCGGCCCGCTGTCGCCAGCCCAGGTCGGGGGTAGTGATCCTCTGGTCGCCCGGTGGCCGGGGAGGGGTCGTCAATCAGCGGGCGTGACCGCTAGGCGGGCGTGCGGCCGGCCCGCAGGAACCTGTCGTAGAGGGCGACGGCCGCCACGCCGCCGGCCAGCGGCGCGGTGAGGTAGGCCCACCAGTCGGTGAACTGGCCGGCCAGGATCATCGGCCCGAGGGCCCGGGCCGGGTTGACGCCGGCGCCGCTGACCGGTCCGCTGATCACGATGGCGACCGCGAGGGCCGCGCCGATGGTCATGGCGGCGATGCCGCGCGGGACCCGGGTGTCGGTGGCCACCGCCACGACCACCAGGAACAGCACGAAGGTGACGACGGCTTCGGCCGCCAGGACCCGCCCCGCGGATACCCCGGCGGCCGGGGCCGGGGCGCCGAGGGCGGCGATCGACCTGGCCTGGTCTCCGTACAAGCCCCAGGTGACCGTGGCGGCGGACGTTGCGCCGGCGAACTGGGCCAGCACGTAGCCAGGAACGTGGAGCCACGGGAAGCGGCTGCTGACGGCCAGCCCGAGGGTCACCGCCGGGTTGAGGTGGACACCGGAAATGTGGCGGACGATTGCGACTGCGATCGCCAGGGCCAGGCCGCCGGCGACGGGCACGGCCAGGGACCCGTAGGGTGCCCTGGCCACCGGCCGGGACAAGGCCGCCGCGACGGCGGCGCTGGTGATGGCCAGGACCAGCACGAACGTGTCGGCCGCCTCAGCGGTGACCGCCCGGGCCAGATTGCCCTCAAGCTGGTGGCCGTGCAGGAACACGACCACGTTGCTGCTAACCGTCCGCTGCCCTGATCCAGGGTTCTTGCTGATTGCTTTCATGATCACCACTTCGCCGGTAGCCGGCCATCGGTCGGGACGATCTGTGGCTCAGGGGGGTGCGGTTGGCGGTGTGCCGGTCGCGTGGCGGAGGAGGATGAGGACGTCGGTGTCCAGCTGCTGGGCGACCTGGGAGGCGGCGGCATCGGCGTAGGGCGCGATCGCGCTGGCGACGGTGTCGTAGGCCACCTGGGTCCGGCCGCCGGGCAGTTCCTGGATGAGGATGGTGACCGGGGCGTAGGCGCCGGCCGCGGGCAGGTGCCGGGTCATCTGCCCCATGGTGACCGGGTTGCCGGCGATCAGCCGGACCAGGCGGCGCCCGGCCTGGCCCGCCTGCGGGTCCAGGGCCAGCACGTGGTCGTCGTCGAGGTGCCAGAACCGGAACAGGCCGGCGCTGCCCTGCGCCTGCCCGACCAGCGCGGTGAACTCCTCATAGGAGGTACTGGCCGCCAGCGTGGCGAACAGCGCCCCGAGGTCCGGCTGGCTGATACCGGTGTAGATGCCGTCCAGGACGACCTGGAACGGCCGTTCGCTGGTCAGGACATGGCGGCGCACGGGGATGTGAAGGACGTGTTCGGATGCCACCGGTTTCCTCCCTTGGTGAGGTCACTGTTTCTGAGCCCCTGCTCGCCCCGTAAAGAGCAGGGGCTCAGAAAGGGCGCGGGCTCAGATGCCTGCTGCGGCGGCGCGGATGACGTCGAGGACGTAGTCGGGGTGGGACAGCATGGGGACGTGGCTGCTGTCGATGTCGTAGGTGGCGGCGCCCATCCGCTTGGCCGCGGCCCGCTCCAGGTCGGGGTGGACGGCCTGGTCGTTGTTGGCCACGATGTACCAGGACGGCTTGGTCCTCCAGGCCACGCCCGGGGCGTTGTGGGCGAACAAGGTCGCTGCCGGGGGGTTGGCCGTCGCCCAGACGATTTTCTGCTCTTCCTCGGGCAGGTCGCCGCAGAAGCATCCGATGGCCGACGGCTTCATCCACACGCGCCCGTCGGCGAGCACGGCTTGGGTGAAGGCCGGGGTGACCGGGAACTTGTCCTGCTCGCTCTGGGAGGTCTCGGTCTCGTCAGGGCCGAGGGCGGCGATGTAGACGAGCCCGGCGACGCGGTCATCGGTGCCCGCGGCGGTGATGACCGCGCCGCCGTAGGAGTGGCCGACGAGGAGGATCGGGTTGCTGACTTGCCCGAAGTAGCGCACCGCCGCGGCGACGTCTTCGACGTTGGAGTTGAGGCCGTACTGGGCGGAGACCACCTCGTAGCCCTCGGCCTGAAGTGGCAGCATCACCTTGTTGAAGCATGAGCCGTCGGCCCAGATCCCATGGCAGAACACGATGCTCGGCTTGACTTGCGGGGCCATAGCCCCTCCCTTCTCGGGTGTGACAACGGATGACCGTTCGTGCTCCGAGCCAAGCAGCGTGGCCGTGCCGTGACCATGAAGGACCGCTCCGGGAACTGAGAACCCGGAAACTGTGAGCGGCGCGTGCGGGGGGCAGCTGCTGACGGCACGGCCTCAGGCCCGGGCCGGCGAGCCGGGGCTGCGCGGGCCGGCCGCCACCTCGCGGCTGCGCTGGTACTTCCCGCCGCCGGCCCGCGGGCCGGCGGCTTATGCTGGCCGTGGATTGCGCCGTCCGGACGAGGGAGAGGCCGTGGCTGAGCCGCCGGTTAGGTTCGCCGGCATGCTGCGGCAGCTGCGTGCTGGGGCGGCGCTGACCCAGGAGGAGCTGGCTGAGGCGGCGGGGCTGAACCCGCGGACGGTCAGCGACCTGGAGCGGGGCCTGGCTACCACTCCGCACAAGGACACGGTGCGGCTGCTCGCTGATGCGCTGCAGCTGGGCGGCTCGGCCCGGGTGGAGTTCGAGGCGGCCGCGCGGGGCCACGCGGTGCCTGGCCAGGCCCGCGGCAGGGGGGTGGCGGCGGCGACCCGGACGCTGCCCCGCGACATCGCCTCGTTCACCGGGCGGCAGGACGAGCTGGCCGAACTGGCTGACGCGGCGGCGGGCGCGGGCGGGGTGGTGAGCATCCACGCGATCGGCGGGATGGCCGGCATCGGCAAGACGGCGTTCGCGGTGCACGCGGCGCACCGGCTGGCTGGCCGGTTCCCGGGCGGGCAGATCTTCTTGCCGCTGCACGCGCACACGCCGGGGCAGCAGCCGGTGGGCCCGGCCGATGCGCTGGCCAGCCTGCTGCTGACTATCGGCGTCCCGGCGGGGCAGATCCCGGCCGACCTGCAGGCCCGGACCGGGCTGTGGCGGGACCGGCTGGCCGGACGGCCGCTGCTGCTGGTCCTGGACGACGCCGCGGACAGCGAGCAGATCCGGCCGCTGCTGCCCGGCGGCGGCGGCAGCCTGGTACTGGTCACCAGCCGGCGGCGGCTGACCGCGCTGGAAGACGCCCAGGCGATCAGCCTGGACGCCCTGCCGCCCGGCGAGGCGGCCGGGCTGCTGGTCCGGCTGGCCGTCCGGCCCGGGCTCAGCGCAGCCGACCCCGGGGTCGCGGAGATCACCCGGCTGTGCGGCTGCCTGCCGCTGGCGATCGGGATGCTGGCCCGCCAGCTGTACCACCATCCGGCCTGGACTCTGGCGGGGTGGGCCGCCGAACTGGCAGAGGCCACGGGCCGGCTGGAGTTGCTGGTCACCGAGAACCTGTCGGTCGCCGCCACGTTCGACCTGTCGTATGCCGACCTGGCCCCGGAGCAGCAGCGGCTGTTCCGCCGGCTCGCGCTGCACCCCGGCACCGACATCGACCGGTACGCCGCCGCGGCTGTCGATGGCACCGGCCTGGCCGCGGCCCGCGGCGGCCTGGAGGGGCTATATGAGCAGTACCTGCTCACCGAGCCCGCCCCGGGCCGGTACCGGATGCACGACCTGATCCGCGAGCACGCCCGCGCCCTCGCCAGCCGCCTGGACCCCGGCGATGACCGGGAGCGGGCCACCGGGCGGCTGCTGGACTACTACCAGCATGCCGCTGCCCGCGCTCAAGATCTGCTGGCCCGCCAGGCCCGCGGCGTCCCTGCCCAGGCGGCCGGCGCCGCGCCGGCCCCAGTCCCGCTCCTGGCCAGCCGGGAACAGGCGCTGGCATGGGCCCGCGCCGAGCGGACCAGCCTGCTGGCCTGCCTGGACCAGGTTACCGCGGCCGGCCAGCACGCCCGTGTCATCGCGCTGACCGCGGGCCTGGCGGGCCTGCTGCGGTACGACGGCCCGTGGGACGAGGCCATCACCCGCCACGCCGCCGCGGTGCAGGCCGCCCGGCAGCTCGGCGACCGGCCCGGCGAGGCCCTCGCCCTTAGCAGCCTAGGGGACGCGCGGCAACTGGCCGGGGACTATCCCGGCGCGGCCCGGGACCTGCAGGAGGCGCTGGGCATCTCCCGGGACCTCGGCGACCGGCCCGGCCAGGCCCTCGCCCTCACCAGCCTCGGGAACACGCGGCGGATGGCCGACGACCATCCCGGCGCGGCCCGGGACCTGCAGGAGGCGCTGGGCATCTGCCGGGAGCTCGGCGACCGGCCCGGCCAGGCCCACGCCCTCAACTATCTCGGGGTCATGCGACTGTCGACCGGGGAGTCTTCGGGTGCGGCCCGGGACCTGCAGCAGGCGCTGGGCATCTGCCGGGAGCTCGGCGACCGGCCCGGCCAGGCCGGCGTCCTCATCTGGCTGGGGGAGGCACGGCGGCTGGCCGGCGACTATCCGGGCGCGGCCCGGGATCTGCAGGAGGCGCTGGGCATCTGCCGGGACCTCGGCGACCGGCTCGGCCAGGTCCACGCCCTTACCTGGCTCGGAGTCGTGCGGCGGCTGACCGGGGACTATCCGGGCGCGGCCCGGGACCTGCAGGAGGCGCTGGGCATCTCCCGGGACCTCAGCCATCCGCGCGGGCAGCTCAACGCCCTTATTCACCTGGGGGAGGCACGGCGGCTGACCGGGGACTATCCGGGCGCGGCCCGGGACCTGCAGGAGGTAGCGGAAATCTGCAGTGAGCGCGGCGAACGGGTCATACGGGCCAGTGCCCTCAACTACCTCGGAGTCGTGCGTCGGCTCACCGGCGATTTCCCAGGGGCGGCCCGGGACCTGCAGGAAGCGGTGGGCATCTTCCGAGGCGTGGGCGACCGGCCGCTCCTGGCCGAGGCACTCACCCGCCTCGCAGCGGTGCGGCGGGTGACCGGGGACTATCCGGGCGCGGCCCGGGACTTGCAGGAGGCACTGGGCATCTCCCGCGAGATCGGCAACCCGGACGCTGAAGTCACGGCTCTGAACGAGTCCGGGACGCTGAGCAGGATCCGCGGTGACCTTGGCCAGGCTAGGTCATGCCACCAGCAGGCCCTGGACCTGGCCCGCCAGCTCGGCATCGCCCTGGAAGAGGCGCACGCGCTGGCCGGGCTGGGCCGGCGCGCCCGGGCCGCCGGCCGCGCCGCCGAGGCCGAAGACAAGCTGCGGCAGGCGCTGGCGATCTTCCAGCGGATCGGCGCGGCCGAAGCCGCCGACGTGCCCGCCGAGCTGGACGCCCTGCCCGGCACGCCGGATCCGGCCCCCGCCTCCCCGTGATACCGGCTCGTCTTGCGCGAATAGCGGCGTTCGCGCCAACCAGGGAGAATCCTCCTGTAGTCGGCAAAAGCGACGGGAGAACAGCAGTGACCGAGCCGCTGGCCCCGTTCGCCGATGTGCTGCGGGAGCCACGCGCCGAGGCCCGGCTGAGGCGGGAGAAACTGGCCGAGGCGCCGGGGCTCAGCCGCGGGCGACCAGCGATCTGAAACGAGTCGCTACCCCGCATGAGGACACGGTGCGGCCGCTCGCAGAACCGCTCCAGCCTTGCTATGCCGGGTGCCTCGGCGGTCGCGTGCAGATTAGCTGATCTGTACGCCCATCAGCTAGGTCGGACCGGCTTGCGCATACGCACCTATTCGGCAGGGATCTGAAATTGTTCGAGCTAAAGACAATGTGCCTGCTCGTCACGTTAAGCGACCGCGCGGAGGTGTTGTGGCCCGTCCCGACTGCGATCGATGCCCAGGCGGACGGAGCTGTCATGGCTTCACGGCAAGTGCGCATCACAGGCCGTGCCGTGCTGGACCGTGGAGAATAGCGTGCTTTCATCCGGGTCGCCGTCGTCCAGCGGCCGGGTTCCATTGGCACGCCTGGGTCTACGGGCGAGTTCTCGAGCAAGAACTCGACCACTACTTCCTCCCGGAAGCGCTCTCTCGCGGTCACCGGCCCGGGCCGCATCTTCGGCTTGGCCTGACGGTTAACGTCGGTCATAACCTGGCCTCGCGCTGACCGGGCGCTCCGATTACGTGCTGGCGCGGTGGGCCCCGATGAGGAACACTGCCACGACGGCTGGCTCGGTGCCCCGGTTGCCCCAGCGGTGGCGCGTGCCGTTCTGCACCACGGTGTCGCCCGCGCGGAGCACCTTCTCGGCCCCGTCGTCCAGCTCGAGGATCACTTCACCGGACAGGACCACCTCGAAGTCGATCGTGTCGGTGGTGTGCATCCCCGGGTTGTCTGGCTCCAGGTAGGTCAGCAGGCCCGGCAGCTTCTCCTCCATCTCGGCCAGCCCCGCCTGCAGGTCCAGGCCGGCCGGAGCTGAAGCCGTCCCCGGAGGGACCGTGAAGAACCCGAAGCGGTAGCCACCCACGGGCGGGAAGTAGCGGGGCTGTGCCGTCGGGCCGCCCTCGTCAGGAAAGGCCGGCGCCTGATCAGCCCCCCACAACCGGTGCCACTCCGCGCCCGGTATCAACGCCAGCGTCAGCGAATCGACTTGCTCATCCGAGGCGAACACGGCCTTTCCGCTGGTGTCGTGACCTGTGACCACCCGTCGCACCCTCATGCCGATTCCCCCTTTTGCGCTCCTGTAAATGCCGCATATCTTGCCATGGCTGGCGTACGGGACGGGAGATGGCGGGACGGCCGAGGTTCGTATCCAGGCACGGCGAACCGTATACGGCAGCCTTAAGGCGGAACCCGGACTCAGGCGCGACCGATGCGCGAGTTCTGCATGCGCTGGCCTGGCTGGGCGGCAACAACGACATCACCTTCGGTGTCTGGTCTGACATCATTCCCCGGCCGTATTCGTGTCGGTGACCTTGTCGCAGGCCCGGGATCTCTCACCGACTGACCGGCGTTGTCGTCGACAGCCTGCGAGTTGCGATGACCGGCGATGAGACGAGTGGTGTCTAACCCGCCGCCCGGTCGGACCACATCAAGGCGCTTCGGGCAGCTCAATCGGCATGTCGGGTTCGTAGCGCCTCGGCCATTTTGGTCAGGGAGATCCGGGAGTTGACGCCGAGCTTGTCGAAGATGTGGCGCAGGTGGGTGTTCACGGTGTGCGGTGATATGAACAACGTCTCGGCGATCTCGCGGTCAGTCTTGCCTTCCGCGGCGAGCTGGGCGACGGCCGCTTCGGCGCTGGTCAGAGCCTCCCAGCCGGTGGCAGGACGGTCCGAGATGACGATCCGCCGCCGTACACCCAGCTGTCTGAGCTGGCCGCGGACCCGCGCTGCGTCCCAGCGGGCACCGGCCTGCACGTCGATCGCGAGGGCTCGGTCGAGCGAGGCGATCGCGTCACCGGTGGCGCCCTCGGAGACCTGCAACCGGCCGAGGTCCTCCAGTGCCGACGCCGTCGCTAGCGGGCGTGGCCCGGTCTCGAAAAGCGCCGCTGCGGTCTCCAGGTCGTAGGTTGAACTCCGCCACAGTCCCCTCGCGTGCGCCACGGCTGCTTTGAAGGAGACGACGCCGGGATTGAGCTGACAGCGACGCTCTGCCTGCTCGATAGCGTGCTCGGCGAGTTCTTCGTCGCCGACGGCGACCGCGATCCGCACCAGTTGGGGATCGTCGGCTATCTCAAAGGGGAACAGGGGGAACAGCTTCAGGCGGTCGTCATGACCGGAGGCGCAGAGCCAGTCGTGTGCCTCGTCAGGTTTACCCAAAGACATCGCCTGCAGCGCCAGGTACCAGGCGGCATGGGACCGGACACTCGGGGCGCTTGCCTGCAGCATGATTTTCGCGATCTCGGCCACCTCTGCCGCACCGCGCTCGTCGCCGGTGTGGATCTTCAACTTCCCCAGGGCAACCACCGACGGAGCCTCGAGCACGCCGACAACCAAGTGCGCCCCGTCACGGCTGTACCGTCCCTCAAGTGCTACTGCCGCCTCCCCGAGCTGACCCATCTGGAGCATCTGGCGCCCTCGTGAGGCCTCGAACATGCGCAGTGCCCAGTTCTGCCGGTCTCGCTGAGCGGCCGCAATGCCTTCGTCTATCGCGCTGAGGGCCTCCTCGTACCGGTCCGCAGCCGCCAGCAGCCAGGACCGGAAGTTGTGCGCGAGCCGCTGCCGCGCGTCTTCCTGGACGCCGAGTCCCCGGCGCTCGGCTGTCCGGAGAATCTCCAGGCCACGGCCGAAGCCGGAGAGCTGGTAATGCACGGCCGATTCGGGGAGCTCAAAGGCGAACCAGCACGCGTGATTACGGCTCGAATACACCGCCTCGCGTGCTTCGCCCTCGACGGCGAGTGCCTCATCGGTGCGGCCGGCGACCACCAGGTTGTGAAACAGCGACGCCCAGAGCCAGGCTCGTAGATCGGCCGTCAGGTCCGGCACCGCCAGCGCCGCGCGGGCATTGTCGGCCCGCACGTCAGGCGACAGGTCGAACATGCTGGCGACACTGAATCGCACCCGGGCCTCTTCCTCGGCTGGGAGCACCTGCCGCAGCGCGGTGTCGGCGAACCGCTTGCCTTCCTCGCCCAGGCCCGCGGCGAACAGGGAGATGGCACGTCTGGCCACCAGGGGTCCCCGAAGCGGATGCCGAGCGGGTGCCAGCTCCAATGCCCGGCCGGCCAGCTCGGAGGCGGTTGCAGGGTCGGTCGTCCCGAGGGCGTCAGCGGCTTGCAGCAAGGTGGCGATGGCGGTTTCGTCGCCGGGCTCGGCACTGTCCGCAAGCTGCTGCGCCACCTCGACGGGGAGCGCGCCCCGGGCCAGGAGCACATCGGCAGCCTGCCGGTCGAGGGCCCGGCGAACCGGGACGGGAGAGCTCGCTCGCACTGCCTCGCGGATCAGGTCGTGTCCGAAGGCCAGCTGGTCGTCGCTGTCGATGAAGATGTCGGCCTGGACGAGTTCCTTGATCGGATCCAGCAGGTCGGCGACCGGCGTCCGGGTCATCTCGGCCAGGTCATAGACGGAAAACCGCCTGCCCAGGGCCGAAGCGAGCGTGGCCAGGCGGTCCGCTGCCGGGGACATGCGCAACAGCCGGCCACGCATGTTGTCACTGACGCGCCGTGGGAGACGATCCTCGAGGAGCCTCGCTTTGCCGGACTCGACGGTCACGATGCGCTCGTCCTGGAGGCCGCGGAAGAACTCCATGAGCAGGAACGGGTTTCCCTTGACTCGTTCGGCCTTTTGCAGAAGCTCCTCGTCCGGCTCCGCACCCAGAACGTCGGTGGCGATCTCGGCGACCGCCTCACGGCGGAGCGGGCCGAGGCGGATCAGCTCGGCCCCCGCGTCTTCCAGCTGGTCCTTGGCGGCTTGCACCGGTTGAAGGCCCTGATCCGGGCGGAACGCGATCACCCAGCCGACGGGAAAGGAGGCGAGCCGCTGTGGCAGCTGCCGCATCGCGACGGCACAGCCGTCTCCGGCCCAGTGGAGATCATCCAGGCAGATGAGCAAGGGGTCTCGGAGCGCTGCCTCCTCGATCAAAGCCTGGATGTCCTGGAGTAGCCAGAACCTCTGCTCGGGGGAGGCGTGCAGGTCGCTCAGGGCGTCGCGGGCGATGAGGGGCCTGTCGCCTGCGAAGAGCGCGTCGAAGAGGGCGTCCAGGTCGACCGCCCGGCGATGCGGCTCTGCCGCTCCTCGTCCGACTCGGAAGGAGCGTTCGGCGGCCATTGACGCGCACGCGTCCAGGAGCCGGGTCTTGCCGAGTCCAGCTCTCCCTTCGACGATGATGACCGAACCGACTCCCGACCGGACCTCGTCGAGGCGAGCGGCGATGGCAGCGAGCTCACCGCCGCGGCCACGCAGAGGAGTCCTCCGAGTGCCTTCTATCATCCGGCCCTCACGTCGGGAGTGTACGCCTGGGCTGCCCGAGCCATCCAGACCACGAGGCCACCAGTAAGGGATAGCTGGACCGGAGCCTGGCGTCAGCAACAAATGGCTTTTTCGAGCGATTCCTCGATGATCTGCAGGGCGAAAAATCTCAGCTGGGAGCCGACACGTCAAGAGGGAGAGAATCCATGTCGCAGACTAAGCCGAGCATCGTGTTCGCCCACGGGCTCTGGGCCGACGGCTCATGCTTCAGCAAACTGATTCCCACGCTTCAGGCCGAGGGATACCAGGTAGCGTCCTCACAGCACAGCCTCGACACACCCGAAGGCGACGTCGCCGCCCTGCTGTACACCCTCGGCAGGGTCAGCAGCCCCGCCATCCTCGTCGGCCACTCCTACGGCGGAAGCGTCATCACCGCCGCGGGAACCGACGACCGCGTCGCCGGGCTCGTCTACATCGCCGCGCTCGCCCCAGACGAGACCGAGACATCCCAGAGCCAGCAGGAACAGTTCCCCGTCACCGACATCTTCTCCCACATCGAAGTCGCCGACGGGCGCATCTGGCTGCTCCCGTCAGGCACCGCGTACTTCGCAGGAGACCTGTCCGAGCAGGAACAACAACTGGTCTGGGCAACCCAGGTCACGCCGGCCCCGGACCTCTTCAGCCGCAACGCCCCCGGCACCGCGTGGAAGTCCAAGCCGAGCTGGTACATCGTGGCCAACAACGACCACACAGTCCATCCCGAGCTGGAACGCTTCGCCGCGAAGCGCATGGGCGCCACCACCTACGAGGTCGACAGCAGCCATGTTCCCATGCTCTCCCAGCCCGGTCTGGTGCTCGACGTCATCCGGGCCGCCGCCAACGGGGTCTGACCAGTCACGCCGGTCGGCGACCTGCAGAGGAGAAGGAAGCAGATGGCATCCGAACAGGTGCTCGACGTAGTGGTACGCCGCCACGTGTTCGACAGCGACCGGCCGTTCCAGGCCGTCCTGGACGGCATCTTCGGCGGCATCACCCGGCCCGACATGGGGGCGCTGTTCGGCAAGCTCGCGGCGAGCACGTCATACGAGCAGTTCAGCTCGCTCGTCCGGCAGGCGCAGGGGAGCGCCGGCCTGATGCTATTCCTTCAGCTCGACCTCGACGCCGCGCTGGCTCTCGACCCGCAAGCCAAAGGCCAGACCGGGCGCCGCCTGGTCCGCCTGATCGCCGGCAACCCGGTCACGATGGAACAGATGACCCGCCACGTGCCCGACGCAGGCTCCTACGCGCCGGTCACCATCCTCCTCCAGCAAACACCCGGCGGAATCCGGGTCGCCTACGACAGCGTCGCCAGCACCCTCGCCCCGTATCGTGACGCGGCCGCGTCACAGGTCGCCAGGCGGCTCGACGCCGAGGTGCTCGGGCTCTTGCGTCAGGTGACCGGCGTGCCCGCATCCGCAAGTCCTTGAACCCTGCCCGCGACAACCACGATCCGCCGAAGGAGCGTCACCATGCCCATGATCGACGTATACGCCACGGCCGGGACATTCGCCGACCAGCACCAGCTCGCCGCCGATCTCGCCGCCGCGGTCATGACCATCGAGCAAGTACCGGACATCCCCATGTTCCGGCAGAACACCGCAGCCTTCGTACACGACCTCGCCGATGGGAGCCTGTCCAACGTCGACGGCCTAGGCAACTACGTGCGGATACAGGTCCTCACCAACGCAGGCGCACTGGATCGCGGCAAGCAGCTGGCCGTGGTCGAGCGCCTGACGGACATCGCCGCCAACGCAGCGGGCGACCCTACTCTGTCCAGCCGGACATGGGTGCTCCTGACCGAAGCGCCCGACGGGGGCTGGGGCCTGGCCGGCCACGCGAACACCAACGAGGAACTGGTAGCCGCCGCCCGGGCCCAGATGGCGAGCCTGCAGACCGGCCAGCCCGCCAGCCCGCACCTGTGAACCCCGGAGGCGGGATGACTTCCTATTCACACGCCACGGCTCCGACCAGGTTCGCAGAAGTGGAGGGCGCTCTGATCGCCTACCGCAGCTTCGGCATCGATAAGGGAACGCCGATACTTCTGCTGAATCACTATCGCGCCGGGATGGACCACTGGGACCCGCTGGTTACCGACGGACTCGCCCAGGGGAGACGGGTGATCCTGTACGACTACAGGGGTGTCGCCGGTTCAAGCGGGGATCCACGTGACACGTTCGAAGCCATGGGCCAGGACGTGGCTGCCTTCGTCCGAGTTCTTGGTCTGCCCGAGGTAGATGTGCTGGGTTTCTCGATCGGCGGGATGATCGGACTGGATCTCATCCGGACGAACCCGGAGCTGGTGCGCCGGCTCATCGTAGCCGATGCCAAACCCCGCGCCGGCGATACGGAGGGAACGGATCCCAGAGCCCGGACCGTGGCGGACAATCCGGTGCCGGTTAAGGAGGACTTTCTCTTTCTCTTCTTCGCGCCGTCCGAGACGAGTCAGCAAGCCGGCCAGGCGTTCTGGCAGCGGCGCCACAAGCGAACCGAGGACATGGATCCCCCGAGTTCTGAAGCCACGATGAAAGCCCAGAGGGCAGCCGTCGTCGAGTGGAGCAAGACAAAAGGTGAGCGATACGCCGAGCTAGCGGCCATTACCCAGCCCACGCTGGTGGTGCACGGCCGGTACGACATCATGCAGCCGCCGATTAATGCGTACACGCTCGCGCAGCGCATACCGCGGGCTCAACTGGTCATCTATCCCGATTCCGGGCACGGGGCAATCTTCCAGTACCCAGGGCTCTTTGCCGATCATGCGGCTCGCTTCCTCGATGCAGAGCCCGCCTTCACCTAGAGGGCCATCCGAACCAGGAACTGAGAAATAAAACCCGAACAGGAAGGCACTCGCATGCCGGCTATCACCGCCCACGACGGCACAGACTCGACGCACCGGGCCGGCCCGTACTCCGGCCTGCCGAACAAGCTGGTCGCCGCTTCGCCTAAGAGACCGGACCGCCGGTCGTCCGTACATCCCTAGAACTCGGCGTGATGATCCATCGACGCCGGAAAAGAAAAGGAGAAACGAGTCATGACTGAGAAAGAACTTCAGGCAGCCGCCAGCGGGCTCCTGGACACGGCGTTCAACCTCGGCGAACCGGAGAAGGCCGTCTCCGAGTACGTCGGCGACAAGTTCGTCCAGCACAACCCTCAGGTCGCGGATGGAGCGGAGGCATTCATCGCGTTCGTCCATTCGATGCGAAGCCAGTTCCCTGAGATGCACCTGGACATAAAGCGCGTGATCACCCAGGGCGAGATGGTCGTGACGCACTCCCATATGACGCTCACACCAGGCGAGCCAGGGCTGGCGCTCGCAGACTTCTTCCGTTTCCAGGACGGCAAGGTGGTCGAGCACTGGGACGTCATCCAGAACATCCCCGATACCTCAGCCAACTCCAACGGCATGTTCTGAGCATGCGAGAGGCCCGGCGCTACCCGGCCACGACCGGCCGGTTTGCGAGCAGGCCGCACCTGGGCCTGCTTGCTGCCGCCGCGGCGCGCCTGGAGCGGTTCCCGGGACACAGGCCGTGACCGCGCTTGGTGCACAGGAAAGCGAGCGAGGAGTCGGCTGGCCCGCGATGGCCTGTCCAACCCCGACAGCGGCGCCCGGCTGCCTGGCCACGCGGACGGCGGCGGCACCCGCGTCCGGGTCCAGGTCCTGACCAACGCCGGTGTCCTGGACCGGGACAAGCAGCTGCCCGTGATCAGCCAGCTCACCGGCATCGTGGCTGCTGCTGCCGGGGATCCCTCGCTGGCCGGCCGCACCCGGGCCCTATCCACCGAAGCCCCCGATGGCGGATGGGGCCTGGCCGGCCACGCCACCACCAACGCCGAGCTCGCCCAAGGCCGGCGCCGAGACAGCGGGCCTCCAGGCCCCCGGACCGGCAACTGACCACAAGATCCGCACAGGAAGGCAACCCACATGACCACGATCACCGGCAAGGACCGCACGGTGCGATACTCGGAGCTTGCGAACACACTGGTCAGCGCCGCGAACAGCGTTGATTACGCGTACCGCGACACCGGGCCCGGCGACGGGGTGCCGCTGGTCCTGCTGCAGCACTTCCGGGGGAATCTCGACAACTGGGACCCCGCGCTGATCGACGCGCTGGCCGCGGACCGCCGTGTCGTCACCTTCGATTACGCCGGAGTCGGCGGCTCCGCCGGGGAAACAGCACACACCGTGGAGCAGATGGCGCAGGAGTCCATTGTGTTCATCGAGGCCCTGGACCTGCGCCCGGTTGACCTGCTCGGCTTCTCCATCGGTAGTTTCGTCGCCCAGCAGATCGCGTTGACCAGGCCCGCCATCGTACGACGGGTGGTCCTGGCGTCCGCGGCGCCGCAGGGCGCCGCCGGCATGCACGGTTGGGCCGCTGCGGTCATCGGCGCCATCGGCGCGCCGCAGACCAGCCCCGAGGAGTACCTCGACGTCTTCTTCGCCCGGTCGCCGGCCAGCCGGGAGGCCGGCCAGCAAGCCCCTGCAACGCATGTACGCAAGAACCGAGGACCGGGACGCGGAGACGACCTGGGCGACGCGCGAAGCGCAGTATGACGCGGTCTGCACCTGGGGGATCCCCGATCACGCGCTGCTGCAGCGGCTCAGCGGCCTGCAGATGCCGGTGTTCGTGGCCAACGGCGACAGCGACCCGATGATCCTGCCGCACTACTCCTACCTGCTGGCCGGATTGATCCCGCAGGCCCAGCTGAAGATCTACCCCGACTCGGCACACGGATTCCTGTTCCAGCACCACGCCGAGTTCGCCGCCGACGTCCGCGCTTTCCTCAGCGGCTCGGGCCGACCGGACAGGAACACTACATGAACACCGACGGGAACGTGCTCGCATCGTCCATTACCCGCAAAAGGAGACTAGTTATGCCCGCCTCAGCCGACTCGCCCATCAAGCCACAGGTCAAAAAGATCGACGGCCTGTCGATCCGCTACGCCGAAAGCGAGCCGCGCGAGGTATCGGCGATCCTCCTCAGCCCGTGGCCCGAAAGCCTCTACACCTTCGAGCAGATGTGGTCACGCCTGGCCGAGCACGCCCACCTGGTCGCGATCGACCTGCCCGGCTTCGGACACTCCCAACGGCGCGACGACCTCCTCAAATCCTCCACGATGGGCGAGTTCGTCGCGCACGCCGTCGAGGCCTTCGAACTGGCCCGGCCGCATGCCGTCGGCCCCGACATCGGCACGTCCACACTGCTGTTCACCGCCGCGAACCATCCCGGCCTGCTGCGCAGCGTCACGGTCGGCAACGGCACCGCCGCGGTGCCCATCCAGATCGGGTCCGTCCTCAAAGACGCGGTCGACGCGCCGAACCTGGACGCGCTGCGCCAGATCGACCCGCACCAGGGCGTCGACTCGGTCCTCGCCTTCGTCGAGCACTACAAGCTCCCCGAACACGTCCACCAGGACTTCCTCGACAGCTACGAAGGAGACCGGTTCGCCGAATCGATCCGCTTCGTCCGCTCCTACCAGGACGAGCTGCCCACCCTCCGGGACCTTCTGCCGGACATCCAAACGCCCGTCCAGATCATCACCGGGGACCACGACCCCGGCGTACTGCCGGTCAACGGCCAGTACCTGCACGAGCGCCTCCCGCACAACAAGCACGACCACCTCGACGCCGGGCACTTCGCCTGGGCGGACGCCGCCGACGACTACGCCCGCCTGCTCATCGACTGGTGGAACGGAGGCTACGAGCGGGTCTGAACCACGCGAAGCGAGGGGAAGGAGGCCGGCCGTGGACGGATCAGAGCTGGTTTTCATTCTCATGCCTATCGTCATCCCGCTCTTCCTGGTCCTCGGGATAGCCGCTCCGTATATCGCGGACAGCCGCGCGAACAAGCGCCGGCGCGTCTATAAGAAAGGAAAGATGACACCATGACACTCGCCAGCTTCGAGGCCGCCCTAGAACGCACGGACGAGCTTGAACTCACCACGACTGGCCGGGCCACCGGCAAGCCGGTCTCCTGTCCGGTGTGGTTCGTCAGGCGCGGCGAGAAGCTGTACCTGGTCCCGGGGGACGGAACGGACAGTCAGTGGTACTGGTCCCTGTTTTTATGTCTGTGACGACGCTCACCTGCCCGGGCGGGGCCGCATCTGTCAGGTGACCAGACCGGCCGGCTTGTTATCCGAGGACGGCTGCCTGGGGTCAGAGGTCCTGCCGGGCGTTGTCCATGGCCCACCGCAGCGCGTAGTCGGCCACGTGTTCCCAGCCCGGCTCGCCGATCGTGTAGTGGGATCGGCCGGGGTACTCCCGGTAGCAGGTGATCGCGGCCGACCGGGCGTACCGCCGGTAGCTGGCCCTGGTCAGTGAGGCCGGGAAGATGCGGTCGTCTCCGCCGCCGATCAGCAATAGAGGCGCGCGTGCCCGGTTGCCGAAGCGGACGCGGGTGCGACCGGGAAAGGCTGCCTGCCTGATCAGGCCGGCGGGGGCGGGAATGGTGTAGCGCGCATACGCGGTCTCGGCTTGCGGGTCGTCGAGGGCGCCGGCTAGGGCGCGGCGGAACTGCCGCGCGGTCAGCGTGACTGCGCTATGACGGCGAGCTGAGCTGCGCAGGACCGGGATGCCAGCGCTGGTCATAGGCGGCGGGAGCATGCATGCTGCCGGTGGTGCCGGGTTAATCGCGACGCCTGCAGCGCCAAGGCCGCCGTCGAGCAGGATCTGGACGACCAGCCCGCCGAGGCAGTGTCCGATGAGAGCCGGCGGAGGGCTGAGTCCGCCGATGAGATGGCCGTAGTGAGCAGTGATGTCGGTCACGCGCAGACGGGCGATCCCGGATGGGTCGCGGCGGAGTTCTGCGATGCCGCGGTCCAGGCCGGGCCAGCCGGGGGTGAGCACCCGGTAGCCGCGGGCCCGGTACCGCGCGATCCACTGTTCCCAGATCAGCGCGGTCACCCACAAGCCGTGGATCAACACGATCGTGTCGGTCCCGTTCGGGTGGAGGTCATCTGCACCCGACGCCACCGGTCCCTCCCTGCAGGCTGGCCCGGCCTGCGCAGGCATGCCCATGCGGGGAAGCTAGCCGGACGGGTGGCCTGCTTTCATCTGTCAGGTGACCAGCCGGACGATCGGTTCAGCCGGCGGCTGGCCGGGAGGCCGGGGTCAGGCTGAGCAGAGCGGCATGCAGCTGGCTGCGGGAGGTGATGGCGAGCTTGGGGAAGATCCGGTGCAGGTGGTAGCCGACCGTCCGGTGCGAGATGAACAGCTGCTGGCCAATCTCGCGGTTGGACAGCCCCTCGGCGGCCATCCTGGCGATCTGAAGTTCTTGCGGCGTCAGCTGATCCCAGGCCTCCGGGACCCGTCGGCGGCTGGTTTCCCCGGATGCGCGCAGTTCCTGCCGGGCGATCTCGGCCAGCTTGGCGGAGCCGAGCGCGTCAAAACCATCGCGGGCCGCCCGCAGCGGCGCGCGTGATTCAGCGGCCCGCCGCTGACGGCGCAGCCACCGGCCGTACCACAGCAGCATCCGGTTCCCGTAGCGGGGCCAGCCGGCCAGGTCACGCTCCAGCGCTGCCTGAAACAGTGCCTCGGCGTGATCGTCGTCGGCGACCAGCGGCCGGGCATACGCCGCCTGTGCCTGGAGCAGGGGCGCCGACATTGCCGTTGCTAGCTCTTCGAGCTGCTGCAGGTAGGCCAGGGCGGCATCACGCTGGCCGGTGTGAGCGGCGGCTTCGACCAGGTCGGATAGCCCGAAGTAACCGACATAGGGCAGGTAGCCGATGTCTTCCGGGTCGAAGGCCCGGCGCAGGTGATCAAGGCCTTCGGCATAGCGCTGATGCGCGACCGCGCCACGGCCCCGGACGAAGCGCACGTGGGCCAGCAGCGGATACGCGTCCATGCCCAGCAGCTCTTCCTCGGCCGCGGCGGCCAGCGTTTCCGCCTCAGCGAGCTCTCCACGTTCTGCGGCTATCAGCGCCGTGGCTAGCTCAGCTACGATCGCCCAGCGCAGCTGGCCGGTTTCCCGCCCGAGCCGGGAGGCTTCCTCAGCCGCCGATACCGCCAGCCGCCCCTGACCAGTCAATGCGCCTGCCCAGGTCTGGCAGACCAGCGCCCGGGCCAGCAAGCCGAGCCGGCCTTGCGCGCGCAGGCCCCTGATCGCAGGCTCCATGAATCCCAGCGCGAGGTTATGAGCCAGCACCGCGCTGGCGGCGTTGCCGAGCCGCAGCATCGCCACCGGGGCGCCCTCATCCGGCCGCATCCGGGAGATCTGCTTGAGCACCGCTGGTGCGTGGGCCACCGGATCGGCGAGCGCGAGGATCGCGAGGCGGGCCGGGTCGTCTGCGGCTAGCGGGAGCTGCCCCGCCGCGGCGGCCAGAGCCGTCCGGATCTCCTGGCCCGGGTTTCCGTACCACGCCCGGAAGCTCACGGTCACGGCGGACTCGACAGCAAGGTCCGCGTGCCCCGCGGCGACCATCCGCTCGGCCATGGCGACGAAAGCGCCGATATTCGCCGCGCCGGACCAGCTGGGTTCGGTGAAGTTCTCCCGCAGCAAGGACAGCAACGCCCGTTCGTCCGACGGCAGGTCAAACGCCTCGGCCGCCCGCAGCAGCGCAGGTCCGCCTCCGCCACGGCCAGCGCGGAAGGCAAGCTCCGCCGCCAGCAGCAGCCTGCCGCCCCGGGCGGCGCCGTCCTCGCTGAGCTGCGCCGCCCGCTCCAGCGCGGCGACCGCCACCTCCGCCGCGCCCCGGTCGACCGCGCGCCGCGCCGCGCCTTCCAGCTCGGCTGCCACCTGTTCGTCGGGACCCAAAGCCGCCGCGGCCTGATGCCATACCCGCCGGTCGGGCTGCCGGGCTAGCACCTCGGCCAGCGCGGCGTGCGCCGCCCGGCGCCGGGACGTAACCGCCGCTTGATAGATCGCCGACCGCACCACAGGGTGCCGGAACCGCAGGCTCGTCCCGTCGATGTCCACCAGCCGGGCCGTCACCGCCGGGCCGAACGCGTCGACCGTCACCTGCCGCCCTTCGAGGATGGTCGCTGCTTTCAGCACCTCGCCGACGACACCGCGGTCGTCCGCAGCAGCGGCCAGCAGCGCCGAACGGGTAGCTGCGGGGAGATCCGATTCCCGGGCCGCGAAGGCCTCTTCCAGCCGGGCGGTCACGGGCAACGGCGAGGACAGGTACATGCCGGCGCCGGGGGATCCGGGCCACCGCGCGGCCGACAGTTCCACCAGCGCCAGCGGGTTGCCCGCCGCCTCCGCCAGCAGCCGCGCGCGCAGGTCAGGTTCCAGACCCGGCGCCCGCGCGTCAAGCAGGGCGGCGGCCGCATCCTCACCGAGTCCGGCTAGCCGCACCTCCGGCAGCCCGGAGCAGTCGAACACGCTGTCCTGTCCGTCACGGACCGCCACCAGCATCACCGCTGGCTCGGCGGCCAGCCGCCGAGCGACGAAGGCGAGCACCGCGCAGCTAGCCTGATCCAGCCAGTGGGCGTCGTCGACGATGAGCAGCACAGGCGCGTCCTCGGCTGTGTCACTAATCAGCTCCAGCGTCGCCAGCCCAGTCAGGAACAGCTCGCCAGCTTCCGCGTCGGCCATGCCGAAGGCCGCGTACAGCGCGGCGCGCTGCCGGGCCGGCAATTCCGCAGCCAGGCGCAACACGGGCCGGATCATCTGGTGCAGGCCCGCGAACGGAAGATTCGCCTCGGACTGCACCCCTACCGCGGAAAGTACCTGTACGCCGCAGCCAGCTGCCTGCGCGCTGACCGCCCCGAGCAGCGCCGACTTCCCGATCCCCGGCTCACCGCGGACCACGAGCGCACCGCCGGCCTGGTCGCGTGACCGGCCGACCATGTCGTTCAGCGCCCTGAACTCGCACTCGCGCCCGAACAGACCGTTCGGCAGGGGCTGCCCGGCGGCTGAAAACCCCGGGGACCGATCGTGCCCTGCCTTGAGCACCCTGATTGGCGCCTCTCCCGCAGGCACGCTCGAAGTCTAGGCCAGCCGCAGCTGGCATACCAGACCGGGAAACCGGCCACGTGGCTGGTCATTCGCTAGATGCGAGCCGCGGCGCCGCACCGTACGTTCGGGCCGTCAGCCACCGCAGCCGCCTGCTGGCCAGCGTCACCGAAAGGAATCCGTTATGACCGGCCGCCCTGCGGCCCGCCCGGGCCGACCCTGGCGGCGTGGCCGCGGTCACCATCCACGCCCCCCGGGCCGCTGGCTGACCACGGCCACGTCACAACAGCTCACATCTACGCGCACGGAGGAATCTCATGCCCGTCTACCAAGTCTCATACCAACACGGACTGCTCACCGAGGACATGAAGGCGAAGATGGCCGCCGCTATCACCGACGCCCACGTGGAACTCACCGGAGCGCCGCGGATCTTCGTCCACACATTCTTCAACGAACTGCCGCCGGGCGTCTCCTACAGCTCCGAGGGGCCCGACCACAACATCACCGGTATCACCGGGTCGATCCGCGCCGGGCGGCCCCTGGAGGAGAAGCAGGCGCTGATCAAGCGGATCGTGGCGTCGTGGACGGAGATCACCGGCCAGTCACCGAAACAGGTCCTCGGCGGCCTGACCGAGATCGTGTCCGAGATGCAGATGGAATACGGGCTGATACTTCCGAAACCGGGTGACGAACCCAAATGGTTCGCTGACAACGCCGATGCTCTCGACGGGATCTCCGGGACCGGTCTCTAGCAGATCGCCCTGCACGGGTAACACCTCATGGAGGCCCCGAGGCGGGCTTGCCGCCCGTGTAACAGAACTCGCCCTAAGGTAACCGCTTCGGGCTGCCCGCGATACCGCGCACCGCGGGCAGCCCGCGCATCGGGCCTCGCCTTACCCCGATTCTTCCGAAGCTGCCGACCGGCTCGACAGGGCGGCAGGCACTGGACGAGGAGACGTGAGGAGCCGCACAGACGATGACCATCCTCGTTATCGGAGCCGGCGCCACGGGCGGTTACTTCGGCGCACGGCTGGCGCTGGCCGGCCGGGACGTCGAATTCCTGGTTCGCCCGCACCGCGCTGAGCAGCTGCGCGAGCGCGGCCTGCGCATCACCTGGCCGCACGCCGGATCCGGGATGGAAGTGGCGCGACCGCATCTACTCCTGGCCGGAGAGCTGACCAGGCCCGCAGACACCGTCCTCCTCGCGGTAAAGGCGACGGCACTGGACCAGGCAGTCGCTGACCTCGCCCGGGCGGTCGGGCCGCAGACGCTGATCGTCCCGTTCCTGAACGGGATGGCTCACCTGGACACACTCAACGAGCGTTTCGGCGGTACGGCGGTGCTCGGCGGAGTTGCCGTCATTAGCGCGACAGCCAACGACGACGGCGACATCGTCGTGCTGGCCCCGGGCGCGAGTCTCACGATCGGGTCCCAGGACGGCACTCGCAGTGCGCGGCTCCAGGCGGCATACGACCAGCTGAGCGGAGCCGGTTTCGACGCCAGCATAAGCGACGAGATCATCTTGCAGATGTGGCAGAAATGGGTGTTCATCGCGACGGTCGGGGCCCTGACCTGCCTGATGCGGGGCACCGTGGGCGACATCGTGGCGGTACCCGGCGGGCGTGACCTGGGCCCAGCGATTCTCGCCGAGGCCACCTCTGTTTCGGCGGCAGCAGGTTACCCGATACCTCAGGCCGTGACGGCTAACACGACCCGCAGCATTACCGAAGACGGATCGAACCTCACATCGTCGATGTCGCGAGACGTGGCCGCCGGCCGGTCAGCCGAGGCTGAAACGATCCTGGCGGATCTCGCGCGCCGAGGGAATCAGCTCGGGATAACGACTCCACTGCTTGACCTGGCCACGATGCAGCTGCGGGTCTACAACGACCAACTCGGGTCGGCGCGACCCTGATCTATTCGGCTTCAGGCCGAGGGCGGGAGACGATAAGGCATGGCATCGACGGACACAGCAGCTCCCCCTTCGCCCCCTGGACGCTGGCTCGACCAGGTCGACCTGGCAGCCCGCCAGCCCATCGAGCCTCCCGCGCAGCTATGGGGCTTCGGAGGCCTTCACGGCGGCCTGACTCTCGCCTTGCTGGCCAAAGCGACGTACTCCGGCGAAGACACGGGCCTGATGCGAAGCGCGACCGTGCGCCTGCACCGTCCTGTCAATCAGGCGTTCACCGTAGCGATCACCCGACCCCGCCGGGGGCGCGCTTCGGCCGACGCATTCCCGGCGGACGGCGACAGATCGTGCCTGGTCTCGGCTTCGCTGGTAACAGGTGCGATCAGACCCCCGTGGCTGCAGCCAGTGGCTCCGGCCTGTCCGTCCGTGCCGCCGCACGGCAACTGCGAGCGCTACGCCATCCCGCCCGGACTCACGCCGATCGGCCAGTTTCTTGAGGTCCGGCCCACCGATAGCAGCCGCCCGTACGCTGGCGGCCCGCGCCCCGTGCTGACCGCATGGCTCCGCCTCACCGAGGATGACCAGCCGCCAGACATCTTCCGGCTCATCATGCTCATGGATGCGCTGGCGCCGTCATATGCGGCAGTGCTCACAACTCCCCAGGCCATACCGACCGTAGAGCTGACCGTGCGGTACGCCGGCGGACTCCAAGGCGCGTCCTCCCCATGGATCCTCCTTCGAGCCTCAACCACATGGGTGTCGGTAGATGGCTGGCTGAACGAGCACCTGGACGCCTGGGATCCGGCCGGAACACATCTCGCGTCAGCCGACCAGCTACGGACAATCAGCAGCTCGCCGCCCGTGGCGGCGGCCCGGCTGGAACAGGAGCTGCAATCATGACCCCTCCCGTGCTGCCCGGCTTCGACTACCGCCGCGTGGACGTGGCCGGCGTCACCATCAACTGCGCCGTCGCCGGGTCGGGCCCGCCCCTGCTGCTACTGCACGGCTACCCGCAGAACCACCTGGTATGGCGGCAGGTCGCCCCCGGCCTGGCCCGCGACCACACCGTCGTGTTGGCTGACCTGCGCGGCTACGGAGACTCGGCCAAGCCGAAGCCGGACGAAGCAGGCCGCGTGTACTCCAAGCGGTTCATGGCCCGGGACCAGGTCGGGCTGATGCGCGAGCTCGGTTTCGGCCGGTTCGGCCTGGTCGGCCACGATCGCGGCGGCCGGGTCGCGCACCGGCTGGTCCTGGATCACCCAGAGGCCGTCGAGCGGCTGGCCGTCCTGGACATCGTGCCGACCCGGCATGTCTTCCGTCACGTGAGCCGGGAGATGGGCCTGGCCTATTACCACTGGTTCTTCCTAGCCGAGCCGAACGGCATCCCCGAGCACATGATCGCCGCCGACCCTGCCTTCTGGCTCGACTCGCAGATGGATGCCGGCATCGAGCCCGACGTGATGGCGGACTACATCCGCTGCTTCAGCGACCCGGCCACGATCGCGGGCTCATGCGCCGACTACCGGGCCGCGGCCAGCACCGACCTGACCGACGACGACCAGAGCTTCGCCGCCGGGCAAAAGATCGGCTGCCCCGTCCTGGTTCTGTGGGGCAGCCAGGGCTTCGTCGGCCGCGCCTACGAGCCGCTCAGCGTGTGGCAGGAGTACGCCGCCGACGTCCGCGGCACCGCCCTGCCCACCGGCCACTTCCCGCCCGAGGAAGCACCGGACCTGGTCCTCGAGGCCCTGGCCGGCTTCCTCGGCGAGAGTTAGCGACCCGATTGTAATCGCCTCGTTACCGTCTTCCGACGGCTTGGTGACCAGTATGAACACCGGATCGCCATAAACACTCTCCCTATTAGGAGTCTTGAGGCTCGTGCAGAATAGGTGATCTGCATGCTGCGACTGTAGAATGCCTATCTGGCCGGTAGACATTCCTATTCGGGAGGGAGACTTTCTGACCGGTGGCGTGCGTTCAGCGCGACGGACCCAATTGACTCCAGGTCCAGTCGTTGTATTCGGCCTCTGAGGTCTCATGCCTCATATACATCCGCTCCGCCTGGTCGGTACCGACGACCCAGCGCAACTGGCCGGTTTCGTCGTTGACGGACGCCAGGATAGCTTCTGCTACATCTTCCGGCGTCGCCAGCTCGACGGGGAATTCCGAATTGAAGACAGCCGTCCGCTGGTTTACATAGGCTTCGTATTCCGGCGGCACGATGGTGAGCACTGGCGCATTGGCCTGCGCCTTCTCCGCCAGGCGAGTCGTGGGCACGAAACCAGGCTCGATCAGCTTGAGGACGATGTTCTGGGGCGACAGCTCGAGCCTGAGGGTCTCCGTAAGATTGTCAAGGGCCGCCTTGCTCGCGTTGTAGATCCCCATCAGCGGCTCCGGCACAATCGAGGAGGCGGAGGTCAGGTTCACGATACGTCCGCCGCCGTGCTCCCGAAGATGCGGGATCGCCACCCGCATGATTTCGATCGGGCCGAACAGGTTGGTTTCGAACACGCTTCGCGTTGTTTCGTCCGTCGTCGTTTCGAAGACAGAGAACAGGCCGATGCCGGCGACGTTGACGACGGCGTCCACGCTCCCGAAGCGGGCCACGCTCGCATCGAAGGCAGACCTGATCGATGCCGGATCGGTCACATCGAGTGCGTGTGTAAGCAAACGATCCGACGACCCGCCGTCCCAGTCACCAGGGTCTCGCATGGTGGCTACGACATTCCATCCGCGATCATGGAACTTCGTCGCAGCAGCCTTGCCGAAGCCGGACGAGCAGCCGGTAATGAGAACTGTCTTGGTCATGTCGTTACCTTCCGTCGTCATGTAACACCCAGCGTATGCGAGGCCGTCCGGATGATCTATACTCAGAAGTACCGAATAAATTATAGATCGTCCCGATGGGGGTCGTCCCGGTGGATCCGTTGACCCAACTTGTCGAGTTGCTGCGCCCGCGTGCCCTGCTGTGGAAGCACATGGTGGGGCAAGGTGACTGGGCCTGGGGATTCCCCGCTGACAGCGGCGTGATCTTCGGACGCGTCGTCAGCGGGTGCTGTCGCTTCCAGCTGCCCGGCACCGCGGAGCAGAGCCTGGAACCAGGCGACTGCGTGCTGTTGACAGAGCCCCCCGCCTGGATCCTGCGCGGCGGGGCTGGCGATGCGGCGGTCGTCGCCTTCGAGGATCTCCCTACGGCCACCGCATCGCCTGAACCAGATCGCAGCGACGATGATCCGGACCAGGTTCGCGTCGTCGGCGGGCACTTCGAATTTGACTCCGTCAATAAAGAACTTCTCACGGCATTCCTGCCGCCGGTTGTGCATATTCCGTCGCGCGGTTCCGGCGACGGCGGGCGGCTGGCCGGCGTCTTGGCCATGATCGACGCCGAGGCATCGGCTGTGCGGCCAGGCCAGCAGGCGGTACTTTCCCGGCTGCTCGAAATCGTCCTGATCGAGCTGCTGAGGACGCCAGAAATGCTGCCGAGCCAGCAGCGCGGCATGCTCACCGGACTTACCGACCCGCAGATCGCGTCCGCGCTGCGCGCTTTTCATGCCGATATCCGAAGAAGCTGGTCAGTGGCATCGTTGTCCGCCGAGGCGAGAATGTCCCGATCGGTCTTTTCGCAAAGGTTCACGTCTCTGATTGGCCAGCCGCCCATGACGTACGCCCTGCACTGGCGGATGGCCGTTGCATGCGACGCGCTGAGGTTCAGCGGACGGTCGCTTGACGAAATAGCGCTCGCCGCCGGCTACGGATCGGCCAGCGCATTCAGCACGGCCTTCACCAGAACGGTCGGTCGGCCGCCGGTCCGATTTGCCCGCGACTCGGGCGGGGTCCGCAGTGAGGGATATTAGAGGGAGCCGACCAAGAATGCCGCAACGCGACTTCAGGCGCTCCGGCCTGGTCGCCCGGCGGGAGCGGCGGTCCCGGGATCTGACCTTTGCTGGCGCTCAGCGGTCACTGCGGCGTTCGAGGTACCTGCTCAGTTCAGCCGTTTGTGATCGGTCACCCGCCGGGGTCTGGGCCATGGAGGCGAGGAGGCGTAGCTTCTCGTCGCTCTCGCTGCCCTGATCGGCGTAGTAGAGGACCAGGAGCACGTCGTCGACGGGGAGCTTGTCCCGGTGCAGGCGCAGCTCGCCGACGACGGGATGGTTCACGGTGGTGGTGCCGCCTTCGAGGCTGCGGATGTCGTGGCGCGCCCAGAGAGTCCGGAACCGCTCGCTCGACAGGGCAAGCTCGCCCGCCAGTTCCACGAATCGGGGGCTGTCGATGTCGTCGCCGATGGACTTTCTGAATGCGGCGATGAATCCTTCCGCGGAGCGCGTCCAGTCCTGCTGGAACGCCTGCTCCTCGGGATCGAGGAGCAGCGATCGGAGACGGTTGTACCCGGGCTGAAGGCGCGGGGAGAGCGCGACCGCGAGCCGGTTGGATGCGAGCACATCGAACGCGCGCCCTTCCACGAACGCGGGGACCTGCACGCTCGCCAGGAGCTGATGCAGCCGCGGGGGGACGCGTTCTGGCTTCCGCCGCCGCTTCTGCTTCGGGCGCGGGGCGGCCAGGCCGAGCAGGTATTCCTGCTCGAGCTCGTCAAGGTGCAGGACCCGCGCGAGCGATTCGAGGACCTGCGCCGAGGGGTTCTTATCGCGGCCGCGCTCCAGCCGCAGGTAGTAGTCGGCGCTGATGCCCGCGAGCATGGCGACCTCTTCCCGGCGGAGCCCGGGAACGCGGCGGTTCGCGCCGGGCGGAAGCCCGGCCTGCTGCGGAGTGATCAGCGCCCGCCGGGCACGGAGGTAACTGCCGAGCGGGTTGGCGATGCCGTCGTCGCTCATAGTCAGCAGCGTAGTTCAGGGCCTCCTCGGCTGAGGGGGCCCTGACGGGACCCCGGAAGACCGGGGTACTGCCTGCGGCCGGAGAACAAGCCAACACTGAAGGTGTCGCCGGATGACCGTGGGGGCCTCACATGGAGGCTCCGGCAGGTAACCCGAACCATCATCGACCGCGCCCACCAGCTCGTTGCTGTCTGGCGCCCTGAGCAGGAGCATCCCATGGACATCACCAACCGCACCGTCTTCATCGCCGGCGCTACCTCGGGGATCGGCCTCGAGCTCGCTCGCCGCTTCGCCGCGGCCGGCAGCAACGTCATCGCCGGCGGCCGGCGAGCCGACCTGCTCGGCAAGCTCGCCGCTGAGGGGTTCGCCACCGTTCCCATCGACGTGACCGACGCCGCCAGCATCGACCGTGCCCGCGACACGATCCTGCGCAGCCACCCGGGCCTCGACACGATCGTGACGATGTCCGGGATCGGGATCCCCGAGGACCTGCGCGATCCCGCGCACTTCAGCGCGGCCCAGGAGACGATCGACACCAACCTCCTCGGCACCATCCGCGTCATCGACGCGTTCACCCCGCACCTGATCGGACGCGGCGCCGGCACCATCATCACGGTCAGCTCGGGCATCGGGTTCCTGCCGTTCCCGGTCATGCCCAGCTACGCCGCCTCCAAGGCCGGCGTGCACGCCTACTCCGAGGCCTTGCGCGCGCAGCTGGACGGCACCGGCGTCGAGGTCTCCGAACTCGTCCCCCCGGCGGTCGCCACCACGCCGGACGCGAAACAGCGCAACCCCCGCGCACTCGACCTGGCCGACTTCGCCACCGAAGTGATGGACCTGCTCCAGGCCGACCCCACTCCGCACGAGATCCTCGTCAAGGGCGTGCTGATGCACCGGTGGGCCGAGCGCGACGGCACCTACGACGAGCTAGTCGCCCAGCGCTCGCAGGCACTCGCGATGCTCCCGAGCCGTCAAGTGAGCAATTCCCGTAAAGAACTCGTCATGCGGGTAACCGCAGAGACAGGAGACTGACATGGCTGCTCTGGCGCGCTGGTGCTTCCAGCGGCGCAGGTGGGTGCTCGTCGCCTGGCTGGCGCTGGTGGTCATCCTGGGGGTCGGCGGCCGGGCCGCGGGGACCGCGTACTCGAACAACGTGACCTTGCCCGGGACCGGCTCCACCACCGCGCTTACCCTGCTGGAAAAGGCATTCCCCGGGCACGCCGGGGACCAGGACACGATCGTCTGGCGGGCCGCCGGCCCGGGTGGCGTGCGCGCTCCGGCCGTCCGCGCCAAGATCTCGGACATGCTGGCCAAGGTCGCCGACGCGCCCGCCGTCGCGGCTGTGGTAAGCCCGTACTCCGCCCCCGGCGCCGCCCAGGTGAGCCGCGACGGGCAGATCGCCTACGCGACCGTCGTCTTCGACGCCCCGGAAGCGAGCCTGCCCGCGGCGGACGTCACCCGCGTCATCGACCTCGCCGAGGCCGCGCGGGCACCCGGCGTGCAGGTCGAAACCGGCGGGCCGGCGGTGGAGAACGCACTGCAGCCGTCGTTCGGCCTCAGCGCGGCCGTCGGGATCGTGGGCGCGGCGGTCGTGCTGTTCATCGCGTTCGGGTCGCTGCTGTCCATGCTGCTGCCCCTGGCGGTCGCGATCGCCGCGCTGGCCTCCGGCCTGATGACTGTCGGGCTCCTCTCCCACGCGGTGAGCATTCCCTCGGTCGGCCCGACGCTGGGCATCCTGATCGGGCTGGGCGTGGGAATCGACTACGCGCTGTTCATCGTCACGCGGCACCGCAACAACCTCAAGGACGGGATGCCCCCCCGGGAAGCCGCGGTCTTGGCGCTGAACACCTCGGGCAGGGCTGTCCTGTTCGCCGGCACCACGGTGTGCATTGCCCTGATCGGCATGCTCGTGCTGCGCATCAGCTACATCTCCGGCCTCGGGATCGCCGCCGCGGTCACCGTGCTGTTCACGGTCGCCGCCGCCGCCACCCTGCTGCCCGCGCTGCTCGGCTTCCTCGGCCTGCGGGTCCTGTCCCGCAGGGACCGCCGCCGGCTGGCCGCCAACGGGCCCGCGCCGGCCGGCACGGCCGGCTGGTGGACCAGGCTGGCCGCGTTCGTGCAGCGTCACCCCGCCCCGCTGGCCGCCGCCGCCGCAGCCGTGATGCTGGTCCTGGCCATCCCGGTGCTGTCACTGCGGCTGGGCACCTCCGACGCTGCTAACGACCCGGCCTCGACCACCACGCACAAGGCCTATGAACTGCTCGCAGAAGGGTTCGGCCAGGGCTTCAACGGCCCCCTCCAAGTGGTCGGCACGACCGCCTCCCCAGCCAGCACGGCCGCGTTCACCCGGCTGGCGGGCACGCTCAGGACCGAGCCTGGCATCGCCGCGGTCTCCGCGCTTGTCCCCGGCAAGGGCGCCTCGCTGATCACCGTGATACCCGCCACCTCCCCCGAGGCCAAGGCCACCAGCACCCTGATCAGCCAGCTGCGCGACAGCGTGATCCCCGCCGCCGAGCACGGCACCACGCTGCACGTCTACGTGGGCGGCGTCACCGCCGCCAACGACGACTTCGCTACCGTGATGGCCCCCAGGCTGCTGATCTTCATCGCGGTCATCGTCGTCCTGGGGTTCCTGCTGCTGCTGCTGGCCTTTCGCAGCCTGCTGATACCCGCGGTCGCGGCGGTGATGAACCTGCTCGCCGTAGCCGCGTCCTTCGGCGTGCTGGTCGGCGTCTTCCAGCACGGCTGGGGACTGCGGCTGCTCAACCTCGGCCAGCCCGGCCCCGTCCAGTCATACCTGCCCGTCCTCATGCTCGCCGTCCTGTTCGGCCTGTCCATGGACTATGAGGTATTCCTGGTCTCCCGCATCCGCGAGGAATGGGCCGCCACGCAAGACAACCACCGGGCCGTGCGCACCGGCCAGGCCACCACCGGCCGGGTCATCATCGCCGCGGCCACCATCATGATCCTGGTGTTCAGCGCGTTCATCCTCTCCGGCCAGCAAGTCGTCGGCGAGATCGGCCTCGGCATGGCCGCCGCGGTCCTGCTCGACGCCTTCCTCCTGCGCACCCTCCTCGTCCCCGCTCTGATGCACCTGGCCGGACGCGCGAACTGGTGGCTGCCCGGCTGGCTCGACCGCGTACTCCCGCACCTGTCCATCGAACCAGCCACCCCGCCAGCCGCGCAGACAGCAGCGCTACCGGAGCCCTCCAGGGCAGCACGCCCATGACGTCAGACCGGCCGGGCGGGTAGCCGGGAATGACCTGGTCTCCAGCGACGGATTCCGAGGCTAACGCGGCCGCGTTCAAGGCGGCGGCAGTAGCCGACGCTGATCCGGCCAAGACCGCGGCTTCCTCCCAGCGCAGTCCCGGACGCGGCGGTTCGCGCCAGCCAGGCGGAGTACTTCCCCCAGGGCGCAGGGCGACCGGAGGCCCGCCGGGATGACACTGACGACCATTTCCCAGCGCGGTCCTCGGCCCGGTCTTCACGGCGGAAAACCTCGGCACCCCGCAGGTCATCCAAGCAATGATGAACGGCAGCATGCCCGCATACCCGCGCGTGGGGTTTCACGTCGCCGCACGCGCTTGTCCCTGCCTGGCCGCCCATCCTCGCAGTGCCTGGTAAGCACGCGCCTCCGCGCACGGGGCCGGTACCGGCATCACGTACCTGCCGACAGCCTGGCGCCGCTGCGGACTCGCGAGGACGTAGGCGGCCCCGGCCGCCGTGATGCCGCCGGTGATCCACGGCGAGATGCCCGTCTTCCGGCTGAGGAAGGCAGGTCACCGCAAGCAGTCCCAGAGGCCGAGTTTCTTGCTGCATACCCAAGAGGATCTGGCGCCACGCAACCTGCTGGACAACACCGTGCGTTGCTTGATGCCCTTCTTGGCCCGCGGCCATCATTCCCCCGATGAGGGCGGTGAGGACGGCGGCTCGGCGCCTGGCTGGCTGTGGGGTGAGTTCTGGATCCAGATCCTGAGTTCTGGCCCGACCGCGGATCCTGCACGGGAATCCGTTGATCGCCCAAGGCCGCTGGGGCCGGGCGGGCCGGTTCAGCTAGATCGGCTCGCCGAGGTCCCGTGACATCCAGCCGGGTGTGTCGAAGCGCACGGGCGGGGTGCCGACCAGTTCTGTCAGGTGCGTCTCAAGGTTCTCGAGGTCGGCGGGTCCGATCTGCCGTTCCCATTGATCGCGCAGGTCATCGAAGATCGCTTCGCCTTGGTGCATTACCTCGAAGCCGAGCGGAGTGATCTGAAGGAGCATGCGGCGGGCGTGGCGGGGGTCTGTGCCGCGTGTCACGTATCCGCGTTCCTGGAGCACTGTGATGGTTTTCGCCGCTGCCTGCCTGGAGACGGACAGGCGGCGGCCGAGTTCTGAGGCGTTGCCGGCGCCGGCGGCGATGGCCCGCATCGCGAAGTCATGGACGGGACGCACATCCTCGTAGCCGCGGCGGGCCAGCTCGGCTGTCGCGGTGTCCGCCAGTGAGCGGAAGCCTGCGAGCAGGAGCAGGGCGAGGTCGGCTCCAGAGCGGGACATGGCAGAAGACTAGGGCAGCGACTGGACAGTGACAACCAGGTTGGCTAGAGTCAATGACATCCAGGTTGTCAAAGCAAGGAGAAGAAATGGGCGTCACGCCAGATGGTCCCGCGCTGCCGGGGATCACGCACCACTACGCGGAGGTCAACGGGACCAGGCTGCACTACGTCGCAGCGGGGACCAGCGGATCGCCGGTCCTGCTGGTCCACGGGTTTCCCGAGACCTGGTGGGCCTTCAGCAAGCTCATCCCGCTGCTCGCCGCCAGCCACCGCGTCTTCGCCGCCGACCTGCGCGGCTTCGGCGACTCCGGCAACGAGCCGGGCCAGTACGACAGCACGACGTCAGCCGAAGACCTGCACCTTCTCATCAGGCACCTCGGCGCCGGGCCGGTCCACCTCACCGGGCAGGACATCAGCGGAGCAACGGTCTTCCGCCTCGCGGCCACGCATCCGGAGGACGTGCTCAGCCTCACCGCCATCGAGATGGGCCTGGCCGGGTTCGGCCTGGAGATGCTGGCCGACGTCACCCACGGGGGCACCTGGCATATCGGCGTCCTCGCCGCGCCCGGCATCCCCGAGATGCTGCTCGCCGGCCGCGAGCGCGAGTTCCTGGGACAGTTCGCGTTCCCGGCGATGAGCGCGACCCCGGGAGCGATCACCGACGCCGACATCGACGAGTTCGCCCGCACCTACTCGCGCCCCGGCGGCTGGCGCGGAGCAGCCGGCCTCTACCAGTCGATGCTGCAGGAGGGCCCCGACATCAGGGCACTCGCCAAGACGCCCGGGCTGACCGTGCCGGTGCTCGCGGTCGGCGCAGGCGGAGGCCCCTTCACGGCCAGCACCATGTCCCAGGCCGCGCCGGGCGAAGTCAGCTCCGTGTCACTCGACGGCGTGGGCCACTACGCGGCGATGGAGGCCCCCGACGAGCTGGCGAAGGCTCTTCTCGACTTCACCGCAAGCGTCGACGCCGCCTAGCCCCGGGCGTGTTTCATGAAAGAGTGCCTTCGGCCTGGGAGGACAGGGCTTATGTAGGGTCCTGTCCGCACCGAGCACGGGGGGGAGTAGCGTGGCCCCTTGGCCCCCTGGCCGACGGTCAGGACAAGGACCACGGCCCGTTCGGAAAATCAATAGCCTCTTTGACCAAACGGAACGTGCTGTCAGAGCCGGAGCCTGGTGCGGGCCGACCCGGGCGACATGATCCAGACCAGCGGCGCCGAGACTGGTGCGATCACGTGTCAGCCCTGCCCGGCCTGACGACGGCCCGGGTCCGGATCCGGTCGCCGCGTCATGCGGGCTCTGGTCGATCGAGTTTCCATGGGTTGATCAGTTCGATCCCGGTTCCGGAGAAGTCAGCGGTGTTGCGGGTCGCCAGCGTCGCTTCGGCAGTGCGGCAGATGGCCGCGATCTGGGCGTCGGCCACACCGATTGGCCGCCCGAGCGTTTCCCTGGCGCAGACTATATCGGCGTACCGCGAGGCGCATTGCTCGTCGAAGGGCAGGACCCGGTCCCGGAAGTCGTCGCCGAGCAGCCCGCTGACCGCCGCCGCCAGTTCCGTCTTGCGGCGACCAGCAGGCATCCGGGCGACACCGTAGAGCAGTTCGGCGGCGGTCACCGCGGTCGTGCCGATTTCTCCGGCGGGCAGCGCGTCGAGCCACGAAATGACGCCGGGCTCGGGGATCTGGCGGGTTAGTTCGGAGATGACGTTGGTGTCCAGGACGATCACGGGTCGAACACCGCCGCCCGGGGCGGCTCGCCGCTGCGGTCAGGAATCTGCAGTTCACCGTCCAGGCCGGCGAAGCGCGCGTGGATCCGGCTGCCGAGACCACGCTCGGCGGCGCTGGGGGCCAGGCGCTCGGTAAGTATGGCCCGCACTTCCGCCTCCATCGACCGCCCGTGTCGCGCGGCCTCGATACGCAGGCGCGCATGCGTACTGGGATCAAGTCCCCTGATCGTCAGCGTCGCGATCGTCCGCACCTCCTCGCAGCTTTGAAAGCAGTGTCAGCATTGCTGCTAATGCAAGCATATCATCCTGCCGGGCGAGCCTCGGGGAGCGCCCGAAGGGGTCCATCGAATGGTCCTGCGGATGACCCCGCGGACTCGGGCCAGGACCGGCCCGTCGGTGGGCAGGCCGGCCAGCGCTGGATCTGCCGTCGGGTCGGCCGCGGCGTGCACGCGGTATCCGTCGGCCGACAGTTACTGCACAGAGAGGTCAGGCCGCACTTAGCGCTATGCAGCACACTATAGCCAGCTGAGAGACTTAATTCGAAAAGGTGTCCGAGGGGGGACTTGAACCCCCATGCCCTTTACGGGCACTAGCACCTCAAGCTAGCGCGTCTGCCTATTCCGCCACCCGGACCAGCGACGCGCGGTACGCGTCGGCTGGCTTAGGTTAGCAAACCGACGGGCCTCAAGCGAAGTGCTCAACCCGCCCAATCTGCCCCG
>Ga0210396_10000893_pt1 | contig 34490 bp, 31 predicted proteins | sample IncBWH17OmetaG_FD_155466 | JGI IMG/M metagenome (GOLD analysis project Ga0210396, IMG submission 155466) | Forest soil microbial communities from Barre Woods Harvard Forest LTER site, Petersham, Massachusetts, United States - Inc-BW-H-17-O ...
CAGCTATGACCCGGATGAGCCGTATGCGCGCAAGCGCGTCATCCGCGGCAGGTCGTTCCTTTGCAATGAGTCTTACTGCACGGGGTACCGGGTGAGCCGGCGGATGAAGAGTACGGAGGATAGCGGGATGGAGCATGTGGGGTTTCGGACTGTGACGGATTGAGGGATGGAACATGATCGACCGCAAAAGGTCAGGATAAGGAAAATTGAAGTTTAAACGGGGTATCTCGCTATATCCTGGGCTTGCTGTTTATGATCGTCATGACCGGGCTTTGCTTGTACCTGGTGGTCGACCGGACACATCAAGATGAGGACGGGGATGCCAAGGCACGACTCTTTCTTTACCTGTTGAACTTAATCGGCGTAAAAGGCGTCCTTGCTATCGGTATCGGGGTTTGCGGCTATATTCTTTTCAAGATCTGGAAGAGGTTTAGCAATCCGCCCTATGTGGTGAGGCTGGAGCGGCTATGAAGGCTGGCTTTTTTTAGTCGATGAACCCCCTGGAGGATGGGGATACAATGTATTGACTGCGCCCAGGATGGGATGGAAAGTTGGCTTTTATGGCAATACGGTATGCGTATCCGACGTTATCCGTAACCAATTCCCGGGAACAATTTCATGAAAAAGGCATCAGTAATATGGGGATATCTTTTTGTATTCCTCGCGTGCAATTCGTGTAAAAAAAGCACTCCGTCGCCGGCGGTTACAGTGACTTCTTCCAAACCGGTCAAATCATTGACTGTGACCTACCCTACGGGGTATGATACCAGCCAGTTCTACGACACATACACTTACTCCTTTACCACCGACAGCGTCAACAATAGCTTTGGTTACTACCTGGTGGATTCATCGCTCTATAAGGTGAATGGTGTTTATAGTCTGACCTATATCCATAAGACCTACTATTTGACGGCGTCCTTGCCGCGGCGGGTTGCCAAGATCGGTTACCGGCTGATATCGGGCGCGCAGAATGTAGTACCGAACACTTTCTATGTGAGCTACGATATCCTTTTCGACTATGATGATTACACGTCGGATCCCAATCACATCACTATAATCAACTACAGTGATACTACCGCGACGAATATTACCAGCGAGTATACAAATGCGGTAGTTAAATATGAGAGCGACTACTATATAAGCGGAAACACGCTGGATATTTTGAATTGCAACTGGTACAATGCGACAAGGATGCCGCTGAAGGCCTTGTCCTGGAATGATGCAACGGGTAATTATATCAGTGATGCCTATACTGACACCTCGTTCGAGGTGACGGAGTCGGACCCTTTTTATTACAATGTCTTTTTTTCGGGCTATACCCCTTTTGCAAATGTTTCTTCGCCTGCGTTCGACTACATCTATGCAGGCGGCGTCAACGGGCAGTACCGGACATTTGCCATAGACCTATTGAGCGATTTGAATAATAACAGCAATACCGTTTTGTATGGGCAAAGGAAGCTGGATTTCGATTATAGCGCTTCGGATAACGCGGTGAATAACCTCTTTGCGCTGCTGTATGACCCCCAATCGCTTTACTGGGAGAAGGTTGCGGAGCAAAGCACCGGGTTAACCTATTTTGCAAGCGCGGGGCAGGGCGTTTTTGAGACTATCGATCCCTATTTTCCTGATCTGTATGCTTATAGCCAGGACATTTGTTCGGCGTATACCGATTCGGTGTTTACCATGGACAGTCGGGGGAATAAGGTGTTATATGGTGCAGACAGGTATACGAACAAGGTGCAGAAGGATGCTGGCGGAAATATACTTGTTGTCACCAAGACCGATGCCGCGAATTACATTTTAAGATCTATAAAAGTAGGTTACTAATCTCCTATGCGATCGCTAATCCCATACATACTTGCACTGGTTGTTTTGGCTTCCTGCGCGGCAGGTTGCAAAAAGAGTCATCCCGTTGTTACTCCCACGACCACCGACTCCATTTCCAACGGGTACGTATTTATCGGGAGCAGCGATGGGAATCTTTATGCCTTTGATGCGGGTACAGGGAAACAAAAATGGACGGCCAAGACCGGCGGCCCGATCGTATCGGCGCCTACGATGGTCAATAGTGTCTATAGCGACGGCGCTGTTTACAATGGTACTGTATTTGTGGGGAGTTCGGACGGCAATCTTTATGCCTTCGATGCGCTTTCGGGGGTGCAGAAATGGGCGGCGAAAACCGGGGGGCCTGTCGTTTCGAATCCATTGGCGGCGAATGGCAGCATCTATGTTTCGAGTAATGACGGGAATCTTTATGCTTTCAGCATAAAGAACGGAGCGAAGCTTTGGAGTGTCGCGACGAATGGGATGGTCGGTGCGGATCTGGCGGAAGCCGATAGCACCCTTTATTTTAGCAGCAAGGACGGTAATGTGTATGCGCTCGATGCGAACAAGGGGGTGGCGGAATGGTGGATCGTCCCGGGCATGGGAGTGAGTTCCAGCCCTACCGTCTTTAACGGAGACCTTTTCGTTGGCAACAATGACAATAGCCTGTATATGTTGGATGCTTCGAGCGGCATCACGCTTTGGACGGATATCACAGGAGGTATCGTGACTTCCACGCCTACGGCACCGGTTTTCAATGCGATGGTATTTGCCGTCGGCAGTGACAGCAGCATCTATGCCGTCGACCAGGGTTCTACAGATTGGTTCACCAACCTTGGGATCAAGGGATCGAACCCTACTGTTGTGAATGGTGTTTGCTTTGTCGGCAGCACCGATGGTAACTTATATGCGCTTACCGCCACTACTGCGGGCGGAGTCCTTTGGGGCGGCCAAACGGGTGGTCCGATCGTATCGAGCCCCACGGTCGCCGGCGGGGTCGTCTATGTCGGGAGCAATGACCGGGGGCTTTATGCCTTTGATGCGGCGACCGGAAGACAAAAATGGGTGGCCAAAACCGGTGGGGCGATCGCTTCTTCGCCTTGTGTCGTGGATTCGCTGGGGGTCATCTATCATCCTGACTTTTCCGGAAATCAGTAGCTCTTTTGGGATTTTTTATTTGTGGTAACTAAAGTTGCTGCTATTATGAAACGCCTTATCTACGGCCTTTATGTCGTACTTGCCGGACTTTGCGAGCTGGCCTTGCCTGGTGTGGTTGCTTGGTGTGTCCTGCCTGGCCTGGGCTACCAGAAGCATAAGGGAAGGCTAGCGAGAATGGCATTGAGGATTTTAGGCTCTTGGAAAATGCCATGAACTCTTTGTGATTCTTGTAAAGTGCGAGCTTCTCTTCGTCGTCCTCGATGATCTCGTGTAAGGGAATCTGGATATCTGTGGTAGTCATCTGGCCTTTTTCGAGCAGGTCGAGAACGCCATTCCTGAGCGCCGTTTTGTACCAGATAGAATCGCTGCGATGGGTAAAATTGATCAGTTCCTTCGCCGTACAATATAGGAATCGTTTCGAAATTTCTTCCAGCAATTCCAATTCTTTATCATTAAATTCATCGTCTGAAAATGCCTTTTTGGCCTGGATATATACATTTCCGTTGACAACCTGCCTGCTGATATACGACGCCAGCAAATCGGGCTCGTCTGAGAGTTCGACAAATAAATCCTTGGAGACAGGGCCCAGTTTCCACACGTCGAAACGGAGGTCGAAGAAAGGAATTCCATATTTCTTCACTGCGATCTCCTCGATGATGAAGATTAGCTTGAGCAGATGAGTTTTTGAAACTGGCTCTCCAACCGCCTGCATCTTTTGGCAAAGATATATCAAGGCATTGCCTAGTTTGTCGATCTGGTTCTTTGTGTAGATTTCACCCGACTTCATTATTCAAATTTAACAAATATTATGTAATAAGTAAGAAATTTAGCGAGAGGGCCAAAAAACTTAGTATTCTATTGCCAATCAGAAAATATTTAGTCAAGTGGATTGGTAGGATATTTTCGGCGGTTTTGATTGTTTAGCTACCTTTACGGCCAATAATCCACGGAACATGAATCAACGGGAGTTGGTTGAACAGATCTTTTTGCATCAAACCAAAGCATTTACGGCCTTTCCGGACAAGGCGTCGGCGCAGCAGTTCATCCAGCGGCTATTTGATTTCCTGTTCCTGCCCAGGAGCGTGGTGGACAAGCAGCCCAAGGACCTGGAGGCGGAGCTCGAATCGTTAAAAGCACAGTTTTGCCGGCTAGTCGATTCCGTGCTCGTGGATAAGGAAGCTGCGCAAGTGGTGAGCGAGACCTTCTTCAATGCTATTCCCCGTATTTATTCCAACCTCATGAAGGATGCTCAATCCATCGTCGAGTTCGATCCGGCCGCGGAGTCGCTGGAAGAAGTGGTGGTGGCCTATCCCGGGTTTTATGCGACAGCCGTTTACCGTTTGTCGCATCAGCTGCATCGGCAAGGCGTGAAGATCATCCCCAGAATATTTACGGAATGCGCCCATAGCCAAACGGGCATCGACATCCACCCGGGTGCGGTGATCGGCGAATCTTTTTTTATCGACCATGGGACGGGTATCGTGGTCGGGGAGACCACGGCCATCGGCAATAACGTCAAGCTCTACCAGGGTGTGACGTTGGGCGCGTTGAATGTCTCCAAGGCCAAAGCCAATGCCAAAAGGCATCCTACGATCGAGGACAATGTCATCATCTATTCCGGCGCGACGATACTCGGCGGGGAAACGGTCGTGGGCCACGACAGCGTGATCGGCGGGAACGTATGGCTGACGCATAGCGTGTCACCCCACTCCATTGTCTATCACAAGAGTGAGGTGGCGATCAAAGATAAATTTCCGGTAACGGATGTGCTGAATTTTGTTATTTAATTTTTATACAACATAAATTCTCCAGGATGAAGGCGAACAGTATTTTAGAAACCATTGGGCAAACGCCGCATGTACGCATCAACAAATTGTTTGGCAAGGACCATGCCGTGTGGTTGAAATTGGAACGAAGCAACCCCGGAGGCAGCATCAAGGACAGGATTGCCTTGTCGATGATCGAAGATGCGGAGCAAAAGGGAATTTTGAAACCGGACAGTGTGATCATCGAACCTACGAGCGGCAACACGGGTATCGGGTTGGCGTTGGTAGCCGCGGTGAAAGGATATAAGATCATCCTGGTGATGCCGGAGAGCATGAGTGTGGAACGAAGGAAGCTGATGTCCCTTTACGGCGCGGAATTCGTGTTGACACCCCGGGAAAAAGGGATGACCGGCGCCATCGAGAAGGCCAAGGAACTGGTCGCCGCCACGCCGGGGGCCTGGCTTCCGCAGCAGTTCGACAATCCGGCCAATACGGCGATCCACCGGCGGACGACGGCTTTGGAGATCCTTGCGGATTTTCCGGATGGACTCGACTATATCATCACCGGCGTGGGTACCGGCGGGCATATCACCGGGGTGGCCGAAGTGTTGAAAGAGAAATGGCCTTCGCTGAAAGTGTTGGCGGTCGAGCCTGAGCTGTCGCCGGTGTTGAGTGGCGGAAGCCCGTCGCCGCACCCGTTGCAGGGTATCGGGGCGGGGTTTGTGCCTTCGATCCTGAACCGCGCTGTTCTCGATGGCATCGTGAAGGTGGGGAAAGAGGAGGCATTTGCATACGCGCAGCGGCTGGCCAAAGAAGAAGGCATTCTCGCCGGGATTTCGACGGGGGCTTCGCTGGCGGCGGTGGCTAAGACGTTGCCTTCGGTCCCGGCCGGGGCTCGGGTGCTGACGTTTAACTATGATACGGGAGAGCGGTATTTGAGTATCGAGGGGTTGTTTTAGGGTAGTGCGTGCTATTGCGCTTTTCGTTTATTCGTTACCCACCCTTCGCTCCAGCGCATCGCGATCTCGCGGACAGCGCCTTTGGGGTCTTTTTTAAACTCTACATGGACATTCTCATCGAGCACAAATTTGTCGCCCGAGATAGGAATTAATTTGAAGACATTGCCGCCCCGCTCTGCGTTTTTGCAGTACAGGTCTCCATGGTCTACATAGAAGTTCAGGCCCTCGAAGCTTCCGGCGTAGGCTGCCAGGGAAGCGGCGGCCGGGGTTTGCTGCGACTGCCTGGCCGCCAGATCATCCAGCTGCCATTGCGCTTTGTTTTTTTCCTCGTCGGTGGTGGCATGCTTTGCCCAGTCCATGAAGATCGCCTGTTTTGCCCTATCGAGCGCTGTCTCGGCGTTCACGGGTATATCCGGATAGACGCCGGTGCCTTCCCAATCCGTGTGCGTATACGGATTCAGGCTGCGGGCAAAAGGGATATCCGCTACAAATCCCATGACCACGGGAACCGGGCCCACGGGATGGGCGCCGCCGCCGGTGGTATCGCCTATGATCACGGCCCGATGGAGGCTCTTCATCCCATAACAGAAGTCTTCACCGCCCGAAAATGTGCGTTTGCTGGTCAAAATGTAGACAGGCATCGACAAGGTGAGGCTGTCCGCATCCGCGGGATCGGTATAGAAGGTATGATCACCCCTGGGGCCGATGATATCGTTCCAGTGATGACGCTCCGGAAAAAAATAGCTCGCGACCTGGCAAACCATTGGCGGACTCCCGCCGCCATTATCCCGCATATCGATGATGAGCGCATCCGTGTGGGACACAAACCGGAATGCCCCGGTGAAGGTGGGGCGGGCCTCTTTTAGAAAGCCGACAAAGCCGTTGAATTTGACATAACCGATATTCCCGGGCAGGATCTCCACTTTGGTAAACGCGAAGTTGCGCCGGCGGGCATTGATCAGTTGGATGGAATCTCCGATCCTGTGCCGCGCGGCGGCACCGGTAGTGTCCGCCAGATCCTTTGCCATGCCCGGCGCATAGCGGAGGCGCAAATGACCGTCGTGATGGGCTTTTTGCAGGTCCTGCAGGAGGCGAGCCGCCAATTCCTGCGGATCCCGGATGGAGGCATAAGCCCCCTTTTCATATTCTTTGTCGAGATAGGCCGCCATTTTTACCGCCGTATCGGGGAAGACATAATTATGCTTTAGCGCCTGCTCCAGGCTATCGATCACTATACGGGTGATAGCCGGAGTGATCTGTAACGGCGCTTCCGCCGGACCTTGCGCCCGGCATAATAAGAAGGCATGCTGCAATATGATCAGCAAAAGAAGACCAGGCCACTTGTTTTTCATATGAAGGTTTTGTTGGTGATGCTAAAGCTACTTAATTCCATATTTTTTGGCAACTTCACGGTTAGAGGCCAGTTTTTTTGTAATTTCTCCTACTTATGAGAATCTTACTAACTGCTCTTTTTGTATCGGCCATGGCCCTTTGCGGGAAAGGCCAGTTCCTGGTCGAGGCCGACACGCTTCAACGGCCCGTCAAGGTCATCAAGGCCGGAAGGCTGATCGATCCCGCTTCGGGTTCTGTGCTCGAGAACGTTACCATTCTAATAGACCATGATACGGTAAAGGCGATGGGCAAGGATCTTTCCTTTCCCGACTCCGCCCTGGTGATCGATCTGAGCGGGTATACCGTGCTGCCGGGGCTCATCGATTGTCACACGCATCTGACCTCGCAACCCAGTGGTGATTATTATGCCGATATTTTCCGCAATACCCCGGTGGACGACGCGGTGACCTCACCGATGCGGGCGTTGAAGACGCTGCTGGCGGGATTTACGACCTGCCGGGATGTAGGCGCGCGAGGGCTGGTAGATATCTCGCTTCGCAACGCGATCAACCGGGGAGAGATCCCGGGTCCCAGGCTTTTTGTAGCGACCTTGTTTATCGGGGCTACCGGCAGCCATGGCGATCTCAACGGTTTCTCGCCCTACCTGGCGTGGACCGATGGTCCTAAAGAGCTCAGCGGAGTTGCCAATGGGGTGGATGGGGTCCGCCAGCAGGTGCGTTTCAATGTCAAATACGGCGCCGACGTGATCAAGTTCGGGGCCAGCGCCGGGGTTCTTACGGAGGAGGAAAGCGTTGGGGCTCCCCAGTACACGCAGGAAGAAATGAATGCCATCGTAGACGAAGCGCACTTATGGGGCAAGAAAGCCTGCGCCCATGCGCACGGCACCGAGGCGATAAAAATGGCGGTGAAGGCCGGCGTGTCGTCCGTGGAACATGGGAGCATGCTGGATGACGAGGCCATCCGGATGATGAAGGAGCGGGGCACTTATCTTGTCGCGGATATCTACAATGACGACTATATCCGGGCCGAGTATGCACGGCTGGGCTTTCCGCAGAAGATCATCGATAAAGAAAAGCTAGTGGGGCAGGTTCAGCGCGAAAGTTTCCAGAAGGCGGTGAAGGCAGGGGTGAAGATCGCGTTTGGCACGGATGCGGGCGTTTATCCGCATGGGTGGAATGCCAAACAGTTCTTCTATATGGTAAAATATGGTCAGACGCCGATGCAGGCTATACAGGCGGCCACCGTGAACGCGGCTGATCTTATTGGGAATTCGCGAATTGGTGTGCTCAAGCCGGGGGCTTTTGCCGATGTCATTGCGGTGAAGGGCGACCCGCTGAAGGATATCCGGGCGTTGGAGAGTGTGGCTTTTGTGATGAAGGGAGGGGTGGTTTATAAGCGGTTGTGATCCAAACGTCGGCGAAATTAAAGTTGCGGTGGCGTAGTTTTTATCAATCGTGAACTCGTTACTGGATTTCTATTGCCAGCCAAAACTAGGATTTTAGACCGGTTTTGGCCGCGAATCGAATGTTATCGGTGGCCAAAACCAGGTAAGTGATGGCGGTTTTGGACGCGGATCGTATGATCACCAAGCTGGCGGCCCAATTTATTGAAAATATGGCTGCTTGGAGTGGGGCGTCTTGCCTGGTTTCTGGTTGGTCGAGAGCAGAGAACGGCCTATATTTGCGGAATAAAACCAATATATGATGAAAAGACTGTCAGCACTTCGGCTATTTTGTATCGCCATCTTTATCGGAATTTCCAGCACAACTTTTGCCCAACACCCGCAGCCGCATGGCCCGACCACACCCGTAGAGGTGGGAAGCGTGACGGTAAATGGCGGCATTGGTGCCGGCAGCTATTATGACGGTGATTATTACAACGCACCTTTTGGTTTGAAGGCAGCGGTTGAATACGGACTCTGGCAGGCCGGGCCTGGCGTGATCACGCTGGGGGGCGAGATAGGTGGATCGTGGTCCAGTGGCGGGGATATCTATTACAACAACTATAGTTCGCATACGATAATTGTTGCCGGACGGGCCGCATGGCATTATGGCTGGCAGGTCCGGGGCCTGGATACTTACGGCGGCGTTTCGGCCGGTTTAGGTTTCCACCATTATCAATATTATAACAACCCGGATACTTATACGCACAACAGTGTGATCCCCGTGCCAGGAATTTTCGTTGGCGCGTCCTATTTTGTCACTCCGACCTTTGGGTTCAACGCCGAAGCCGGCCATGATATCACGGATATACAGTTTGGCGTGGTGTTTAAGATACAATAAGGGCTCCGGATCCGGGTTATTTTGTCTATTTGTTCAGTCGTCACGATCAATTGGAAAAGAGATCTTCGGCGACCACCTGCGTTTGAATAAGGTGGCGCCTTTGCCGTTTGCAACCACGGGACTGGAATAGATAGTGGTATCCTTTCATCCTCACAGCACTTTCTGGAAATGGAAGCCAAGAATTGCATAGCCTTCGTTGTAATAGAATTTATGCGATTTGGTGTTTTGAACGTAGGTATTCAACTCGATGGTGTTGCAGCCGTTTCGAATGGCCCAGTCCTGGATGTGGGCAAAGAAGTATTTCCCTATGCCCTGAGAGCGTACCTCCGGATCGACAATGACGTTGTCGACTTCCAACTGTTTTCCGCAATAGAAGCGGACCGTTATCCAGCCATTGGACATGGCGATCAGTTTTCCATTTTGCCAGAGGCCGAAACAAAAATAGGTTGGGAACGTGAACATCTCCGCCAGGTAGGCGCGCACCGCTTCCGGGGGCATGGCGGGATGCAATTTATTGGCCAGGGGGACGATGGCGTCGCTATCGGCGGCGGTCATTACCCGGAATTCGTAGGTGTGGTTTGTTGCGGTGGTTGGTGTGGTTTCCATGGCTTTGCTTTTTGTTGTGCTGGATCGGCGATACGAAAATACAAAATTGGTGGACATATTCCACTAATTTTTTCTCTATCTTTAACCTATGAAGGACAGTCACGTTTCCGAAATGCGGGCCTTTAACCGGTTTTACACCTCGCTGGCCGGGGTCTTGAGCCGCAAGTTCCTGAATGGTAAATTTTCGCTTCCCGAGCTCCGGGTGCTGCATGCCATTGCTTACGCGCCGGGGATCACGGCGGGCGAGATCGTGCCTTTGCTGCGTATCGACAAGAGTTATCTCTCGAAGATCATTATCCGGTTTGAGAAGCGGAAGTTTCTGACGAAGAAGGTTTCTTCTGATGATGGGCGAGCTTACCGGCTTGCGCTGACTTCTCTTGGTCGCCGGGAGTTTGCGGTTTATGACCGACTGAGTGATGACTATGTTCGCCAAATCCTGACGCAGCTGCCGGATCGGGATTGCGAGGTGTTGGTGGAGTGTATGCGGAAGATTACGGGGATATTGGAGGGGGTGAGGTTGTGAGGTTCAGGTATGCTCAGGAATGATTATCCCGGCAACAAGCTTGTGATGCCACTCTTCAAAAACGACTCCCACTGAAAGAGTCAAGTATAACTCTTCAATGCCATCCATGAAATTGGTGCTGTTTTGGTAGCTATGTAAGAAAACAGGATCGGTAACAGGTAAATTGTATTCGTTGTTGTTATAAGTAAATGATAGCCGGATTTTCTTTTTGGCAGGATTGTCATCAGAAGGATTTTCCAGCACTTCGAAATCTACTGTCCGGACAAGCGTTAGCGAATGATCCAGGCGATTTATATACTTAATATTAATAGCTTTTCCCGGGGTGCCAAACAAATATGGCCTGTTCTCCCATAATCCAGCCAGTTTTGTATGATCGAAGATGCCAGTAACAAGAATCGAATCTTCCAGGAATGTTGCATTTTCGGATTGATAACCTTCGCCTACATAGGCTGAAGGTTCAATTTCAACAATGTCGAGGATATTGATATTAGATACCCATTCTTTAGGAATCTCTCCATGGCCAATGTCAGAAACTGGCCTGATCCATTTAGGCAGACCGTTTTCAATGATAGGATTACTATAGCGATCCAAAACAATTCCTGCAATACATCTTCCTCCCTCTTTATAGGAATTTGCCAGGCATACGAACCGGACAGACATAGGTTTAATGATTTAATGGCTGGTATTATTTTATTAAATGTACTATCTCTATTTCATTTTTTATATTTTTTAAATATTCTGCCAGCAGTCTTCGGTGACATTTTTCGGGAGTATGTTCGCTACAAAGGAGACAATTCTCGTGTAATTTTTCTATGTCAATTTTTTGGCCGATCTTCCGCATGTCCAGCAAATTCAGGTATTCGATCTCATACTGATCCCAGTCAATTTCCTTTTTTCTGTATTTTTCGAGCAGCTCTTTTGTGGGAGCAAGATCTATGTTGTGTTCATAGGAGATGTTGGCGATCTCTTTTGCAAAGAATTTAAGGTCGGCTCCTTTTGCAAACCCTGATAACTGGGATACGTTATTTATTCTCGTATCCACCAATCTCTTTACACCTGATGTTTTTAAGAGGCTAAAAAATTTTTCGGCCGGTTTGCCAGTAAATCCGATAGTATAAAGCTTAATCATATTTTTCTACTGGCTCTTTTGCATAGGGCGAGAATGCAATTTCTATGTTCCTTAACCTGTAGGCGACCTTCAATTGGTCCTCTAAAGTTACGTTTGGATGAAACATATCCGGCTTAGGTAGTTTGGCGGAATATTTTTTCAAAAGTAGTTTTTCAAGATCCGAAGTGCTTCTCAATGTTTTATCTTTCATGATATGTTGTACCTGGAAACCATCCTTTTGTAGCGCAAGTGTTATCATGGAAAATCTATGGCAATCGAATGGATCGCTTTCAGAACACATAAGGGCGATGATGTGCCCCTTTTCGGTTCCAGACCAAAGTCGCTCCACCCCCTGCTTAAAGTTCCACGACTTTCTAACTTTTTCAAAATCAACTTTGCCGCTTTCATCCAGCAGATCTGGGTCACTATGTCTTGCTCCAAACTCCTGGGGGAAATGCAAGTAATTTATTTTATGCGCCTTCAAAAAATTTGAAAGGGGCTCTTTGTTGAACTGAGGGTTGTATTTGCTTGCCGGGGTCGTCCTTACGTCGACGAGGCAATCGACGGCATACTCCTTTAGCATTGAAAGGAAATAATCCAAAGGGTGTGTAGAATGACCTACAGTATATATAATAGCAACGCTCATTCAATGCAATTTACTATTTTTTTTAGTTATTTTCTTTTTTCAAATAATTTTCATAAATAACTAGTTATTAATTTTTTATCTGAGATGAATTTTGAAAAATTGAGGGCTATACATCCATTTTTGGCAAGGATGGCTCCAGAAATTGCATTTGAAGAACTAAAAAGGACTTAAAAAAGACCGTGAGGTCCTCCCATTTATCGGGCCAGTGTGAAGTGTAGGAATTCGGTTCACGGTTAGCTGATAGCCATATATACCAGGAAAATATTGGTTTTCTAAATGGATCCTTTCACCCTTATAGGACTTTCTGGAAATGGAAGCCGAGGATCGCGTAGGCTTCGTTGTAATAGAACTTGTGCGATTTGCTGTTGAGTCGTAAGTTCCTGAATGGCAAGTTTTCGCTGCCCGAGCTCCGGGTCATGCATGCCATCCACGCCGCGCCGGGCATCACGGCCAATGAGATCGTGCCTTTGCTTCGTATCGACAAGAGTTATCTGAGTAAGATCATCATCCGGTTTGAAAAGCGGAAACTCCTGACGAAGAAGGTTTCTTCTAGCGATGGGCGAGCCTACCACCTCGCGCTTACTGCCGTCGAGAAGAAGGAGTTTGATGTTTATGATCGGTTGGAGTGATGATTATGTTCGCCAAATCCTGACCCAGATTTCTGACAAGGACAGTGAGGTGTTGTTGGAGTGTATGCGGAAGATTACTGGGATATCGGAGGGGGTGAGGTTGTGAGGAAGGTTCTAAAAGTGATAAGCGTTCAACTATACCCCTACAGAATATCGAAATAAAATTATTCATATTTTGCCTCCGTGTTTTTGCCGTTAACTTTGGTTAAAGCGCCAGTACTTTCATACTTTCTTCTCCAAACTGACTTATAACTCGGATTGCTATTTTTTTGCCTTTTTTAAACTCAATTGGATATGATTGAAATCCATATAAATTATCAAAAGCCTGGTCGTCAATTTCAATACGTAAAGTATTCTGGGCTTTGACTTTTGTAGTCTCTTGAGCTAATGTGCTTAAGCCTTTTTTCCATTTGTCAAATTCATCCTGGTCTCCACCACAGAAAAAAACTTGTTTTACAATAAAGTTACTGCTGTCGTAGTCGTCATCCACCATCCAATAGGCTATATCCGCCGTGCTTCTGGCTTTTACTTCATCCATGATAGGATCATAAATGTCCAAACCTAAAATTTCTACAATAACATCGCTTCCTTTTTTTATTGTTTTAATGTCAGGCTCCCCAATTGTAACAAAGGAGGCGGCTTTTTTATCTTTTTTCAATAGACCTTCTTGCATTAGGTCATCATGCATTCTTACCTTGGTGACTTCAAAACTTCCTGCGCTTGTAGTTACATTTTGGTTATTAATATCGGCCTCAAAAGAAAAACCTAGAATTATCAGCCAGTCCGCATCACCAAGGCTGCGACATTCTTTTACAGCTTCATTTACGGCTTGTTTGCTTACTGTTCCAAATTTGGGACCTATATGAATATAGGCTTTTCTTTCTTTTCCTTCAGCATCATTATAAAATCCTTCAGCGTGAAGATATACACTGCTTTTGCTCTCTACCCTTTTAAAGACGGCGTTTTCGTTCTTGATGCCATTTTTGACGCCGGCGCTTTTCAGGTGTTCAAAGATTTTATTTTCAAATTGTTCAGCGCCTTCAACGTCTTGAGTGGTGTCATCAAGAGTATCTATAGAAACTGGTTCGAAATTTTGGAGTGTTTCGACTGTAAAGGGTCCTGAGACTCGGATCTTTTTTTTGTCTTCAAATGGTTGATCAAATAGTACTTCTTCGGGGCTCGGCTCATCGTTAGCTTCCGAACCTAAAGTTATATGAGGGACCTTCTTATATAAAAAGCCTTGCCTTATGTCTTTGGTCTCCTGATCGTATAATTCAAAATATGGAAATAAAGATGTCATTAATCTTGTTTTGGCGATATTGATGGCAATTCTGCTGGTATCAATAGTGATCCAGCGTCGGCCCCAATGTTCTGCAACAAATGCAGTAGTGCCACTTCCACATGTGGGATCTAAGACCAAATCCCCGGGATCAGTGGTCATAAGGACACATCTTTGAATTGCTTTGCTAGAGGTTTGCACTACGTACCGCATATCCATATCCCCACGCATTCCATCCCAGATATTGCTAATAGTCTTCACAGGGAAATCAGAAAACTTTTGTACATAATAGATAGTATTACCTGCTAAATAAAGTCGGTCCTTTTCGATTAGTCTCTTTATTCCCTGCCTGTTTGTTTTCCAACTATTTTTTCTAGCCTTAATTATTTTCCCTTCGTATTCAAAGTCAAATATGCAAGTTGGTGTTGCGCCTGAGGACATTAAATTCCCCGTATTAAATAACTCCGACCCTTCCGGTAATAAGCTTAAATCTTCTTTTTCTTCCTTTGTGAGCGATCGTTTTGTCCCATCAGGAAGTACTACATGTTGATAACCTGTATCTTTCCCCACTGGTTTTTTTTCAAATAAGGGCCTGTACTTTAACTGGTTTTTATTTTTTGCATAAAAAAGAATATAGTCACAGACATTTGGGAGAAAGCTTGAACCTAGAGGGGCAGTCTTTGTAAAAGTTATTTGCGATACAAAATTCTCGCTTCCGAAAATCTCGTCCAATAGACTTCTTACCAAGTGGACGTTTTCTTCGCTTATTTGTACAAAGCAGCTTCCGCTTTCCGTTAGGAGCTCCTTACCTATTAAAAGTCTATCTCGCAGATAAGATAAATAGGAATGTATTCCATTTATCCAGGTATCTCGAAAGGCTTTTATCATTTCCGGTTCTCCAGAAATTGATTCATCAGGCTCCGAATACGGCATAGCCCTATCATTAATCTTTATTTGCCAGTTTCCGCCATATTTAATCCCGTATGGCGGATCGAAATAGAGGGTTTGTATCTTTCCAGACATGCCTTCTCTTTCCAATAGAGAAGTCATTACCAATAAGCTATCTCCTTGTATCAGTCGATTTTTCCATTCATCGCTGTATTTATAATAATCCGCAACTTTTTCCAGCTCATCCATTCTAATGGTATTGCCAAAGAGTGAAAACATATCGAGCTGGCTTTTTTGTCCTCCTTTGATATTATAAAGATTGTTGATCAATAGTTCAGGACTTATATGCTCATGACGGTAGAGACTGCGAATATCTATTTTGAGTGACTGTTCCTGGTCGCCATTCCCGTATTTATTTAGCCAATATAATTCTGGATCTTGTCCTCGATGTACTATCGGATTTAGTGGGAACTCGGCCTGTTCTTTCTTCTTCACTTGATCATTAGCTTTTTCCATTCCAGCCTCTTCTTTGCTAGGTATATGCGCTCTTTTGTCTCCGGTATGTTTAAGGGAAGTTATTTTAGACATTTTGCGTAATAGTTTAATACGTGATCGTTGCCCTTCACTGAGAGCTGGTATTTAGAGGCTGAGAATTTTGTTCATTAACTGTTGCTTGATGTCTCTTATATCATTCGCTATTTCTATGAAATGCCAGGCATTCATTTTATATTTATCTTTAACATCATTTACTGCAGGAAGCCATCTATGTTCTACGTACCATTTTTTATTATCTTTATCTTTATTCATGCCTGTGATCTCAATTATAAGGTTTATTAGTTCGCCCTTTTTCGTAATGCATCGTGCTATGAAGTCAGGATAATACAATTTTTCTTTCCCTCCACTTATATATGGAATTGTGAATCCTAAGAATGCATTTTTAACATAGCTTTGAACAGACTGTAGTTCTTCCAGGGTTTTTGAGCATATTTGTTCCCAGGCGTCCGTATCCGCAACTACGTAATTTACATGACTTTTTGTGGTTTCAAATACTTCTTTGGTAGTATTGCCGTTCACGTATTTTGTACTACCAAATTGGTTATAGTAATTTAGAACGGGTATTATTTTGTCCGTCCCTCGTTGCTGCGAGAGTATTCCCAGATTGATATCATCGGCGACTATCTTGTCGTCCCAGTACAATACGAGGCGTTTTAGATCGGGATCATTTTCGCCGACTATCTTCAATTTTTCCGAATACCATTTTTCGGCAATTAATTTTAGCTTGCTAAATTTCTGAAATTGTGGATTGTGTTCCTGATCCGAGTAGTGCCATTTAATTAAGGACCGGGTTAATCCGAAAATGACTTGGGCATCTCTTAGGTCTTTATGAGATTTTACCTCCATGACATCTTTAACATGGCTTACAGCGCTAGAGATGATGGTTTTAACAGGGTATTTGGTGAAATCCAATTCGAAATTAGGTCTGTGGTTAAAATCAGCTAATAAAGGTCCTTCTTGGATCTCTACCCGATAACCTACCACATTAGGGAACGTAATCTCATATTGAGATTGCCGTTCGGGCAGAGCTTTAATATGAATAAAATCCTGAGGATAGGTGTGGTCGACTGCACCACCTTTGAATAGTTTGAAAGGTATGCCAATAATATGAGCGTATTCGGGAGGAAATTTCCATGTAACATTTTCTTGATTATAACGATGCAAGTCTTTTTGATCTATCAAGGCCCCCTCGGGAGAATAGGGTTGGATTACATAGCTTTTGCGACGTAAAGCACGTCCGGCTACCTGTTCGCAAAGTAATTGGGAACCGAATGCGCGTAACCCCAAGATATGTGTTACGGTATTAGCATCCCAACCTTCTGTAAGCATCGATACAGAAACCACACATTTAATATGAGAACCCAACGAATTTCTCTTACCAACCGTGTTTACTACCTCGCGAAGAAGATCGGCGTCGGTAATATTTTCCACTGATTTATCAGGATGCAAAATACGATAGTCTTGTTTGAACCTGTCGATCTCCGGTCCAAAAACTTTTTTGAATTCTTCGTTCACCTGATTGCCATTCTCTAGAGCGTCGCTATCAATTAATAATGTTGGTGGTTTCTTATATGGCTGTGAAGTTTGAGGATTATAGTTTGAAAAAAGCGAATATCTTCCGGGGATAACCACTTTCTTCCCTTGACCGTCCTCGAATTCGTATCCTGCGATATACTTGAATACTTCTTTGGATACCGATGTATTATTACAGACTGCTATAAAGACTGGCGGTTCCGTGAATAGATTGGCTTTTCCTTCGCCGGCCTGGCGCATGCCCAGATCATATTTCCTATAATGTTCGACGAATTGTTCTAGCGCCGCAGTTAATATTTTTGGTAACTGGGGTGGAGCTTCGATGAATTTTTCTCCTTTCTCTTTAGCTTCCTTCTTTTTCTTGCTTTGTCCTTTCTTGGGCAACTCATCTCTTACATGATCATAAAGATTTCGAAGCATGGGCATGGTTAGTTCATGGGTGTTGTCACTTTCCGGAAGAAAAGGAATTTTGACTAATCCACTTTCGATTGCCTCAATGAGTCCGAAATCCGTTACTACCCATGGAAAAAGAGAGTAGGCGGGATATCCAGAGCCATTCAAATAATAAGGTGTAGCTGAGAGGTCATATACACTCTTCAGATGAAAACGACTACTTATTTCACGTAATCCATTGAACCAAACTGCCGCACGTTCATTTTCATCTTCTGTATTTTCATCTTCTGTATTTCTGCCTTTTTCTTTGGGCAGATAGCAGTGGTGAGCTTCATCGTTTATTACTAATAAGCGGCTTCCAACCTTGAATTTACCCAATATTCTTTTTATGATCTGTGAAAAGTCTTCTGTTGCGATTTGTTTCTTGCCCTCTATGCCAATCTTCCCATCGAAAGGACTGCGTTTATTTCCTTGAAGTATCTTTGGTTCAAACTGGTGATAATTAGAGATTACTATCTTCGCATTCAACCCATCAAGTAATTGCAAATATTTAAGTGGCACTAAACTTCGCTCTCTATAGTAGTCCTTTATATCTTGGGGATTTTGATTTTCTGAATCCACAAATAGCACCCCCAATCTATCTTTGATCGTTATGCCTGGCGCGATTAATAGAAAACAATCGGAGAACCGAGTATCATTGCGATATTCGTATCTGTTGAAGTAATGATATAGGAGCAGGCATGCCATAACCACTGTTTTTCCGCTGCCCGTTGCCATTTTAAAAGCGATTCTTGGCAGGTGATTTTCTGGATTATCAGATACCGTTTGCTGACTTTCTCGCAGCAAGTTCAGGATGTGCGTGCCCGGATTCGATCGCTCTGCCACTTCATTCAGCCAAATGGCTGTTTCAACCGCCTCCTGTTGGGCGAAGAATAGATTTTTGTAGGGGGGTCTTTCAGGATTCTGAAACCAGTATTCAAATAACTCTTTCGTAACGCGAGTTGTGCCAGGATACTTTTGCGCTCTCCATTCCGCTACTTGACCGCGTATCAAATTGATAATATGGGTTCCATATTGTTCTTTGTCTTCATTCACATCAAAAATTGACGGTTGTTCGCCCTGGCGGTGGGGTATTACTTGGATATCTGCCGTATATATGCGGCGTCCCTTCCTGATATCCAAATAGTTAAGACTTCCTTCTCTATCGGTAGCGTAATGAAATCTAGGCTCCAGATAGGGATTGTTAAGAATAGGGTTATTTGTTGACATTATTAGGCTAAAGTATTACAATTATATAATATTGTCCCAGTAGATATGGTGAAAATTTCGGAAGAAAATATGCCGTACAATTTTTTCACTTGATTACACACAATTCTCGCAAATAAGTCGTCAATTCTTTATTTACACAATAGATATAGCAACCTTTCATTCCGCGGGTCATGAGAGTGCGGTAGGTGTTTTTGATGATGGCGCGGACGAAGGCTTTGCCTTCGTCGGTTTTTTCGGTGATTAGCTTTTTGTAGCCTTTGATGCTACTGTCACTTTTGGCGCGGGCGGCGGGCTGGGTGAGGACCTGGCCGTCGCGATAGAGGAGGTCGGGGCCGATGATGACGCCTATATAATCGACCTCGAGGCCCTGGCAGGTGTGGATGCAGCCGATCTCGTTGACGGATTTGGGGCTGACGATCCAGAGACTGCCGTCCGTGGTGAGGTTCCACTTCATTTTGAAATCGAATTCCGGAATGGTCACGTCATAGACACTATCATCCCTGCGGCTATTCCACTCCCAACAATAGCCGGCGACCATCCTGGCTTTGTTGTTGATCCGGTTCTTCTCGAAAATGGCTTCCCTTAGCTCGGTGGGAGAAGAAAAGACCCGGAAATCGTATTCGCTTGCGTCTAAAGTGGTATTGGCAGTTTCGCGTATTTGCAAAATGTGATCTAACCACGCCATATATCCATCCGATCCACTGCAGCGGAACTGGGAGCTGAGCTCGGTCTCGAATACGTTCGCATCGGTCCTGCTTGCCCATTTTCGGATCTCGTCGACGGTACCGATATCTTTAAGCGTTACCCGCTGGTCCTCGTCTATAAAGAAAACGGAACAGCGCGAGGCATTGATGATCTCCTTGATCTGGTTTTCGCCTTCATTGCCATATAAGCCGGATCTCTCCGTGAGACGATGGGCCTCGTCCACTATTAAGGTGTCGAATTGGTTGGCCTCCTTCTTGTAAAACCCACCGGAGCCTATAAACATGTTAGAGATCAACACCTTGGAAAAAGCACCGGAGAGATTTTTAACGTATACAGCCCTCGGCGCGGCATTTTTTGAGACATATTGGGTGAGAAGACCCAATCGGGTGATCTCGACAAGCAGGTTGACGGCAACGACCGACTTACCGGTACCCGGACCACCCTTGACAATGACTACCTGCTTTTGATTATAGGTAGCCATGCGGGAAATATCGAGCGCTGCTTCATAAACGAGCTTTTGTTCGTCTATCATGACAAATTCCTTGTTGCCGGCAAGCAGACTGACCATGGCCTCGGCCAGAACCTTGCTGGGCCTGATCTTCCCCTGCTCGATCCGGGAGAGGATCTTTGTTTTGTCGCCCTGGTTTAGATAGTTCTTAATAAACTCCCGCAGCTTGACAGCCTCGCCCCTGAAGAACAGCGGGGCCTTGTCGATATATTCTCTATAGTGTTGGTTCGAGATAATGTCGTCGTCAACATAGTTGTGCAGATAAGCGCAGGGCTGCAACCTGATCCGCTCCTCCTCTATGGTCTCGTTGAAATGTTGCAACAAACTGGCATACGACCAGACCTGGTAGGACGGATGCGTGGTATTTTGCAGCTTGCCATTAAAAGGGGAGCGTATGATCCCATCCATTTCCGACAAGTGTGCCTCACTCCATTGTTTTAATTCTATGAGGATCGCATGCTCCGTGGTCTCCGGACCGAGGCCCGTCAATATAAAGTCCAATCTCTTCCCCGATTGGGGGATCTGGTATTCAATGGCTACGCCGCAATCGTCGGGGATATCGGGATCGCTGAGCACCTTATCCATATATGAAAGAGAATTTTTCCAGGATCGAATCTCACTGGCACTGGTACTTTTGTTGAGGTTCTTTCGGAAGAAATGGAGCACGCGTTGTTCGATACGGTCGGCTAATACATCCTCACAAAATTGAAGCTTGGTCGCTTGATAGACGATCATAGGTTGAGGTTATAGTTCATTGTATTTCCTGGCATTGCCTTTCGACTTGTCTACCGGGTATTTCCGGCCGTTGCTTTCTATTTTATCTAATATTATCTGTTTGATATCGAGGCCGTATTTGTGGGCGAGCAAAAAAGCAAAAGCCAGGACATCGGCCAGTTCCTCTTTTACCCGTTCCTCATTCGCACTGGCGGCATCCTTCCATAGGAACAGCTCCAGTAGTTCGCCGGCCTCGACATTAATGGCCAGGGCCAGATCCTTGGGGTTGTGGAATTGTGCCCAATCTCTTTCGTCTCTGAATTGGAGCAGTTTGGAGGTGATTAGTTCGATGTCGGTCATACTCGAGGAATGAAGATTGGGTAATATATGAAATTCCCGGGAACTGCGATTTTTGGCTAAATATGTTTCATATCTTTGTAGGGACTTTCTATATCCCTAAATGGATATAAGATATAAGACACTTTCCAGCAAATCTGCTCAGGTCATAAAACACTTTAACGACTTGAACAGGCCGGCTTTTACCATCAATGAAGCGTATTCATTGCTTAAGACCTCAACCAAAGATGCGGTCAAGAAACTGATGCGCGATATGGTGACCCGGGGGCTGCTCTTGCGGCTTAAGGATGGCGTTTATTGGATTATTCCCTATGAGCAAGATCCGAACGCCTATTTTCCGAACTGGCACCTGGTTGCAAAATATCTTGTAGGGGATGCGGAGCACTATATCGGGTATTATAGCGCGATGGAGATACATAGCCTCATTACCCAGCCTTCTCTTGTTGAACGCATCGTCGTGAACCAACAGGTTAAACCATCGCTTTTGGAGATTCAGGGTGTTAGGTTTCAATTTGTATATCACAACGGGAACCATTTCTTTGGCAATACGGAAATATGGATTGATGGATTTAATAAAGTGAGCTGCTCCAACCTGGAGAAAACATTTGTCGACTGTCTTTATAAACCCGACTATGCCGGCGGTATTGACCAAATAGCAAAAGCATTGTACAAATCCAGAGACCAAATAGATTATCAACGGCTTTATCAATATTGCGAGCGGTTTAAGGCACAATCGGTCATTAAGCGATTGGGCTTTTTATTGGATGTTCTGGAAATAAAGAACCCTATCTTTGACGATCTTCAGCGAATTAAATCCGATTCTTTTATTCTACTGGAGCCTTCTTACGAAAAGAAAGGGAAATGGATACACAAGTGGAATATCTTGCAGAACATGGAGACAACGGATATTACGTCACCAATATTTACATAAGATGATCCACAACCACCGGATACTGCGCTGCTTATCGACGCCGGACTCAATGCAAGACCTTTCGATGGCGATACTTAATAGTATAACCTATAATTGAATCACCCAATATCCCCCTCTATCGGCGCCTATTCTTGCAATAATCCCTGCCTCTTTCATTTTAGCCAATTGTTTTTGTACCGCCCTGCCAGTAATGCCGGTTTTCTCTGCAATACCCGCGGCAGAAATATACTGATCATGGAATATCAGTTCCAAAGCCCCTTCCCAGTTTTCTACGAACTTTTCTGCGAACTTTCTACGAACTTTTCTACGAACATCCTCCCAGCTATCCGTCACGGCCTGCGTTTCACCCTTTTCGACCTTAAGGGGGATTATTGTTTTAAATATATCGCCTTCAATAAGTTCGGGGATTGCGCCGGGCACGTATTCGGGGCTGTACTTAAACACATTCCGGACGCCGGATCCTAGTTCGTCAACCCGGCCGATCTCCTTGAAAAATTTCGCGATGACGGGGTTCTTGGGAAAAGGGGCAAAGTTCATGGGATCGACCAGACCCCAACCATGGGGTCGGCTCCAGTTCTCCGTGTACACCCGGGTTCTTTCGATGATTAGCTTGGCTGGAAACCCATTGGCAAATTCCCGGTGAATCAGCAAGTTGCTCACTATTTCGCGGAATAAGCGATCCCGCAGACTGACACTTTGTACACCCTCCAAATAGAATTTATCCGGGAGGTGTTTTGCGATAAAGGCCATAAGCCGATCGAAGCTATCGATGAGATTCGTGCGGATATCATCCCGGTCGTCATAACGATCCAGGTTATCCACCCGGAGCAAGGCATCCGTTTTATGATGCGGAAGGGCGCTGATGATCGTTGCGTCTTTCCCTAACAAAAGGGCTGCCGCCAAGGTCAATCCTTCCTTCCCCGTGATAAGATCCCTCTGGCGCAAGCCGGCAGACCGGATGATCTCTTCATCACTCATTGTGCGCCAGGGATGACCTGGCCGTCTGTTTTCAGCCAAGATCCTTATGCGCTTAAGCAATTCGGGATTACAATCAGCCAATTCGAAATAAGGGTACACCCTGTTTTCCGAATAGGTCGTCTGTTTGCGCAGATAGAGATTTGTCACGAGGGCCGACTGCCTGGTAATGTCCAGATCGCCGTCCCCGTTACGGTCAAATATCCTGCCGCCGGCGCTATGCACCTGGGAACTTTCCGGGATGTACAGATAAATGAGTTTCCTGCCCTCATAATCCAGGACCTGGGGGGAGAAATAAAAAGGCGGCGTGAGCTTAACCGGATTGTTGGCACTCGTGATCAGGTTGTTGATCATTGTAGGGATACAGGATTCCATTACCCCTTGCGGCTTGCCTTTGTCGTTTACGCCTAGCAGTAAATGACCACCCTTTCTGTTCAGAAAGGCACAGATAGAATCGAACGTATCCTTGTTTATTTCGAATTGGGAGGTCTTGAACTCGATGTCAATTCCTTCTCCCAACTGTAATAGCTGTTCTAATTTTTCGCGGGTCATGGAAAATCATTTTTTCATAGTAGCAATCACACGTGCGGTGCAAAGTTAGAAATTGGGTGCGGCTTTAAAAAACCAAAAAGTTTCTGCCTATGACGTAGATCACCATCGCTGGGACCCTTACCGCAGGAAGGGATTCAGCCTCGGATGCGGTTGGTAGTGTATGGCGGGAGGTAACTATGAGCGACTTTTGGAGAAAGCCGAAAGTTTTGATAATATTAGTCCGTGAATGCCATTGACACAATTGAGCTAAAAAATATCGATCCGGAGGATATTTCGGATGTCCTCGTAAAGATCGGGAAGTCTTTTGGTGTTGAGCTGAGAACCGACACATTCAAAAAGACAAGGACTTTCGGCGATCTTTGCGATATTGTTTCTTCTATGATCGATCTTGAAGATGCTGATGACTGTACGACGCAGCAGGCTTTCTATAAAATCCGAAAGTCCATTGCCGATATCGAATGTTTGGGAAAAAATACAATTACTCCCAATTCCGATCTTGAAACGTTATTTCCCAGAAAAGGCCGGCGACAGGCTATTTTCCAGGTTCGGAAAGAATCAGGTCTTTCTTTGAAAATTTTGGAGCCGAAGAAATGGATCGGCATTCTACTTTTTTTAGGCCTTCTTGCCTCTTTGGTCGAATTGTTCTTTAATTGGAAATATGGGCTCCCCGGCCTTGGGACAATCATTATCGGGTACCAATTAGCAAATTGGTTTGGAAAAGAATTCCGGGTCAAAACCGCTGGAGAAGCCGCTGCGATGTCGGCAAGAGAAAATTATCTCAAATCCCGTCGGAATCGCCAAACCGTGAACCGGCAAGAAATTGTCGAGAAAATTCGGGAGCTTGTCAGCCATGATCTTGGCCTCGATCCTTCGGTATTGACCAGGGAAGCGGTTTTATTTTGACGAATGGGCTACGCAGGGGCGCGCAGTTCCAAGTATCAGGTCAACCTGTAACGGATCATTGGCGCAACTGGCCCGTTCGAGCATCGATGGTGAATGTACTACCATCCTAAGTTGCTGCTTCAATGACGTCACCATTTAATCTAAAGCCACTCCGATCGTCGGGAGTCGTAAATCGACCCGCGATCTTACCCGGCGCCGGGGTATCATCCGATCGATGGGGGGCAAGCCTGTCGTCCCCGTGATCCACGCGGTGGAGCAACTATGCAGTTGGAAGGGCAATGGGAGGTTTTTTTTGAAAAATGAAAAAGGAGTATATTTGCAACTATAAAGTTGAATTATTGATAAAATTGATAAAATGCAACTGAAAAGAAATGCCTTATTTTATAATCAAAATACCAACTTTAAAGTTGATTTTTTGAAATTTATCTTAAATTCGTATGAAAAGGATTGCGACTTTAACAGAGGCGGAGGAATTACTGCACGCGATCAAATTACAGATCAAGAAACATGGGCTCCTGTTTATGAATCAAAGGGTCAAAAATGCCCAAACGCTGGCAGACCTTGGAATTTTAGAGGCGACGCAGAGAGAGATCATTGAAAATTTAAAGGCGGAAGATTACTATAAAGGCCCGGACCCCGATGAAAAGTATCCTTGGAAAATTGTAGCAGTGTTCGGAGTTGAGTATGTGGGCGTGGAACTCTATATCAAATTTTCTTTGGGCGTAACGGGAACCCCTGTGGTTTGTTTATCGTTTCATGAGGCGGGGAGCCCTATGAGATATCAGTTTAAATAAATGTATATATGAAAAGTCCTATTACCGGAAAAGAGATGAAGAAAATGGTGAAAGAGGACGTCCTGGTATTTAGAAAAGAGGAATTTCCCATTCTTTATCATTATTATTTATGTGAGGATTCGGGTGAGGAATTCACCGATGGAGCGCTGGATAACTTGAATGTTATGCAAGCGTATAATCAATACCGCACCCGGTACAACCTCCCCTTCCCGGATGAAATTAAAGAGATCCGGGAACAGTATGGGTTAAGCGCCACGAAGATGGCGGAAATATTAGGCTTTGGCGTGAATGTATACCGGCAATATGAAAGCGGCGAAGTTCCTAGCATATCCAATGCGCGTTTGATCCAGGTTGTAAAAGACCCGACTGAATTTAAAAAGTTGGTGGTGGCGGCGAATGTCATTAATGGAAATGCCCTGGAAAATGTATTAAAGAAGATCGACGGGTTGATTTCCAGTCAATCTGATTTTAACGTCATTGGTTTGCCAAAATACCTCATGACGGGATTACAAAATGGACGTGCCAATGTTTTCACTGGATACCGGACGCCCAACCTGATGAGGTTATTAGAAATGATCGTCTATTTCACTACGGAGTGTAAACCCTGGAAAACGAAGTTGAACAAATTGCTTTTCTATGCTGATTTCGGACATTATAAGAAAACGGGGTTTAGCATTAGCGGGGCCGAGTATATTGCGATTCAAATGGGGCCTGTTCCGCTGAATTTCGGAAGCATATTCGAGTATGCAGCTATGCAGGATGATGTAGATATAACTTACCAGGAGTTTCAAAATGGAGGCATCGGTGAATTTTTTCAACCTCATCCCAACCGCAATTTTAACGCCTCGCTTTTCGATGAGGATGAGCTTCTGACTATGAAATTAATCATGGACCGATTTAGGGATGTCTCTACATCGGACATTATCAACCTTAGCCATGAGGAAACAGCCTGGTCTGAGAACTTCAGCGAGAAGCGGAAAATCAGTTACAACTATGCTTTTAAGCTGGTGAATGCATAAGAAAGCCAGCCCCCGGCAGTCCGTCGTAATTACGGGGCGACTTCCGACGCTTTGAGGTAAATCAATTCGCAACGCCCAACTCAGGCAATTGGCTGTCGGTGCTATTGCCGCTTTTGCATCTCGCGGACTTTCTTGAGGGTCTGGTGATAGGCCTCTCTTGCCGTCTCGGGGTCGAGGCCGGTCTGCTCCGCCAGGGCTTCGATGTCGGGATCGGCGCCGGAATTGATATAAGGCAGGGCAAGCGCCAGGAATTGGTTGAGGTTTGACAGCATGGCCTCGGTCGCGGGAGATTTTTTGGTTTCGAACAGGTGTGCATAGGGATGTAACTCGGGCCGCCTTTTGTAAAGCTTTTCCATCGTCGTCAACATCGGCAGGTGGATGCGGATATCCGGGTCGGCGGGAAGGTCGAGGCCATTTTTTTGCAATAGCCGGGCCATCTCATGGTAGCCCTGGTCCGTGAGAGCGGTCAACGCGACTACACCCGTCTCCTCGGCGTAATAGGCCTCCGAAGAATGCGGCGGCTCACTCCACATGGCATGCGTTAATTTGAAGACGGGGTCGGCATATTCTACTTTGAAGTCGCCCTTGAGCTTTCCCAAGTCGAAATTCGCCGAAAGGCCTTCACCAAACACTTGCACCACCTCGTGCCCCCGCGACTGAATAAGCGGATAATTCGCACCGGCCGTTAACACCATATAGCGAACGGGATTCTCGTCGAGATCTTCCGCGAGATCGGCTTCCGACCCGATAGCCGGGTCGAGTTCCGTGGCATAAAAGAAAATGTCGTCGGGAGTGAACGCCTTAAAACCGATCACCGGGCCATAGGTCTGCCAGCAAGAACCATTAAAACCTATGAGGTTGAACCACAGTAAGACTGGATTCTCCGCCAAGGTCTGCGCTATGGAGCGGGAATACAGCAGGTAGACGTCGCCGGTGAACACATCCTCCATCTCGTAAAAATCCGGAACCGGATTGGCAATGACCTCGGCAAAGCTAAACCTCCAGGGATGGGCTGCCAGTTTCCGGAGATAGTCTTGTTCCCGGGACGTGCGTTCTTTGACCGCCGCATGGTTTAAATACTTCTTTATCAGCCCGCCTTGCTTGAAAATGCAGTGCCCGATGTACTGGGCCTTGATAAGATCTTTCCAATTGGCGGGCATTTCTTTTAAGGTGCCCTTGAAACGCGAGATCCTGGTTTCAAATTCCCGATCGGTCTTATCCTGCCTCGCGGCATAATACATCAGAAATTCATCTATCAGGGTCCTCGAAAGGTCACTATCCTTCTCGCAGAGAGCGCGTATTTGATTATAGCCGGGCATGGAGAATTGAGATATAAAATTTTAGAAAGGCAAAGGTCGAATTTCGGGGGCGAATGGACAAATTTCGGAGAGAGGTGATGGACCATTGATTAGTTATATCTTTGATTATTAATGCGTTGAATCTATTTGTCGAAAAAAATTTGGATACTTATACACATTCAATTATAGTTGACAAAACTATGATTATTTAAAATTTGTACGTTATAATTGACAAATTTTGTAGTTTTATATTTTCTATCATTTATGACGTATGGCCGAAAAGCTAATTTTCCGCAAACAATACATGGATAAGATCCGGCCTTTTATTGGCAAGGATATCATTAAAATCATTACGGGACAACGGAGAATTGGCAAGAGCTATATGCTCAAACAACTTATTGAAGAAATCAGGCGGATCCGGCCTCAAAGCAATATCATTTACATTGACAAAGAATTGGAAGAGTTTTCAGGGATAAGAAATACCGGTGATCTGCACAAGTATGTTATGTCACATCTGGTGGCGGGGAAAGACAATTTTTTATTTATAGATGAAGTGCAGGAGATCGAATCTTTTCAACGCTGTATCAGAAGCTTGTTGAACAAAAAAGAATGTGATATCTATTGCACCGGCAGTAATGCCACCATGCTCTCGGGCGAACTCGCCACCCTTTTAGCGGGACGCTATATCGAGTTTCCCATTCATGGGTTAAGCTACCCGGAATTCCTTGAATTCAACCAGATAACGGACAGCAATGAAAATTTTAGCCTTTACTTGACGCTTGGTGGTATGCCTTATCAGTATCATCTGGGACTCGATCCCGAAATCGTATTCGAATATCTTAAAAGTTTATACTCTACCATACTTCTAAAAGACGTGGTAAGCCGTGAAAATATCCGGAATGTATCCCTCCTGGAAAACCTGGTGGCTTACCTGGCCGATAACACAGGAAGTCTTTTCTCGGCACAGAATATCAGCAAATATCTCAAATCTCAGCAGATCAGCATTCCAGCCCAGAGTGTCATAAACTACCTGAAAGCGCTGACAAATGCCTATTTCATTCATAAGGTATCCAGGGCCGATATACAGGGACTGAAAATATTTGAGATTGGGGAAAAATGCTATTTTGAAGATCTGGGCCTGCGGAACAGCATACGACCATTTAATTATCGCGGAGATATTGGTAAACTTATGGAAAACGCCGTCTACCTCCATTTACTAAGAAACAGATATAAGGTCTACGTCGGTAAGTCCGGTGACAAGGAAATTGATTTTATGGCCGAGAAAGATGGGGAACGAATATATGTACAAGTCGCTTACCAATTGGGCGACGATGCTACAATTAAACGCGAGTTTGGGAACCTCGCGGACATCCCCGATAACTACCCGAAATATGTCGTTACCATGGATGAGATATCGTCCAGGAATACCTATAAAGGTATCAGGCAGGTTAATTTGAGACCTTTTTTATCGTCAGCTTTACCTTAAATTTCTCCGGTTTGCGGTCAATTATTTTTGCCTTGGCCGCCGGGATGCATGAAGAATGTTCTGGCCGGCATTTGCATCATTCTTATCGCTTTGTGGCAACTGGTCAATTATACGTGGGATCGGCTAAGTGACGGGTAATGCGCCATCCGTCCTATCCGGCGGGGCGATCGTCCGGAGACTTGCGGTTGTGGGGGCTTTTTTGTAGTTTATGGGATTAACACTCCTCATATGAAAAAACGCCTCTTAACGATTGCTTTATTGGTTGTTTCAGCTTTCTTACTTTCTTTTACGGTTTATACCTACGCACACCCTGAGGCGACTTGCACCGGCGCCAAGAACTGCAGGGCCTGTAAGAATTGTAAGTATTGTAAGCATTGCGCCAAGGATGGCGGGACTTGTGGGGTGTGCCGAAAATAGCTGGTAGATAGAGGGCTAGCCTTCCCACCAAAAAATACTTTCTATTGGATCTGTTGCTGAAATAGCTGCGGGGACCGCGATGATCTCGAAATGGGGTTCGGGTTCGAGGCCGGCGCCGGGGTCGATCTGGGCGGGATCGTAGAGCTGGCGGATCGTCAGCGCATAACGACCATCGGGGAGCTCGAGGTATTGCGCCTCCTGGTGGGGACGCGGGAGCTTTTCGTCGGCGAACTGGGCGACCATCGTCAGGTCTTCATAATTCGTGAGATATAGCCGGCCGGCAGTGACTTCGATCGTTGCCGTGAATTCGCGAAAGGCGGGACGAGCGGAGGGACCAGGGAGAAAAACGACGGTCCACTCATTCTCCAGGCCGGTGGCCCAAATGACCAGGTTCTCCTTGTTCATCTCGGCGACGAAATGATCCATCAACTGATAGAGATCCCAGTCCTCATGAACGAAGGACTCGTACCGGTCGCCGTTGACGATGGCGAGGAAGCCGGAGTCGTCGGTGAGCTTAAAGCTTATCATAAAATCTTTCTCTGATGTGAATTAATAATTCCTCGGCTTTGGCGGCGTCGGGCACCTCGGGGAGGTCGGACTGGGCGTAGAGAGATTCGATGGCGGCCAGCCTGGCTTCGACGCGGGACATCAGATCTTCGAACGTGAACTCGCCGGCGCGGATGCGAAGCAGGAAGTCGCGGTCGGGACGATGGACGATGACTTTTTTGTGCACGGCGATCTCTTCGGCCATGGACAACAAGCGGAACGTGTGCATCATGTTCTTCGCGTCATAGTTCTGGCCATGACGGAGCGTCGACTGATAGCGCTCGTCATTGCGCTCCTCCACCCACTCCCAATACTCCTTGTACTCGCGGCAATAGAGCGAATACCCGTCCTTGTTGAAATGCATAATGGCCAGGGGCGGCAGGCCCTTGGGAATCGAGCTGAGCTGGACGTCATTGGCGGAAACATCGGAGACGATTCCGCGGAAGGGCAGGGCTGCGGGGTCGGAGATAGCGGCGGCGGCTGGGTCGGAATTGCTGCCGGCGGCGGGCTGGGCGCCCGATGGGTGCACGTAGACCTGGTAGGCATCGCGGAAATGGGTCAGGGCGGCCAGACCGCAGTCTTCCTGGCGCAGCGAACGGGCGGACAGCCAGGTTTGGACCGGCACGGTGCCATTGCCCTCGACGACATAACAGAAATCCAGGACGGATCTGCGGTCGCGCTCGAAGGAACGATTGATCTTTTTGTTGAGCCCACGGGCCTTTTTGATCTGGGTTCTGGCATAGCCGGCGAAGGTATCCATGCACAACCTGGAGAGATAGTCCCCGGGCTTGATGCCGTCCATCAGCGGATGACGATAGCGGACACATTCCGGCGGCGTACTCAAGAGCTCCAGGATATTGGGATTGTTCTTGCACAAGAGATCGATGAACCGACCGATCTCAAAAAATACCTCGTCATTGCTTTCGTTGGCAACCTGTGGCGTGTAGCTGAGCCCGTATAGTTCTTGCCGGGGCAGGACGAAAATGCCTTTGAGATCCGTGTCCGATGTCGGCAGGGCCAAATTATAGGCCCGGCTACCACTCACACATTTTAACAGCAAATGCTCCGGCTCCCGCATCAATCGTTCAAACGTCATACGATGTCTATGTATTTTCGGAACAGCTGATCCAATGGCCCGGCGCCAGGGGTCATGGCCGTGATCGCATCGGCCTTCGCCTTACAGGCGCCGAGCGTTGCCTCGATCCACTCCTGGAACAGGGCTATCGGGGCGATCATTTCCTTCTCGCCCGCCTTTGCCTTCCGCTCGAGCAGTTCGTCGACGGCGTGCTGCCAGCCCTTGTCGCCCTCCAGCGTCCGCAGCCGATGGAATTCCATGGGCGGCACTTCCTGTTTCTCCAGGATCCAACGGCAGGCCAGCGCCGGACGCAAGGCATAGAAGTATTTTTTGAGCTTCACCTCCGGACCCTGGAGATCGTTCTCGAACGTGTTTCGGGTCATCGACAGATAATGATGACAGCCGGACCGGTGCGAGAAATAGACTGACATCAACCCACGCAATTCGGCCGCGAACCCACCTTGCTCTTTGTAGACGATGGGTGACTGGAGCCATTCGTATAACGGCGCGTTTGACTTTAGAAAAAGCTGCAAGGCCTTGCGGATATCCCAACCGTTGACATCCAACACTTCATTTACGGGCAACTCGATGACGTCGCGGCGTTCATGGATGCTCAGATAGTTGTCGCGCGGCTGCAGGTAAATGAAACGGACATCATAGTCGCTGTCCGGCGAGGCAAAACCCCAGGCACGGCTACCCGATTCGCAGGCGTAAAGGACACGGACGTCATAAGCTTGCTCTATTGCCGCGATCTGCGGGTCGATTACTTGGTTCATAGCGGCATATTAAGACAATTAATTGGTTTACCGCCGCGACGGGCGGGTTTAAGATTAGCGAAAATTTCGTAATATTATGATTCATACCAAATAGCGTCTATCCGACGTTAATGAGGATAAACCTAAACCAACAACCATGTATTGTGCCAATTGCGGAAAACAAATCGATGACAGAGCGGTCATTTGCGTTCATTGCGGAGTAGCCACCGGCAACCCTACTGTTACCAGTTCCAGTTCCCTGATCGATGCCAATGGCGTGCAAAGATACGATTGGCTAACGACCTTGCTCTTGTGTTTCTTTTTGGGAAGCCTGGGCATACATAGCTTTTACACGAAAAGAACCGGCATCGGCGTGGCGCAACTACTGACATTGGGCGGCTGCGGAATTTGGGCATTGATCGACCTTATCATGATCATCACCGAGAGCTACAGAGATGGGAACGGCAATCCGCTGGTTCGCAGATAATATTCCCAGGCTGATCCTCGTCTGCCTGCTACTATTTATTTGGTCGATCGACTATAAGACACCGGGTGACTTCACCCTGTGTCTTTTTAAGACTATTACCGGCAGGGCTTGCCCCGGATGCGGAGTTTTGAGAGGGATCTCAGCGGTCCTGCACCTGGATCTCCCATGCGCCTACGCATTGAACCCTATGAATATTGTCGTCATTCCCTTACTCGCTTATTTGTTTGTACGATTTTGGATCTCGAACCGCCTGAGCTGAGTTCCGTGGGGCAAGGCCGAACGAAAAGCGCAACCGGCGGGCCAATAAAACCGGACGAGGGGCGTATCGGAAACGGACACCCGCCGGCTGGCCACGGGGTATAACCCATTGAGCGACAGCCCAAAGGCAAAGTGGCATCCCTTTCGCCGGAAAATCCAAAACGACAGCTATGTGGAAGAACTACTTCACCGTTGCCTGGCGCAACCTTGTCCGGGGGAAGCTCTATTCGATCATTAACATTTCCGGCCTGGCCATCGGCATGGCGGTCGCCGTCCTCATCGGCTGCTGGATCTGGGATGAGCTCTCCTTCAACACCACACACGCCAACTACCACCGGACCGCACTGGTGGGCACGCAGGGTTCAAGGAACGGGGAACGCTGGACTAACCTAGGCATCCCCATCCCCCTCGCCGGTGAGCTCCGCGCCACCCACGGCAGCGATTTCGAAAGGATAGGGCTGTGCAGCTTTGTGGGTGGAGCGTCTACGCTTGCCGCCGGGACGGACAAGTTTTCGGAATCAGGGGCTTTCCTGGAGCCGCAGGCCGCGGAGATCCTTGGGCTGAAGATGCGCAAGGGCAGCATCGCCAGCCTGAAAGATCCCCATAGCATGCTCCTCTCGGCCCATACGGCGCAAAAGATCTTCGGCGCCGCCGACCCCATAGGCCGGATGGTCAAGATGAACAACAGCAGCCAGCTGCTGCTCAAGGTCACGGGCGTCTACGACGACTTCCCCGACAATGACGATTACAAAGACCTCCGCTGGGTTTGTCCCTGGCAGCTTTTTGTCACGCAATGGGACTGGATCAAACAAGGCGTGAATGATTGGGAGTTCAACGCCACCGGCATCCTGGCGCAGATCGCCCCCCATACCGATTTCCAAACCGTTACCGCCCACATCCGGGACGTCATCACCCGCAAGGGAGTGGTCAAAGATAAATCCATACACCAGGACGTCTTCCTCTTTCCCATGAGCCGCTGGCACCTGTATGGCGATTTTAAAGATGGAGTCAACACCGGTGGCCTCATCACTTTTGTATGGCTGTTCGGGACCATCGGCCTCTTCGTCCTGCTCCTGGCCTGTATCAACTTCATGAACCTGAGTACCGCCCGTAGCGAGAAGCGCGTGAGGGAGGTGGGCATCCGCAAAGTCATGGGTTCGCGCAGGGGCCAGCTGGTCCGGCAGTTCCTCAGCGAATCCATCCTCCTCGCGGCCGTAGCCTTCATCGGCTCGCTGCTGGTCGCCGCGCTGATCCTCCCCTGGTTCAACGACATAGCCGGCAAGCAGCTCGAACTACCCTGGAGGAATGGCTATTTCTGGGCTATGGGGATCGTCTTCACGGTCTTCACCGGCGTCATCGCGGGCAGCTATCCGGCCTTGTTCCTCTCTTCGTTCCAGCCGGTGCGGGTGCTCAAAGGGGCCATAAAACCCGGCAGGTTCTCCGCCGCTCCGCGCAAGATACTCGTCGTGCTCCAGTTCACGATCTCCGTGCTGCTGATCAACGGCACCATCATCGTCTTCCGCGAGATCAACTACGCCAAAGACAGACCCGTAGGCTACGAACGCGCGGGACTCATCTCGATCCAGGAGACGACGCCCGAGATCTACACCAATTACAATATCATCCGCAGCGAGCTGCTCCGGACGGGCGCCGCGATCGGAATGGCCGAATCACAATGTCCCGTCACCGACATCTTCGCCGGCAGCAGCGGATGGGAGTGGAAGGGCAAACGACCGGGCCAAAACGATGCCTTTGCAACGGTCCCCGTGCGTCATGAGTTCGGCGAGACGATCCGCTGGCAACTCGTCGAGGGACGCGATTTCTCCAAGGCCTTTGCGACCGATTCGATGGGCATGATCCTAAATGAAAGCGCGGTCAGGCAGATGGGGCTGGTACATCCCGTGGGACAGATCGTCCGCGACAGGGACCATCATGCGTA
>Ga0210396_10000894_pt1 | contig 34488 bp, 27 predicted proteins | sample IncBWH17OmetaG_FD_155466 | JGI IMG/M metagenome (GOLD analysis project Ga0210396, IMG submission 155466) | Forest soil microbial communities from Barre Woods Harvard Forest LTER site, Petersham, Massachusetts, United States - Inc-BW-H-17-O ...
CACCCACATTGGCCTGGAAATAAAAATCGAACTTGCCTGAATCGGGCTTGGTAAAATAATACCGGAAGATAGATGCATATGGTGCAATGGTGCTTGATGGCGTTAGTGCCAGGCCGAGCATTACTTTATCGCTCAAAAAATATCCGCCCCAGATATTTAATGACAACCCAAAGCTGTTTGATTTTGAACTTGCAGAATCGTTCATCGGTTCCGATTGTGTGGTATTAGAGTAACTCATAACAGAGTGTTCATTGGTAATAGCATACGTTACCGGGTTAAACCCGAAAACGAACTCTCCTTTACCAACCTGTGCCTGCAATTGTGCAGCACCCAAACAAAATAACATACCCGCCAGGGCAAATTTGATCTTCATAAAATTTAGTTTTAAATGGTTATTACTAAACCTAATAACCTTATGGTAGAAGAAATATTGCCTTGCGGTAAAAGGAGCTTGTTAAGAAATGTTAACGGGGATTTGGCGATACTTTAATATACCTGCGCATCACTATGGTTCTGTGCCTGGTTATAGAGGTTCTTTTTCATCTCCTCTATCAGATCCATTTTACGCTTGTTGAGCAATATCTTTTTTATGTTCTCTTTCTCGAATGATAATGGGGACATGCTGTTCTTTATCATATAACCTTTTATTGAGAGGCAGTAAACGCTGGCAGTGTCTTCCATTTGCACAAAATGGTTGTTATTGTTTTGCAAGAACAGATCCTGGTTATAAGTTTGTATAGGTATCTCTTTCAGCACATCATCAAACATAAGCCATGCATTATCGTTCAGGAAAAAGTTTTGTGCATACTGGTAGCAGTACTTTGAGAGTTTATCCCTGTCCTTAGGGTTATCAGAAATAACAAGGGCTTTCAGCTTATCTACGCCCGGCGCTTTTTTGCCGACCTTCACATAAATAATTTTAACAATGTCGTTCTTTAGCTGGAAATCTTTTTTGTTATCGTTATAGTATTTTTCAATATCGGCTTCAACCACAGTAGTATCAAGCTTTTCTTTAACTACCTCTTTTTCGAAAGCATAAATGATAAGTGAGTTTTTGTAATCCTCTATCTGCTTGGTAAGGTCCATTTGCTCCTGGTTGAGGTTATTGGCGGCCTGATGCAACAACACCTGCTCTTCCATCCAATGTTGAATGAAATCTTTTACAATGGCAGCACTATCAGCACGCTTAGTTTCTTTGGGTACAAGGTCTTTTATATCGCTTGGATATAGGTAAACATCATAAACCCTTGCAATAGGTTTTTGAGTTGGCTGTTTCTTTTTATTAATAAGATTACAGGAAGCAAGTAATAATGTACCTGCAACAAGCCCTACTATAAATTGATATTTATGGCCTACACCCACCTGCTGAGTAATTCAACACAATCCATTAACAATGGTGCTTTAGGCGCCTCTGCTTGTGCTGCGTAACTATCTTTCACTTTTGCAATAAGCTCAGTTGCCTTTTCAGGCGTTACTTCGCCAGTTATCTGTTCAATAACGGTAAGGGCCTCAAGAGCTACTTCAAAACTCTCTTGTATAACAATAAGTACAAAGAATGAAAGGAAACGGGTGCAATCTATATTAGATTCCCAGCAGGCAGCAACCAGTGCTTTCTTATCGCCTTTAGCTTCGGCAATTGCTCGCATAAGCAGCTCAACAGCCTTGGGTTCTTTCTTCAGAAAGTTAAATATCTCCTGCTTTGATGACTTGTATTTAGGGTCGCATAAAAGTTCTACCAGCATGTCCACATGTTCAGCGGTAGCTTTCTCTTCATCCGCCTTGCTTATGTACATAGTATTATAAAACCTTTGGTCAAAAAGTTTGTCAACCAGTAAGTCTCTCTTTATAGCCATTTGTAGCTGTGTTTAGTATAAGGCAAAGGTATATATTAATGTAAATGCACTTGTATTAAGTGGGCAATATCTTCTCGCCAAATAAGCACAAATACACCTGCAACAGATACGGCAGCAGCAATCATGGCTTTAAAGGTCATCTTCTCTTTGTAAAGCACATATGCCATGGGCACCACTACAATAGGAACGAGTGAAACAATGGTTTGTACGACTGCAACTTTACAATACGTAATGCTCCACATTAGCAATACAACAGATAGTACAAGACCCCACATGGTAGCCAGGGTAACTTTTGTTATGATCTCTTTACCATCGCGAACAATAACTATCACATCCTTCTTTAACCTGCCACGCGAAATGGTAAAAAGATAATAAATAAGGGTAGCGGCAAAAATGCGTATCCATGTAGCATGAAGCGGAGAAAGTGAATAAGAAGTATCGAGCAGCCCCTTTTTAGAAATTGCAATATTAAAGCCCTGGCAAAGGCCGGCTAACACACCAAACAAAATACCCTTGCGTATACTGCCATGTTTCTGTATAGGTGCGGCATCTTTCTTTGACTGACCAGAAGTGAGGAACCATATCATTCCGCCAATACTAAAGGCAATGCCAACCATACCTATCCAACTCATACCCTCGCCGAGCAATAAAAAGCCTAACAGCAGTGTTGCTCCCGGGGCAATGGTATTAAATATGCTCGATACCCTTGCCCCAAGTATTGACATAGCATAAAAACCAAAATAATCACCTACTGCCAAACCTAAAACACCTGACGTGCCGACATATATATACTGAGAAAGTGAAGGACCTTTGAATAACTCAACAATTGAGATCTTATCAAATGCCATACAGAGAATAGTAAGTACTATCAGGGCAACAACCAGACGGAAATGATTAAGCGCTACCGAACCCCATTTGCGGGCAGCCTCGGTAAAAGGAAAGCTCGACAAGCTATTGACGAACATGGCTAAAAAAGCCAACAGGTATCCAAATGCAACGCCATTCATAACAGGCACAAGTTTACAGGAAAGAAATGATTTAATAATAAAATAGAGTTATTTTTGAAAGGCATAAAAGCGGAATATGAATATTATAATAACAGGAGCAAGTAAAGGAATAGGGTATGAATTGGCCAAACTGTTTGCCCAGAATGTAAATAACAAGGTAGTTATAATTGCACGCAACCGCCTTAAGCTGGAGCAGTTGAAAAGAGAATGCCAGTTCCAGTACCCGGGTGCTAAAATTTATCCGTTAGTATTTGATCTGGCTAATGGCGATTATAAGCATGGTTTGATGCCTGAACTACTCTCATCCATAAGCACATTAGATATACTCATAAATAACGCAGGTACACTTATAAATAAGCCCTTCGAAGAATTAACAAGAGAAGACATTGAATCCGTTTACAAAACCAATGTGATATCAACCTTTGAGTTGACAAGGAGCTTACTACCCTATATGGGCAAAGGGCAACAACCAACGCATATTGTAAACATAAGCAGTATGGGCGGCTACCAGGGCAGCGCTAAGTTTCCGGGCTTGAGTGCCTATAGTTCGAGTAAAGCAGCATTAGCAAACCTGACAGAATGCCTTGCAGAAGAATTTAAAGGGCGTAATATATCGGTAAACTGTTTGTGTATTGGCGCAGTGCAGACAGAAATGTTCAGCCAGGCTTTCCCCGGCGAAAGGGCAAGCATGCAGCCTATACAAATGGCCAATTACATTCGTGATTTTGCGTTGACTGGGGCGGCTTATTTTAACGGAAAGGTGTTACCGGTTTCGAGCACTACTCCCTAACCTATTTCCAAATGCGGGCTTCCTCTAACTTTATTTTCTCGTTGAAGAAGAAGTTGGTGTTCTTTTCAAAAGCATCGGTATAGTCAGATACATAGAACCGGTGAGCAGGCTTCTTGGCTGACTTATTTAAAATGTCGTTCTTCTTTAATAAATGATAAACGTATTCAGCTACCTCATCAGCCGAATCAATAAGCGGCACTTTCCCATTATATACAGATTCGATCTCCTTTTTGATAAGCGGATAGTGCGTACATCCCAATATAAGTGCATCAATTTTCTTCAATTTTGGGCGCGATAAATAAGAATCTATAACTGCCTTGCTTATCTTGTTATTAAAGAAGCCTTCTTCTATCATAGGCACCAGTAAAGGTGTTGCTAGCCCATACACTTCCAGGCTTTTATTAGCTTCAGTAAGTTTTTTGGCATGTATGCCCGATTTAATAGTGCCCTTGGTACCAATAACACCAATCCTCTTTAGTTTAGCATTATCAGTAATTTTTTTAACCACAGGATCAATTACGTTAACCACTAATGCACGCTTACCAACAAAGTCTTTGACAGTATCATATGCCAAAGCCGATGCAGTGTTGCATGCAATAACAATCATCTTGCAATGGTTGTCGAGCAGGAACTGTGCTATACGAATAGCGTAGTACTTTATCGAGTCGGGAGATTTATCGCCGTAAGGCAAATGAGCAGTATCTCCAAAGTAAATAAGCCTTTCCTTAGGTAATTTCTCTCTTATGGCACGTGCAACAGTCAGGCCGCCAATGCCTGAATCGAACAGGCCTATAGGTTGGCTCGCATCTAACTTAACTGATGCCGGCATAGTTTGAACTGGTTAAAGATTACTTGCCCTTAGGCATAGGAGCAGGGGCCCTTGGCTTAAGGCCAAGCTTCTTAGCTACAAGTGCATAAACATCATCAGACTCTTCGTAGTATAATACCGAAAGGCTGTTTGGACTTGCATCTAATATATACTTGTAACCGTTTTCTTTAGCAACCGCGCTGATAGCACTCTTTGCCTTTGCTATTACAGGGCGGATAAGAGAATCGTGTACTGGTTGTAATGATGCTTGTGCTTGTTGCTCATAACCTTGTATGCGTTGGTACATATCTTTTAGTTCTTGCTCCACCAATTGAATTTTAGCTGCGGTATAGGTAGCCTTATTTTGCTGGTAATCTTGTTGCTTTTGCATGAATTCCTTCTGCATTGATTCATCTTCTGATTGAAGCTTTTGCTGGTAAGAAGCGTATGATTTTGTAGCTGAATCCATTTCAGGCATAGCCCTTACAAGTGAATCTAAGCTGATATGTCCAATTTTTTGTTGTGCGTTTACTGATATCGAACAAACTAGTGCTCCGATTAACAATGTAACGAGTGTTGACTTTTTCATATTACGGTTTATTGTTTTGTTTTATTGTTTTGTTTTATTGCCTTCAGAAGTGCTGTAGCCCATGTCTTTAAGTATTTCATCACTTTTATCATACTTAACATTGGTATATAACATGGTCAAATCACTTGCTTTATCAAATATTACAGCCAAGTTCTCTCTTTCTGCAAGCGCCTGTACTGCGTTGTATATCTTATCCTGCAATGGCTTAACAAGTTCCTGGCGTTTCTTAAACAGGTCACCGTTAACACCAAAACGTTGTTTTTGCAGGTCTTTTACTTCCTGTTCTTTCTGTTCAATTTCAGACTGGCGCTTTTGCTTCATTTCTTCAGTAAGCAATACTTCATCAGCTTTATATGCCTTGTATAACTGATCAATTTCAGAGTACTTGGCTTCTATTTCTTTCTGCCACCCCACCGATAACTGGTTGAGCTGGTCCTGGGCCACTTTATACTCCGGTATTTTTGAAAGTATATACTGACTATCTATATATGCAAACTTCTGTGCATTGACAGAAAAAACACTTCCTGCAATCAACAGAAGAGTAAAAAGAAGTTTTTTCATGGCCTTTATATTAGATTGTGTTATGCTGATTGAGTAAGCGTGGCGAAATTAGTATTTTTTATAATTCTCCCAAATTTTGACCTATAGTGAAAACAAACTGTCCTTTCTGCATACCCGGAGAAGCAGGTACGTCATCAGCCCTGAATCCATAATCAAATCCTAACAGTCCGAACATTGGCAGGAATATACGCACACCCGGGCCATATGCCCTATATACATTGAATGGGTTAAAAGCAGTAATACTGTTCCATGAATTACCTGCATCGGCAAAAAACAGCATATATACAGTTGCCTGTGGGTTAAGTGATATCGGGTACCTTAATTCAAGCGTGTACTTAGCAATTGATACACCACCGGTGGTAGGAGATAATGAACCATCATTATAGCCCCTTAAAGCTATGATTTCCCTGCCATCAACCAGTGAATAACCTGTTAACCCGCTACCACCCAGGTAGAATCTATTGAATGGGCAAAATCCAAGAGATGAGTTATAATCGCCCAAAAGTCCAAATCCAACACGAGCATTTAACACCACATTATGTCCTTCACTTCCTTCTTTACCTTTAAAGTTAGTGAGCGAAGCGTACCATGAAGCAGTGAATTTATACTTCTGAAACTCAAGCAATTTGTATTTTTGTTCAGGTGTCTCCTCAGCATAATTCTCAGGTGGCCTCATCAATGACCATGGAGGTGTAGCTTCTATAGAGAACTTAATATCGGAACCCGTAGTAGGATAAATTGGGTTGTTACCTTCAGAATTACGCTGGATAGTAACTTTAGGGCTTATACTTGTGGCAAATCCATTACCAAATATAAATGTAGAGGCGTAATTATTAACGGTATAATACTGGTAGTTCATAGACAGTAAGAGCGAAAAATAGTCATCAGGGAACTTTAAAGGTATGCCATACCCAATTGAAGCCCCTTTAATGTTAATAGATTGCCTGGTAGGATCACCAAGCGGTACTCCATTACTTTCGGTAGTAGTAAATAAGCTAAAGCTTAATGAATTTGGCTTATGTCCGCCAACCCATGGCTGAACAAAACTCAGGTTAAGCGATTGGTAAGGCAAGCCGTTTGCCTGGAACCTTAAACTAACCTGCTGTCCATCGCCTGTAGGAATTGGCTTCCAGGCATCCTTGTTAAATACATTCTTCAATGAGAAGTTCTTAAAGCTAATACCTGCGGTACCCACAAAACCAAGGCCACCGCCCCATCCGCCCGATAACTCAACCTGGTCAGATGATTTTTCGACAACCTGGTAATTAATATCAACAGTTCCATCATTAGGGTTGGGTGTTGGAGTAACGTTCATCTTCTCAGGGTCAAAATAACCGAGCTGAGATAATTCCCTTTGTGTACGTATTACATCCGAACGCCTGAAAAGATCGCCTGGCTGGGTACGTATCTGGCGCATAATTATCTTGTCATTCGTTTTATCGTTACCTGTAACAGTAACATTATTTACTATTGCCTGGTTGCCTTCGTAAATGTGCATTTCCATATCAATAGTATCGTTATGTACATAGGTTTCAACCGGAGTTACCTGGAAGAACAGGTATCCGTTATCCATATATAACGACATAATATCATTACCATTCGGATTCGAGTTCAAATGCTCCGATAACAATTCAGAATTATATACATCGCCCTTTTTAATATTTAATACCGCTGCTAATGTTTTAGATGTGTATTTAGAATTACCAATCCATTTTATATTTCCAAAGTAATAACGATGCCCTTCATTGATCCAAATCTCAATTTTAATAAGTCCCGGGTTCGATGGATATATACTATCTTTTACAATACGCGCATCCCTGTATCCTTTACTGTTAAACTTCGCAATTAGTTTTTGCTTATCATCGGCATAATCATCGGGTATAAGCTTCGATCCTTTAAATATATTGTATATGAATTTCTTCCTCTTGGTCTCTTTCATTGTCCTCCATAGCTGCCCATTGGTTAAAGCAGTATTACCATGAAAAATAATATCTTCAATTTTGATCCTGTCGCCGCGTTTTACATCTATGAACAATATAACTGAGTTGTTCAAACTCGAATCAGGTTTCTCGGTTATATTCACTGTAACATTTGAATAACCTTTATCCTTAAACTTCTTTACCACCTGCTGTTTTACATCGGCCAATAAAAAGTCGGTAACTACTTTACCGCGTACCAGCTTAATTTCGTCCCTCAAATCATTCGCTTCGCCTTTCGATACACCTTTAAATGTAAACTTCGAAAGCCTTGGGCGCTCTACTACACTTATGTTCAACCATACTTTATCACCATCTGTCTTAACAACATATATCTGCACGTCTTCAAACAGACCTTGCTTCCAAATGTTTTTAATGGCCTCAGTTATTTTCTGGCCCGGAACTAACATTTTATCGCCAACAGTAAGGCCCGAAATAAGTACAAGCACATTCTTATCCATATGCTCGGCACCGGTTACGGTAGGTTGTTCGGCCAGCATATATTCCTTAGGGTTGTTCGGGTCGAACTTATTACTGTCTGTGCTAAGCTTCAGCTGGGCTGAGGTCATGAACGACATTAAAATAAATATATGGAGGAGGAATACTTTACCGAAGATCTTTTTCATTATTGCATTACGTTGCTTAATTGTTCACTTGTTTTTCCAAAACGCCTTTCTCTTTTTTGGAAATCGGATATGGCATTTATAAAATCTTCTCTCCTGAAATCGGGCCATAATTTTTCAGTAAAGTATAGCTCTGAATAAGCTATTTGCCATAAAAGAAAGTTGCTGATCCTATGCTCTCCGCTTGTGCGTATAAGCAGTTCGGGGTCAGGTATGGAGTGTGTACAAAGATATTTCTCTAAAAGCTCTTCATTTATATCGTTGGGCTTTATCTTTTTCTTTTCAACTTCAGTTGCCAGTGACTTGATTGCATTAACTATTTCCCATTTCGAGCTATAGCTAAGTGCAAGTACCAGGGTCATTCTTTTATTCTTGGATGTCTTTTCAATGGCACGCATCAGTTCATTGTAACACCTCTTAGGAAGGCTATGCAGATCGCCAATGGCTTGCAATGCAATATCATTCTCCATCAGTGTCTTTATCTCTTTATTAATGGTAAAAATCAGCAGCTCCATCAAGCCTGATACCTCGTCTTTGGGCCTGTTCCAGTTTTCAGTCGAAAAAGCGTAAAGTGTAACATATTTAACCCCTATTTCAGCAGCAGTTTCAATGGTATCGCGTACCGCCTTAACCCCATTTTTGTGGCAAAAATCCCTCGATTTTCCCTTTTGCTTTGCCCAGCGCCCGTTACCGTCCATTATAACGGCTACGTGCCTGGGAATGCGAGACTTGTCTAAACCATTTTCTATCATCAAAAAGGGGCTCTAATTCTTTATAAGCGTGCAAAGCTACAAAAGCAAACTTAAAAACTGCCAAATTATTGTTAAAAATGCCTAAAAGTCGAAATAGCTGTTGGTTATCGACGTTCGGAACCCTATGTAAAACAGCGCAGTAGTGGGGCTATTTATATAAGCATTTATACCCGGGCCATAGTTCTCCTCTTTAAATCCACGGTAAGTAACTCCTAAAACCACATTCATATTCGTTTTAGGGTTCATAAGGTAACTTATGTGCCCATCCATATAATTCAAGGTACCTTTTAGCCCCTGCCCCATTTTAACTGATGTCATGTTTTTAGTTCCCGAAGTATCTGAGAGGAAGATATTACCTCCGTTATTAGCACTAGGGGCATCACCACCAATCAATGCATAGTTTGCCTGTAAATGCACTGCAAAGTGTTTAGCGAAACGGAAGTTAACCTGTGCAATAAACTCCTTAAAGTTAGCCCCCAAAGGATCTCCGAGTGCCTGGTTATAGTTGGTATAATTCTCGGCATAATTATCATCGGTATAAGTGTAAGGCCTTACCTGGTTATATTCCAATAATAGTTCACCCAAATGATTGTAATACTTCAAACCTAACTGGTAGCCGGTTTTATTTTTGATGGATTGCGATGGACCCATATCATCAATTACCACTTGTCCGTATGCAAGTATATTGTTGGTGATCTTATACTTAATGGTTGAGCCCAAAAGCACATTATGGTCATCATCGGCAAGGCCATAGCGGGCTGCACTTACGCCAATTATTGGGTCAAAGTAATTCAGGTTATAGCATTGCCTGTTATTGGTATCCGATGCCTTCCATATCAAAGCCTGAAAAATTCCGATCTCTAAGCGATTAGTTGCACTCCAGCTAAGGTATTGAAAGTTCGCAGCCTTCCGTTGGAATAATCCTTCTGTACCAATTGCCAAAATAGCCTCGGTAGTGTTCATTAAAAGGCAATACAAATTAGTGTATTGAAACCTGCCGAATGTTGATGTCACTCTCAGATATGGATAATCAAAACTATTATCAGATAATAAAAGCGAACGGTAGCCATCACCAATAAAATTCTTGCCCTGCCCTAATTGAATATTAAAATGGCTTGAAGGTGAAAACGATAAATAGGATTCCGACACTGAAAAATCGTAACCATTCGAATAGAATGAACCACCCAATGTTGAATTAATAAGCTTTACTCTACCCTGTCCCGGAATTACTTTGTAATTCTGTATATAACTATCAACATAATACGGGAACGTAGCCTGGTCTTCGAAGAAAGATGATGAGAAACTAAACTTCGGGCCTATGCCACCCTGTATTATAAAACCCCTTGTATTTTGAGATACTTTCCTTGCCGAATCACCTTTATCATCGCCAAACTGGAAATTAAAAAGAGGGTCGATGGTGGCCCAGAATTTCTTGACAGTATCGTGCAAAATGAAAAGACTTTCATCATAGAATTTTCTATAGAACCATGATTTCTTGCCTTGCTTATTATAATAACCAATAGTGTTTACAGCAGAATCAGATGCTTTGTATTTACTGGTTTCAGATTCTATCATTGGCTTGAACCCTGTATGTAATGGTATCGATGGGTCGTTGAATGACTGATCGTAATAGCTTGAGTATTCCTGGTTAAGCGAAAGGTTTAATTGCTGCGCATGAAGAGTTGAAAGGCTTAGCAGGAAAACTGTTGAAATAACTATATGTAACCTGATTTTCAATTAACCTGATTTTAATTACAATTGACTGCTACAAATGTAAGATATTGTACTCATTAGAAACTTCTATACCTTACGGTATACTATTAAGAAAAACCATAGCTATTAATCTGTCATTCCTGAAGAACATCTTAACTGAATAACCCCAACTATCCTTAACAATTGGTTTTGATGGCTCAGTATTCTTCTTATATTCTAATTCTTGGTCTCCCATAAAATACCATGAATAAATCTCATAGTCACTGGAGTGTTTTATTGAATCGGGCTTCCCATATAAGTCAAGAGCAAGTTGCTTACCATCTCCAATTTTATATCCATGACAACTTGTAAAATACTTACTACTTATTCGCTTTGCACTATCTATAAGCCCAGGCAAATTATCTTTCCTTAGCTTATCACTTGCATAATTTCCCTCTTCATTATCAAGGCTTAACTCTTCTATCAATTCATTCGGAATATCTTTATTCATAAAATGGTACACAGCCAAGTGAACATCATCAGTACCAAGTTCAAAGACTAATGTTTCTCCCAATCTATTATTAGTAAACCAAATCGCATCATAGGAAATCAGTCCCCCACTTTGATTCTTAGGATGGTCTACATGTTTAAAAATGCTATTAGGTATTAGGTAGTTGTCTGGCGTTACCTCTTTTAGTTTAACCTGTTGGGCAGAGGAATATGTGGCAATGAATAATAAGACAGCTAATACTGCATTATTTAATTTGATATTTCTCATGAATTAGTGGTTATACTGTGAGCGCCTTCTCAGCGTTCTCTGTGGTTACTGTATTTCCTCTGATTTTTCCTTTATGCGAATACCATTTGTTCTACATCCTTATACACCATCGCAATACCTTGTTCCAGGCTTATCTTGTGTTTCCAGCCCAGGTTATGGAGCTTGGTTACATCCATTAATTTCCGAGGTGTCCCATCGGGTTTCGATGCATCAAATTCTAATTTACCTTCGTAGCCACTTATCTTTTTAACAAGTAAAGCAAGGTCCTTAATAGTGACATCCGTTCCAGTGCCTATGTTTACCAATTCAGCTTCGTTGTAGTTCTCCATTAAAAACAGGCAAGCCTCTGCAAGGTCATCTACATGCAAAAACTCACGCATAGGCGAACCCGAACCCCATATAGTAACTACAGGCTGGTTCTCAATTTTAGCAGCATGGAACTTGCGCATCAGGGCAGGCAACACATGCGAATTATTCAGGTCGTAATTATCGTTAGGGCCATATAAATTGGTAGGCATTACCGAAATAAAGTTGCAGCCATATTGCAACCGGTATGATTCACAAAGCTTAATGCCTGCAATCTTTGCAATGGCATAAGGTTCATTGGTGTACTCTAATAAACCTGTTAACAGGTACGATTCCTTCAGCGGCTGTGGAGCCATTTTAGGATATATACACGACGACCCAAGGAACATCAGCTTTTTAACTTTATTCAAATAGGCAGCATGAATAATGTTTGCCTCTATCATTAAGTTATCATACAAAAACTCGGCGCGGTAGGTATTGTTGGCATGTATGCCACCTACTTTAGCTGCTGCCAAAAAAACGTAATCGGGCTTCTCTATCGAAAAGAAACCGAGTACATCTTCTTGCCTTCTCAGGTCAAGATCTTTCGAACCTTTGGTAATTATATTGTTGTAGCCAAGTGCTTTTAGTTTGCGGATGATGGCTGAACCCACCATTCCCCTATGCCCGGCAACATATATTCTGGCATTCTTTTCCATACAAAATGCTATTCATTAAACTTCATAACCTCGTGGCCGCCTTCCATCAGGTACTTATCTTTTTCAAACAGCTTCACATCGCTTGCTACCATCTCTTTCACTAAGTCTTCTATAGTGTACTTAGGTTTCCAGCCAAATTTCTTAAATGCCTTTGATGCATCGCCAATCAACAGGTCTACTTCAGTAGGGCGGAAATAACGGGGATCAATTTCTACAATTACCTCACCTGTTGCCTTGTTTATACCCTTTTCATCAATGCCTTTACCCTTCCACTCCATGGTTATGCCCACTTCAATAAATGCCAGTTCTACAAACCTGCGGACGGATATTTTTTTGCCTGTTGCCAATACAAAATCATCGGGAGTATCAATCTGCATCATCATCCACATACCTTCTACATAGTCCTTGGCATGGCCCCAATCCCTTTCGGCATCAAGGTTTCCTAAAAACAATTTCTTCTGAAGGCCCAGTTTTACCTTGGCTGCTGCACGGGTAATTTTACGTGTAACAAATGTTTCGCCACGTATAGGACTTTCGTGGTTAAATAATATACCATTGCTGGCAAACATGTTGTATGCTTCGCGGTAGTTCTTGGTTATCCAATATGCATATAGCTTAGCTACACCATAAGGGCTACGCGGGTAAAACGGAGTTGTTTCGCGTTGTGGTATCTCCTGTGCGTGGCCATAAAGTTCTGATGTAGATGCCTGGTAGAACCTGCACTTGTTCTCCATTTTTAATATGCGGATAGCTTCTAATATGCGCAGTGTACCCACAGCATCGGCATTGGCAGTATATTCAGGTGTTTCGAACGATACCCTGACATGCGATTGTGCAGCCAGGTTATATATCTCATCGGGTTGCACCTCTTGGGCTATGCGAATAATATTGGTAGAATCGGTAAGGTCGCCAAAGTGAAGGTGGAAATTGGTCTTGCCTTCGTGAAAGTCTTTGTACAGGTGGTCGATGCGGTGGGTATTGAACATGGAGCTTCTGCGCTTAATGCCATGCACTATATATCCCTTCTTTAGCAATGATTCCGCTAAATACGCTCCGTCTTGTCCGGTTACTCCTGTTATCAGGGCTGTTTTTGCCATCGTTTATATATTAATTACTGCAATAATACTGAGAAAAACCCATACTATTGCCACGTTTTTTGTCATTCTGAATGAAATGAAGAATCTATTCTTTATTTAGGGCGTTCCCCTTCGGGTCGGGCTTTACGCTGCAAGTCCTCTCCGCCAACTGGCGGATGCGGGCTATCCGCTTCAACGGCGAAGCCCTCATGAGTTCAATAATAATGAACAAGACACGAATAATCCCTAACGCAGCTCCGCCCTTCACTTTTAACTATTCACTTTTAGTTTTTCACTCTTTCGTGGGTTTACAAAAGTTAACACTTTTCAGGGCTAACACACGACTCAATATTCAGACATTCAATTAGTTATATATTAACAGCAGTCGAAAAGTGTTAACCCAAGCCATATTCTTGATTTTTAGGACAATGTTGCTTTCAACAATCAATTGCGAATTGGATGTATGATTTTTTATTTTTGCCTTGTAACCGCTATATCTAAATAAATTAAAATCATGCCACTTTCAAATAAAAATCGTTTACCAAAAGACATACTTGCAAAAGCAATCGAAAGGTATAATGAGATGGGGTGGCGTCAAAATGATTTTATCGAAGTCATTGAAGCTGCACGAAAAATTCCATTGGCAATTGTTGGGGGACAAGTTCAATATGTTTTCCCAGGCGCTACTTGTGAATTATACTGGCTAAGCTATGATCCCAAAGGAAGGAAGCCTGAAGAAGAATGGGTAGCATTTTGCAACAGAACTGCTGATGAATGTTTGGAAAAATTCAAAACACTCATAGAGACTGTCGATATCGATAAAAATGCAATAGACAGTTTTGAAATCATCAAAGAAAAAAAAGAAAGTGGAGTTAACATAAGTGATTTCAGACTTTTCATTATATATTTTGATGATACAATAATTCCTTTTACAAAAAAGAATTAACTAACTATTACTCCACCAAAAAACTCGGATTAAGCAGACTCTTTTTATTGTACCACAACTTTTATTGCTGCAACATTATTCATTTGCGGGTCAAGTACTTTTATAAAGTACAAACCTACTGCAAGGCCATTGCGATTTAGAGTGTATTGCCTGCCTGTGCATGTTATGGTTTCGAGTTTACGCCCTGTTACATCATCCAGTTCAAGGTAATGCGCACCATTTGTATTAAACACCAAATTAGTAGAAGTACTGAATGGATTAGGGAAACAAGCCATGTTCAATGCAGGTGAAATGTTTTGCACCGACTGTGCACCTTCAATAATTGTGTTTACGGTAGTATTAGTTAACACTACTGAGTTATGGTCAAAATAAATACCTGCTGTATTATTAATTACATTGCCCGGAACAACAGTTGCCATTGGACTTATAGTGTACCCAAACACTCCTATACTTGATGTTTTGCTGGTTGCAGTATCGGGCAGGTTTATGTTATTAAATTCAAACCTTGCAATATTACCGCCGGTAATTGTAGTAACAACAGGGCTGCTGCTCGACCTGAGTTTTAAAGTAGTAGGGTCAAGATAAGGACTCAACGTATCTATAACCACTACATTCCTGGCCGGTGCAGTTCCTGTATTCTGAAAATGTATGGTGTAACTCAATTGTTGGTCAGCAACAATATTACCCATAGGGTAAACGCTTTTCTCATTCGGGTCGTAAGGATAGCCAACACAATTGCCCGCAAATGGTTTTACCCAATAGGTAAAACTGTTATTCGTCGGCACTGAATCTCCAACAGTTGGTGTAATGAACATAGACACAAAAACACTGTCACCCGCAGGTAATGAATCTATGTATCCTGATAATGTAACACAATGCGTTTTACCAATATCCGATAAACTGTCAAAATGCCATATCAAAGTATCTCCGCTCATTATAGCTGCAGTATCAGCAATTGTATTATTTATGTGTATTGCGGTATCAATAACAAGTTTTATTGTGCCACTCACAGGCAGGCAGCGACTGTTATATATACACGCCTGAATAGAAGCATTTGAATACGCAGGCGTATCTATACAAACATACAAAGCACCTGTAAGGTCGAAGCCATTGGTAGGGTTAACAGTTATGGTTGTAGTAGTACTATCCACACAGCCAAAAGCATTTGCTCCTATTATTATATAGGTAGTAGTAGCGCCCGGAGAAACTGTAAAAACAGATCCCGTAAACGGATTTACACCGGAAGAAGGTAGCCATGTATAAGTTACTGCTCCACCTAATGTTAGCCTGGTACTGCTACCCAGACATATAGCAGAATCGCCTGTTACGGTTACCATTGGCAAAGGATAGACATTTACCGTTACAGATGTATCTCTTACGCAGGCACCGGTTGTAATATATACAGTATAAGTTGTAGTTACAGCCGGAGAAACAGTTATAGAGCTTGTTGTTGCCCCGTCAGTCCAAACATAACTTACTCCACCGCTGGCGCGCAAAGTGTCAATACCGCCAAGGCACATAGCAGAATTGCCTGCCACTGCCACTGTAGGCGTTGGATTAACATGTATTGTAACCGTTGTATCTTTTGTACATGTACCACTGGTTATATATACAGTATAGGTTGTTGTTACAGCCGGAGAAACAGTTATGAAACTTGTTGTTGCTCCTGTATTCCATGAATAACTTGTTCCCCCTCCGGCATGTAGTGTATCAGCAAACCCTTTACAAATAGTATCCTGTGCAGTTAACTTCATAATTAAAGGCGTGGCGGGCTGGGTTATTGTTGCACTATCGGTAATAATACAGCCAACCGCATCTTTTATAGTTACTGTATATGAACCAATAGGGGCATTCAAAATTGAATATGAATAACCGTTGCTCCATAAATAACTATACTGCACGGCCCCACCTTTAACATAAGGGGTTATAGTACCCTTTCCTCCGTAACAAGTGGCAGGTTTAGCTACAATACTATCAAGCCTTAACATACCATTCGGGGCAATGCTGTCTATGGCAATAAAGCCACGCGAATCTGTAACCGTAACACTATACATTGCCGTATTGGTAATACCGCTAATACTCGACGTAGTTGCTCCCGTAGACCACAGATAAGTGAATGGAGCTATGCCATCTGTTACCGAATCAACAATAGTTTGACCTGAACATGAATGAACAACACTTAAATAACCGTTCATTACTTCAATCAGGCTACAATTGTTGTTGATCTTCTTTGTATAATTGAGCCCTGTAAATGGATTTGGATTACCGGTAGTAGTATCATACGAAAAAACACCTTCAGCATTACCGTATAATTTTCCGTTGCTGGCCAGTACCAGCCCGCCGAAAGCACCCGGGTAATTTGAGACGCAAAAACTATGTGCTACGCTTACATTATTTACACCGGGGTAATATTCATATATCAAACCATCATAACAGTTACCACCACCACTCGTCAGGCCATAAAAGTTATTACCTATCTGCAACAGCTTACCCATTGGGCCCTGGCCATCGGTTTGATCGAAACTAAATACGGTTGAATTATTCCCGTTAGTATCGCACCTTATAATCGTTCCATATCCATAATAACCTCCCACGCTTGTATTTCCGTATAAATAGCCATCGGTGCCTATTGCAACACTGCCAAAGGGTTGTCCGCCATTTGCGTTTGGAACCTCATTAAAATTTACCAATGTAGTAAGTGTACCTGATGCAGTACATTTAAATATTACACCCTTACCGTTTGTACCACCCTTATAGGTCATACCATATAATGAGCCACTGCTGCTCTGCACAAGGTCTGTCCATGGATTCGCGCCATGCACACTATCGAAAGATGCCAGGGTTGCATATACTCCTGATGTAGTATACTTGAACACAACACCTTTCCCATGTTGCCCTCCCGCATAGGTCATTCCATAAAAATTACCATCAATGCCCTGTATTAGGCTGCCCCAGGGATCATACCCTGCTATACTATCAAAACTATATAAGGTAGTAAGCACACCCGAAGTGGTAAACCTGAATATAGTTCCATGCCCGTAAGTGCCACCGCCTGCGGTCATACCATATAAATTTCCGTCAGGTGCCTGTATGAGGCTGCCATAGGGGTAGCTGCCATCAGGACCACTAAAACTGTATAAAGTATCACTTGCTGATACTGTATAGGGGCTTGGGGAAACCAGGCAGGCATAAATAGCGCCCTTTCCGTATTTACCGCCGGCCTCATACATACCAACTAACTTTATTTGGGCATTAGAGGCAATGCTTATAATGAGCACTATAAAAGATAGAAAAACTCTATTCTTACTTAAATTTTTCAATCGTAAAGTAGTTTTATTCATCAATTAGTGGTTTATTGGTAATGGGTGAACATCATTCAAATATATACTTTTCTTAGACAAATACAAAATTAGGATCTGCTTATGCAACCACCAAAAAACTCGGATTAAGCAAGCTCTTTTTATTGTAAGATAAAACCTCCTTGGTTTCCATATTCAAGACCCTTTTGCCTGTTTCCTCAACAATAATTTGTCCTGCGGCAGTGTCCCATTCCATGGTAGGTGCAAAGCGTGGGTATGCATCTGCCCGGCCTTCTGCCACCAGACAAAACTTAATTGAGCTTCCGGCAGAAATAGTATTTATGTTTTTATGTTTTTCTTTCTCTTTATTAATAAAGGCCTCTGTTTCGGACGATAGGTGTGAGCGGCTGGCAATGATTGTATAATCGCGTGCATTACCTTTTAAAGGCAATCGTTCTGCATTTTTCATCAACTCACTTTTCATCAACTGCTCATCCTTATTATAAACAATCACATCCGCATTTAATATGCGGTATGCACCCTGGCCTTTAATTGCAAAATATAAGGTCTTGGGTACGGGCAAGTAAATCAGTCCGAATACCGGGAGACCATCACTTATCAGTGCTATATTAACAGTAAACTCACCGTTGCGTTTCACAAACTCTTTCGTGCCATCAAGCGGGTCGACCAGCCAGAAGTTCTTCCAGTTTTTTCTTTCTTCATAAGGTACCTGTGCCATTTCTTCACTCAGTACTAATGGATACTCCGTCACCTTTAAACCTGAACTTATCACTAAGTTCGAGATCATATCTGCCGATGTAAGCGGAGAATTATCTTCCTTATACTCTACATCAAAAGGCTCAGAATACACCTGTATGACAGATTGGCCTGCAAGTGTAATAAGGTTGACCGTCTGCAATAATAATTTATCGGATATATCGAACACCATTAGGCTGCGTGATGAAAATAGTGAGCCATAAAGGTATAAAAGTGGTTGTAAAGGAAATACAATATAATATCCCAGGCAGCAATAGAAATAAGCATATAGGATATCACCTTCTGCTTATCATGGTAAAACCTGACCGCTAAAATGGTGCCAATAGGTATAGATAGTATTAACGGAGTAAAGAATGCAATACCTGCAAGTCCCCACCGATTCTTTACTTTATGAAAGAACTTATTGTCAAATATCGATTTAGGTGCGGGCTCTTTATGAGGCCAGTATTTTTCACGGAAGTTATACCAGGCTTTAACAACCCACTCACTTACATTAGCAAATACTATGCAACCTGTAACACCACCTGCTGTAGTTATAGTAACGCCTTTAAAAAAAGGATAGTGGGCAAAAACTGCCCAGGGAACACCGCCAAAACCAAATTTTACAGTGCTGAGAGTGAAAATTCCAGCAATCTGTTTTAACTCATGCCAAATCATAAAGCCATATAATCCTTATCCTGTTAAAGATCACTCATCCTCTGAGCATTTCTTATACCAAAGATAGAAAAATTACAATCAAAAAACTATGATACTGCACATACTATAGACTAAAATTTACATTTTGCCTATATGTCCAGTTTTCATTACGACGGGCTGCTCTTTTTCTTGAACTGGATTTCCTTGAGCCACTTAACCGGTGCCGGAAGATTGTTCTTTCTTATTTTAACGTAGTGCGCCTCTTTTGCGCCAAAGCCCTTGTAAAACCTTGCCACATCAGGATCTGATGAGCCTTCAAAATCGAAGGTGAGGTTTTGCTGTGCGTTCTCTTCTATATAGCGGTTAATCAAAAAGGTCATGGCGTGGGTCTCGAATGCTTTTTTATTGGTACCCGAAAACAGGAATATGGTACGACGATTACTCTCCACCAAAAATGCCCCTGCACAGAGTTCCTTTTCTTTGGTATAAACTCCCCAGCACTGTCCCAATCCTTTCTTAATGCAGGTCTGCATCAAGTTATTTGCAATGGTGTAGTGGGCTGAGCTTATATCATAATTCTTACCACGATTGGCTTTAAAGAGGTCTATTACTTTTTTGGGCGATACTGCTTTTGCAATGGCCAATGAACTTGATAAGGCCTTCTTTAAATTCCGTTTGGTTTGGGTAGAATAGTTCGACTGCAAAGTATCATAAGGAGAAATAAGATCAAGCAGATGAGTAACACCTTCGCTTGTTTCAAAAGAATCCTCGGTAGGGCGGTTAAATGTATTCAGGCTGAGCTCAACGTATTTGTATTTGGCAGGTATTCCTTTCAAAAACTCTTTAACTTTTTCATTCGTAATTTTTGAAGTAGAAAACACTCCGTGTTGCTGGCTAAATGGTGGCTGGTAGGTATAGAGGAAACCATATTTTTCTCCTCTTGGTAATGGCATCACGCTTTTGTAATCATCTTCAACAAGCCCATCCCACTTACTGCAGGCAATATCTAAATACCACGAATAGGCATATATCATACCATTCACCGAGCTCCGTATGCAGGAATCCCACTTCGACTTATCTATATCATCGTATGTTATGTACTTTATCACTTCGCTGTTGCTACAATAGTTTCAAATACGCGTTTCCATCCCTTCCATTTGCCTTTATCGTTCAGGGTGTCGTTATGCCATATACTAACGAACTCGCCCTTACATTGTTTCACCTGCTCAACCAATTTTTGAGTTAAAGTTATGGCCTCGTCGGGTGTAACGTTTATATATTCATTCAAGGTGCCATCCATTACTATGCTCGGGTGGCATTTTACAGGCATCACTTCATCGGTTTGTATATCGTAAAAATAAAACGGTGTACATATACTTGCTCTAAAACCAGGGCAAGCCGCATAGGCCATTGAATAATCATCGGTAATACCCAAAGCAGCAAGGCAGCGATAGGTATCGGGCAATGTAATACGCAAATAATGCTGGCGCGATTTGGTTATCTTTTCGCCCAATACATCTGCCACTCTCTTCATTTCCGCAGCCACAACTTCTTTATTATTTAACGATTGGTAAGATGGATGGATACCCACTTCGGCATAGGTGCTTGTCTTTTCTATAAGCTCGGCAAACTGTTTACTGTCGGTTGCAATATTTTTATCGTAAGTGCTTCGATTACCTGCCAGAAAAAAGTAAATGGGATGGACATTGTTCTTTTTAAATATCTCCTGCTGATAAGCATAGGTATCATAGTCATCAGCTTCTAAGCCTAATAACGTTTGAGTTTTATTGGATATGAAAGCAAAATCGAATTTCACCAATGCCTTTAAATAGGCACCAAGGGTTATAGAAAGCTTTCTGCCTTTATGGGCATAGGCTACATCTATATCAACAGTTGGGGTAAATGTGTAAGTGTTTTCCTTTATAGAAAGTGCCGGGAATGTTTTTAGTAAAATGGCCTTCAGTTTCTCAGCCCACAAATTCACCAATGGTTGGTCAATAAACTGGTTCTTAAAAGCAATGCTATCCGTTGGGCGGAATCGGTTATGCTTATCAGGCTCAAAGGGTGCCACATATTCCTCGTACCGTGTTACCAGGTAGAATGATGCCGCAAAAATATCGAAGGGAATAGTGCCTTGCTCCATCTTGTAGAGGATCTTTAATCCATCCCACTCACCCACTGTAAGAGGTTTTGGACAAATACCTCTATGGAACAATAATTCGGCAGAACAGATGGAAACTTCATTTTGTTCTATAGCGTTCTCTGAATAATTTAAACGGGGACCTCTGTAACTTTTGTACTCTTTAACATCATTCGTTAGCTTATAGGGCGTATTGATCAACGATTCGAAAAACAGAGAAAAGATATACTTAATACGTGTATTAATACTGGGCGTATAAATGAGAAGTACCGAACTCATGCCTTAAAGTTGCTTAGAATCTCTTTGCAAATAAACTCTGCTGCTTTGCCATCGCCAAATATAGGTTGGTAGGTAAACTCGCGTTTGTTCTTAAAATGTGTAAACGCATCTTTTATGCGCTTTGCATCTGCTTCAGCAAGTATTGAGTTGCCACAATCTACAAGCTCTGTCCATTCAGTTTCAGCACGTAATACCACGCATGGCTTATGTAAAAAGAAAGCTTCCTTCTGCACTCCGCCTGAGTCGGTAAACACCATAGAACAATTTTTTTCCAGCGTAAGCATCTCAAGGAATGAAGCAGGCGGAATAATATGGAACAGTTTGTTCTTCTTCAGTTCAGTTACAATATTCTTGCCATGCCCCTGCTCCAGCATTTTTGATGTACGTGGGTGGGCCGGAAAAATAATATCGAGTTTGTTGTCTATGCTTATTTCGTTGAGCGATTTTAAAATACTGTTCAGCCTGTCGGGGTCATCGGTATTGTTGTTGCGATGTATGGTAAGCAGAATATAATCCTTGCCAGTGAGTTTTAAATCATCAATGATCTTGGTGTTCTTTTCAGCTACCGAAGCAAAGAACAAAGTATTATCATACATCACATCTCCACAATGGTATATACCCGGATGATCTGCTGTGAATGGCCCTTTATTATTGGGGCTAAAATTTTCTTTCACCAGATTATTATAACCTGTCTTTGTCGGACTGAACAACAGTGTAGAGCAATGATCGCAGGCAATACGGTTCACCTCTTCAGGCATGGCTTTATTGAAAGAACGTAAGCCTGCTTCTATATGCACTACAGGTATATGTATCTTAACTGCGGCCACAGCAGCAGCCAATGTTGAGTTGGTATCGCCATATACAACCAGGCAATGCGGCTTTTCTTTGTGCAGCACTTCTTCAATACCATCGAGCATGGCTGCGGTCTGTTTACCATGTGAACCTGAACCTACATTCAAATTATAGTCGGGTGCAGGTATGCCCATTTCCTTAAAGAACACCTCCGACATATTTTCATCGTAGTGCTGGCCTGTATGTAAAATAATTTCTTTAATATCCTTTGAAAAGTGAGTCCGTATGGCCCTGCTCAATGCAGCAGACTTAATGATTTGCGGCCTCGCTCCTATTACTGTCAGTATCTTGATCATCCAATTCTTTATAAAAGTCCTTCGTCGGCAAAACTAAAATATCCCGCATCCGATATTATCAAATGGTCGAGGATACTTATATCTAATAGTTGCCCTGCCTGTTTTATTTTCTGGGTCAGCGCTTTATCTTCATTGCTGGGTTGCAAATTGCCCGAAGGATGGTTGTGGCACAGTACTATGCTGCATGCAAAATGGTCGAGGGCGCTTTTAAATATCAGGCGGGTATCGGCAACAGTGCCTGTAATTCCACCTTGACTTATCTTTTGGCCGGTAATAATTTTATTGGCGCGGTTCAAATACATAACCCAAAACTCCTCGCTGCGCAGATCGGCCAGGTGATGAAAGTATTCATATACATCTTTACTGCCTGCTATCTTTTCTTTTTCTTTCACCTCTGCTACCCTTCTGCGTTTTGCAAGTTCCAATGCAGCTACAATGCTTATCGCTTTTGCCTCACCTATTCCCTTAAATTTCTTCAGATCGCGGACCGTCAGCTTACCCAATTCGTTCAGGTTATTGTCTACACTTTTAAGTATTGATTTGGCTACATCTACCGCCGATTCTCCCGGTACACCCGAACCAATTAGTATAGCTATCAGTTCAGCATCTGACAATACGTGTGAGCCTTTTTGCAAAAGCTTTTCACGCGGGCGGTCTTCTTCAGCCCAGCTCCGTATTCCCGTAATCTCTTTGTATTGGGTGTTATCCATGCAGATAGCTTATAAAGCAAAGATAATATTCTTCCGACTACCTTCCGTATGCCCCAAACCCCTAAAGGGGCTTTGAAACAGGAATTTCAGTATGTAAACCGTTAAAGCCCCTTTAGGGGTTTGGGGCAAAAGCATTTATTGGAGCATACTTTTATTTAACTTCGCAAGCATTATATACGACAGACAATTATGGAATATAACTTCCGCGAAATAGAAGCAAAATGGCATAAGAACTGGGAAGCAGAAAAAGCTTACCGGGTTGAAAATGATTTTTCAAAACCTAAGTACTATGTACTCGATATGTTCCCTTATCCTTCGGGGGCGGGACTGCACGTTGGACATCCATTGGGCTATATAGCATCTGATATTTTTGCACGCTTTAAAAGACTCAACGGCTTTAACGTATTGCACCCTATGGGCTTCGACTCATTCGGCTTGCCCGCTGAACAATATGCCATACAAACAGGCCAGCATCCTAAGATCACTTCTGAAATTAATAGCAACAGGTACCGCGAACAGTTAGATAAAATTTGTTTGTCATTCGATTGGAGTCGCCAGGTAGATACTACCGACCCTCATTACTACAAATGGACCCAGTGGATATTCTTGCAACTGTTTAAATCGTGGTATAATACCAAAGCCGATAAAGCAGAACCCATTGAAACATTGGTTGCATCCTTTGAATCCAACGGTTTTGTTGGCAACGATGATATCGCTGCATTTACAAAAGAACAATGGAAAGCATTCTCGGAGAAAGAAAAATCTGATACGTTGATGCACTTCCGCCTGGCTTACTTAGATGAGGCCATGGTAAACTGGTGCCCTAAACTGGGAACAGTATTGGCAAATGATGAAGTAAAAGACGGTGTATCGGAACGTGGTGGCTACCCAGTGGAGCGTAAAAAGATGCCACAGTGGAGCATGCGAATGACTGCATATGCCGGTCGCTTATTGCATGACTTGAATTCTTTGGATTGGTCGGAGAGTATTAAAGAAGCCCAACGTAACTGGATTGGCAGGTCTGAAGGCTGCTCCTTACAATTCACAATTGACAACGGCGAAGCCCTCAAGAGTTCAGAAAACAATAATCAATCCACGAATAATTCACAACTGACAATTGAGGTGTTCACGACCCGTCCTGATACAGTTTTCGGAGTAACCTTTGTTACCCTTGCACCTGAGCATGAACTGGTAAAAAAAATAACTACCACCGAAAGAAAAGCTGCAGTTGAGGCTTATGTTAATGCTGCAAAAAATAAATCGGAGAGAGAAAGGCAAGCCGATGTAAAAAAGGTGACCGGTGAGTTTACCGGGGCTTATGTTCTTCATCCATTTACAGGTAAAAAAGTACCTGTATGGATCGGAGACTATGTGTTATCGGGTTATGGTACAGGAGCTGTAATGGCTGTGCCCGCGCACGATTCACGCGATTTTGCTTTTGCAAAACATTTCGGATTAGGTATTCCGCAAGTTATTGAAGCTCCATCCGGATGGGACTTTAGCAAAGAAAGTTTTGACGGTAAAGAAGGTAAGTGCATCAACTCTGATTTCCTGAATGGATTAGATGTAAAAGATGCTGTTAAACGTGCCATTACTGAAATAGAAAAACGCGGATTAGGTAAAGGCAAAGTTAATTATCGCTTACGCGATGCTGCCTTTGGCCGCCAGCGTTACTGGGGTGAACCGATTCCTATTTATTTTAAAGAAGGTATACCTACTCCGCTTAAAGAAAGTGAACTGCCATTGGTATTACCTGAAATAGAAAAATTCCTTCCGACTGAAACAGGTGAACCACCATTGGCACGTGCACAGGGCTGGAAATACCAGGGCAAATACAATTACGAGCACACGACCATGCCGGGCTGGGCAGGTAGTTCGTGGTATTATTTGCGTTACATGGACCCGAAGAATGACAAAGAATTTGCTTCGAAAGATGCTATAAAATACTGGCAGAATATTGACCTTTATGTTGGTGGTGCAGAACACGCCACAGGCCACTTAATTTATTTCCGTTTCTGGACCAAGTTCTTATATGATTATGGCTATTTGCCATTTATAGAACCTGCTAAAAAGCTGGTGAACCAGGGAATGATACAGGGGATGTCTTCTTTTGCATATAAATTAGTTACATCTGTAAGTTTTACCGGGGAACATATTGTGTCTCCTGAAATTTTTATCTCCAAAGAACTTCATGATAAAATAAACGAAGGCAAATTAACTGAGCCTGAAAGAAGTGTATTAGTTAATTTATTTACGGAACAATTCGAGAAATTTAACCCTGGAGCTTCATCAGTAACAACTTCTCCCAACATTAGAAGTCAACCCGTACACGTACTTATTGATTATGTCAATAATAATATTTTAAATGTTCCAGAATTTATTAAGAGTAGGCATGATTCTCAATACATCTCATTTTACCCAACAGATAAAAACTATTACTGTGGTTCGGAAGTTGAGAAAATGTCAAAGTCAAAACTTAATGTTGTTAACCCCGACCAAATAATTGACCTATTTGGAGCCGACACCCTACGCATGTACGAAATGTTTTTGGGGCCTATCGAACTAAGCAAACCATGGAGTACACAGGGCATTAGTGGCGTACATGGCTTTTTAAAGAAATTGTGGAGAATATTTTACAATGAAAAAGGCTTGGCATTATCAAACGATAAAGCGACTCCGCAGGAATTAAAAATATTGCACCGCACCATTAAAAAAGTGAAGGAAGATATTGAACGCCTGTCGTTCAATACATCGGTAAGTGCATTTATGATTTGCCTGAACGAGTTGAACGAACTGAAGTGCAACAAGCGCGAGATAATGGAACCATTGTTAATTATCCTGTCACCGTTTGCACCATTTATTACCGAAGAATTGTGGAGAGCCATTGGCAACAAGACCTCTATTTTGCATGCCACATTCCCGGCAGTCAATGAAGCTTATTTAACTGAAAGCACTTTCTCATACCCGGTATCATTCAATGGTAAAACCCGCTTTATGTTGGAGTTACCACTGACCTTAACCAAAGAGCAAATTGAAAAAGAAGTATTGGCAAGTGAAGATGCTAAAAAGTGGATACAGAGCAACCCGATAAAGAAAATTATTGTAGTGCCGAATAAGATTGTCAATGTTGTAATATAAGACTTCAGCCACTAATTGCTCGAATTAAAAACCACAAAGTGAAACAGTTATATCCTTTAAATTTCGTTGCACTTGTTTCTCTATTGCTCTTCTCGTGTTCTCCTTCATATGAGTTGAGTAAGCACATAACCGATAAAAATTACTATCAAACCTGGACTCCTCCGGATGGGGTTAAAATTTCAAACAAACTATTTTATGACCAAACAGAAGCATACAATACAAGTTGGAGAGAATATGAGTATTGGACCAAGCGGGTATACGGAGTAACTTCTGCTGAATATAAATCGACATTACCAGATACCTTAGTTTGGGTTGATCCTGTATTAGCAAAAAACAAAATATTATGCCTGAACAGTTTCGCTATCCATTACCTACGAAATCCAATGTATAACAGTTATCCGGTAGTTGGTATTTCACAAAAACAAGCACTCGATTTTTCAAAATGGCGTTCTGATAGAGTAATGGAATATATTTTAGTTGCTAATAATATTATCAAATGGGACCCTGCACCAAATAAAGAAACATATTTCTCAATTGAAAAGTATTATACTGGTAAATATCAAAACTTAAAACCTGATACGAATTTTAAATATTATCCAAGTTTCAGGCTTCCTACTATTACCGAATGGAAAAATGCAATACATTATGCCGATTCAGTTGATAGGTACATATATAAAGACAAAGTTCCAGCCTTTTGGTCAGATATTAAACCCTGTGTAAATGATACTTTTAATAAGGATCCGATGATAAACACTAATCCATTCGAAAAGCCGCAAAAAAGACATCCAATTTATAATTTGAGAGGTAATGTTGGCGAATGGGTTTCTGAAGATGGAATTAGTATTGGTGGAGGATGGTTTGACAAAAAAGAAATCATATTAGCACAGGACACTTTCCATGTAAATAAACCCAATGCATGGACAGGCTTTAGAAATGTTTGCGAATGGAAACAATGGACAAAATAATTCGTGAAATTCATGGCTAATTCTTCTGCTTAGCCAACCACTTTAATGCGGCAGTCTCATCGGTAAACACCTTTAATGGCGATTTTATCTTCTTTATTTTAATGGCATAGTCAGCCATTAAGTAAACGCCTATTGTTTTTGCCAATACAGCAGTAGCAATGCCATGGCGACCCATAATTTCATCTACCACAAATTCAAGTGCATCATCAGTTATGGTAAAGTGCGGGCGCAGGTCATAAAGCATCAATCTTTTTTCACCGCCAAGGAGCCCGAGTGTTTCGGTAAATGATTTTTTAAGTGAAGGCATATCCACATGCGCATCACGCAGTATACGTTTATACACTATATTTTTCTTATCTACCTCTACTTTAGCTATGCAGGTAGTAAGGCTTCCGTGTATAGGTTCTTTATGCTTTATTCGTTCAACTTTCTCTTCTTTTGCTGTCCTCTTTTTAATAGAGATCTTCATATCCACAAAGACTTCCTTCTTCGGCTTACCCGTTTTAAACGAAAGCAGCCATGTTTCAGCTTCTTTCATGGTTTTAAATACCTGCACAGGAGGGCTACCTGCAGGGGAGTTTTTAAAGTATTCTCCCAATAAACGAATACCGGGCTTATCAGAAACTATAGCAGATGCAACACGTTTTTTACTTAAAAGATGCTTATGCAGATACTCCATACCTTTATTGGTAAGGGTAAATGCCGGGCGTGCATCATAAAGAATAAGTGCGTGTTTACCACCTGCCAGTTCAAATCCTATATCATCCGATTCCTTAATATCCTCAGCATCAAGATGTGCGTTAGGTCTTACGGTTTTATGTATTATGCCATTGTCATCTTTGCTGACAAAGCATGTTTTGGTTTTAATTTCTGTGGATTTCATTTAACTAATATATAAACATTCTGACAATATCACAAAAGAAAGTATCATTTTCAAACCAATTCAATTACCGTCTGCTTTAGCTGACGGTAACAAAGGTTCGCACTGCTTTTGGCTTTAGCCTAAAACATCCTTCCTTGGGCTAAAGCCAAAAGCTTCTTATTCCACTATCCGTCAGCTAAAGCAGACGGCAATAGATGACCAACAATACCCTGTTCATATTTAACATATTTTATGACCTGATACCGCCTGTAGCCCTTTGTTAATTCAGTATCTTTGCCATTATGAAAAGAATAATAGACTTCATGAACAGAACCCGGCTCTCTCTATACCTATTGCTTGCTATTACCGCAACTTTATTAATATGCGCCGTTTGTCGCCAGCCCACTGGCACAGGCGATAAGAGGAAAGCCACCCTCGACCTGATGATGTCGGGTCTTAAAAACATGCATTACAGTCCCCTAGACTTTAACGATACCTTATCGGAAAGGGTTTACAAGATGTATTTAAAGCGACTCGACAGTAAAGCTTTCTTTACCAAGGCCGATATGGAACAGATACAAAAGCTGGAATATAAAATTGATGATGAAGTAAGTGCAGGCACATTCGAATTTTATGACCTGGTTAATTCTATATACAATAAACGCAGAGAAGAGGATTCGAACTTTGCTAAAACCTACCTAGCCAACCCTATCGACTTTAAAGTGGATGAGAACGTTCAGCTTGATCCGTTGAAAATGGATTATCCAAAAGATGTGGAGCAATTACATGATGAATGGAGGCGCTACTTAAAATACCAGGTAATGGTAAGCCTTGCTGAATCATTGAACAAACAGGAAAAGGCACAGGAGAAGAAAGACACAACCGTTAAGATACTGAGCTACGAAGAAAATGAAAAGAAAGCCAGGAAGAGCGTATTAGATGCCAGCCGCAAAACCTGGATTGCATATGCGAAGGAAACCGACCTGCAACGCCTTTCATTTTACCTGAACTGTATTGCCAATTCATTCGACCCGCATACCGAATACTTTGCCCCAGCCGACAGGAAGAACTTTGATATTACTATGTCAGGCCAGTTAGAAGGTATTGGTGCGCAATTACAGGATAAGAATGGGAACATTACCATTGCACGTGTTGTACCGGGTAGCCCTACCTGGAAAAATGGTGAGATAAAAGAAGGTGACGTAATTATAAAAGTAGCGCAAGCTACGGGTGACCCTGTTGATGTGCAGGGTATGGCCATTGATGATGCCATACAACTTATACGTGGCAAAAAAGGAACCATAGTTAGGCTCACCATTAAAAAGCCCGATAATACTACCAAAGTAGTTGTGCTGGTGCGCGATGTTATTCACCTGGATGATACTTATGCACATGATGCAGTTATGGATGAGAATGGTAAGAAGATAGGTTATATACGCCTGCCTGAATTCTATACCAATTACGATGGCACCGGTTCACGCACCTGTTACCAGGACGTAAAACAATTGGTTAAAGAATTAAATGCTGCCGGTGTTGACGGTATAATAATGGACCTTAGAGATAATGGCGGAGGATCGTTACAGGACGTCGTGAAAATGGTTGGCTTATTTATTTCTGACGGGCCCATAGTGCAGGTTAAAGGCCACGAAGGCGCTCAAACCATGTCTGATAATGACACTACTATTCAGTACCGTGGGCCACTTGTTGTATTAGTTAACGGTGGAAGCGCTTCAGCATCTGAAATATTTGCAGCAGCCATACAAGACTACAAACGTGGTATCATTATGGGTTCATTAACCTATGGTAAAGGAACCGTTCAGCAAATGTTCAACCTCGATGATTATATCAACCCGCAATTCAAGGACCTTGCGCCTTTGGGTTCGGTTAAAATAACCATAAGTAAGTTTTACAGGATAAATGGAGGTACAACCCAAAAGGATGGCGTTACACCTGATATACCAATGCCTGATGCTTACCAGTATTTGTACCCTAAAGAAAAAGATGAGGACTGCCCGATTGTATCTGATAAGATACAACGTGTGCCTTACACTTACTGGAACAATGCACCAGAAGTATCGAAACTTCAGAATGACTTTGAACAGCGTACCGATAATGATTCTATCTTTCAGTTGATACATGACCAGTCGCTTGTTTATAAAAAGAGGCACGACAAGACCATGTATTCGCTGAACATTGATGAGTTCCGCAAGAGCGAAAAAGAGCAAACAGATGAAGACAAGAAGTTTGAAAGAATAAACAAACCTTTGCCTAACGAAGTTGTTCTGGATGCTGATGGCAAACCTGAGCCAAAGAAAGTTGATGTGGGGGATAATAAACCAATGACCATAAACGACCCTAAGTATATTTCAATTTATGCAGTGGGCCAGGAAGCGCAGAAAATGAAAGCAGATACTTCGGAAGCAAAGACCGAGAAGGTTCGCTTAACACAGATCACCAAGGACTATGAACTGTACCAGGCTACCCAGGTACTTAACGAAATGAAATAATTTTGATAAAAAACTAGTCCGCGGAAGCGTATATGGTAAATATTCCTCTTTACTGTAAAATTTTATTCAGGCGTCTGCTTCTGTTGCTTATACCCTACGAGCTCTGCAGGGTATTTTATTTCGCGTATAACCACCATTATTTTATTTCGATAGACTCTTCAAAACTGTTCTACTATATGTTCATTGGGTTGAGGTTTGATATACCGGCCATAATAATGACCAACCTGCCCTTTATTTTCCTGAGCCTGTTACCTGTTGGTGGCGAGAATAGTATTTACCGTAAGACAGTCCTCAAGACTGTATTTATGGTCATTAACAGCCTTGCGCTTTTTATGCAGTTCGGCGACTCCGTGTTCCTTCCTTTTGTATACAAACGCTCTACTGCCGATATATTTAAATTCCTCAGCCTTGGTAGTGACTCAACTGATGTAATGCCGAGTGTAATTAAAGATTACTGGTATGTATTAGTGTTCTGGGGTATGATGGTTTTCCTTACCTACTTGCTTTACAGAACTACGGAAAGAAAACGCCCTTTTGAAAACACAAGACACTATGTAGCCACATCTGTTTCATCCTATATTGTTTTGCTAGCAATTCTTTTATTAGGCTACCGTGGCGGCTGGCAGGAGAAACCTATCAACCTGCTCGATGCATCGTACTATGCACCCGTGCATGATATACCACTGGTAATAAATACCCCATTCAGTATTCTTAAAACCTTTGGCGAACCACAACTTAAAGAACATAACTACTATAACCCGGAAGTATTACAAAAAATATATTCCCCTTATAAATCACCCCAGCCCGGACCATTCCGTAAGCTTAATGTGGTAACCATTATACTCGAAAGTTTTTCGAAAGAATATATTGGAGCACTGAACAACCGGCACAAAACCAATACCCCTTTCCTCGATTCACTCATTTCACAATCGCTCACGTTCGATAACGCATTCTCTGACGGAAAGAAATCGATAGAAGGTATTCCATCCGTTACCGCTGGTTTGCCTACCTGGATGGATGAGCCATTCATTATATCAGACTACAGCAAAGACAGCACCAACACTCTTGCCAGCTTGCTAGGTAAAGAAGGTTATACAACAGCCTTCTTCCATGGGGGAGCAAATGGCACAATGGGCTTCACGGGCTATTGCAAAAAAGCAGGCTTTAAATATTATTATGGTAAGAAGGAATACAACAACGATAAAGATTTTGATGTGTGGGGAATTTGGGATGAACCTTATTTCCAGTACTTCGCTAAAAATTTAGATACACTAAGCAAACCATTCTATGCGGCTTTGTTTACCATATCTTCACACCACCCTTTTAATATACCTGCAAAGTATAAAAATAAATTCCCGCGCAAAGGGCAGGAAATGGAAATATTAAAATGCGTTCGTTACAGCGATATGGCTTTGAAAGAATTCTTCGAAACTGCTTCGCATATGTCCTGGTACGACAGCACTCTGTTTGTATTTGTGGCAGACCATGCCGGGCCAAGTGAGGATCCTTATTATTCGAACCGTGTGGGGATGTATGAACTGCCGATCATTTTTTACATGCCGCATTCAAACCTAAAAGGCAGGTCGCACACTACCGTTCAGCAGATAGATATTATGCCAAGTATATTGGGGTACCTGCACTACCCTCACCCATATTTTGCTTTTGGCAATAATGCATTCGATTCAACATCCGATCATTTTGCCGTGAACTATATTAACGATGTGTATCAAATATGTAAAAGCCCATATTGCCTGCAAATGGAAGGAACACGTATTACTGCTTTATATAATTACCAGAAGGATAGTATGCTGACGTATAACCTGGTGAAAGAAAAACCTATGGTAAAAGATTCAATGTCGACCCTGCTGAAGGCCGTTATGCAGACCTACAATACAGCCGTTATTCATAACGAGATGTACGTAAAAAAGGGAGCCATAATGACTCCCTCTGTCTCAATAAAATAGGTTTCCCTAATTACTTTGTCTTCGGATCGTTCTTGTGGGTGGTGCCTTTATGGGCGTGGTGATGGCCACCTTTCTTTGTGCCTTTGCTTTGCGCTGCCGGAGCTACTTTAGGTGCTGCATCTTGTGCAAAAAGGTTTCCTGCAAAAGCGAGGAGTACGGTTATAACTGCGATTCTTTTCATAACGGTTTGTTTTTAATTATGAACGCAAGTTACTACCTGAAAATGAAGATTTTATGAAGTTCTATTTTGTTCGTACTACAGCGCCGGCTTTTTCCTCATATATCCTAACCAGCTTCTCCATAACCTTATCAATTTCCTTATCGGTAAGGGTCTTGTACTCGCTTTGTAGCAAGAACCTGATAGCGTAAGACTTCTTCCCCTGCTCTACCTTATCGCCCATGTACACGTCAAATACCGATACTTCTTTCAGCAATTCTCTTTCCGCCTGGTAAGCCAGTTGCTTCAATTGTGCAAACTGCACGTTCTTTTCTATCACAAGGGCAAGATCTCGAGATACTTGCGGAAACTTTACTATCTCTTTTATCTCACGTTTTGCCGAAGCAAGGCTCAATATATTCTTCCAGTTGAAATCGGCATAATACACTTCGCCCTTCACGTCATGTGCTTTCAAAACTGCATGGCTCACCTCTCCATATGTAACAAGCGCTTTACCTTTATACGAAACAGTTAATCCGCTTGCAAATGAACCACCGTCATCGGTATTCTTTTCTTCCAGTACTATTTTACCCACCACTTTTTCGAGCACTTGTCCTACAAATCCTTTCAGGTAATAAAAGTCAACGGGCTTTTGTTTTACATTCCAGCCCTCAGCTGTTTTATTACCGCATACCCACACCGATAAATGCTCTTCCTCTTTAAAGCCTTTTGCGCTTTTGGTATATGTACGGCCAAACTCAAACATTTTCAGGTCGCCCCATTGGTTATTCTGGTTGCGGTTGATACAAACCAAACCGTTGTTCAGCATAGCGCTGCGCAATACATCCAGGTCAGAGCTAAGCGGGTTGGCCAGCTTAACGGTTGATGAATCTATACCAAAACGTGATGATGTAAGCGAAGTATTCATTATTTCAGTAAAGCCATTACCTGTAAGTACCAAACTAATTTCTTCAAATACCTTATCGGCCCTAATACCTTTGGTGTGGACCATTGGCAACCTAATAGTGGCAGGAATAGGTATGTTATTGTAGCCGTAGAATCGTGCAATTTCTTCCACAATATCAGCCTGCGTGGTTATGTCCATACGATAGGTAGGCAGGCCCAGTTGCCTGTTGCCGCCATCGCGGGAAATGATCTTAATGCCCACATTGTGAACAATGTTTTCCATTTCAGCATCGCTCACATCATGCCCTAATAGCTTTCTTCCGAATGCGGTAGAAAAATCTAAATGCCTTTCTTCAGCCTTTACAGGATATACATCTTGCTCAGCAGATACGGTTGCTCCCGGGCATACTTCCAGTATAAGATCGGCAGCACGGCGCATTGCATAAGGAGTATTGCCTATATCAACACCTCTTTCAAAACGGAAAGAAGCATCCGTATGCAATCCGTAACGGCGGGCGGTCTTACGAACGTGTGATGGTTCGAAG
>Ga0210396_10000896_pt1 | contig 34463 bp, 30 predicted proteins | sample IncBWH17OmetaG_FD_155466 | JGI IMG/M metagenome (GOLD analysis project Ga0210396, IMG submission 155466) | Forest soil microbial communities from Barre Woods Harvard Forest LTER site, Petersham, Massachusetts, United States - Inc-BW-H-17-O ...
AAGCTCTCTTCGCGCGCACCCGGGCGCAGCCTGGCCACGCAGATCCGCCAAGCCCTGCTGCTCGGCCTGGCCTACAACATCTACCGCCTGAGGCATCGGTCCGCTCAAAGAGGATGTCAACAGAGCCCAACACTTACAAGGAAATCCACAAGTGTTGATTCTAAAGAGTTTGCTTCGCAGCCGAAAAGATCCCAAAGACTTCTACTCCACCAAGCGGGGGGTCTAATTGCCCTGTCTTTTGGAGGTCCGAAACACTAAAGCAGGACCGAAATAAGGCGGCTGGCCCCAGAAAAGAAAAAGCGGGAGCAGGGCTCCCGCGTTTCAAAATTCGTCCACACAAAATCTTAGTCCGAAAAAATGACTCGGTCAAGGGGCAGTTGAGGAAATTGGAAGGTGAAGGGAATGAGGCGGCGAGCGCGACGCATGTATTGCTCCTAAGGCTGCCCGAGCGCGGCTGCAAGCGCGCCGGTGTAGATGGAGCGACCTGCTGTGAGGTCCCGTCAGCCGATTTCAGTCGCCGGTGAGGACGGCGGATGGGGCGGATGCTCCGGCAGCGGTCGGAGCTCTTGCAGGAGTGGGGCGGGTGCGAAGGAGTTCCTGCACTTGCAGGACGACATCGGCGAAAAGGAGGGAGAAGGCCAGGCAGCCCCAGACAATCGTTTCGATGGCGTGCTCGCCGAGAGCTTCCCAGCCGGTGACACCGGCGACGAAGCGCACCTCGAGAAAAACGATGGCAACCGCAAAGCTGCGAGTCATCCACTGGCGATGCTGCTGGACTTTCCCGTTGAGAATGAAGGCCATGGCGATACCAGTGGTGAGCATCCATAGGATGGCATCTACGGCAGCGGCAACGCTGAAGGACCGGGTGGAGCCCGTGCGCTCCTCGAAGTGCTGAATGTAAAAGCCGAGAGGAGCGGCGACGAACACGCCGGCGACATAGAAGCGTCCGACGACGCGATGGAATTTGGTGAAACGGCGGCGGAGACGCTCCGAGAACTGCATGGGGCCGAGCAAGAGGGCGCAGGCGCCCATCAAACCGTGCGGGAGGAGCCACCATTTGAAGGGCTGGATATGCGGCCATTCGGGATCCTTGGCGTCAATCAGGAAACGCTCGTTGTGGCGAAGAACGTAAGCGACCATGACGCCGATGATTGCGAACAGAATGTATTTTGGGCGCGGCCACGCGAGGCGCTGGGGCACCAGTTGGGCGGTAGTCAATTTTGGCTCCTAGACAAGGCGGGAATATGGCGACAGCATACAATAAAAACGCACGCATTTTGCAAAGGAAAAAAAGTCGGCGCTGATTTGCGCGATAGATCGGGAGGGAATGGACCGTCCGAAGCGCTGCAGTTCTTCCCGAATTACTTTGAGTTCGTCTTGAGTTTGGCGATGGGGGAAGCGGCGCGCTGTTCGGCGCGGCGTTCTTGTTCGACGTGCTGGGTGCAGTCGGCGATTTCGTCGTCAATGTCCTTGATTTCGCGGGCCAGGTGGAAATTCTGGGGGTCCTTGGCGTAGGTCTCGAAAAGCGCGTTGCGCTTGTCCTTCAAGTCGTCGCGTTTTTTCTTCCAGGTACCTGTGGCTGCAAGCATGGGGTTACCCTCGGAGCCAGTGTGCGCTCTTTTATGGTTTGCCGATAGGGGCATAAAGGGGTGTGCCTAGATCCGTACAGGGGCGATTTGCGCCCCTACAATGAAAGGGAAAAGATCAGGAGCGGAAGAGGACGGATTCGCGCTGGAACATTTTGATGGCGATGAAGAGGGCGGCAGCGGCGTAGACGGAAGTGGAAAGAAAAATGATGCCAATGTAGTTCCAGTGATAGGTTCCGGCGACGAGTTCTTTGCAGAGAAGGCTGACGTTGAGAATGGGGATTAGAGCGAGCTTGGGAGTGAGCTCGACTCCAGGGAGCATGGCGGCGATGGCGGGGATGATGACGACGAAGGTCATGGGCGTCAGATAGCTTTGGGCTTCTTTGTAGGTTTTGGCGAAGAGGGCTATGGTCATCAGTGTGGCGGAGAAGAGCACGGCGACGGGGAGAGCCATTAAGAATACGGATGCGACTGTCTTCGGTCCAAGTTTGAGGATCATGCCGGCGGCCGCCTGGCGGCCACCGGCAGATTGCGAAGTGTAGTGACCCAAGACAGAGAACGAAACGCCCATGGACAAGACGGAGAGAGCGGCTGTGCCGAGAGCGGCGGTGAGGATCAGGAAGAATTTGCCGAGGACGAGATGCATGCGGGAGATGGGGCTGGAAAGAATAGTTTCCATGGTGCCGCGCTCTTTTTCGCCGGCAGTGAGGTCCATGGCGGGATACATCGCGCCGGTCATGCAGAGAAGGATGACCATATAGCCGATGATGCCACCGAAGGCGGCGCCGCTGACTTTCTCGGGCGGGGCGACGTTTTCGCGCTTGAACTCAAAGGGCTTGAGCACGGCAACGGGGAGATTTTTGGCGGCGAGACGGTCTTTGACGACCGTGTCGCTGTAGTCCTTCAAATACTTTTCGACTTTGTCGCTTGCAAACTCGGATTTCAGTTCCCCTTCATAGTTGTAAATCTTGACAGTGTCTGATTTTTGCCCGGTGACATCGGCCTGGAACCCAGGGGGAATTTCCACGGCCGCGCGGATTTCCTTGTTGATGATCTGGTCTTTCCAGTCGGGCGTCTCCGGAACAATCTCGATTTTGTCGAGTTTCTTGAGGCCTTCGACGACGGCGGGAGAATCCTCGCCGCCGCGCAGCATGACCTTGGGAGTTTCCTCCTTGGCTTTGCCAACGAGAGCGATGGCGAGCGAGCCAAAGCCCACGCTGAGAACGGGGAAGAGCAAGAGCGGTACAAGGATGGTAGAGATGACCGTGCGGCGGTCGCGGAGAGCTTCGGTGAGTTCTTTTTTGTAAACGATGCCGACGTTGCGAAGGGACATGTCAGTTGGCCTCTTGGGAAACGTAGTGAGGCGTAACGACTTTGACGAAGATTTCCTCGAGTTCGTGCTCGGCGTATTTATCGCGTAGTTGGGCGAGCGAGCCTTCGACCAGGAGTTTTCCCGATTGGATGATGCCGATGGTGTCGCAGAGCTTTTCGACTTCGCTCATGATGTGGGTGGAGAAGATGACGGTTTTGCCGTTGTCGCGGCATTCGCGAATGAAAGCAGTGATGGTGCGCGCGGACATGATGTCGAGGCCGTTGGTGGGTTCGTCGAAGATCATCACGGGCGGATCGTGGACGAGGGTGCGGGCAATAGAGGTTTTCTGGATCATGCCGGTGGACAGCTTGTCGCAGCGGCGATCGCGGAAGCCGTTCATGTCCAAGCGGGTGAAAATGGCGTCCACGCGTTTTTTCAAAGTGGGTTCGTCGAGGCCGTTGAGGCGGCCGAAGTATTCGACAAATTCCTGGGCGGTGAGGCGGCGATAGAGGGCCGTGGCGGTAGAGAGGAAGCCGACGTTGGCGCGAACTTGATCGGGCTGCTCGACGACGTCGTAGCCGGAGACGGTGGCGGTGCCGTCGGTGGGTTCGAGAATGGTGGCGAGCATGCGCAGCGTGGTGGTCTTGCCGGCGCCGTTGGCGCCAAGGAGGCCGTAGATCTTGCCGGGCTGGCAGGTGAAGCTGACGTTATCCACGGCGCGGATTTCGCCGCGCTTCTTGTCGTGGAAGCGTTTGGACAGGCCACGAGCTTCAATCATCGAGAGATCCCCCGTAAGGAGTAGATACGATAGGGCACACCGGGTTCAGAGTCTACTACGCGCAGCGGGACGGGATGATTACTGGAATAGGACAGAGCTCAGAAACGGAGGGCCGGGAATAGCAGATCGTAATATTTGATGGTCAGCCTTTGTGACAGTTGGGGCACTGTTTGGCATCAAACTTATCAGGCGCGACGCGGAACATGTTATTGCACTGAATGCACACGCGATGGATAACCGAGCTCACGACAGCGCCGGATTGGGCGGATTTGTTCGAGGCGGCCGAAGGAGAAGCGCTGGGCTTCTCGGGAACGGTTTCCGTGGACATGGGCGGATTCTAGCATGCGGGAGAGATTCTTCAAAAGAGGGTTGGCGGCATCCGGGAACGCTGCCGGCGCATCTTGGATATAGGGAATGAAGGGTTCCGGCGTTAGTGCGAACACGAACAAGGCGCGCAAGGTATATGGAGAAAGCCGCGCGGGTCTTGCTAGAATAAAGTACTTTGGCGCCTACCAGGCATGGGCCTCCGCAAGCCACGGACAAGTGAAGGGAATGCAGCGCCGGAGAGAGGTGCTATTGCGTCTGGCGGGGCGTAAGACGCGGGGCCGCGGCGAATAGGAAAACATGGATCGCAGGCTACGAAATCGAATCTTGCTCTACCTGCTGGCGGCGGGAGTGCTGGCGTTTGTGATGGTGGAGCTGAGCGGCAGAAAGCCGGTGGCGAAGATCTCCGCGGTGTCGCCGATGCGGGAAAACCTGGTTTCTTCCATCAGCAGCAACGGAAAAGTGGAGCCGATTGAGCCTTTCGTGATGCGCGCGAAGCTGGATACGTTTGTGGAGAAAGTGCACGCGACGGAAGGGCAGACGGTGAAGAAGGGGCAACTGCTGCTGGAGTTGAACGTGAAGGATGTAGCGGCGCAATCGGCGGAGGCGCGGTCCAAGCTTTTGCGCGCACAGGATGATTTGCGCGCGGCAAAGTCCGGCGGGCGGACGGATGAAGCGGCGAGGGTCGCGGGCGACCTGGCAAAGATGCAGGCGGAGCGCGACCGGCTGCAAAAGAATCACACCGCGCTGCAAAGGTTGATCGCGGAGCAGGCGGCGACGCAGGACGAGCTTGCTGCGAACGACCTGGCGCTGACGAGAGCGCAGGCGGAAGTGACGCGGCTGTTGGCGGCGAAACAGGAATTTGACCGCAGCGTAAGGCTGGACACGGAGCGTGCCACGCTGCAGGTGCAGCAGTTGCAATACGAAGTGGGAGCGCTTGAGGACAAGGTGCGGAATGGATGGATCGCCGCGCCAGCGAGCGGAACACTTTATTCTCTGCCGGTGAAGGCCGGAGATTTCGTGAAGACGGGCGATTTGCTGGCGGAGATGGCGGACCTGCACAAAGTTCGCGTGCGGGCGTTTATTGACGAGCCGGAACTGGGCGCGCTGGAGGAAAACGAGCCGGTAAAAATTACGTGGGACGCGCTGCCGAACAAGACGTGGGCGGGGAAAACAGAAGTGATACCGAAGCAAGTGGTGCCCCGCGGGACGCGGAGTGTGGGCGAACTGCTTTGCGCGGTGAACAACGACAAGCTGGAACTGCTGCCGAACATCAATGTGAACGTGCGAATCAATTCGAAGGAACGGCTGGGGGTGTTGTCCGTGCCGCGAGGGGCCGTGGAAGCGGAAGGCGCGCGGCGCTATGTATTCGTGGTGAAGAGGAATCAGCTGAGCGTGGGCAAGTCCACACTGGAGAAGCGCGAGATTCACGTGGGGATTGCGGACGCAACAAACTATGAGGTGATCAGCGGGCTGCAAGAAGGGGAAATGGTGGCGCTGCCGGGCGACGTGGACCTGCGCGACGGAATGGATGTCATCGTAGTGGCGACGGAAGTCGCCAATTTCCGGGTACGACAGGATGGTTAGCGGCAGCAGATGGCTGCTCGCAGTGCTTTTGGCGACGGGCACGGCAATTGCCGCAGAAACTCTCAAACAGGAAACGGACCTGGACGCGGGGCGGCGCGCGTACGAGGCGAGCGACTACGCCAAGGCCATCCAGGCGCTGCAGGTGGCGGCGGCCAAAAATCCGCAAAATGGCGACGTGCATTTGCTGCTGACGAAAAGTTACCTTGAGTTGCAGGAGCGCGACGCGGCGGTCAGAAGCGCAGAGAGGGCCGTGTCGCTGGATCCGCAGAATTCCCTTTATCACGAGTGGCTGGGAAGGGCTTACGGGGAAAAGGCCGATCATGCGTCGATGTTTTCGGCGATTTCGCTGGCGAAGAAGACACGCAAGGAATTCGAAACGGCGGTGCAACTCGACGGGAAAAATTTTGCGGCGCGACAGGCGCTGATCGAGTTCGATTGCAGCGCTCCGGGCCTCGTGGGGGGCGGAGAAGAAAAGGCGCTGCCGCAGATCAAGGAATTGGCGGAGATAGACGCCGCGGAAGGACATTACGCAGCAGGGAATTGCCGGAGACAGAAGAAGGATTTTGATGCGGCAGACGCAGAGTTCACGAAGGCGCTGGAGAGCAAGGCAAAGTCCGTCGAACTGATCTATGACATCGGCGACTACGCGGTGCGGCGCGCCCAAACCGAACGGCTACTGGCGGTGGCGGACGCCGGCGAGCGTGTGAATCCGAAAGACCCGCGCGGGAAATTCTACCGGGGCGTGGCGCTGGTGCTGAAAAAAGAAAACCCTGAAGAGGCAGAGGAATTGTTGCGGGAGTACTTGAATAGGGCTCCGACGCGGTCAGGATATCCGCGACCAAGTATGGCGCATTTCTGGCTGGGACGCCTCTTTGAAGAGCAACATAGAAGAGAAGACGCGGAGAGGGAACTGGAAGCCGCGGTCAAGCTGGATCCCAAAAACAAAATGGCGCAGGAAGCCCTGAAACAACTGAAAAAGAGCTGAGGCTCGGCCACGACGGGCGCGCGCGAGGTCCGCGAAAGAGATGGAGTAAAGCGCGATGATGGATTGGCGGGAAACGGTGTCGGTGGCGATCGACGCGCTGCGAGCCAACAAGGTGCGCGCGATGCTGACTTCCCTCGGGGTGATCATCGGAAGCGCTTCCATCGTGCTGGTCGTCACCGTGGCGTTGACCAGCAAGAAATTCGTGCTTTCGCAGATCGAAAGTGTTGGCTCCAACCTGGTGTGGGTGGAGATGGTGCAGAGGCAAGACCGGCCGCAGCCGCTCAGCTATGAATTGACGCTCGATGACTTGGAAGCGGTCAAGGCGATTCCCAACGTGATCGAAGTAGCGGGAACACGGGAACTGCCGATGACGCTGGTTGTTCGCGGGGTGGAGCGCCCGGTAAATCTGGTCGGGGTGACGGAGGGCTACCAGACGATTCGCAGGCTGCTGATTCTTCGCGGGCGCTACTTCGACGCCAGCGACATGGAAATGCGCAGTAAGGTTTGCCTGATTACCACACAACTCTCCGACCGGGTATTTGGACAAGAAAACCCGATCGGGAGAAACATCCGGCTCGGTGAGCTGACGTTTACGGTGATCGGGGTGTTTCGCGAGCGCGTGGAAACGTTTGGCCTTTCGGATATTCAGGAAAACAGCGTCATCATTCCTTTTACCTTGATGAAGTATTACACGGGCATGGAAGTGGTGCGCTTGCTGGATGCGCAGGCGGCGAAGGCGGAGGATGTGGCGTCGGTGGATCGGCAAGTGGGGCAATTGCTGCGGAGCCGGCACCCGGCCGAAGCGGAGTACAAGGTGCAAACGCTCACGGCGATCCTGGGGGCGGCGAGGAGTATTTCGCTGGCACTGACGATCGTGCTAATCGTGATTGCGTTTATCGCGCTGCTGATCAGCGGAATCGGAATCATGAACATCATGCTGGTGACGGTGCAAGAGCGCACGCGGGAGATCGGCATTCGAAAGGCCATCGGGGCGGCGCCGCGCGAGATCATGTACCAGTTTCTGGTGGAATCGATTGTGATCAGCGGGGGCGGAGCGGTGATCGGGATTTTGATTGGAATCGCGATTCCCGTGGCCACGCAGTTTTTCCTGCCGGGGAATCTGCGTGTACCGGTTTCGCCGCTTAGCGTGATCGTGGCTTTCGTTGTGTCGTGTTCCACGGGACTCTTCTTCGGGTATTTGCCGGCGAGCGAGGCGGCAAGGCTCGAGCCGGTGGAATCGCTGCGGTACGAATGAAGAGAATCCCCGGTAAAGAAAATAGGAATTCGCAAGGATGGGTGGAGGCTGGATCATGTGGAGAGGAATTCGAATCGCAGCGGTGGGCGGAGCGATGGTGGCGCTATTTTCCGCGACGACATTCGCGCAGGAGCGGGCAGCGAAGGCGCCGAATCCCGACTCGCCGGTGGCGCTGACACTCAAGCGCGCGATTGAGCTGGCCTTGGGGAACAGCAAAGACATCCAAGTGGCGAAGATTCGCGCCAGCGTCGCGGATCACGCGGCACAGATCACCAAGGCGGAGTTCATGCCGAAATTGTATGCCGGCTCGGGCGCTGGCTACACTAATGGCATTCCGGAGACGCCGGGCGGGCGGGCGCCATCGGTCTTCAGCGTTACGTACACGGAGGAGGTTTACAACGAACCGCTGCGGGGCCAGGCCAGAGAATCGCAGGAGGAGGCCAAAGCGGAAAGGATTGCTCTGGAGGATACGAAGAACAGCGTGATCACGCGGACTGCCATGGCGTACCTGGAGCTCGGCAAGATACGGCATTCACTCGAACTATTGCGCAAGGAGCAGGAGAGCGCGGAAAAGATTCTGGAAGTGACGCAGGAACGGCAAGGCGAAGGATACGAATTGCCGTTTGAAGTGACGAAAGCGCAGCTCACCAAGGCGCAGGTGGTGCAACGAATCTTGCAGTTGGAAGGGCGCGAGGATGAGTTGGAAGTGTTTCTGAGATACCAGCTCGGACTATCGGATGGACAGGCGATGGAGGTCTCGCCCGAGGAGTTGCCGGGCGATGCGGTGCAGGCTGGAGACAACCTCGTGGCTCTGGCGATGACGAATAATGCAAGCCTGCAAATGGCGGAGTCGGACGTGCGGGCGAAGGAGTTCCACTTGAAAGGCGAAAAGCGAGGATATTTTCCGACACTGGAATTTGTGAGCGTGTACAGCGTGCTGGCAAAGTTCAACAATTACGATCAGTTTTTCCGGACGTTCCAGCGCAACAATCTCAATGCCGGGATCAACGTTCAAGTGCCGCTCTTCAATGCGCACACGAAGGCGGCCATCGGACTGGCGCAAGTACACCTGGACGCATCGAAAGCCAGCCTTGCCAACAAGAAAATGGAGGTCACCGCGGAGGTGCGGCAAAAGACGAGGCGCGTGCGCGAACGAGACGCGGGGAAAGAAGTGGCGCGATTGGAATTGCAACTGGCGCAACAGAACGTGACCGTGCTGCAGGCGCAGTTCACCGAAGGAAAGCTGAACCTGCGCGAGGTGGAGAAGGCGCGGCTGGAAGAGAATGAAAAGTGGATGGCCTATCTGGATGCAAATTTCCAGAAACAGCAGGCGCAGCTGGATTTGTTGAGGACGGCCGGGCAATTGGACAAGGTGTGGCAGTAGGGAAGTGACTGGTGACTAGTGACGCGTGCGCTCCACATAGCCGACCAGGTTGGTGATTGGTGATGCTTGACCAGAAGAGCTTGAGTGCTCTGGTGGAGGCGTTGAAGAGACTGGATGCCGGATTTGCCAAGTTGCCAGAGTACGAGAGCAACGCGGCGGGAATGGGGCAGCTTGCCGAAGTGCTGAAGGCGACGGCGGAGCGGCTGCAGGATAACTTTCCGTACTTTCATCCGCTATATGCAGGGCAGATGCTGAAGCCGCCGCACCCGGTGGCGCGGCTGGCGTATGCGCTTGCCATGTGGATCAATCCGAACAATCACGCGCTGGATGGAGGAAGAGCGACATCCGCTATGGAGAAAGAAGCGGTTGCGGAGATCGCCGCCGTGTTCGGCTGGAAACATTTTCTCGGGCATTTGTGCGGCGGCGGAACGATGGCGAATCTCGAAGCCTTGTGGGTGGCGGGGCAACTCCAGCCTGGGAAAACGATTCTGGCGAGCGAGCAGGCGCACTATACGCACAAGCGCATCAGCGCAGTATTGCAATTGCCGTTCGAATCGGTGCCCTGCGATGGGCGTGGCCGGATGGATGTGGCTGCTCTTGCAAAACGCATAGCCCACGGAGACGTTGGCACCGTGGTCGCCACCACGGGGACTACGGCGACGGGTTCGGTGGATGCGCTTCCGGAAATCCTCGCGCTGCGCGAGAAACATGGGTTTCGCGTTCACGCGGATGCCGCGTACGGAGGCTACTTCGTACTCACACAGAATCTCGGCGAAAATGCCGCGCGGGCCTTTGCGCGGATTGGGGAAGCAGATTCGATTGTAATCGATCCGCACAAGCACGGGTTGCAGCCGTACGGCTGCGGCTGCGTGCTCTTCCGCGATCCGGCCGCGGGCCGCTTGTATAGGCACGATTCTCCTTACACGTATTTCAGTTCGGCGGAACTGCACTTGGGCGAAATCAGTTTGGAGTGCTCGCGTCCGGGAGCGGCTGCAGCGGCCTTGTGGGCGACGCAAAAATTGTTGCCGCTAACCAAGAAGGGCGAATTCGCACAAGGGCTGGAGCGCGGTACAAAGGCCGCGCGGGTGCTCTTCGAAAAGCTAAAAGGAGATGCGCGTTTTATGACGGCGTTTCCGCCCGAACTGGACATCGTGGTGTTTGCGCCTCGAGCTGCAAGTGTGAGCGAGGCATCGCGTTTGACCCGCTTGATTTTTGAAGCAGCAGCGAAGCGCCAGCTTCATCTGGCGGTGGCCGAATTGCCGATTCCATTCTGGGAAGAAGACCTGGGCGCGATGAAGCGCGATCGCGAAACCCTGACTTGTCTCCGCTCCGTGCTGATGAAGCCGGAGCATCTCGATTGGGCCGAACGCATCTGGGATTTGCTGAGTGAGTCCACCGCAGAGGTCCTCTAACAAGGCCACCTGCCGCTGGCTGGAAACGCCGTTTAATGCGGTATTTAGCATTTCGATGCAGGAAAGCACCCATTGGCAGAAAGGTTTGAGGGGATGCAACGAAGTCAGGTAAACTGTTATCTATACCAAGGGACTCTGGGCACGCTTGTACGCGCGGCCAGGATGGGTAGCGGGCGAGACGCAAAATCGGTACGAATTGCTCCGCCAGGTTTTTATTCAATACGCTGAGGGTGAAGAATGCCGGATGTAATGAAGACATTGCTGTTGAATCCGCCGAGTTTCGAGAATTTCGATGGCGGTGCAAGCTCGCGGTGGCCCGCGACGCGCGAAATTGAATCCTACTGGTATCCCGTCTGGCTGACGTATCCCGCGGGCATGCTTCCCGGAAGCCGTTTGCTCGATGCTTCGCCCCATAAGGTGAACTGGCAGCAGACGGTGCAGATTTGCAAAGATTACGAGTTTTTGGTCCTGTTTACCTCGACCGTGGGATTCGAGAGCGACGTCAAGCTCACCCGCAAGATCAAAGAAGCGAATCCGAGCATGAAGATTGCCTTCGTAGGGCCGCACGGTCACATCAAGCCGGACGAAACGCTGGCGGCCAGCGAGGACATTGATTTTGTCACGCGCGGCGAATTCGATCATTCGGTGGTGGAGTACGCGAAGGGCATGCCGCTGAGCGAGATTGCCGGCGTCAGCTTCCGCAAAGACGGAAAGATTGTACACAACGCGCCGCGCCCGGAGCTTCACACGGAAGAGCTGGACGCGCTGCCGTTTGCGACGGACATTTACAAACGCGACCTGGAGATTGAACGCTACAACGTGCCGTTCCTGTTGCACCCGTACGTATCGTTTTATACGACGCGTGGCTGCCCGGCGCTCTGTACCTTCTGCATGTGGCCGCAGACGATTTCCGGCCATGCTTGGCGGACGCGTTCGACGGAAAACGTGGCGCGGGAAGTGAAACAGGCCCTCGGACATTTTCCGCAGATGAAAGAGATTTTCTTCGACGACGATACGTTTAACATTCGCAAAGACCGAGTGATGGATCTTTGCGCGAAGTTCAAGCCGCTGAAGTTCCAGTGGTCTTCGACGGCGCGCGTTCACAGCGATTACGAGACCATCAAGGCTATGGCCGATGGCGGCGCGCGGCTATTTATCGTGGGCTTTGAATCCGGCGACCCGCAAATCCTGAAAAACATCAAGAAGGGCGCGACCGTCGAGATGGCGCGCAACTTCATGAAGAACTGCCGCAAGGTGGGGATCAGGGTTCACGGCGACTTTATTATCGGGCTGCCGGGCGAGACGAGAGAGACCATCCAGAAGACCATCGAATTTGCCAAGGAGCTGGATTGCGAGACGATCCAGGTTTCTCTGGCGCACGCCATGCCGGGAACAGAATTGCATGACACCATGGCGGCGCAGGGATTTCTGAAGGTCGAAGCCCTCGCGGACTCCGGCGGGCACCAGTTGCCGCACATCGAATATCCGCACCTCTCGAAGGCCGAGATGATGGGCGGCGTAAACCGCTTCTATGATGAGTATTATTTCCGGCCCAAGGTTGTGTGGCGCATCGTGAAGGAAGCTTTGTGGGACAGCAACGAGCGCAAGCGGCTGTACCATGAAGCGGTTGATTTCCTGCAGTTGCGCGCCGAACGCTTGAAGTGGGTCAACCAAGGCGGCGACGACTTCAAGAAGCCGATGGTTTCCGTGCCGGAGTCACCCTCCGCTTCCGGAAACGACTAAGCCTTACAACATGGGAAGTGAAAGAAGGCTGAGGATCAAGACGCTGGTCATGGTCCTGGCAATGGTTGTGTGCGCCAACGCCGGGGACCTGATGCTGAAGCGCGGAATGTCACGGATCGGAGCCGTGCAACTCACGGCGCCGGGGCTGGCTCACGCTTTCCGGCTGACGGTGACGAACGGAACGATCTGGACTGGAATTTTCTTTCTGACCGGCTTCATGCTGAGCTACATGACGGTGCTGAGCTGGGCGGATTACAGCTTCGTGATGCCTGCGGGCGCCTTCGGCTATGCCTTGCTTACCCTGCTGGCGGTTGTCTTTCTGCATGAATCCGTCTCACCCAGGCGCTGGGTGGGTGTCGTGCTGATCTGCGTGGGCGTGCTTCTGGTCGGGCAGACGAAACCGCGGACGACCGAGGCCGTTAGGCAGGCAGCGGCATGATACCCACGATTCTGGGCCTGGCTGTTCTTATTCTGGGCAGCACTGGCGGTGAAATCGCCATTACGCACGGGATGAAAGCGACCGGGGAGCCGGCACGGCTGCGGCCACGGGAGCTACTGCAGTTTTTGGGGCGGGCACTTTGCAATGGATGGTTTTGGGCGGGCGTGCCGCTGATGGCGCTGTCATTCTATGCGCTCCTCCTATTGCTCTCGTGGGAGCCGATAAGTCTTGTGATTCCTGCTTCCGCCCTGAGCTATGTAGTGGGCACGCTGGGAGCAAAATACATTCTCGGGGAAGACGTGAGTGCGGCACGATGGGCGGGTGTGGTGCTGGTCTGCGCGGGCGTGGCCCTCGTCGCGGCCGGATGACGGCTTCGATTCTCGCCCGCTGAAAAAATCGTCCATAAACGGGAAAATGGTGATAAGGTCACGCTAACAGGTCGGTCCAGACGGGTGCCTCGAAGTTTTATCGCTAGCAACCAACCAAATTCTAGACGCATCTGACTGGACCAAGTAGATTGCAATTGCTGGTTCCTGCGTGACGGAGAAGGCCCCACTGCATTTGGTGTCGAAATGTAATCGGGCTTTGGGACAAAGGGAATGGATTTCCATACGCTCTACTGGATCACGCTGCTGCTGGCGGCCGCCCCGCTGGCTTATTATCTTCTGTCGCTCTACTGCGTCATTGGGTATTTCCGCGGATTACGCAAATTGTCCGCCTTGAAACCCTCTTTCACGCCGCCAATCAGTATTCTAAAGCCCGTGCGCGGAGTGGACCAAGATGCCTACGAGAATTTCGCCAGCTTTTGCCGCTTGGATTACCCGGAATACGAAATTGTTTTTGCCGTGGCCGATGTTGATGATCCGGCAGTGCCGATTATCGGGCAATTGCAGGCGGATTTCCCCGGCCGCTCCATCCGGCTGATCAAGGGAGTCGCGCGAATTGGAACCAACAGCAAGGTGAACAGCTTGTGCCGGCTGGTGCAGGAAGCGAAGTATGACCTTGTGGTCATGAGCGACAGCGATGTGCGAGTAGAACCTGATTATTTGAAGGTGGCTGCGGCGCCGTTCGCGGATTCTCAGGTGGGCGCGGTCACAGCTTTCTACCGGTGCATCACGAAGAGCGGCGCCGCAGCGAGCTTGAGTGCGCTGGGAATGTGCCTGGATTCCGCGCCCGGCGCATTGGTTGCGCGGCGGCTCGAAAAGAAAATGCAATTCGCTTACGGCTGGACGATGGCGACAACTAGACAGCGCCTGGCGGAAGTTGGGGGCTGGGAGGCGATGGCGAATCATCACTCCGATGATTTCGAGCTTGGCAACCGCATCGCGCGGCACGGCTACCGCGTGGAGTTGATGCGCAAACCGGTGTGGATGGTTTTTCCGGAAGAGAAGATCAGCCAGTTTGTTCGTCACGAACTGCGCTGGTCCATTGGCTTGAAAAATGTGCGCCCCACCGCGTATTGGGGCATGGTGCTTACGCATGGCTTGCCGTGGGCCCTGCTGGCTGCAAGCATGGCCGCGGCCGCTGGTTGGAAGGGAATTGCAGCGGCGCACCTACTGGCATACCTGGTCCTGCGGCTGGGGCTGGCCTGGACGACGGGGGTGTGGGGTTTGGGCGATTACGCAATCAGGAAGAAGCTGTGGCTTGTTCCGGTGCGGGATGCCGTGAGTTTCTTCGTTTGGATGGCGGGATTCTTTTTTGAAAAAATTACCTGGCGGGGTCTGGTGTACCGCGTCAAGAACGGGCAACTTTTCCCAGTGCCCACTGCGAACACTAGATTGGTTGGCCCTCCGCGCGAGGTGAGCGCTACGGTTGCGAGCCCGGAAAACATTTCCTGAGGCAAGGCTTCGGGAGGGTGCGGCAGTGCGCGGGAATTTGCGGCTTCTGAAAATTGCCCCTTGCCCGGGGCTCTGTTTGTGGCTTTCGGTTTCTTCTCCAATCCCTCCGAACGAAACGTCCCGAACAAATCACCATGAATGTGACAACCTGATAGAGTTGCGTGTGAACCCGGGATGAACGGAAAATCTCTGCCGATGACGAGCAACATAAGGTGATGGCGCACTTTGCGATATGGCGCGACGCCGTATTGCTGATCGCGGCTGGCCCGCTGGTTTATTACGGGCTGGCCACGGTGGCGGCGTTACGCTTCTTTCGAGGCGAGCGAGGGCGCGGCCTGCCAGAGTTCGCTCCGCCAGTGAGCGTGCTCAAACCGGTGCGAAGCTTGGATTTTGGCTCGCATGAAAATTTCGCGAGTTTTTGCCGGCAGGAGTATGCGGACTACGAGATTTTGTTTGCGGTGAATGACGAGCTTGATCCGGCAGTGACCGTGATTCGGCAAATCATTGCGGAGTATCCGGAACGACGGATTCGGCTTCTCTTGGGGGCGGAGCAACTTGGCACGAACCGCAAAGTCAATAAGTTGGCGCGGCTCGTGCGCGAGGCGCGGCACGATGTACTGATCTTGACGGATGGGGATGTGCGCGTGGGGCCTGCGTACTTGCGAGAGGTTGTAGCGCCCTTGGCGAATCCAAAGATTGGTGCTGTGACTTCCTTCTACCGCGGAATCGCGGAGAAGAATGTGTGGGCGGAGCTTGAAGCGGTTGGGGCGTCGAGCGATTTTTTCGCGGGGGTGCTGATGGCGCAATGGACGGAAGGGGTCCACTTCGCGCTGGGCGCTTCGATTGCGACGACCAAGGAATGGCTGGGCAAGATGGGTGGTTTTGAGGGGATCGCGGATACGCTTGCGGATGACTACGAACTTGGATACAGGATTTCGAAAGCCGGCGGCGAGGTGGTGCTCTCGCGCGAGCACGTTTGGACGATGTATCCGGCGCAGAGCTTTCGCGGCTTCTGGGAGCATCAGCTGCGGTGGGCGCGAACGGTGCGGCTATGCAGGCCTCTGTCGTACGTTGGGTTGATGTTCACGCAAGGGCTACCGTGGGTGCTGCTTGCGAGCGTTGTTGCACCTGCTACATGGATTGCTATCGCTTATCTGCTCGGCTATTTTATTTTGCGCTTTTCGATGGCTTGGATCGTTGGCGTTTGGGGCGTCAAGGATGAGGTCCTGCGACGAAAGCTTTGGCTGGTGCCGTTGAGGGACGCCATCCACTTTGTGATCTGGCTGGCGAGTTTTGGTTCGAATCGAGTGAAATGGGGCGGCGTTGAATATAGGATCCGCGCGGGGAAGATGGTGGCTATAACCGGTGATGACACCCGTGGAGCAAATCCCGCGGCTCGTGTTCCAGGGGCTTCGAAGTGAGATTGAGTTTTAGGGAGCGCGGTTGACGCGTTTGCGAAAGCCGATTAAATTAGGTAGGTAGAATCGTGGCCGTCCCGATCATCGGGAAGGCGCTGCGGTTCGTTTTTTTCCTCGCCCCGGGTGGGAGATCGTCCAACGGTAGGACTCCAGATTCTGGATCTGGCTATCCTGGTTCGAATCCAGGTCTCCCAGCCAAATTCTTTCTTGTTTTCACTAATGCCCTATTAGAGATTACTCCGGCATCCGGGGCGTTTCTCCGCATGCGACGGAGTCAATATCCCAGTTTCTTGTCCACGATGTTCAACAATGGCTGGCCTTTTTGAAAGCGTTCGAATTGAGCGATGAAAAACTGCATGGCATTGTCCAGCCAATCGGGCGTGTGGTCGGCGCAATGCGGAGAGAGCAGGACATTTTCCAGTTTGTAAAAGGGATGGCCTTGCGGCAATGGCTCGTGATCGAAGACATCGAGAGCGGCGCCTTTGATGCGGCCGGTGGAAAGCGCGCGAATTAGAGCCTCCTCGTTAATAACAGGGCCGCGGCCGACGTTGATCACCACCGCCGTAGGCTTCATTGCCGCGAACTCCGGTTCTCCGATCATTCCGCGAGTCTCTGAAGTTAGCGGTGCGGCTACAACCACGTAGTCGCAGAGTGGAAGCATCTCGATGCGGCGATCGGGAGTGTAGATTTGTTCTACGAGTGGATCCGCGCCTTTTAGCGGGGAAGCGTGGCGCTTGACGGCGAGAACTTTCATTCCGAGTGGACGCACGCGGGCGGCGACCGCGCGGCCGATGTCGCCATAGCCGATGATTCCGACGGTATGGCCCGAAACGGGCATCACGTCGAAAGCTTCCCACACACCGGCCATCTGATTGCGAAGCATGCGGCGGAAATCTTTGGCGAAATACAAGATCGCGCCAAGCGTGAATTCACCCAACGATGAGCTGAACACACCAGCGCCATTGGTGAGCGGCACGGAACTCTCGCTCAGGTCCGGGAAGAGCGTTCGCTCCAGACCGACCGAGAGGGAATGCACCCAACGCAAGTTGGGGCACATTCCAAACACTTTTCTAAAAAGAGCAAGAGAGCCCGACCAATTAAAGAGCACGGTGGCACGCGCTGCCGCCTGTTCAAATTGTTCGGCCGAATTTCCGACGATTATTTCCACGCCTGCGAGCGAATTCTTCAGTATGGCAACCCGCGGCTCAGCCGGATCGGCCAGGACTAGAATGGTGTTGTTGCTCATGGGGTTGCAAAAAACTGCGCAGAGGATTACATCACACTGCGAGCGCATAAAGCGCAAGATTTGCAGTTCGGAAAAAATAAGTCTGACGTTTGGCGGTTCGCGTTTGACACTGCAATTTGCGGCCTCCTACAATACAGCGCTTTGCGACGAGCATCAGCAGTTGACCGAAGGATTGCAAAGTTCTACGTTCTAAACCGAACGGAACCCCAGCGCTTCGGAAGGAATTCTATGCCGCCAAGAGATGCCAAGTCGTTAAGGAGCTACCGCTGGTATGGCCCGGACGATTTGCGTTCGTTCGGGCACCGCTCGCGGGCCGCCTCCATGGGTTGCACGCAAGCGGACTATGCCGGGAAGCCGGTCATCGCGATTCTCAACACGTGGAGCGACATTAATCCCTGCCACAGCCATCTTCGGCAACGCGCCGAGGACGTCAAGCGCGGCGTGTGGCAGGCGGGGGGTTTTCCGGTGGAGATGCCGGCGTTCACGCTCGGCGAGACGTTTCAAAAACCGACCACCATGATGTATCGCAATCTGCTGGCGATGGAAGCCGAGGAACTGCTGCGCTCTTATCCCGCCGATGGGTGCGTGCTGATGGGAGGGTGCGACAAAACCACGCCAGCTCTTTTGATGGGTGCCATCAGCATGAACTTGCCTGCAATCTACGTTCCCGCGGGACCGATGCTGCGGGGCAATTGGCACGGCGAAGTCCTGGGCAGCGGGTCCGACGTCTCGAAGTATTGGAATGAGCGCCGCGCGGGAAACATTGATCTGCAAGCGTGGACGCAGATCGAAGACGGCATCGCGCGGTCGGCGGGCACTTGCATGACCATGGGCACGGCATCCACGATGACCAGCGTTGCGGAAGTGCTGGGGTTTTCGCTTCCCGGCGCGAGCTCTATCCCGGCGGTGGATTCGAATCACCCCAAGATGGCCAACCGCTCGGGAAGGCGCATCGTGGAAATGGTTTGGGAGAATTTAAAGCCGCGCGATATTTTGCGTGAAAACTCGTTCAACAACGCAATTGCGGCGGTGCTTGCGCTCGGCGGTTCGACGAATGCGGTGATCCACATGCTGGCGTTGGCGGGGCGGGCGGGAATTCCGCTGGCACTGGATCGTTTCGATCAATACTCGAAGAAGACGCCCATGCTGGCGAATTTACGTCCGAGCGGAAGGTACTTGATGGAAGACTTCTACTACGCCGGTGGATTGCCGGCGCTGCTGAAGGCGCTTTCGCCGCACTTGGACCTCGGTTGTCTGACAATCACGGGTAAAACTCTCGGAGAAAATATTGCCGGCGCGGAAATTTACAATCCCGATGTCATTCGAACTGCGGATAATCCGGTCCTTACATCCGGAGGGCTGGCGATTTTGCGCGGGAATCTCGCTCCCAACGGCGCGGTGATCAAAGCGTCGGCCGCCGAACCACGGCTCTTGAAGCACACGGGGCGCGCCATCGTCTTCGACAGCTTCAACGAAATGAACGAGCGGATCGATGATCCCGCTCTGGATGCGGATGCGAACAGCGTCCTGGTGTTGCGAAACGCCGGCCCCAAGGGCGCGCCGGGCATGCCCGAATGGGGGAACTTGCCGATTCCGCAAAAACTCCTGAAAGCTGGGATACGGGACATGGTGCGCATTTCCGACGCCCGAATGAGCGGCACGAGCTACGGCGCCTGCGTGCTTCATGTTTCGCCGGAATCCTTTGTCGGCGGACCGCTGGCGTTGTTGAAGGAAGGGGACATCGTCGAACTCGATGTTCCCGCGCGCCAATTGAACATGCATGTGAGTGAGGATGAACTCGCGCGGCGGCGCGCCGCTTGGCGGCCGCACGAGGGAATTTATCCGCGCGGCTACGGCAAATTGTTCATGCAGCATATCAAGCAGGCTGACGAAGGATGCGACTTCGACTTCCTGGAAGGCACCGCTCCCATCCCTGAGCCTGAGATTCATTGAGGGCTCAGACCCGCGACATGCCGTTGGAAGAGAGCAGGACTTGCTCTGATTTTTTGCGACGTTATTCCGCGGTGGCAACGCGTCGTTGGCCCGTCCCGATGAGCAGCATCAGCATTCCTGATAAGCAGAGGCTTCCCACCAAGTACAAAAGTCCGGCCGTGAAGGAATGTGTGCGGTTGACCAGGTAGCCCATCATCAGCGGACCGGCGAAGCCTCCGAGATTTCCCAGCGAATTAATCAATCCGATGGAGGCTGCGGCCGCCGACTCGCTCAGAAAAGCTGTTGGAACGGCCCAAAAACAGGGATGAAACGCGAAATAGGAGGATCCCACCAAAGTGAAAAGTGAAACCGCCAGAATCAAGTTCGAACCAAAAAGCACAGCCAGCAATAAGGCCAGCCCGCAAAGGAACATGGGAACGGCGGCATGCCAGCGGCGCTCGCACGTCTTATCGGAGTGCCACCCGTTCCACTGCTGCACCAGAAAACCGGCGAGATACGGGAGCGCCGCGAACAGCGAGACGCGAATGTCGCTTTGCCCCGAGAGGCGCTTCAGAATGGTGGGGAGCCAAAACGCGATCCCGTAACCTCCCGTGGTCGCGCAAAAATAGCAGAGCGTGAGGAGAATGACATCGCGCTGCGACAGGGCTTGCCAGATCGTGTAGGACCGGACTTTCTTCTTTGCCTGTTTTTCCTCTTCCAAGCGCGTGGTGATCCATTCGCGCTCGTCCGGGTCGAGCCAGCGCGCCTCGCGCGGCCAGTCCGTAAGATAGAAGACAGTGACCACGCCGAATACGACTGCGGGAATTCCTTCCAGGATGAACAACCAGCGCCAGCCTCGCAAGCCAAGCCAGGAGATTCCCAGCAGCCACCCGGCCAGAGGCGAGCCGATCACGAAGGAGAGCGGATTCGCGGCGAAAAAGATGGCTACAGCCTTGGCGCGGTCCTGATAGCGGAACCAATGAGACAAGTAAACAATCACAGCGGGAAAGAAACCGGCTTCGGCGGCGCCGACCAGAAAACGGACCACATAAAATTCCTGGGCCGTGTGGATAAAGGCCATCAGCACAGTTATGATTCCCCAGGAAATCATGATGCGAGCGATCCATCGGCGCGCGCTCCAACGCTCGGCAATCAACGCGCCGGGAATTTCGAGCACCAGGTAGCCAATGAAGAACATGCCGGCTCCCAGACCGACCACACGATCGTTGAAGCCGAGGTCGCCAGGCATCTGGAGCGCGGCTGCGCCAACATTCATGCGATCCAGGAAAGCGATGATATAAAGCAGGAAGAGAAAGGGGAGGAGCCGCCACGCAATTCGTTTTCGCGCGCGCGAAGCAACGGCCGGGTCGGGAGGTGTGACGGGCATCTTCCCTCGATTCGCAAGACTTCGAAGACTGAAGGACGTATCCTGCATCCTACGCGCGATTTCAGAATGCGTGGGTGACAACAGATCCCAGATCAGGTCTGAGTTTCCCGACACGATCTAGCAGTCCAGCGCTATCCCTGGGCAATGACGGCAGCATCACACAGGCTCCGGAATTGGCTCCATGTTCCCTAAGAGAAAAACATAGCCGCAGATTCCTACAACTAGGAATGCCGCAGCCGCCGCAAAGGCCCAGAAAAACGAGTGGGTGCCAGCCAAGATATAGCCTGTGACAACCGGGGCGGCGATGGCGGAGAGCTGGCTGCAAAAATTCATGATGCCTCCGAGCGTTCCGACGCTTTCTCTTGGCGCGATCAGCGACGGAATGGACCAGCCGACCGGCGAGGCGGCGGACAAACCTCCCAACGCTATGCTGATCCAAAAAACGGCCTGTAAAGGAGTATGAGCTCGTGCCGCGCCTAAGATGCCCAAGCCGAGGGTTGTTCCTCCGATCAAAACGACTTGGCGAACGCGAACGGCATTCCATCTGCGCTGGATGAGCGAATCCGCGAGCCACCCGCCGATCACCAGCTCTGCGATGGTTGCGAAAAGCCAGGGAATGCCAGCGTAGAGAACAGCGTGAAACAGATCGAGGTGATGCGTCTTCAACAGATACTCCGGCAGCCAGGTAAGGAAGAGATAGAAGCTGTAGGTGTAGGAGGCGAATCCCAAGGCCAGACCACAGACCCTTTTTTGCCGCAACAAATAGCCGAGCGGCGCTCCTTTGGCTGCACGCGCCTTGTCTTCCGGCTGCGCTGCGCCGCGTTTGATCCATTCCCGCTCGGCGTCCGTCAAATATTTATCTTCGCTCGGGTTTCGATAGAAGAAGTAGAACAGCGCGAAATACACAACGCTGATGAAGCCCGTGGCCGCAAAATTCCAGCGCCATCCGAAATACAAGAGTGTCAACCCCAGTAGCGGAATTCCGATCGCCGAAGCGAACTTCGCCATGGAATCAAAGATCGCCGTTGCCAGGCTGCGCTCCTTTTCAGGGAACCAATAGCCGATGGCTTTCGCGTTGCCCGGAAATGTCGGAGCTTCGCCGACTCCCAAGAGAAATCGCGAGGCGAACATGCCGCCGATTCCAGTGGAAACGGCCGCGCCGAAAGAGGCCAAGCTCCAGACGATGGTGCTGACGATGCCGATGCGTCTTACGCCAAATCGGTCCAAAAGCAAGCCGGAAGGGAGTTGCAGGGTGGCGTACGTCCAGTTGTAGGCGCTTAGCAAGTAGCCGAACATCACGGTGGAAATCCCGAACGCGTCGTGCAGCGCGTCGCGGGAAACGGATAGGTTCACGCGGTCGAAATAATTCACGAGCACGCCGAATCCCAGAAGCAGGGCGATGCCCCATCGTCGTTTCGGGACAGGGAAAACCTGTACATCCGCCGGGGACTTCACAAGATCCTCTTTGTCGCTGGGCATGCCGCGCGAAATATAGTGGAGAACCGGGGCGCAAACAAGGGCGCCTTTTCGAGGAGGGCGCCCCGATTTTCGTTAGATAATGGCCGGGCCCTGCTGAATATGCTAGGTAGGTCACTTATAGTCTCGAGGTGAGAAAAGATGAAAAAGCTCTGGGTACTTAGTTTGATTGCGATTCCTTTCCTTGTTGTGAGATCGGAGGAGCCGGCCCCGGCAGGTTTCGAGCACTGGGAGCCAGCGGCTTTGCAGCGCGGCGCACAGGCGCTCGCTGCGGCTGCAGCGACTGATCCTCATCACGTTGCTGTGAAGCAGCTGGCAGATTATCCCAATGAGTTGTTCCTGTTGGCTCACAGGGAAGCCGACGGCCAGGCGGAATGGCACGAGACGCAGGTCGATGTGTTTTTCGTGCAATCCGGTACCGCGACGCTGCTTGTGGGGGGCACGCTGCTCAACGGGGAAACAGTTGCACCGCACGAAAAGCGCAACGGCACCATTCAAGGCGGGACGCGGCAGAAACTGTCGGCGGGTGATGTGGTCCGAATACCCGCTCGCGTGCCGCACCAAATCTTGCTCGATGGCGGGCATGAGTTCAATTACCTGGCGATCAAAGTGAAAGGCTACTAGTGCACGACTAACCGGGCGCTGCTTGCTTTACCACTCACCGGTGATCGGGGCGCAGCCCTGCCAGCACGGCTGGGAGATTTTTCGAACGGACTTGCTCAGGCTCCCGCGCCGGGGCCAATGGCCACGACGAAATATGTTGCTGGCGTTGTGCCAACATTTTTGATTCCGTGCTCGTCATTGGAGTGCACAAATCCTACCGAGCCCGGCCCAAGTCGATAACTCGTACCGTTAACCGTGATCTCGACGGTCCCTTCGCGAATCAGCCACATTTCGGAGTGCACGTGGTGGTGTGGCGGATGGGGCACGCCCCCGGGCTGCAGCGTCGTCTCATGAACTTCCAGAGATTCGCTCGTGGCAAGCTTGCCCTTCAGAACATCGAATTTCGGCGTTGTTCGGTGTTCGAATGGGCAGCTTTTCGAACAGATACATTGCCGATGGCATAGAACTTTCTTGCGCGGTTATGCTCTCTGGGTGCAGAGCGGCGGGAAGAAGTGTTGCGGGAAGCATGAGGCACAAATCACGACGGGTCATGGACATGAGTTTCTCCTTTTGGAATTAGGGATGCGGCCTTCTCGGGAGTTTTTGCGGCGCGGTAGATGGATTCGATGAGGGCGAGGCTGCGGCGGCCTTCGAGGCCATCGCAGACCGGGGCGCGATTCATTTGGATCGCCTGGAGAAAATCCTCCAGGATGGCTTGATGGCCACGGAAATCGCTGACGGCGGCGGAAGAGGCGCTTTGATTTTCGTCGAGCGGGGCGGGTTCGATCGCGGCGGCTGTGGCGTTCTTGAGATTGGCGGCGATGATGCGGTCGTGTTCGAGGATGACCGTGCCTTCGGTGCCGGTAATCTCGACGCGGCGGGGATAGCCGGGATAGGCGGCGGTGGTGGCGTGGAATACTCCAAGTGCGCCACTGGAGAATTCGAGGATGGCGGCAGCGGTGTCTTCGGCTTCGATTTTGTGAAGAAGGGTGGCGGTACGGGCTTGCACGCGAGCGACGTCACCTAGGAGCCAGAGGAGCAGGTCCACGGTGTGGACGCCTTGGTTGATTAAGGCGCCGCCGCCGTCGAGCGCGAGGGTGCCGCGCCAGCGCGAATTGGAGTAGTACTCGGGAGGGCGATACCACTTCACGCGGGCGTCAACGAAGAGGGGCTTGCCGAGCAGGCCTTGGTCGAGCCAGTTTTTGAGTTGGCGAATGTGGGGCTTCGTACGATCCTGAAAGATGACGCCGAGTTTTACGTTGGATTGTTTCGCGGCTTCGATAAGGGCCTCGGCGCGCGCGGCAGTAATTTCGATCGGTTTTTCCGTGAGCACGTGCAGGCCTTGACGGGCGGCGGCAATGCCTTGAGTGGCGTGGAGGCCGGAGGGGCTGCCAAGGATGACGAGATCCATGGGGCGATGTTGCAGAAAGGCGTCGAAGTCTTGATAGGGAGCGCCGCCGTGTTCGCGGCAGAGGCGGGCGACTTTTTCGGCGTTGGTGCCGTGGATGGCGGAGATTTCGACGCCGGGGATGGCGAGGGCGGCGCGGGCGTGGGTTTCCGTGATGTTGCCGCCGCCTATGAGGCCGATGTAGGTGGTCATGGAGAGTCTTCAGTTTACGGTTGTCAGTTTTCAATAAGAGAAGAAGAATAGTTGGAATTTTCGTTTTTTCCAAATGAGGCGATTGGGGCGATGTGGGTGGTCATGAGGAGTTTTCAGTTGTTCGTTTATAATTCTAGGTCAGAAAAGAAGGATAGTTGGAAACGTGGTTTTATCCAAACCTCAGTTTTCTCGGTTTGACACTTCTTGGAGCGACTTCTATATTCTGCGTCGTTGGTCAAATGTTCATTTTCCTCTGCTTCTGTAGGAAGATAAACTTATCGACCGGCGGAAAACCAACGCAGTTTTTGATACTGTGACTTGACTGCCCCTGGAAAGGAAGCGCGAGGATTTGGGAAGTTCCGCGCGAGCGTGCGTATGGCAACGACATCCGTCAAACAGCCGGAAGTGAAAGGGAAACCGCGAGTGGCGGCCCTGTTGGCTGGCGATCAGATCCACTCTGCGGTGGAAGAGGTGTTGGCTTCCACCCAGTTCATTGATATTCACACGCATCTGTTCTCACCGGCATTCGGCAAGATCGGCCTTTGGGGAATCGATGAGCTCCTGACGTACCACTATCTGGAGGCGGAGTTCTTCCGCTCGTCGAGCATGACGCCCGACCAATATTGGAAGCTTTCGAAAAAAGGCAAGGCCGACGCCATTTGGAAGGCTTTGTTCGTCGAAAATAGCTCGATTTCAGAAGCGACGCGAGGGATTATTGCGGTCCTCAAGGCGTTCGGTTTGCCCACAAACGCTTCCGCGCTGGAAGAAGCGCGCAGATTCTTCGAGGCGCAATCCGTTGAATCGCACATTCAAAGAGTGTTTGAACTCGCGGGCATCAGCAGCGTGGTGATGACCAATGATCCGCTGGACGCGGAGGAGCGGCCAAAGTGGATGAGCGGAGGGCAGAAACATCCGCAATTTCATGCCGCCCTTCGACTGGATCGGATTCTGTTGGGCTGGTCCCAACACTGGCAAGAATTGACGCGTCAAGGCTACGCCGTGAATGAGCGAGCAACGGGTAAATCCGTAGCGGAAGTTCGCCGCTTTCTGGCGGAGTGGAATGAACGCATGCGGCCGTTGTATATGGCGGTATCGCTGGCCGACGAGTTTCAATTCCCGGACGACAGCATAACGAGCAAGATTCTGGGCGAGGCTGTTCTACCGTCCTGCCGCGAATTTGGCATACCGATGTCGCTGATGATTGGAGTTCGCCGGCAAGTTAATCCGGCGCTGCGTCTTGCGGGAGACGGAGTTGGGAGAGCGGACCTTCGCGCGATTGAAAATTTGTGCCGCAGTTTCCCGGACAACCGGTTCCTGGTGAGTGTGCTGAGCCGCGAGAATCAGCACGAACTTTGCGTATATGCGCGGAAGTTCAACAATCTGATGCCCTTCGGATGCTGGTGGTTCCTGAACAATCCGTCCATCGTGGAGGAGATTACGCGCGAGCGAATTGAGATGCTTGGGACCAGCTTTATTCCCCAGCATTCCGATGCGCGAGTTCTTGAACAGGTCATCTACAAATGGCGGAACACGCGTGTGACCCTCGCGCCGATCCTCACGAATTCCTACCGTCTGCTGCACAATGACGGCGGCCGAGTGACCAAGCAAGATATTCAACGGGACGTGAAGCGCCTGCTGCGAACGAATTTCGAAAATTGGACCGGACTGAAAAACGGGTGAGCGTCGAGCGCACGGGCTCTCTCGCAGTAACTCGCGGGCCTTGCGGTCTTTCTGTGCTACGCCGCGAGCGAATACGTTTATGCGAGTGTTCTTGACCTGAGTGGCGGCTGGTCTTCACGGTGATAGCTGTTCTTTTTACGATTTCGAGTACGCTGATATGAGGAACGAAAGCCAATCATGAGAATCACTGATGCCAAAGTAATTGTTTGCAGCCCCGGCCGGAATTTTGTGACGCTCAAAATCACCACAGAAGACGGCATCTACGGCCTCGGAGACGCCACGCTGAACGGCCGCGAACTCGCCGTTGCCAGTTATCTCTCGGACCACGTCCTGCCTCTTTTGATTGGCCGCGACGCGCGGCGGATCGAGGACATCTGGCAGTATCTTTATAAAGGCGCGTACTGGCGCCGCGGCCCGGTCACAATGTGTTCGATCGCCGCGGTGGATACGGCGCTGTGGGACATCAAGGGCAAGGCCCTGAATGTGCCTGTCTATCAGTTGCTGGGAGGCGCTTCTCGGGATGCCGTACTGGTGTACGGCCACGCCAGCGGACAGGACATTGAGGACACCGTCAGGGCGGTAGCGGACTACATCAAGCTGGGATATAAGGCGATTCGTGCGCAGAGCGGTATTCCAGGATTGCGGAGCACGTACGGAGTTGGCCGGGGCAAAATGTATTATGAGCCTGCGGAGAAAGATGCGCCGGCGGAGGACGCGTGGAGCACAGACCTCTACTTGAATTTTGTACCGCAATTATTCCACAGGCTGAGGAAAGAATTTGGCGAGGATCTTCCTTTGCTGCACGACGCGCATCACCGGCTCACGCCCATCGAAGCAGCGCGCCTGGGGAAAAGCCTCGAGCCGTATCACCTGTTTTGGCTTGAAGATCCGGTTCCGGCGGAGCTGCAGGAAAGTTTTCGTCTCATCCGTCAGCACACCACCACGCCGCTCGCCGTCGGCGAAGTTTTCAATACCATTTTCGATTGCCAGCAGCTGATCCAGGAGCAGCTCATCGATTACATCCGGACCGCGGTTGTGCATGCGGGAGGAATTTCGCACCTGCGAAAGATTGCCAGTCTGGCCGAACTGTACCAAGTGCGGACTGGATGCCACGGCGCGACGGACATGAGTCCGGTATGCATGGCGGCCGCTTTGCATTTTGATTTGAGCGTCCATAATTTTGGGATTCAAGAATTCATGCGCCACACGGAGGATACCGACCGCGTCTTTTCGCATTCCTACAGTTTTACCGACGGTTTGATGCACCCTGGCGATGCTCCCGGCCTCGGAGTGGATATAGATGAAGCGCTTGCGTCCAAATTCCCCTATCGCCGGGCGTATCTACCCATCAATCGCAAACTCGATGGTACGATGCACAGTTGGTAGACCGGAACATTTCGGCCGGAAATTCTGGTCTTTGTGTGCAGCTCATATTCAACCAGAACGTTTCCAGACTGCAGGAATCACCGGTTCCCGTTCGAATCAATGGCTGAGGTGAGCGCATGGGTTTGACGATCAAGCCGAAGAAGGATTGCCGCTGGGACCTCGTTAGCTTGGGCGAGGTCATGTTGCGATTCGACCCGGGCGACAGGAGGATTGCGACGGCGCGATCCTTTGAAGTGTGCGAAGGCGGCGGAGAGTACAACGTGGCGCGCGGGCTAAAGCGCTGCTTCGGCATGGACACCGCGGTGGTCACGGCGTTTGCCGATGATCCGGTGGGGAGGCTGCTTCAAGATCTCATTTATCAGGGTGGCGTGGACCAATCGCTAGTGCGCTGGGTCGAGCATGACGGCGTGGGGAGTGCGGCGCGCAATGGGCTCAATTTCACCGAGCGCGGCTTTGGCGTGCGCGCAGCATTGGGAAGTTACGATCGCGGGCATACGGCGGTTTCTCAACTCAAACCGGGGGATATTGATTGGGAGCAGGTTCTCGGTAAGCAGAGAGCGCGCTGGCTGCACACTGGCGGAATTTTCTGCGCCCTGTCGGCGACGACGCCGGAAGTCACGCTGGAGGCCATGCAGGCGGCAAGGCGGCACGGCACCGTTGTTTCGTATGATTTGAACTATCGCGCGTCTCTATGGAAGTCGCACGGCGGCAAAAAACAGGCGCAGGAAGTGAACCGCCGCATCGCCCCTTTTGTCGACGTTATGATTGGCAATGAGGAAGACTTTTCCGCGGCGCTAGGCTACGAAGTGCCGGGGATGGACGAGCACCTCTCGTCGTTTGAAGCGGAGAACTTCAAGCAGATGATCACGAAGGCCGTGAAGGATTATCCGTTTCAGGTTGTCGCCACCACTCTGAGGAAAGCCAAGACGGCTACCCAAAACGATTGGGGCGCCATCTGTTATTGCGACGGCAAGTTTTTTCAGGCAAAGAACCGCGAGAATCTCGAGATTTTTGACCGCGTCGGCGGAGGTGATTCTTTTGCGTCCGGGCTGATTTACGGATTCCTGGCGGGGAAAGATCCGCAGTGGTCGGTGGACTGCGGGGCCGCGCATGGAGCGCTGGCCATGACTACGCCGGGAGACACGTCGATGGCAACGATGCAGGACGTCTTGCAGGTGATGAAAGGAATCGGCGCCCGCATCGCGCGCTGATGAGCAAGCGCCGGAAGAAAGGTAGTCACCGATGGACAAGCAAAGAGTTCGCGAACGGATTCTGGAGATTGGAATCGTCCCGGTCATTCGCGCATCCTCTCCCAGCGAGGCGCGGATCGCCGCTGACGCGGTTTGCCTGGGGGGCATTCCCATCGTGGAAATCACGATGACGGTCCCCGGCGCCGTCGAGGTGATTCGCGAACTGGCAAAGTCTGGCGCTTCGGAGATGCTCGTCGGGGCGGGAACGGTTCTAAACGTGGACGTGGCGCGCCGCTGCCTCGATGCTGGCGCCGAATTTCTTGTCAGCCCCGGGCTGAACCTCCCAACGGTTGCGCTTGCGGCAAGGGAAGAAAAGCTGATCATGGCTGGGGCGTTGACGCCCACGGAAATTATGGCCGCCTGCGAAGCTGGTGCGGACTTCATCAAGGTTTTCCCGTGCGGACAGATGGGAGGCGCAAAGTATATCAAGGCGCTGAAAGGCCCGTTCCCGCAAGTTCCTTTTGTTCCGACCGGTGGCGTGAATCTGAACACTGCGGCGGAATTCATCGAAGCGGGATCCGTGGCTTTGGGCGTCGGCGGAGAATTGGTGCAGGCCCATGCGTTGAAGTCCAATAAGCCGGAGATCATTATTGAAAACGCGCGGAAATTCCTGGCGATCGTGAAGCATACGCGCGAGCAAATGAAATCGGCGGGCATCGCTGCCAAAAGCAGCCACTGATTTTGCAAAGCGTGCTCGAATTATTCTGGATATAAAACGCGCTATTGATTGACGCCACTGGCGAGAATGCCGCCATCCACAACCAGCAAGTGGCCGGTGACGAAGCTGGCGGCATCCGAGGCGAGAAAAACTGCAGCGCCCACCAACTCTTCGGGCTTACCGAACCTGCGCATGGGCGTACGCATGAGGAACTCCTTGCCGCGCTCTGTCCCATCGAGCAGAGCCGCATTCAGGTCCGTGCGCAACACGCCCGGAACGAGCGCGTTCACACAGACTCCCGATGTCGCCCATTCCACGGCGAGTGATTTTGTGAGTGACGCAACGGCCGACTTGCTGGCGCCGTACGCGGCAACTTCAAACAGACCGACGAACGACGAGAGCGAGCCTATATTGATGATACGGCCGTAGCGCTTCTCGATCATGTGCCGGCCAAAAACGCGGCAAGCGCGCAATGTCCCGTTCAGGTTCGTTTCCATAATGGCGTTCCATTCGGCTTCCGGAAACACGAGCGTGGGCATTCGTTTGATGCGGCCGGCGCAATTCACAAGAATCTGAACGCTGCCGAATTCCGCGCAGACCGCCTGCAATAGCCGCTCGATGCTGCCATTGTCTGTGACGTCGCAGGTCTGCGCCAGTGAACGACGTCCAAGCGCCACAACTTCCGCGGCCGCGCTTTTTACCTGTACTTCGCGACGGCCCGTCGGGACAACATTTGCCCCAGCTCGCGCCAGTCCCTTGGAGAGCGCTAGTCCAATACCGCTGGTCCCCCCAATCACCACCGCCGTTTTATTTGTCAGATCAAGAAGCGGATGACTCATCAAGATCTCCTCTGACTTGCAACCGCGCCGTGCGTCTCCCAAACAGACCGCATCAATTGTAATAGTAGTTGTGAACTGCAAAGCGTCGACGATGTTCTAAAGCAAATGGCTATCTCTAGGCTATCAACTACTCGACGCGGTTTGTAACTTTTTGTAACAATCCCCTCGCTGGACCTTCACTCCCCTCTATAGATAAACTGTTAAAAATAAACAGGTTAAGTCAAGAAAGTCATTGGGTGCGCACATGCACATCTCAGGCTGCCTAGTGCAGACTCTCGGTTAGGCAGCGTTTTGGAGTACACGATGAGACAGTACGGCAGCAAGCGGCAACGAGGGTTCTCCCTGCTGGAAGGACTCATTGGCATGGCCATCATCATGGTCGTTCTAGCCATGTCCGTGATTAGCTTCAGCTATTTGCAGCCAAACTTTAAGGCAAACTCGGCCATGGATCAGGTGGTTTACCGCTTGCGCTCGGCGAGAGAACAAGCCATCGCGCATCGCCGCAATGTCCAGGTGCAGTTTGTGGGAACGAACCAAATCAAAATTTCGGAGCTGTGGCCGTCAGGCACGGCGCCCTTGCCTGTGACGGTCTCGTTTGAGGGGGGAGCTCAGTTCATTACGTTCAGCGCTCTTCCTGATACTCCCATGGCCTTTGGAAACGGCGCGGCGGTCTACTTTGAGGGCACGTCTGGTGGGCCCCCGATCATGCAATTCACAACCAACGGTTCGTTCGTTGACAGCGGAAACACGCTGGTGAACGGCACGGTGTTCCTGGGCATCCCGGGGAACCAGTCGACCGCGCGCGCGGTGACCATTCTGGGCGGCACGGGCCGCGTGCGGGAATACCACTGGGACGGCTCACAGTGGCAGGAATAAGGAGGATGCCGATGACGCGGACAACATCACAGCAGGGAAAGCAAACGGGCTTCACGCTAATGGAAGCGATGATCGCTATTGTGATCCTTTCCTTCGGCATCTTGTCTTTGGCCACTGTCTACGCACAGGGCATTCAAGTGGCCAGCATGACGCAGTTCGACTACATCGCCGAAAAGAAGGCCGAAGAAGCGGTGGAGACGATTTTTGCGGCGCGCGATTCGAAGATTCTGGCCTGGACGAACATTCGAAACGTAACCGGTACAGGTGGAGCTAACGACGGCGTCTTTGTCGTCGGAGCGCTTCCTCTGCTGGCCGCGGGCCCGGATGGGCTCTATGGCACGGCAGACGACGACACGACCAAACCGGACGTGGTGATCCTCGGGCCGGGACCGGACAAGATTCTCGGCACCGCCGATGATGTGGTGATGTCCCTGGGGAACATGACGCGGACCATCGTGATTGCGGACGTTCCGGGCGCATCTGGACTCCGGCAGATCACCATCACCATGAATTACACCGTAGGTGCACTGAACCGGCAATACACGCTGGTTAGCTATATCGCACAGTTCTCGTGATTGTGGGTTGAGGAGCAAGTTTATGAAGAAACAGTCAGGCTTCACCTTGGTTGAGTTGATCGTGGCCATGGGCGTCACCGCGGTGGTTTTGACCGCGGCGGTATTGAGCTTCCGCGACTCGACCAAGGCCAACAGCACCATCACTCAGAAGTCGGACATGAGCGACAACATCCGCTCCGGACTCAACTTGATGGTGCAGGATCTCATCCAGACCGGTACGGGGATTCCCACGGGCGGCATTTCGATCCCCAACACCGCCAACTCGAGTGGATGCAACACCGGGAAGCCAGTCAACCGGCCTCCCGCCTCTTTGAGCTTGACCTTCCAGGGTCCCAATTCCACCAATCCGGGATGCAACGTGATCCTGCCTCCGATCGAGCCGGGCAATAACCTGGGTCCCACGATTACGAGCCCGGATGGAACCTCGGGCCCTGCCAGCGACGTTATCACCGTTATGTACATAGATAACACGCTGGCGATGGACGCCAAGCCGATCAATGGCCCCGCCTGTCCGAACGGTGTGATCGACCCGAAGGGAGCGCTTATTACGTTTGATTCCAGCTCAACCTGTGGCGTGACGATTGGTGCGGCAGGAATTCCCGTCAACGTCGGCGACCTGATCATGATTTACAACGCGAACGGCAATTGCCTGCAGATGGTTTCGGCCGTGAGCGGTCAAACCTTGACCTTCAACGCGGGTGACCCCTTCAATCTGAACGGGCGCACTGCCACCGAAACTGGGGGAACCATCAAGCAGCTTCAAAACGCAGACGGTAGCTACCCCCTGACCTCCGCCACGCGCGTTTGGATGATTACTTACTACCTGGCCGTCCCTGCAGGCGATACCACTCACCCTCAGCTCATGCGCGAAGTGAATTTCAATACCCCGCAGGCCGTGGCCGAGGTTCTTGAGAACCTTCAGTTTGCTTACAATTTCGCGGACGGTACTTCGCCTGCCCCCGTGAACCAAGCCGCGGTTCCTGCGGCCGACACGGAAAACCAAATTCGTTCGGTGAACGTGTACATAGGTGCGCGTTCCACTTCGACTACTGCTGGTTCCGGGAAATATGCCCGAACCAACCTGGCCACGCAAGTCGCGCTGCGCAGCATGGCCTACTTCAATACTTATAAGTAAGAGGAGCTCCACAATGCGACCGGTGAAAACTGCTATGCGAAAACAATCAGGTATTGCGCTTGTCACGACCCTCCTTCTGCTCCTGCTGATGTCCGCCATGGTGGTGGGCTTCATCCTGCTGGTGACGGAAGGGCAAAGGCTGTCCGGGATGGACAACGACCAAGTGCGCGCGTTCTATGGCGCGGAATCCGGGATGGAGAAGCTCACGGCGGATCTCGGAGCGCTCTTTGCCACTACCTATTCACCGAGCATCGGACAGGTAAATGCGCTTGAAAACACTCCGCCATCGCTGCCCTCCACCACAGGAGTGACGTATAAGGATGCGCTCGGGAACAGCAGCTATTTGATTACTCCCTCTGCGCTCGACGCAAACGGTAATCCATTGCCCCAGTTCGCTCAAATCACTTCGGGCTCCAGCCCTTTTCAAGGCATGTCTGCTTTGGAGACGACCTATACACTGACGGTCGGTGCCCGGACGACATCCGGTGGTGAAGTAAAGCTGACGCGAACAACGCAAACGGTTGGTATCCCGCTCTTCCAATTCGGCATCTATTCGGATACCGATCTTAGCTTTTTCCCCGGTCCCAACTTCAACTTTGGCGGCCGTGTCCACACCAACGGCAACCTGTTCCTGGACAGCGGCGGACCGGCGAACGCCACGCCCACGCAAACCTCAACGGTCCAATTGTGGCTGGCAAATCCGGTGACCGTCAGCAAAGATATCCTACGCGACTGCCTTTCCAACACGAATCCGGAATCCACGTCAGGTCAGCACCCAGGCAGCGTGGAGATCACCAAGGGCGGCGGTTCCTTCCAGGCGCTCGGTTTCGGGCAAGGGAGTTTGAAATCCTGCTTGAATTCAGGCGCGAACACGAGCTGGCCTTCGATCTCGGCTTCCTTTAACGGGAACCTCCGCAGCGGCGTGAAACCGTTGAACCTGACCATCGTACTTCTCGGCAATGGTGTCTCGAAGCCCATCGATATGATCCGCCGTCCCGTGGCCGGCGAAAAAACCGCAAACCCTGGCGTGCTCGGCGAACGCTATTTTTCCCAAGCCAGCTTGCGCGTTCTGATTTCGGATAATGCCACAGACATTACCGGTTTGGACTGCGTCAGCGCAGGCGCCCCGTTCAATTTGGCGGACCTCGCCTTGCCAGTGGCGAACTGGTCCACAACGAACGCGACCAACCTGAAAACGGCCATGACGGCGGCGGGCACGCTCCCATTACCGTTGGCAGCCTCCGGTGCCGCGGGCAAGACGACAGCAGCGCCCTACAATCCGAGCGATGGCTATTGGCAGGTGGGCCCTACAGGCACCTCGACGGCTCCTACCTACGGAACTCCGATCATCACTGGGTTCATTAAGATTGACGCCCAGACGGCTTATGGCAGCCCTTGTGGCACGTACAAGGACGTAACCCAGGAGATTTTGAGTCTGGGCTACGCGGGTCGAAACCTGAATCCCGTCGCACTTGCGCCTCCGCAGCTGCCGGGATTGCCCGGAGGGCAAATCGGGCCTTCCACTTGTCCCGACCCTCACCCCAACGCGGTGATTCGTCTCGAGCGTGTTCGCGATAATCCTTCGAACTACGCAACCTCCACAGGTGCCTGTGGTGTGTCGGCGACCATCGTACCGCCACTGCCATCCGACTACTGGCCTAACACGCTCTTTGACTCGCGGGAAGGTTACAACCGCCAGAGTCAGCCCTCTCTTAACACCCAAGTCTCGCTCGGCGGCATCATGAACTACGTCGAGCTA
>Ga0210396_10000899_pt1 | contig 34371 bp, 25 predicted proteins | sample IncBWH17OmetaG_FD_155466 | JGI IMG/M metagenome (GOLD analysis project Ga0210396, IMG submission 155466) | Forest soil microbial communities from Barre Woods Harvard Forest LTER site, Petersham, Massachusetts, United States - Inc-BW-H-17-O ...
TTCGCCATGCCGCGGTTTCGCTATACCGCGAAGACCGAAGCGCGGGCGTAGGCCGTATTCTCAAATTTCGCGCTGACTCGACAGACGATCAAGGCGTGTACGAATTCGCGCCACTCGACGCCGGCACCTACTTCATTACTGCAATGGCGACGCCCTGGTACGCCGTGCATCCCGTCTCTACTCATCAACCCGGCGCGGAAAATCTACCGGCCAGCGTCGACCGCACGCTGGGCCGCTTATCCGGTCACGTACTACGGCGATTCCACCGAGCCCGATGATGCAACTCCAATCCCAATTCGCGGCGGCGACCATTTGCAGGCCGACATTCATCTCAATCCGGTTCCCGCCCTGCACTTGCTTTTTCACATTCCTGACAATGGCGAACACGGAATCAGCGTGCCCATGCTGCAAAGGCCATCCTTCGACGGAGTAGATAATGTTCAGACAGGAGGCGCGGAGCAGGTTTCCCCTGGAGTGTTCGAGATCAACGGAGTCGCGCCCGGCCGCTATTCCGTGCGCCTGCCTGGAAGCGGTCAAGGAAATGAAACCAATGAAGTTGATCTCGCCAACGACGGGCAGGAGTTGGATGTATCAGGTCCGGAGCGCGCTGGCGGAGTCAAAGCAACAGTGCAGGTTTTAGGGGAGGCAACGTTGCCGCCTCAGATCGAGATCGCACTTCGTAACAACAAAATGAGAATCGTTGCGTGGCAAGAGATGAACGAAAAGGGGGAAGGGGAGTTCAATGATCTTGCACCGCGAAAGTCTGACGTACAGGCAGGAAGCCGTCGGAAATCCTATTCCGTGGCGCAAATGACATCCGACAGCGGCGTGATTTCAGGCCATACCTTAAACCTAGCCCCGGGCTCATCGCTCACAATTTCACTCTTGCTGGCCGGAGGCACGGTGAATGTCGAAGGGTATGCCAAGCGCGCCGGAAAAGCCGCGTCCGGGGTGATGGTGGTACTCGTGCCCAAAGACCCCGAAACGCATCGTGACCTTTTCCGCCGAGACCAAAGCGATCAGGACGGAAGTTTCAGCCTGCGAAGCGTCATCCCCGGTTCCTATACTATCGTCGCGATCGAAAACGGTTGGGATCTCGACTGGTCGCGGCCCGGCGTTATCGCCCAGTACGCCAAGCACGGGCAAAGCGTGACGGTAGGCGATCACGCCCAAAGTTCCCTGCACTTGTCAGAGGCTGTTGAAGTTCAGCCGCGATAGGAACTCTGACTCACGCCCCGCGACGGAACGTACATTTCTTGACACGTTCGCTGATAGTTGCCGGAATGCTACGCTGCCTTTCAGTGAAACGTATTCCTTCACTCGACGGTCTGCGGGCGATTTCTATCTCGCTGGTCGTCGTGGGACACCTTTCCAAGGCCGGGCTGGCGCCCCGGTTCATGGCAAATTACGCCGGTACGGGAGTGCGGATTTTCTTCGTTATCTCGGGCTACTTGATTACCACCATCCTGCTTAATGAGCACGCGCAAACTTCCACAATCAATCTGCGGCAGTTCTATATACGCCGCGCTTATCGCATCTTGCCGGCTGCGGCGGTCTTCATGATTTTTGCATTTGTGACGTACTGGCACGAGCTGCGCTGGTATGACATCGGGGCCATCCTGTTATACGTAGCGAATTTTGACAGCGCCCGGCCGTGGATGGTGGCACACTTATGGTCGCTGGGCGTTGAAGAGCAATTCTATTTTCTTTGGCCGAGTGTTCTGAGGAAGTGGTATCAGCAAAGCGTTGCCATTCTTGTGGCAGTCATTGTTGTCGGTCCCGTGTACAGCGCGGTTTGCTACCACTTCAAAGTTTCAAGTGGCGGCTATGGGACGTTTCCCGCCGTAGCTGACAATCTGGCCATCGGATGCCTGGTTGCGATCTTCGGTTCGCGTATCCCGAAAATACGGTCTTCGGTGGCTTGCACCATGTTGCTCGCGGTCATTCTCATTCCGAGCTATGCGGCGAACACTCCCGGGCGCACTTTGTTGATGCTGTTTGTGCTCTGGCCGATCCTCCACTGCTCGATCGCCGGATTGTTGTTGCACGTCATCCAGCAGCGTTATCGCATCTTGAACCTTGCCCCGGTCGTGTGGTTGGGGAGAATCAGCTATAGCCTTTATCTGTGGCAAGAACCGTTTTTCTTCAATCCCTCGCACCAGCCCGCTTACAAGCTGTTTCTTGGATTGGGGCTGGCTTGTCTTTCCTATTACCTCGTCGAACAGCCTGTGCTCAGATTCCGGGACAGGAAAACAGCGGCTTCGCCCAAGACTCAGGAAGCCGGCCTCGTGATGTGCGAAGCCCTGCAGTCCTGACCAATCTGTCTTTCTACCGCGCGTAATACGCGGCCTCCTCGTGGTAACCTGAATTCTCCTCCTGAAATTTTATCTTGAGGTATTGAACTTGATCGGTCGGCGTGGGCTATTGGTTATCTTTCCTGTTTTCTTGCTGCTTTCTTTCGTTTTTGGGGAAGGCACGCGCACCTGGGAACAATCGAAATTCGAAGAACTGATTAAAGGGACGACCAAGGGTGTCGCCGTACGCAGCACGGGCGGCTTGGAACTGGCTCCGGCTTTCACCGCGCTGTCTACGACGCCGTCAACCTATATCTGGTCGATCGCGGCGGATCGCGAGGGCAATCTTTATGCCGCTGCGGGTTCCCCGGCGCGAGTGTATCGAATCACTCCCGACGGCAAATCTGCGGTGATTTTCGAGCCTCAGGAACTCCAAGTACAGGCGCTGGTAGTGGATAAGAGCGGAGCCATCTACGCAGCCACCAATCCTGACGGCAAAGTTTACAAAATTGAGCATCATGCGGCTTCGGCAGGCAAGGGATCCAAGGATAAGAAATCCGGCGATAAGACGGCTGCGGATTCTCCTTGGAGTTCATCGGTTTATTTCGAGCCGGGCACCAAATACGTTTGGGATCTTGTCTTCGACGATGCCGGGAATCTCTACGTGGCCACAGGGGATCACGGCGAGATATTTCGAGTGACTCCGAAAGGCGAGCATTCGGTGTTTTTCAAGAGCGACGAAGCCCATATCCGTGTGATGGCCTTTGACAGCAAAGGCAATCTGATCGCTGGCTCCGACGGAAGCGGGCTGGTGTATCGAATCTCGTCCAGTGGAGAAGGCTTCGTCCTGTATAGCGCGCCAAAAAAAGAAATCACTGCACTGGCCATCGACAAAACAGGCAATATCTACGCCGCCGGAGTGGGGGAAAGACGTGGTGGGACAAGCGCAGCAAGTTTCACTTCGGCTCCGGTTTCCATCCCGAGTTCTCCGTCTCCTTCGATGAGTGGGCCACAGGGCGGGATCGTGATTACCGCACCTCCCAGCACTTCGTCCCCTTCGATCAGTTTGCCAAGTTCGAGTTCAGGATCGGCGGGCGGGTCGGAGATTTATCGCATCGCGCCTGACGGCTCTCCCAGCCGCCTGTGGAGTTCTCACGAGGACATCGTCTATGCCTTGGCGTTTGATCAGCATGGCCGCCTGCTGGCGGGCACGGGAAATCGCGGACACGTCTTCGCCATCAGCGGGGAGGATGAATTCACCGACCTCATTAAAGCCAGCGCTACCCAAGTGACCGCGTTCGCCAGCGCTCCCCAAGGAGGTCTCTACGCGTCGACCAGCAACCTTGGCAAGGTGTTTCTGCTGAGCGCGACGCCCGAATCCGAGGGCACTTACGAAAGCGATGTTTTTGACGCTCACATTTTTTCGCGCTGGGGACGCGCTGAGTTCCGCGGCGCCGGCAATGTCGAACTCTTTGCGCGCAGCGGCAACGTGGACAATCCCGACCGCAACTGGAGTCCCTGGGAACAAATCGATCTGCGGAAAAACAGCCCGGTCAGTGTTCCTCCGGCGCGTTTCATCCAGTGGAAAGCCGTGCTCCGCTCAGGAGATCCTGCGCCGCGCGTCGAGAGCGTTGCGGTCAACTATCTGCCGAAAAACGTAGCCCCCGATTTTGACGATGTCACGGTGCAACCCGGAGTGCGCTACCAAGTGCTGCCTAAACCTGCAGGAGTGGACCTGGGCGCTGGAAATGCACAGCAGCCACACTTCGACCCGCCGCCGCCGGTCATCCATGACCGCGATTCCATCGGCGTGAAATGGAGCGTTCACGACGACAACGACGATCAGACGGTCTACTCCGTCTACTATCGCGGTGACGGTGATACTCGATGGCTCTTGCTGAAAGACAACCTGACCGACAAGTTCTACTCCTTCGAGGCCTCACTTCTGCCCGATGGCGTGTACACGATCAAAGTCGTGGCCTCTGACTCGCCTTCGCACTCTCCCGGGCAGGCGCTGACCGCAGAGAAAGAAAGCACGCGCTTCGAAGTCGACACGACTGCACCGCAGATTGAGAATCTCGCCGCGTCTGGAGAAAGCGACAAGATCCATGTAACCTTCCACGCCGTTGATAGTTTTTCGAATATCAAACGCGCCGAGTACTCTATCGACGCGGGCGAATGGCAGTTCGTTGAACCGGTTGGCCAGTTATCAGACTCGAAGACTGAGGACTACGATTTTCGAGTGCCACCACCTGTGGCAAACCCCGCGACCGTGACAACAAAGTCTGGCAACGTGGGATCACTCGAGCATGTTGTTGTGGTGCGCGTTTACGATCGCTACGACAATATGAGTTCAGCCAAAATATTGATCCGGGGAAAGTAGCGGCGGTCGCTTGTGGAAGCCGGGCGTCTACTAAACGCCCGGGAGTTGATCCGCCTTTCGCAGTTCCGGAAACCGCCAGGCCCACACAGCGATCACGACCAAAGTACCAACACCGCCCAGCACCACGGCGGGAACAGTGCCGAACCAGTGCGCCGTCAGTCCGGATTCAAATTGACCTAACTCGTTGGAGACGCCAATGAAGAGCATGTCCACCGCGTTGACGCGGCCGCGCATGTCGTCCGGCGTGCCCAATTGAATCAGAACGCCGCGAATGACAATGCTTACCATGTCGGTCGCACCGATCAGCAGCAGGGAAATCAGAGAAAGCGCGATGCTTCGCGAAATTCCGAAAAGAATGGTACACACTCCGAAGCCGGCAACACACCACAACATTGTCGGTCCGGCCCGCCCGCGAAGCGGACGATGAGCCAACAGGATCGCCATCGCTGACGCGCCGACTCCAGGTGCGCTGCGAAGTAGGCCGAGGCCCCAGGGTCCGGTGTGGAGGATTTCACGGGCGTAGATCGGCAGGAGCGCGACTGCCCCGCCAAGTAAAACCGCGAACATGTCCAGCGAGATCGAGCCCAGAATCAGCTTCTGCCGCCAGATGTAGCGAAATCCAGCCAATACTGTCGTTAGGCTCACAGCTTCCTGAGACCTGGGTTTCGCCTGGGGTTTAATTCGTACCGCAGACACTAATGCCAGCAACGAGAACAGCATCGCGGTCAGGTAGACCGCCGAAGGACCGCGAAAAAAAGCATAGATAAGCCCGCCGACCGCCGGGCCCAGAATAGTTGCGCCTTGAAAAACGCTCGCGTTCCAGGCTACGGCGTTAGCGAAATGTTCTTCGGGAACCAGTTGCGGCAGCAGCGCCCGGCTGACCGGTCCAGTGAGCGATCGTACCGCCCCTAGCAGCACCAAAACTCCGTAGATCAGATAAACGGGCTGATGAACCAAGTGCGATCCCTTCCACGCAATCGCTAAGAGCAGCCCCGCGCAGACCGTGAATCCGCCATAGCACAACATCAGCAGCCGGCGGCGGTCAAACCGATCCGCCGCATGTCCTGAGGCTAGAAACAAAACGATTCCGGGAAGAAACTGGGCCAGCCCGACCAGGCCCAAGTCCAAGGGCCGCTTTGTAATCTCGTAAACCTGCCAGCCCACCGCGACCGACTGCATCTCGAGAGCAGTCTCGATGAAAAATATCCCAAGCTCGTAAACGGTGAAATCCGGATAGGTAAACGCAATATTCCCCGCGAGCCTGGCATCTTCCCGTGCAGCCATCGCTCTCTACTGTGCCACAAAAGCGCTCGCGGAGGTCGGCCGCCACAAGCAACTGCAGATTCCTCATCGCTTTCGCTCCTCGGAATGACAGAGGATAGGTTTGTAGCCGGGCACGGAATGAGACAATGACCGGATTACCCCATGACTCGATGGCTCGATCTGTGCGGCTGGGCAGCTTGTGTCGTTTACTCGACGATTCCTGTCTTCTGGCTACTGATCCATCCGCGCGCCCGCTATTGGCGCGCGCGGAAGCGTTCCCCATATGCGGTTCTGGTGCCAGTGTGGATTGCGACGTGGATCATTCTCGGGTTGCTGACGTGGAGGTGGCAGCGCGTCGGCCTCTACAATACGCGCTGGACCTGGATTCCCGCCATTTTTCTATTCTTGATCGGCGTTTGGATTTACTCGCAGTCTGGAAAGGACTTCAGTTCAGCGCAGCTCGGAGGCTTGCCCGAGGTTTTGCCTAACCATCACCAACAGCAGTTGATAACATCGGGAATTCGGAGCCGTGTGCGCCATCCAGTCTATCTTGCGCATCTCTGCGAAATGCTTGCGTGGAGCGTGGGGACAGGGCTGGTCGTTTGCTACGCGCTGACCGCGTTCGCTATGGTTACGGGCGCAATCATGGTTCGATTGGAAGACGCGGAACTTCAACAGCGATTTGGAGAATCATATCGAGCGTATCGAGAAAACGTGCCGGCGGTGCTACCTAAGATTTAGGCTAAACACTGCTGCTGCCCGCTCCCGAAAATATTCGTTCGCGCTTTGTCGATAAGGAAGTGCCTCGTTCGACTAACCAGCAGTACAGGCTAGGAGGCCTGAACAAAATGCAATATCTGCTGCTTATCTACGGAAACGAAAGCCAGTTCGAGAAGACAGGGAAGGCCGAACAGAGCAAGATCCTGCAGGAGTATGGGGAATTTTCCAAGAGCATCGCGGGCAGTGGCCACATGCGCGGCGGCAATGAGTTGGACCGTACTTCCAAGGCCAAGACCGTGCGAGTTCGTAACGGCAAGCAGGTGGTGACCGACGGCCCGTTCGCGGAGACCAAAGAACAGCTTGGCGGCTACTATCTGGTCGAAGCCAAGAACTTCGACGAGGCCCTCGCGCTGGCAGCGCGGATTCCTTCGGCACGCTGGGGCTCGATCGAAGTCCGGCCGATCATCCCTCACGAGATGCCGATCTAGCCTGATGGAGTCCGGGCGCTCCCGCCCGGCCGGACGGGCCAGAGGCTCGTTCTCCATTGTCCATCTATAATTCCATTTGGTCTGAATCGCTCGAATGAGATTCGAACTCTTTGTTGCTTCACGGTACTTGCGCGCAAAGAGACGCCAAGCGGTGATTGGCGTCATTACGGGCATTTCCATTGCCGGGGTCGCCGCCGGCGTCGCTTCCCTGGTCGTCGCGCTCGCGATCAACAACGGATTTCGCCAGGATCTGCAGGACCGACTGCTGGGTTCGAGTTCTCACATCAATCTGCTACGCGTTCAGAGCGACGGAATCAAAGACTGGCGTCCGCTCATGGACCGGTTGTCGAAAGAGCCACACATCGTCGCCGCTGCTCCGGCGATTTATGAGCAGGTCCTGATTTCTCGCGGACCACGAGCCCGCGGCGCCGTTCTAAAGGGCATGATCCCGGACCAGGAAAGAAAAGTCAGCGACCTTCTGAGCACAATAAAGATCGGCTCAGCGAATCTCCTAGAAGAAGAGCCTGTGGGACCGGGTCATATTTCGAAATCTGGACCCGGTCAGAGCGAAACGCCCGACTCTGCCGCAGCCAACGCGGGCGAGGGCTCCCACGCCTCGCGCATGAATCCGCCGAACCAATCTCCCAGTGATCTTCAAGGCGTGGAAAACCGGATTGCCGCGATGCCGCCCATCATTCTTGGAAATGACATGGCCGATGAGTTGGGCGCCACTGTTGGCTCCGTCGTGCTGGTCACGAGCCCACAAGGCGAACTCACTCCCTTCGGCATGGTGCCCAAGTACGACCGTTTCCGCGTCGTGGGAATTTTCAACTCTGGTTTTTACGACTACGACAGCAGTTGGGCTTTTACGCGACTCAGCGACGCGCAGCGGCTCTTCGGTCTCGGCGATCTTGTTTCCGTACTTGAGTTCAAAGTGGATGACATTTACCAGGCCGAGCAGATCTCGAGGCAACTCGAGCAGGCCGCCGGCAAGGGTTTCATGGCGACGAATTGGATGGAACAGAATAAGGCCCTTTTTCGAGCGCTGCGGTTGGAGCGGCTGGTCACATTTATCACTATCGGCTTGATTGTCTTCGTGGCCGCGCTCAACATTCTAATCTCGCTGACCATGATGGTCATGGAAAAGACTCGCGACATCGCCGTGCTCATTTCAATGGGCACGCGCAAGTCGCAAGTGCGCCGGATCTTTATTGCCCAAGGTGTGCTGATTGGGGTGTTCGGGACGGCGATTGGTTTGGTTCTGGGCTACACGCTTTCCTGGGCTGGCGGACACTACCATCTGCTTTCACTCGCACCCGAGGTCTACTCCATTGATTACGTGCCCTTCGCGCCGCGGGCAATGGACGGTTTGCTGGTGGCGCTGGTCGCGATTGGGGTCTCGCTGATCGCGACAGTCTATCCTTCCTGGTCGGCAGCCCGGATCCTTCCTGCTGAGGCCTTGCGCTACGAGTAAGGCGCGGATCGTGGCATGCTTTGCCCTATCACAGGCCGGCTAAGGAGCGCCGACCGTGGGCGCACACCTTGTCACTTTGCCCCCGGAGATTAGGAAGTCCCCGTCTCGTACCCTTGGCTGTTCTCGCGAGAATGCGGAAAAATAGCGCGCGGGTTCGTTTGGAAGCCGGCCAGATCAGAAAAGTCAACTACTGTGCTGGCCTGGTCCGTTATTTCCCGGGAAAAATCAGCGCTCCTGAAACTCACGTTGCTCACTGCCTTATCTACGGAATTTCCTTTACCCGGCTTTGACCCTTTTTTGACATCCGTCGTGCCCCTTTATGTCATTCTGCGTGCGTGATCCCGTGACTTTGGGTCCGGCTCTCTGGGTTGGCACAGCGGTGACCGAGGTCACATCCCTGTCTAAGATTTCTGAAGTACAGTTGGCTGCAGATGTTCCCGAAATGCGAACAGAAACGTTTCTGGCGTCGCCGTGTTTTAATGGGAATGGCGACCTTCCGCAGTGAGTCGAGTAGGGTAAGTCGAGTAGAGGACGGCTCGGCACTGTGGATTCCTGAGACGAGGAGCGTTGCGGGTGCATCTAACAGAACAGGCCATATTAAGGATCGAGGGCCTCAAGAAGGTCTTCCGATCCGGCAAGTCGGATTTGGTGCTCTTTGAAAATTTGTCGTTTCAGGCAACGAAAGGCGAAATGCTTGGCATCGTGGGCGAGTCCGGTGCTGGAAAAAGTACCTTGCTACACATCGTGGGCGCGCTTGATCGGCCTTCCGCAGGTGACGTATACTTCGCGAACTTGCAATTGAGTTCGCTTTCGGAGAACGCCGCAGCCGAGTTTCGTAACTGCGAAGTCGGCTTTGTTTGGCAATTCCACTACCTGCTGCCAGAGTTCACGGCGTTAGAGAATGTGGCTATGCCATTGCTGCTTCGAGGTTGTCCCTGGCAGGATGCAGAATCAGAAGCTTCGCGGTGGCTGAGTGAGGTCGGGTTGGACCAGCGTTCGCATCATCGTTCGGGAGAGCTTTCCGGGGGTGAGCAACAGCGCGTGGCTTTGGCTCGGGCATTGATCACCAAGCCCAAGCTCCTGCTGGCGGATGAGCCGACCGGAGACCTCGATAGCCGTACCGCGGATTCAGTTTTCGAACTGATTGCCAAGTTGCATCGCGACTGCCAGTTGACCTCCCTGATCGCCACCCACAACTTCGGGTTTGCCCGTCGTTGCCAGCGCGTGTTGAGGTTACAGCAGGGAAGGGTTGAGGAGGTGGCACCGGAAACGCTACCCGCATAGCACGTCGTGGCGATTGACTTTTCTCCTGCGACGTGTCGGAATGATAAATTGAGGGTCGTAATTGAAACGCCGCCAGTCGGGCGACTTGCGACAAGTTGCAACCACTTGCGGAGAAACGACAAGTAAGGTGTCTTTGGTAACTGATTGGTACGAGTCAAACCCGCGATATAAAGAGTGTAGCGGTTGGCACGTTGATTGCACCATTAACTTAGGGTCAGGGAGATCCGAGGAGCAGGGCCGCCAGATTGACCCGGGAAGCTCTTCGAGAGCTCAGGGGAAAGGGCCATATGTTTGAACGTTATACGGAGAAGGCGAGGCGCGTCATCTTTTTTGCGCGCTATGAAGCCAGCCAGTTCGGGTCTCCTTATATTGAGACAGAACATCTTCTGCTGGGACTACTGCGCGAAGATAAGGCCCTGACTAATCGCTTTCTGCGTTCCCACGCTTCGGTCGAATCCATCCGTAAGCAGATCGAAGGTCACACCACCATTCGCGAGAAGGTTTCCACGTCCGTGGACCTCCCGCTGAGCAATGAGTGCAAGCGCGTGCTCGCCTATGCCGCGGAAGAGGCAGAACGCCTTTCCCATAAACACATTGGCACCGAGCATTTGCTGTTGGGTTTGCTGCGTGAGGAAAAATGTTTTGCCGCCGAAATTCTGCACGAACGCGGCCTGCGACTTTCGACCATTCGTGAAGAATTGGCTCGCACCAGCCAGGAAAAAGCCCAGCCCCAGCGTCAGCGTGAATCTTCGCTGCTGAGCGAGTTTTCTCGCGACCTGACTCAAGCTGCCATGGATTCTCAACTCGATCCTCTAGTTGGACGTGACGGCGAGTTGGAACGCGTGGTGCAAATCCTCTGCCGCCGCACCAAAAACAATCCAGTGCTCATCGGCGAGCCTGGCGTGGGCAAAACTGCCATCGTCGAGGGCCTGGCACAACGGATTGCCGATGGCGAGGTTCCTTCATTCCTCGCCGACAAACGCATTCTTGCGCTCGACCTCTCATTAATCGTCGCCGGCACCAAATATCGTGGCCAGTTCGAAGAGCGCCTGAAGACCATCATGAAGGAATTGATGGAGTCGCAGAACTCGATCATCTTCATTGACGAACTGCACACTCTGGTCGGCGCAGGATCGGCTGAAGGTTCGCTCGATGCAGCCAACATTCTGAAGCCAGCGCTATCGCGCGGCGAAATCCAGTGCATCGGCGCTACTACGCCGGGCGAGTATCGCAAGTCGATCGAAAAAGACCGCTCGCTCGAACGCCGCTTCCAGGCGGTAAAAGTCCCGCCTCCGAATGAGGCTGACGCCACCAAGATTTTGTTCGGGATCAAAGACCGGTACGAGAAGTTTCACGCCGTCACCTACACCGACGATGCCATCAACTTTGCCGTTTCGCACTCGAACCGTTATATTCCCGACCGCTTCCTGCCCGCCAAGGCAATTGACCTGGTCGACGAAGCCGGCGCCCGCGTAAAGCTGCGCCAGACTTCGCTCCCCGAGGAACTCACCGAGGTGCAGAAGCGCATCAAGTTCATCGTTCACCGGATGGAAAACGCCATCGCGAACCACGAGTTCGAGAAGGCGCGTTTCTATTCTGACGAGGAACGCAAAGAGCGCGAGAACCTGCGCGCTCTTCGCGAAAAATATCATTTGGACGAATCTTCGACCGGCGTCGTCGGCCGCGAAGACATCGAAGACGTGGTTTCGCGCTGGACCGGCGTCCCCGTTACGTCGATCAAGGAAGAAGAAACTCAGAAACTGCTCCGCATCGAGGAAGAGCTGCACAAGCGAATTATCAGCCAGGACAAAGCTATCAGCGCACTCGCCCGCGCCATCCGCCGCAGCCGCGCCGGCTTGAAGAACCCGAACCGCCCTATCGGTTCGTTCCTGTTCCTCGGTCCCACAGGTGTCGGCAAAACCGAAGTCGCTCGCACCCTGGCGCAGTTCATGTTCGGCACTGAAAAAGCTCTGGTCCGCTTCGATATGTCGGAATTCATGGAGAAGCATTCCGTTTCCAAGCTGATCGGCTCGCCTCCGGGATACGTCGGCTACGAAGAGGGTGGTCAGCTCACCGAGCGCGTGAAGCGCGCACCGTATTCGGTTGTCCTGCTGGACGAAATCGAGAAGGCGCACCCGGACGTCTTCAACATTCTGTTGCAGGTCTTTGAAGACGGGCAGCTCACCGACGGTCTGGGTAACACGGTGGACTTCAAAAACACTATCCTCATCATGACCTCGAACATCGGCGCGCGTCACTTGCAACGCCGCGAGGGTCTGGGCTTCCAGTCGAGCAAGGAAGACATGATCTCGGAAAAGGTCGAGGACCTGGTGAAGAACGAAGTCAAGCGCACCTTCAACCCTGAGTTCCTCAACCGCCTGGACGAGATCATCCTGTTCAGCGCTTTGAGCGAAACCGATTTGATCCAGATTCTCGAACTCATGGTCAGCCAACTGAACCAGAACCTGGCGCAGAAAGCGATCACGGTCACGGTCACCGACGAAGCCAAGAAGTGGATCCTCAGCCAGACGCTGGTGGATCGCAGCTATGGCGCGCGTCCGCTACGTAGAGCGCTGCAGAAATACATCGAAGACCCGCTGTCGGAGGCTTTGATCCAGGGCACGATTGCTACCCGGCCGGCGTTCATCGAGGTCTTCCTCGGCGACAACAAACTGTTCTATCGTCCAGTGGACTCGAAAGAAACCGAAGGCGTGTTGCTGTACGAGAACTAGCTGTCAGCCTTCAGCTCTCAGCCGTCAGCCAAAAAGCTGGCGGCTTTTTATTTGCCTGCCCAGAGGCTATCGTGGTATCGAGAAGTTGAGAGGTGGGGGCTTTCCATGAGCGTGCCGATTCACACTTATAAGCGTATGCCGTCTGCGGTACCGATTTTTGTTCTGGTCGTCGTTCTGGCCGTCGGCCTCACGCCCGCCCATGCCCAGCAGACGCCGGACCCGCACCAGGTTCCGGTGATGGACGGAGAAGCCGGCCCCTGTTCCGTCGCCTACACCGTCACCGATGTCAAAGGCGCGCCAGTTTACGACGCGCGCCTCCGGGTGCACATCGCCTATGGCTTCGCGGGCGTGCGGCGGCTTGATCTCGAAGCGGCTACCAATGTCGATGGCAAAACGCAATTCAAAGGTCTGCCGGAAAAGGTCAAAGGCGGGACGCTGCTTTTCCGCGCATCGCAAGGCAAGCGGGACGGGTCGGCGATCTACGATCCCACCAAGAACTGCAGTGGCCAGCAGAGTTCCATTGTTATAACCGAGAATTAAGAATCCACCGAGCCTCGGTCGAACATCCGCCGCTGCCCTGCCCACAACTGCGATGGATGCTAGAATTAAATTGTCGCAATTACATCCCATCGCATGCTGACCGGCTCGAAAATTCGCCGTAAATTCCTGGACTATTTCGTCCAGCATGGACACAAAGAGATACATTCCTCGTCGCTCGTTCCGGCCAACGATCCCACGCTGCTCTTCACCAATGCGGGCATGAACCAGTTCAAAGACGTGTTCCTTGGCCTCGAAACTCGCGACTATAAACGCGCCACAACCTCGCAAAAATGCGTCCGCGCCGGCGGCAAACACAACGACCTCGAAAACGTCGGCTTCACCAATCGGCACCATACGTTCTTCGAGATGCTGGGCAATTTTTCCTTTGGTGACTACTTCAAAAAAGACGCTATCGCCTACGCCTGGGAGCTCATCACTTCGGCTTCATGGTTTGCCATAGAAAAAGACAAACTCTACGTCACGATTTTCAACGGCGAAGGCGGCGTGCCTCGTGATGCCGAAGCTTACGAGCTTTGGGTAGGGCAAGGGGTTCCAAAAGACCGCATCTTCGAGTTCGGCGCCAAAGACAATTTCTGGCAGATGGGCGACACCGGCCCCTGCGGCCCGTGCAGCGAAATCCACTACGACATGGGCCCGGCAGCCTCCGACCAAAGCCACGCCGATTGCGCGTTCGGCTGCGACTGCGGACGCTACGTCGAAATCTGGAATTTGGTCTTTATGCAGTTCGACCGCGACGTCACTGGCAAACTGAATCCGCTACCCAAGCCGTCGATTGATACCGGTATGGGGTTGGAGCGGGTGACGGCGGTGCTGCAGGGCGTAATTTCAAATTACGATACAGATTTGTTTACACCGCTACTGGAAGAAGCGCAAGGATTGTTGTTGCTAAGGAATTCCGGGCAGAAGCTGACCTTCTCCTCCGAGCCTAGGAATGTAGCCGCTTCACTGAATGTAATTGCGGATCACTCTAGGGCCTTTACGTTCCTGATTTCAGATGGTGTTATTCCAAGTAACGAAGGCAGAGGATACGTTCTGCGCAAAATAATAAGGCGCGCCATCAGGCACGCGAGGTTTCTGGGTGCTACAAAGCCATTTTTATACGAGATGACATCAGCTGTCGCACGACAGATGCAGGACGCGTATCCGGAACTTAAGGAGAACGAAGATCGGATTGCAGGAGTAGTAAAGCAAGAGGAGATTCGATTCGAGAATACTGTGGCACTTGGTCTGCGGCGCTTCGATGAGGACGTGCGCGAGCTCATTCGGCAGGCTGCAACGGTGCATGGACTCAAGATGTTAGACGACCCAGAAGCCTCCGAGAAGCACACGGAACGCGCTCTTTACCAGCTCCTTAGCCAAAAGGGCGTGTCGCTGACCTATCCAGGAGACAAAGCTTTCAAGCTCTATGACACGTTTGGTCTCCCTCAAGACTTCATCATTGATGCGTGTCGGGACGAAGGCATTGCTTTTGATTCTCTTGGTTTTGCTGAAGCACTGGTCGCGCAGCGTGAGCGCGCCCGTGCCTCTTGGAAAGGCGCAGGCAAGCAAACTGCGAATCCGGTTTATCAGGAGCTAGCGGCAGGTGCCCATGCAATGCTTTTTCCCCCGAAGGGGACCGTTTCGCGGCCGCAGTTGCTGAACTCCGAATTTGTCGGTTACTCCCGCACACGGGTTGACGCCTGCGCAGTTGTCGCGATCATCCATAACAACCGGGGCGTGCAGGAACTCAAAGGCGGCTGCGAAGGCGAGATCATCCTCGACCACACGCCGTTCTACGCCGAGGCTGGCGGACAGGTCGGCGACCGGGGATGGCTCTACAGCGACGATCACAACACGGTCGTCGCCGAGGTCAAGGGCTGCTACTATCCGGTTCAGGGTGTGCGGGCGCATCAGGTCATCGCCAAGCAACCGATTCGCGTAGGCGACAAAGTCGATGCCGTTGTCAACGCCGACATCCGCGAGTCGACCATGCGCAATCACACGGCCACGCACCTGCTGCAAGCCGGGCTGCGAGAGGTTCTGGGCAAGCATGTCAAGCAGGCGGGGTCCCTGGTTGCGCCTGACCATCTGCGGTTTGATTTCTCGCACTTCACCGGCGTTGCCGATGAGGAACTGCAGGACATCGAAGACATCATCAATAAAGAAGTGCTGCGCAACGAAAAGGTCGAGGTCATCGAGAACGTGCCTATCGATGTCGCTATCAACGAATACAAAGCGATGGCTTTGTTCGGGGAAAAGTATGGCGACCGGGTTCGCGTTATCAAGATCGGCGATTTCTCGACCGAACTCTGCGGCGGAACTCACACCAATGCGACTGGGGAAATCGGTCTGATCAAAGTTTTGAAAGAAGGCAGCGTTTCTTCCGGAGTCCGCCGCATCGAGGCGGTCACCGGCGAAGGCTCGCTGCGGCATTTCCGTCAGGACCATCAGTTGGAGAACGTGGTGGCTAGCTTCGTTGGGCCCACCCTTTCGCAAAAAGCGCGAAAGGATGGGGCACCCACCGTTGGGGAGGCCCCGGCTTCTCCCGCCGAAGCCCTGAAGCTGGAGCTCGACAAGAAAGACTCCGAGATCAAGCGCCTGCAACGCGAACTGGATCAGGCCCGCATGAAGTCGGCTTCATCGACCGTCGCTTCGGTCACCGACAAGATCAAAGATATCCACGGCGTCAAAGTGCTGGCGCACCGCGTCGACAATCTCGAACGGGCGCAGATGCGCACGCTGGTCGACCAACTCCGCGACAAACTGGGTTCAGGCGTGGTGGTATTGGGCTCGGCAAGCAACGGCAATGTCGCGCTCATCGTCGGCGTGACCAAGGATTTGATCAGCCGCATTCAGGCGGGTAAGGTTATTGGCGGAGTGGCGGAGAAAGTAGGCGGCAAAGGCGGCGGCAGGCCGGATCTGGCCGAGGCGGGCGGGAAGAATCCCGAGGCGCTGGACGCGGCTCTCGCCGAAGCTTATGGTGTAGTCGGATCGCTGCTGGGTTGAAGTCTTCTTTCTGCGCGGACGTTGCGGCTTGGAATCGCCTATGGATGACCGCATACGGTTCATCACGCATCAGGGCAAGCAGATTTTGCTGGTAGACCTATCTCACTGCTCAGCCGCTGAGGTGCTGAAGATTTCCCGTGTCGTCCCTCGTTATGTGATGCCTGAACCCCGCGGCTCGGTCCTCTTACTTGCGGATTTGACCGGAGCCGAGTTCGACCGCGAGGCCATTACCAGCATCAAGGAAAGCGCGGTTTTCGACCGGCCTCATCTCAGGAAATCTGCGTGGGTAGGGACAGAGAATCTGCCCCGAATATTCTACGAACATATCAAAGTTTTCTCCCAGAGAGAATTACCCACCTTCAGGACCCGCGAAGAGGCGCTGGATTGGCTGGTGACGGATGATTCAGCAACGCCCCGCGAGTGAAGACTCAGTGCTAACCGCTCCCATTAAGCCACTTCAGCTCGACCGTCGCGCTGGTTCAAGGTTTCAGCGAACAACTGCGTGAGCTTTTGAAAAGCGCGTTCGGCCTGTGGGGCGTTGTAGACGGGGCTGTCTGAGGACGTCCAGTTGTGATAAGCATCCTGGTAAACTTCGCTTTCGGACTTTCCGCCCCAGGATTCCAGCGCTCGGTCCAGCTTCGCGATTGGATCCTCTGGCATGCTGCGATCATTCGCCGCATGCCCGAAGTACAAGCGCGCTTTGATGCGAGGTAATGTCAGGTGCCCGGCAGTGAACCGGGACTCTGAGAAAAGTTTATTACTTGGTTGCGCCTATTCTGGTCACGCCTCCACCATCATTTGTGACCGAGACATTGCTTCCATCGAACGCCACCATATCACGCCTCAAGCCAACTGGGTAGGTACCGAGAAATGCTCCGCTACTGGCCCGTAGCTTGGTCACCGTATTGTCGCCGCCGTTTGTGACCCAGATGTTGCTCCCGTCAAACGCCATGAAATAAGGAGTGTGACCGACCGGATAGGTGCCGACAAGTGCGCCGTCACTAGCCCGTAACTTCGTCACGGTGTTGTCGCCATTGTTCACTGACCAGACGTTGAGTCCGTCGAATGCTACACCGTAGGGACCTGTTCCAAGCGGGAAGGTGCCGAGAACCGCGCCATCGCTAGCCCGCAACTTGGTCATGTTGTTAGAACCGTAATTTGAGACCCAGATATTGGTCCCGTCAAACGTTATGCCCTTGGGATTGGCACCTGTTGGATAGCTACCGATGACCGCGCCGTCCGTAGCTCGCAACTCCGTCACCGAGTACCTCCAGGTGTTTGTGACCCAAATATTGGCTCCGTCGAACACTGCTTCAGAAGGACTGGACCCTACTGGATAGGTTCCAACGAGCGTGCCGTCACTGGCCTGTAATTTGGTCACGGTGTTACTGTTTGAGTTTACGACCCAGATGTTGGCTCCGTCGAAGGTTATGCCGAGAGCCCACGCCCCTGTCGAGTAAGTGCCTACGATAACACCATCATTGGCCCGTAGCTTGGTCACCACGTTGGAAGTGTAATTTGTGATCCAGAGGTTGCTTCCATCGAATGCTATCGCAGCCGGGTTGGTTCCAGCCGCATAGGTCTGTGGGTACCACTGCAAAAGTGCCGCTCGCATTTCCGCCAATGACGGACCTGGCGTTCCATTGAGTCCGTTTGTGCCATTCGTGCCGGCGTTTCCTTGCGGTCCTTGCGGTCCGGGTACCGTTGACGCTGCCCCCTGTAATCCCTGTGGTCCTTGTGCTCCGGAAAGACCATTGATGCCATTGATGCCGCTCGTTCCATTCGTACCGTTGGTGCCTGGCGCCCCCGCTGCCCCTGCCTGTGCCATCATTACCCAGGGAGACGTGCCCGGTTTCGCGGTCCCGGCCGCTACGGGGCCGGTTGCGACATATGTGGACGCGCCGCTGGCCGCAACTGTACCGCCAGTGCCGATTAGCTGTGAACTCCCGGCACCAGCCGCAGACTCCGAGTATGCGTTATCACCATTGATGCTCCACGTTCCGTAGGCAACGGGTCCGAAGCAGTTAGACCAGTCCGTCATACAGAACTGCCCAGATGCTCCGCTGACGCCCCAGAAGCCCCCGTTGCTGTAGGTCATTGTTAGGGTGGTCGAAGTTGCAGTGAAGTCGTTGTTGGGTTGCCCACCTGTATTGTAGTTGCCGGAACTAAACGCGGAATTGCTCGGGGTTAGAAGTGTCGAGTTGGTGGGACTGTCTGCCAGCGTGAGGTTCCACGAGACGATATTGGAAGTGGTCAACGCTCCCAGGGTGCCATCGGTCGTTATCGTGCCAACCATAGAACCAGCGGAACCGAAAGTCAGGTTAACATTGTAGGTAATATTGTTAGCACTGGGGGCGAAAGTTACGACGTCGTTGATGGCATACCCAGTGCTCGTTTTGAAAACGCCACGAAAGTTGAAGCCAGTCCCGTTGGTGCCTGCTACGCCTGCCGGACCAGTCGCACCCGTTGCACCCGCTGGACCTTGCGGACCCGTCACACTCAGCCCGCTAGGACCCTGCGGACCCACCGAACCTTGGGGACCTGTGGGACCAGAAGGTCCAGTGATGCTAATTCCTGCTGCGCCCTGAGGACCTGTTTGACCCACTGCTCCAGTGGCACCATTTGAACCCGCCGCTGCTAGAATCGTCCAGTTCGGATTTCCCGCAGGTGGAGGCGTCACGGACAAATTGCCGGGCACCGATCCAAGGGTATAGAAGGGTGCATTTTCATTGACATTGAGGCTGTAGTTGCCCGCCAAAAAGACTGGCGAAGACCCCGGTGACATTGAAAAAAGCTGACTCGTCCCGCATACGGTTACGATGGCTGTCCCATAATTGGTGCTGGGCAATGAAATGGAAAGCAACGAAGTACCTGTTGGGCAGGCAGGACCCGACCCAGACTGCCAGAACGTCAGACCCATAGAAACGCCGTAGAATTGGTAACCGTTCGGGTTCGTCCAATTACCCGCCACAGTCGTCGTAAATCCGGTGCCGTTAGTGGTGAAAGGAGTAAAAGTTGAACTGGAGGGCACTGAGAACGAAATGCTGTGAAAATCCAGCGAGAAACCAGTGCTCCCACCAACCGTCATATCTGGCTCTTGATTGGTGTTGGACGTGACGGAAATATAACTGGTTCCGTTGTACGATGTGGCGTCATTGACGTTGTAGTTGGTTGTGGAACTCCACGGTCCAGTCCAATTGATGCCCGTTCCGTTGGTTCCATTGCTTCCAGCGGGACCAGTCGAACCCTGCGGTCCTTGTGGACCCTGTGCTCCGTCAGCACCGTTATTGCCGTTCGCTCCAACTGAACCCGTGAGACCTTGAATGCCCTGCGGTCCCGTGGCTCCAGTCAAACCCTGCGGACCGAAAGCCCCGTTACAGATGTAAGTGATGTTGCCATTCGCATCCGTCACCGCATCGCCACCAGTTGGACAGGTACTTCCTGCCGGGACTTCGGCTACAGTGGCACCAACTGGTCCTGCGACCCCTGGTGCTCCAGCCTGTGCCAGCACACTCCAAATATCACCGCTGGTGATGGAAAACGTTGACTGACCATCGACGCTCGGATAACTACCGGGCGAGACTACCACAGTTGAGTTGTACGGCTCGTTCGATGCAGGGTTGTAAATCGAAGTGGACGACCCGAACATTGCAAGCTGGGAGTTTGTTTGGCAGCAGGGGTTTAGACCGTTCACCCATATAGAAACTTGCGTTGCGGCCATGGATTCCCCAAGTGAGCCATAGGGGTTGCCGCAACAAACCAATGGATCAAAGAAAACGACTGTAAAACTTGCAGGGGTACCGTTAAATGTGCCATTGACTACCAATTTGCAAGGAACACCCGAGCAAACTGTGCCGAAAGGTAACGACCAAACGTATGTTCCAGGGACATTTTGATTGTTCCCGGCTGGCAGCCCTGTAATCTGCGTAAGTGTGAAGACGTTAGTGTTGGAACTTAGATCGGGTTCCTTCCCGCTGTTCGACTGCAAAGCGATGTAGCTGGTGCCATTGAAAGTCGTCACATCATTGACGTCGTAACTCTGGGAAGTGGACCATGGACCTGTGAAGTTGAAGCCTGTCCCATTGGTTCCGTTAGTGCCTGGGGTGCCCTGTGCTCCTGTTGAACCTTGTGCTCCGGCGTCGCCTTTGAGTCCCTGCGCACCTTGAGGTCCGATGGCTCCGGTTAATCCTTGGATTCCTTGTGAACCTTGGGGTCCGATCGCTCCGGTAAGACCTTGCGACCCTGCTGCTCCCGTGGCTCCTGTCAACCCGATTGGCCCTTGGGATCCAGTTGCCCCTACTGGTCCTGTCGCTCCCGTCGCTCCCGTCAGTCCACTCGGACCTTGTGGACCGGTTGCGCCCGTTGCACCTTGGGTTCCGGTTGCCCCGGTTGCTCCTGTCGCGCCCGTGAAACCCTGGGCTCCTTGTGGCCCGACAGCACCGTAAGTCACATAGAATGTGGCCGAGCCTCCGCTGGTGTTGGCAATCATCAATCTGTAAGAGCCTGCCGCCTGCACAGACAGAGTAGCCACGACCACGGAAGACGAGCACGCAGATGTCACTTTAAGTCGGGTCGTGTTGAAAGTGACTGCGGGCACCGCGCCAGTGCAGAAGCCTGACCCGACAACGGTGACCGCGTGGGTCGTGTAATTGATGGACGCGCTGTTAATGGTGACCGGAGTGAGCGCGAAAGATAGCGAGGAAACCAACAATAGCAAGACACACAAGTAGCGTTTCATCTTATTCTCCCAGTCCGGTGCTCGGTTCGCGCCCCTATCTGAGGCTCGTTACCGCGTGCTCGCGCTGCGTCGAATTTTTCACTTAGCTCCTCTGCAAAGTGCGGAAGGGTTGCAGAGTTTTCATGGGTGAGTGTTCCGGGGGGAACCGTATGAATCGGTCTCGCCTTTGGTGAAAGCCATCTTAGCTGTTGCAGCAGGTGGGGAAAGATACCGTCTGGGTCATTACGGTGCCATTACTAAGGTGCCGCGTGGGAATGTTCCGACCGAGAACACTGTCAACAACACCGACCGATCAGAAACATCTGAGTCGGGGCATGCTGAATACAGTCTGTTCATGCTCAAATGGTACGCCGTATCCTTGGCGACCGTAGAGCGTCAACCAGACCGCTTTGGGAACGGCTCGGGAATGCTGATCCCCGCCTGACACTGCGCGGTGTTCGGTTTCCCAGCGTAGAATAGAGCTAGGGACAAACATGAAAAATACTAAATTTGTTGTGAAGTTGAACCGTGGCGGTAACCTTGTGCCTGAATTCGTGAAGCGGATTGATCGGACTCCCATCCAGACGACCACCAACCGCAAGCTGGCACTGGTTATGGGGAGATTCACAGCCGAGGACGCTATCAAATCTTTCGAAAACTCACGGCGCGTTCCCGAGCTAGTTTCCGTACAAGTCAGCGCTAAATAGTCCAATCAGAACCGCCACTCATCTCGACTACCACAAGTTCGGGTTCACCAACTCGCTATACCAGCACGCAAGAGGAACACCGCCAAAGAAACTATTCTGGGTAGCTGTTCCGGGCGGACGCTGGCGGATCGATTGGCCGCGGACGAATCGGGTTGGCCGAACGCCAAGAGAGGTATCAAGGCTTCGCCGCACGGAGATCAGAAGTGAGTCACGAGCGGAAGAATCAAGGATGTTCCGTTCCGATTACACAGTTTTCGGGAGCGGCCTCTGAGATTCGGTCGCCTTCGCATTTTGCGCGAGTTGCTTCAGAGCGGCCATGGTGCGTGCCGTGTAGTCTACACGCTTCGCCGACTTCGGGCGTCGGTGGGGTTTGGTGGGGGTATCATGTTTTGACATTGGCTTCTCCTCTTGCTTACCGTATCACATCGTGTCGGCCATGAAGGCTGCGGTTTGGCTTTAGTTGCGAATCCCATCCGATTCTTTGCGAATCTTTTTCCGGGCACACTTTCGCGCCAGAGCTTGTTTCACCCTGCGTTTCTCGCCCCGCCACTTTTCTGGTTTTCTACATTCCACTGATAAAGGGTAGGGCAATGCGAACGCGGGTCGGGGCATGATCCCTCTGAGTGTACCGAGTTATCCTGTGTGTCCGATGGATGCTCAGTAACGACCTACCCTACAATCAAAACCAATGTTCGAGCGGCTGCAAGCATTTCTTCAAACTACCGAGTTCGCTGTATAGACTTGTCCTCCCCAAAAAGCCATCATCAATCTGGCGTTTCAGGTCCCGCGGCAGCGAGATTCAAGAGATGCGGACGGGCATTTACCCCGAGGGCCGTCTATACTGTTTGAGAGATGGACGTTGAACGCATCATTAACGACATCGAGCAGCTGCAGGAAATGTTCGAAGCTCCGGACATAAGGCCACTCAGCCCAAGCGACATCTCTGCTGCTAATCGAAGGCACGACGAAATGCTCGTACATAGCCCGTGGTTTCGGCTTTGGCAGGATTTTGGGGTTTGTTGCCGAACCGAGTCGCCAGTGCTTCGACTAGGAGAAAGGGAGCGCTAGACCTCCGGCGAATGAACGTGAGAAATGGCGAAGAAGAAAGCCGCGAATGCCCTGCCGAAACTGGCTGAGGTCGAGCAAGACCTGCTCTCACATATCCAAAACGGATACCAGCTTGAAACTGATTTGCTAGGCAGCAACCCAGTCCTGCAGCGGTCGAAAGATAACGAAGAAATTCGCCCTCTGTCTGCCAATCGCAATACCATCAAGGCGCTGGAACAGCGCGGACTCATCAGCCCCGATAAAGGTCGAGACCCGCTTACCATCGTGTGGCATCTGAAAAAGAAACAGCCTTAGTGCTCACTGCGCCCCTATCTTACAATCGAGAACAATGCTCAAGCGGGACGTTCATGTCCTCCCCATGCTTGCTCTTGCAATGGCTGGGTGCCTCTGGGGAACAGGATTTTACTTCGGCAAGATCGCGCTGAGCGAGATGCCCGTTGCCACTATGGTTCTGTTCCGTTTCGTCTTCGCGTGCGCCGGATTACTCGTTTCCGCTGCTGAGCCGCGTCATCCGAGCCGGAACCGGAAGAGCGCTTCAAGGGCAACGGTGTAGATTTGCAACTCCTATTCTCCGTGTCGCTTTCAACCCCTCCCTCACCGGAGCTTTCTCAACGGCCTCCAGTCCAACAGTTGCGGGTCATTGTGCATCCAAGAATCGGGATGCGGGCACCGATCAAGCATGCGCTGGCCGGGACCTACGGAGACGTGCTCCGAAACCACACTCTGCAGATGGCTGCTGCGCTCTCGTACTACTTCGTTCTCTCGCTCTTTCCATCCCTCATCCTTCTATCGGCCATTGTGGCATACCTGCCCGTTCCCAATCTCTTCGACCAGGCGCTAATGCTGATGGCGCGGTTCCTACCGGCGGACAGCATGGGGCTGGTCCGCAGAGTTTTGGCTGATGTGATCACGCCCAACAGGGGGACGTTCCTTTCTTTCGGTATTCTGGGAACGCTTTGGACGGCATCGGGCGGATTCGCGGCGGCTATCGAGGCCTTGAATATTGCCTACGATGTCAAAGACGATAGACCGTTCTGGAAAACACGCCCTTTGGCGGTGGGCTTAGCGCTCGTGACTGGAGCCTTGATGCTCGTAGCCCTATCCGTGATGATTGTCGGGCCCAGATTTGGAGAATGGCTCGCCGGTCGAGTCCATCTCTCCTATTTATTCGTTTTGCTTTGGCCGTACATTCACTGGTCCATTGCGATAGGGTTCACAATCCTCGCCGTGGAAGCTTTGTACTTTCTTGCTCCGAATGTTAAGCAACGTTTCTTGGCCACATTACCGGGCGCGATCCTCTCCGTGGCCTGCTGGCTTGCGCTCTCGTATCTGCTCGGTCTTTACTTTCGGCATTTCGCAAACTTTAACAAAACTTACGGAACGCTCGGTGCAGGTATTGCGTTGATGACGTGGCTCTATTGGACAGGCTTTGTCATGCTGGTCGGAGCGGAACTCAACTCCGAACTGGCGAAGATCAGCACCGGGGGCAAGATCGAAGAGAAGCATGAACCTCCCCCGATCACAAAAATTGATTTTGCCGCCTGAGGCATGCATTCAGAGGCCGGACATCGGGTACCGTCCCGCCCCGAATGTTGCCGGCTTTCTTCCGGCAAGCTCAGAAGAGACGCTCGCCTCGCGGTCCAGGGGCTTCGATCGCGAGATTTAGCGCAGATTAGGCTTAAAATGCGCAAACGGATTCTTGCCCGGCCCGCTTCACCCCCTGCTGAGCAAGGGTGGCTCGACTTGGAAAGTACTGCATCGGTCGAAATCACCTCCGAAGACAACGCCTTTCCAATTGAATCTGCGCTGTTAGAGCGAGATAAAGGAGGCTGGCGTGCGGCTGGGCCGGGCATCCAGACGATTCGGCTCATCTTTGACGAGCCACAAAAGCTCAGACGCATCTCGGTTGTGTTCGAGGAGACCGAAACCAAACGCACGCAAGAATTCACCCTGCGATGGTCACCAGATCGCGGAAGTTCATTCCGCGAAATCGTGCGGCAGCAGTGGAATTTCAGTTCGCCGGGTGCCACGCGAGAGACAGAGGACTACGCTGTTAACCTTTCAAACGTCACACTGCTTGACTTAATCATCGAGCCGGACAAAGAGAACAGCAAGGCTCGGGCGTCGCTCTTGAGCTTGCGCTTGGCTTAAGGTCTTGCGGCGTGAGGTCGCCTGGACAAATTCCTCACCATGGGTGTGAGTATCGGGCACGAGCATTGATATTTGTAACGCACGACATTCAGATGCCGCTCCGTTTGACGATTGCGACGCTCATGTTGGATGTTGTAAACGCATGGACGTTGAACGCATTATTGATGAGATCGAGCAGCTACAGGAGATGTTCGAAGCGCCGGATATTAGACCACTCAGGGCAAGCGACATCGCTGCTGCCAATCGAAGACACGACGAGCGGCAAGCCAGCAACCTGTGGCTTCGGCTTTGGCAGCAGTACGGGGTTTGTTGCCGGTCCTGAGGGCGTGGCCGAAGTGCTCAACGTTTGCGAATGTATCTCCTGTTTCAAATTGAACTCTGGAGTGGCAGGCTGCCATTGCGAGCACTCAAAACCGCGCGTCAAAGGTCAATGAGTGCAATGGCGATGTTACGCCAACAATGGCGAGTAGACAATGAACCGGTGAACAATCAGAATTGTGGATGGACTGTCTTGAGTACACTTGTGAGATGGGGGTGAGCTCTAGCCTGCTGACTGACTCGCAGGATGACGGAGCCAGCCCATGGCAAGTGGTGGCCATAGTATTCCAGGTCGTTGGCGCCATGGATCGTCTCATGATGTACGTGCCCGAAGGGGGGAGCAAGCGTCATCCACCTGGTGGGAGCACTACCCATGAAGCCTTTGTTTTTGCTCCAGAATTCAACCGTTCCTCTATCTTGGTTCAGCGCAGTATTGGTATTGATTGACAGCCGATCATACCCCGCCTGATCGGAGAAGAATCTCATCCACGACTCGGTCTGGCCCTGATGTTGCCTGAGGCTTAAGGGGAATCCTTTGTAGGTGAAATGAAAACTTGTTTGGGCTTCCCAAACCGTTGCGACCCGTGATGGAGCATCGGGAAGTTGGACAGCGCTCTTCTCTAGTGGCGGCGTTCTCTGCGCCCGCAGAACATGTGTGAAAAGCACCAACATGCTGACCAACAGAATCGAAGAGGGATGCAAGCCCGAGAGCGCTAAGCCCCGCATGGGGTTTCCTTCCTTAAGGGTCTAGGGCCGCCTGTCCCGTCACCGCCGACGAAGATACCCTCACATTCGACAATGCCCGCTTCGCCAACATCAGCGATGTTCAGGTCTTAGCATGCCCAACCCTCCTGACAAACGAGTGAGGCAAGTTGATTACCAAACCGGACAGCTGTGTTTCTACTAGTTAGATTCCAAAGGAAAGTAATACCGGGAAAAATGGCTAGGAAAACCGAGCAAATCTGCGATACAGAGAAGGCTGTATCTGCAGGTGAGGCACTCGTGAAAATGAGGAGGGATTGTTGATTAAGCGGACCATTGAAGCATGTAGACGCCGCTCTATCCGTGCTGGGCAAGTTGAACGGAGGAAGCTTCTACACAGAGCCTTGGCGGACTTTGTCAGCGGCTGCGTGTAGGAAGATGAGCTTGGCGCAGAAAGCACGATGGGCAAGAAGAGTATCTGCGAACGGTCAAATAGTTCCACTGAGTCTAAGCGCACAATGTCAGCATCAGCTCGACGGAAGATTGCGGTGGCACAGCGGGCAGGATGAGCGAAGGTAGGGCAGGAGAAGAAGGCCGCGTAGCGTAACAAGGCTGCGAGTTTGCCACTCGTAACCAATGCGCGTTCGAGCTTGTCCCTTGACTCTAGAGGTGAAGCAGGTAGCTGATCTTCACGAAAAACTGCCGGCCGGTCAACGTGTTCGGAGGTCCAAAGTTAGTCAAACTGTAAGGGGCGAACGGAGTGCGATTGATATTCTCATAGGTCGACGTGTAACCGCAGAATAGCGCCGTACCCGGGTTGATCTGGTAAGTCACAAGGAGATCCCCCGTCAAGTTCTTGTAGGGATTGTCGGAGAGAAGCGACGAATTGGCCAGCAGGGCATCGTAATCGACGATGGCCCGGACGGACAGGGCGCGCGAGAATTGATAATTCACTTTTGTCCGCATGAGGTGATTGTCATAGACAGCGTGCGCCCCCGGCGGAAGTTGAGCGGCAGACTGGCTGTCCCCTCGTGTGCGCAGATTCACGAAGTAGTAAGATTCGCCCACTGTGAGTCGCGGCTTGGGATGGAGGGTGAATCCAACTTCAGCCTCGGAGGAGTTCCCCAGAAAGGGCAGGAGGCCGGCAGCCGGAGAGTAATTGATGGACGTGCCTTGATCGTAGGAGGCGTAGGTGGTCAGCCATCGCAGCCAGTCGCTATAAACGGCAAGCCCAGTGATTCCGTGAAGAAACCACAACCCCTGATACAGTTCGTTTGAGTCAAATCGCGAAACGGTTACGCCAGTCGATCGCGCAAAATCAATCTTGAAGTCTGCATAGGTGGACCAATCCTGCAGTTGGTTCTTCGTGTTCCAGTCTATCGTGGTCGAAACGGAAGGACCGAAACTCAAGACCTTGCTGCTTTCGGGCCGCCAATAATAGGACGCGTATTGTTCCATGGAGCGAACGTCCAAGCGTGGCACAAATCCCAGCTCTGAGCGGAAGTCTGCGCCTAGCTGAGAAAACTTCGACAGATAACTGAAATGTTCTCCATTGTTGGTCAGCTGCGCATAGTAGGCACCGGCGGCGAGACTGCCGTTCATGGGATCGTCGCTGAAACTGCGAGCGGCCTGCCCGCTAAAGGACCAATTCCGATTCAGCCGGGCAAAGGTATCGAACGAGACGACGCGGTTTGAGGTTGCTCCGAAACTGTCGGTGGTCATCAAACCGCCGAACCATAAGTTGTCGTCAATTTTTCGCTGCAGCCGGAACACGCCAATTGTGGCGCGGTTGCCATAGGAGGGGTCTCCGGGTTGCAGCAATTCTCCAGGAGCACGATCGTCGGTAGCCAATGCCCCCAGCGTCCACTGGCCCACTTGCCCGGTCAGACGAGCGCCGAACTCCGGATCCTGGATGCGGCGCGAGTAAAACAGATCGATTGGAGTCTGAAAGTAATTCGCGTTGTCATTGAAGAAAGGCCGCTTCTCGGGGAAATAAACCTCGTAGCGCTGGTTGATCGTGACCTGAGGATCGTCGGTCTCTACCTGGCTGAAATCCGGATTGACCGTAGCGTCAAGAGTGAGGGAGTGATGCAACACGATTTTCGAATCAAAGCCCACGCGCCCTTGCGCATGGTCTTGAAAGTCAGTATAGGTAGCGTTCGGCAAGGTTGCCTGAGTCAGCGTGGCGTAGGGAATGATCTGGATGTTGTGCCCGGTCGAAATCTTTTCCATGCCCTGGACGGTTCCCATTTGTTGCAGCAGGCCGTCGGTCTGGCGGCTTATGTAAGGCCAGTAGGCAGTCTCATCTTTCCTATTAATCGAGCGGCTTAACGCGATACCCCAAGTTTGCGGAGACGCATTCTTGAAGCGCAAACTGGAGAAAGGGATCGCGATCCAGACGACGTATCCTTTTTTGGTCAACCGGCCTTTCGAATACCACAGCGTGTCGAACGTGAAATCGGCATCATGGCCTTCAATTACCGTACCGTCGAGTTGAACCCCTAGAGGATTGGTTCCAAAGATATAGGCATGTTGATGGTCGAGGAATGTGTCCAGATAAATTCGCACCTGGTCGTCGTCGCCTATGTCGTCGCGCTTGGACATGCGGGCACGAATCTTGTCCGGCTCATCTTCGCACACGAATACGACATAAAAGTTCTTGCCGTCATAAGAAAGGTAAGCCGTGGTGGTTTTGCTGACCGGGACTCCATCGGCCGGCTCCAGTTGACGGAAATCATCGATCTTAGTTTCAGCTTCGCGGGATGCTCCATCCAGGAAATCTTCAATCCGGGGAGGCCGGGATACATGCGGAATCTGTACCGTGCGAACTTGAACCAGTTGCACCACCGGTTTCTTGGGCGGGGTTTGGATGGATTGGGAGAATGCGGGCAGAGTGGCTACAAGCAGAAGTAGACACCCGACGTTCCCACGACGAGTCATGGGTCGGCGACACGGAAAGGATGGAAAGACCGCCAGATGGGAACTGCAATTCATCGTCCTCAATCTCAGACATTTTCCAAATAAGGCGGGACCGTCGTGCGTGCATCCAGCAAATCCGCCTTTTTGCGGGATAGGGTTCTTCCCTCTTGAAATGCATGGTCTCTGCCGACCTTCCTTATCAGTCCGACGGCTATGCCGCAATCACGTAGAGATAGAAGCAGAGGCAAAATGGCAGCCACCAGAAGAAAGTCGCGAGCAATCCCGGCATGCGCGCGCTCCGCCCCGGTCACCAGTGCCCCCAGGGCAGCCGCAAGAGCGAAACCGACCCATCCATAGCCTGGCCAGACGCGGAGCCGCACCAACTGCCGTTCTTGACCGTGTTCCTCAACCACCATTCTCAAACGCGCGGACCCAATCAGGCCGCCGCACACCTCGAGATCCCAGTTGTCAAAGCCTCCGCCGCGATGAACCACGGCGCCTTCTGCCTTGAGAGCAGCCTCCAGGGCGCACATTCTGTGCTCGGCAGAATGCCATAACTCACTCCAGAGAGTAAGAAAATACGTCTTCGGAATGGACAGAATCGATATCGTCGTTCGGCGCCAGGGCGTCAGACCCCATCGAACTCGTCCCACCAGGCGTGCAATGGGCTGAAGCAGATGGAACCCGGCTATGACGCTGCGACTGCGCAGCTCCGCCAGGCGATTTTTGGGGGCGTCAGGAAAACGCGCCCGCAAACTGCTCGCTATAGCATGAACCAACGGCAACCCAAACGCGGTGAGCAGCAGGGGCGCAGCAAGAAATAGCGGTTTCCAACTCAGGCCGAGCAAGGTCAAAACACTCAACAGCGCCACGATCAAGTGCCATTCGGGCATCAAGATTAGGCCCGACAAAGTTCCCGGCGCGGCTTGATACAGCCGCTGGAAGGGAGCTGAGCCCCACATTCCACCGTAGATTCGTCCTGCGCGTGGGATTACTGTAAAAAATCCATTGCCGTACACTCTGCCTGCCCAGGACACGTGGCCGACGGCATTGTACTTTTCCGGCCACTTTTGTTCTAGCAAAGCCTCCGCGCGGCCGTAGCCTTTTTGTTGCTTCCAATACCTCCGCATCGAGTTGCGCCGGTGATGCCAGACGACGGCGGCGGGGCTGAAACCCAGCTTCCATCCGGCCTCTTGAAGGCTCCAGCAAATGTCGACGTCATCTCCTGCTGTCCGAAAGCGATTATCGAAACCACCGATCGCCAACAGCGCCCCCTTGCGAAACGCCATGTTGCAGCCGGGGATGTGTTCAGCCTCGCGATCCGTCAAGAGCACGTGAATGGGGCCGCCCGGAGAATTGGTCACGCAATCGGCGATCCAACCGTCACCTGGGGGAGGGATGTTCGGCCCGCCCACACCCACGTAATCCCCGCGCAGAAAAGTCAAAGCCAGATACTTGAGCCAGTCCGCATCAGGATATGCATCGTCGTCCAAGTACGCGACTATTTCGCCGTTTGCCGCGTGTAGGCCGGTGTTGCGTGCGCTACTGAGCCCAGCATTCGGAGTCCGGATGAGACGATAGCCGTAAGCTTCGGCCTCATCAGCCCCGCCGTCGGTGGAACCGTCGTCGACCACGATAACTTCAAAATCGGGATAGCTCAGGCGCTGGAGATGCTGGAGAGTTTCCCGCAGTGTGGCGCCGCCATTGTACGTGCACACGACAACGGAAACCTTGGGCCACTCGATATTGGAAGCGAAAGGTATCTCGTTGAATGCATGCTGCACCGCTGCGAGAGCCGCTTTCGGGGTGCGGTCGCGGCGTGTGAGCCCAAAATTCCAATCCTCAATATCGCAGCCTCCGCGGTGCCATTCGTCAGTCCAGGAAAAAACAAATATTCCGGCAGCGCCTCCTTCAAATGTACTGCGCACCTGCCAGGCAAGAGACCGCGCCTGCTGCTCCTCCCCGTTGCGACGGCTGTCCAAGCCAATTTCGGTCATCAAGAGTGGTTTGTCGCCAGCCAGGCTTTGCAAGCGTGCCAAGTAGGCTTCGAACTTGGGCTGCGATTCGAGATACACGTTGAAGCAGAACAAATCCAGGAACGGGAGTTCCAGAAATTCTGTGGTGGGGAAATTCACATAAGTACAAAGGGCTTGCGGATTCTCCTCTTTCACGGCTCGACAAAGTCTCTCGATGAATCGTTCCACACGTTCTTTGCCAAGCCAACGCACAATCCCCGCTGGAATCTCGTTACCCACGGCAAAGCACAATACTGCAGGATGGCGAACACAGCGCAGAACCCCGATCCGCACGCTCTCCTCAATGGCGTTCGCCATGCCTGGCTCGTCGAGAAAGTTGACGTGCTGCGCCCAGGGAAGGCCGACCATCACCCGTAAACCAGCCCGGGCCGCGGCGTCAAGCAGCCATTTCGGGGGTACGCTATAGACGCGGATGGCATTAATCCCGTTTCTCTTCATCTGGGTGAAGTCCCAAGCCACCGCCGCGGGTGCTGGATATTCAACTCCGTCCGCGCGCGCGGCAAAAGGCCCATAGGTCACACCACGCACGCAAAACTTTTCATCGCCAGCAAAGAGGAATTTCCCTTGTGCGCGCACGGATTTCGCGTTGGCTGACTTGTGACCGAGGGATTCCAGGTCGCCTAACTGACGCGAGATAACGAGATTAGGAATGCGCCTGCGATTTCTATCATTCGTCCCAACGGCGAAAGCCATGCCCGACCCCTTTAGATTTGTTTTTGGGGAAGCTTTCCCGGACCAGTGCGGGAATACCTCTTACTGGATATAGCGAGGACTGGCGTCCGAAACTGACATACCGCGGCGGGAAAATTGGCACGTCAACCGGCTAGAGACGAAAGGCTCCACTGTAGGGACGAGTAGGTCCTGACCCTTCTCATCCATAAGTTGCCGGCAAGGATGGAAGTTTCAGAGCCCAGTTCTCGCTATATCAAGTGAGGCGTCCTGAAGAAGGCGGCGAATCAAGGATTATCCTTACGCAAAAGCTTTGGTACTAGAAAAGAGACTGCGACGGTGGAGTCAGTGGATCGGGATCACTCAATGGAAACTGAGTTGCTTCTTCAGCCGGACACACAGAGCCTGTCCTTGGGGCTGAGGTCAATCCTTGATGTGTCCAACGCTGGCGAGTTGCCTATCCTCGAGCGGGAACGCAACGCCTATTCGAGTGGTTCTCTCAGCGAAATTGTAACGTGCAGATGTGCCGATGGCAGCGCACTGCGGCTGCTGGTCAAGTACGCACAGTATCCGGATGCGGCCTGCTACCGTCACCCCATCCATGAACCGTTCACAGTAGGGTCCTGGAGCAACGTACCCTACGAAGCGGAAGTGTACCGACATGTTCTTCAACCGCTGCGGCTTTCTACTCCGAAGTTTTATGGTACTTATCAGGAGCCAGGCTCCGGGCGGTTATGGCTGGTGTTGGAGTATTTCGGGAACGCTATTCCGCTGGACGAGCTTGACGATTCCGATATGGGCGCTGCGTCAAACTGGCTGGGCCGATTTCACGCAGCTAGTGAACACTGCGTTGCCAATGAAGCGTCCCTGTCCTTTCTCAAGATTCGCGACGCGGCATATTATTCCGCGTTTGCGACCCGGGCGCTGGAGCATGCAGCAAGACTCGGTCGTTCGTTTTCTTGGCTGCCTGATCTTTGCTCAAGGTTCGGGGACTTCGCAGCATCCATCTGGACTCTGCGTCCAACGATCAGCCACGGCGACTACTATCGGCACAATATTCTTGTCCGCGATGGAAGTATTCATCCTGTTGATTGGGAGCAAGCAGCCATCGACGTAGGCGAAATCGATCTGGCGAGTCTTACGTATCGATGGCCCGCGAACGTTGCCCAGCCCTGTGAACTTGAATACCAAACTAGCCGCTGGCCGCAAGGTTCGCCCGATGATTTTGAGACTGTCCTGAATGCGGCACGATTGACGCTATACCTCGACGACATACGGAATGTCGCGAACTGGACGGACCGCGACGAGCGTCTGACTTTCAGCCAGGAGATGCGCTCTCTAAGCGAGCGTTTGGGATTGATCTAGTTAATACTGATGAGCAGGCTGAGACGCATTCTCGATGGATTACGCAGATATTTCCGGGCGGATATCTACGCTCGCCTGTTCCCGTATGTCCGCGCCTACAAGTGGATCATGGCCGTAACTGTGGTCCTGGAATTAGCACAATCCGGTCTCGCTTTATTGGACCCGTGGCCGCTGAAGGTATTGATCGATAATGGTCTGAGCGGCAAACCCTTGCCGGTCTGGTTAGGGCGTCTGCTTCTAGTTCCGTTTGCAAGTCCGCGGGTGGCAATCATTCTGGGGGCAGTCGTCTTTGGACTTGTGCTGCGCCTGATTGCGGGCATCTTGGACATCGGAATCGAATATGTGAAGACGCGGATTAATACCGGTATGAACCTTAGGTTCGCGGCCGATTTGTTCAACCACCTCCTGCGTCTGTCTTTCAAGTACCACGACCAGACCACGGTGGGCGATTCGATCTACCGGGTAAACAGTGACACTTCGTTCGTGAGCACGATGGTGTGGAGTAACTTCCGGCACGTTCTCACCGCGCTCGTGACCTTCATTGGCATGCTGTGGATCGTGGTCAGGCTGGACTGGCAGGTAGCGCTGCTGGCACTCGGAGTTGTGCCCCTGCAGTACATCTCGGTCGGCCTTTACGGGCGATTGTTCAACGAGAAGACCAAGCGCATAAAGGTTATGGAGAGCAAAGCCCAGAGTTTCATGCAGGAAGCGCTCTCCTGTTTGCGTGTTGTGAAAGCGTTTGGACAAGAAGACCGGGAACATGAACGGGCAGTCGATCAGCGCTGGCGAGCAGTACGCGCACGGATTCACCTGGACCTTCAGGAGAGTATCTTCTCATTCGCGTTGCGGTTTCTCTCCCGCATCGACCGCAGCGCGGTCTTGCTGCTTTGCGCCTACCATGTTTTCCAGGGACGCCTTACCATTGGGGCTCTACTGGTCGTCATGACCTACGTGGGCCAGCTTCAGGATCCCATCGATGCGATCGGCGATGTGCTGACGGACATGCAGAACTCACTGGTGAGTGCGGAGCGAGTTTTCGAGGTGCTCGACATCGAACCGGAGATCAAGGACCGCCCAGGCGCCAGGTCGCTGCCGTTGGTTCATGGAACGGTCGCTTTCGAGAACGTCAGTTTTGGCTATGACGCATCGCGGCTGGTAGTGCACCAGATCGACTTTAAAGCTCGCGCCGGAGAGGTAGTTGCCCTGGTCGGGCCCACGGGCGCGGGAAAGACGACGATTGCAAGTTTGCTCATGCGTTTCTACGATCCGGACTCGGGTCGCGTAACGATTGATGGCGAGGACGCGCGCGATCTCAGCATCGGCACCCTTCATGACAACGTGGCTCTCGTGTTGCAGGAGTCGGTGCTGTTTTCAGGCACGATCCGTGACAATATCGCCTACGGACGGCCGGACGCGTCGCAAGAGGAGATTGAGGAGGCCGCGAAATCGGCCAACGCTCACGATTTCATTTCCGGGCTGCCCGATGGTTATCAGAGCCAAGTCGGAGAGCGCGGGGTGAGGCTCTCGGGGGGTGA
>Ga0210396_10000901_pt1 | contig 34339 bp, 27 predicted proteins | sample IncBWH17OmetaG_FD_155466 | JGI IMG/M metagenome (GOLD analysis project Ga0210396, IMG submission 155466) | Forest soil microbial communities from Barre Woods Harvard Forest LTER site, Petersham, Massachusetts, United States - Inc-BW-H-17-O ...
CGTACCCGGCGGGCGTTGCGGGTCCGGCGGCGGGCTCGGCGGGGAGGTTGGTGGGGAGCCAGCGCTGATCGGCGGCGGGCTTGTGCCTGGCGGGCGTTGCGGGTCCGGCGGCGGGCTCGGCGGTTGAGTTCCAGGGGTGCTTGCGCGAATCACCGGCAGGCTTCGCTTCAGGGATGAGGCTAGCTGCTGCTGGAGCAGTTGCCTGGTCATGCTCTCCCCCAAGACTCCGAGGGCCCGTTCGGCGATGATTTCTCCAACGGTGCGAGTGATCGCCTCGGCTACGTCATTTCCCGGGGCGCTTGTCTGGGTTCGGGTGCGTTGCAACAGATTGGCAAGCAGGTTTCGCTCTGGCACGCTGAGTATGCGCTCGTCGCACAACAGTGTACCGGAGAGACTGTCGATCATCTCTCGTGCTGTCATCGGACTCCTCCCGGCAGAAAAGACACTGATCCAACAACCGGGCAGTCCGGGAAGCGAAGGGGAGTTCACCCTAGCAAAGAAAAATGCGAAAGGGAAGGATTAATTGAATGTAGAGAACGAGAATCCTGAGGAAAACCGGGTTAATTGAAAGCCCGGATTACTTTTCCGCCATCGCTCCGACAAGGGATTCGAAGATCTTGAAGCCATCCGTACCGCCAAGCTCGGGCTCACTCGAGCGCTCGGGATGAGGCATCATTCCAAGCACGTTGCGGCCTGGGCCGCAGATGCCTGCGATGTTGTTCAACGAGCCGTTCGGATTAGCATCCCGTGTAATCTCGCCCTCGGGGCTTGAATAACGGAATACGATCTGATTGTTTCGCTGTAGTTCGGCCAGAATGGCTACATCGCAAAAGTAATTGCCCTCCATGTGGCCGATCGGAATCGTCAGGGCTTCGCCTTGTCGGCAGGCATGGGTGAACGGAGTATCGGCGTTCTCGACTCTTACGTGGACCGGCTTGCAGACGTACTTCAAACCTACATTGCGCATCAGGGCGCCGGGGAGCAATCCGGACTCGCACAAAATCTGAAAGCCATTACAGATGCCCAGAACCAGGCCGCCGCCGTCGGCGAACTTCTTCACGGATTCCATCACCGGAGAAAACTTCGCGATCGCTCCGGTTCGCAGATAATCGCCATAGGCAAAACCACCGGGAACAACGATGGCGTCGCAGTTCTGGAGGTCATGCGACTCGTGCCACAGGAATGTGACCGGTCGCTTCGCTACCTGCTGGATGGTCCAAAATGCATCGTGATCGCAGTTCGATCCGGGGAAAATGATGACGCCGAATTTCATGCGAATGCCTCGCTGAGTGGGCTGTATTCTGAGTTTAACATGGGCACGCAGTCGCTCGAATCAATGGGAAGCATCAGAGATACTATGAAAAATAAACGCATGAATCTGGGCGAGCATTTTCGAATTACCGGCGGCGCGCTCAAGAACTGGTTGATCGCGCAAATGCAGGACTCGCTCGCGGTCGGAGGGTTGTGGCTGATCGGCCTCTACGCGCTGAGGGTGCCATGGGCACCTCTGTGGGCGCTGCTGGCTGCGTCCTTGCAGGTTGTCCCGCACTTGGGGCCGGTGCTCGGACTGATTGGGCCCGTTCTCGCCGCGGCTTTGCGCTGGGAAGACTGGGAGCATCCTCTCTACGTTCTCATGCTTTATGCCGTGATCGTTGTGGTGGATGGCTTTTTCTTGCAGCCTTATATCATGAAGCGCGTGGCCAGAGTGCCGATTTGGGCTTCTCTGTTCACTCCGATCGTGCTGGGCATTCTGATTCCGTTCTGGGGGGTGCTGCTCGCGCCGCCGCTGCTGGCGGTCGTGTATGCCTACAAAGCGTGGCACGAGAAGCAGAAGCTGCCTGCGGAGCGTAGTCTCTAGGGCAACTACACCTTTTTCGGTGCAAAATTTCCCCCTGAAAAAACGCTCAATTTCCCGCAAAATGTAGAAAACATAAGGGTCGGAATTTTTCTTGCCCGCTGATCTATTGGGAGCACCCGGACTTTCTATCTGGCGGCGGGAGGATTCAGACGACTCGGCGCGAAGCTCTTCTGCTGAAATAATCTAAGCGGGAACTCTCCACCGTGGAAACGAGGCCATCGCATTCAGAACCTGGCTAATGAGTGCGATTTTGCAATAGTCAGGCCCCGGCCAGTGCTTTTCGATGGCGACGGCCTTTGTGGCTCTATCGGTTGCTGTTAGTTTTGCCAGTTCCGCTCCTCCATTCAGTGTTGCAACATTTCCTTGCGCCTGGCCCCGTTTCCTTGTTCTGGGGCACCGACCGTGAGTGATAGGCTCCACGCTCATGGTAATGATTTTTGCCGGTGGTGCGCCGGCGCGAAGAACAGCAAAAATTGGAGCAACGCCGATACTCGGCGCTCCAGGCTTCGGCCAGCGGCCGCGTGCGGCATCTGGTCTTGACTTATTTTGGGATGACAATCGGTCTGTACGCGCTGCCCCAAAATAGCTACGGAAACTATGACCTCTATATCCGTCTTGCGGTTCAATGGTGAGCAGACTAATCAGCCCGGCAAGAATCGGATCAACTGGTTGATCGCGCCTGTTCTGACGTTGTTTCACGTTGGCGCAGTGGCGGCACCCTTCTTCTTCACGTGGAACGCGCTGTTGGTTGCGATCTTTCTGTACTGGGTGACAGTTGGCCTGGGACTCGGCATATGTTATCACCGACTGCTCACCCATCGCTCCTACACGACACCGAAGTGGTTTGAGTACTTTCTCACGGTTTGCGGCGTGACGGCGTTGGAAGGGGGCCCCCTCCTGTGGGTAGCCACGCATCGTAAACATCACCAATTCGCGGACAAGGAAGGCGATCCGCACTCTCCGCGCGATGGCAAGTGGTGGGCGCATGCGGGCTGGATATTAGTTGGGCATGCTTTGCGCCAAGACATTTCAACACTCAAGCGCTATGTCCCCGATCTGGCCGAGGACAACTTTCACGTCTGGGTCACCAAGTATCATCTTGTGCCCACGGTTATCCTCGGACTCACGTTGTTCGCTATCGGTGGATTGCCCTTTGTACTGTGGGGCATTTTTTTTCGCACCGTCGCGGGACTTCATACGACGTGGCTCGTCAACTCGGTCTCGCATATTTGGGGTTCGCGCCGCTTTGAGACCCGAGACACGTCAACCAACAATTGGTGGGTGGCACTGCTGAGTTTCGGAGATGGGTGGCATAACAACCATCACGCGAACCCGGTCTCGGCCCGACACGGGCTGGAGTGGTATGAGATCGACGTCAACTGGTACACCATTTGGATTTTCAAAGAGCTCGGACTTGCGTCCCATATCCATCAAGCCCAGCTACCAGCTCGTATGTACGCCAACCAAAGTTAATTAACTTCACCCCGGTGGATCGCGTGAGGATCTTGGGGAATGTTACATGCATCGACCACGGACCGGGCAATGGAACAAAATCTAGTCACTGAGCGCCTGAACTTAATTCAGGAACACCGCGGGGTAGACTGCTTCATGAGCCACCTCCTGAAGGGAATCGATTATCCCCCCGCTAACGTCCTCGGCCAATGCGCAAGAAAATGGAGGTAGGGCTTTGGATGACAACCTCAGGTTTAGCTTCACTTCGGTGTTGTCATAACTTGCTCATAGACGCGCTCAAGGGGTTCAGGAGAAACGCTGACCTTTCCTCGATAAGGATTATCCAGAACTGCGATGAGAAAAATCAGCAGACCCAACAGGCTCGAAAACAATATAGTCATCCAGAAGTGCACGCTAAAACTTCCGGTATTCATCCGTGACGCTGTTGAGCCTACCTCTTCGGCTTTCCGTCAGGTCATTGAAGGCTCTATAGGCCTCTGCGGCCAGGATATTTTGTCTCTGGCTTTGAGGTTCAAAAGACATGAAATGTTCCTGAAAGTCACTCAACACCGGGCTCGCGTTATTGGGAACGATTCCGTGCTGTTGCAATGACCATCCCACGTCGATAACCTGGCGAGTGTACTTGCGCAGGTCTTCTTGCATAACGGTGCGGGCTGGTTCGGGGTACGCGCCGATGTCTCGGTAAAGAGCGCCAAGAGCGGCCGCCTCATGGTCGATCTTTCTTTGCACGTCGGCATAAGTAGCCCAGGCTCCGATCGCTAGCAGGCCAACACTAACTCCATACAAGACAGTAACCCCCGCCATGTAGAAACCGACGATGTCGTTGTAGGCATGGTCCCCTTAGTAGAGGCGTCGCACCCAGCCGCGAGTCAAATAAAGGCCGACCAAACCAAAGGCCACAAACACGACCAGGGTCAGACTGCCAAAGAGCCAATTTGGAAGATCATAGACCCAGTACATTTTCATCCCGGCAATCCTTGAGAACTACAATGCAGGCTATCGTATCGAGGAGTCGAATGGCACGCCGCAGATACTTGTCTCCAATTCACTCTGTCATGGATGCGGATTTCTTCCAGCAGACACACTTGTACAGATGGGGCGCAGTCTAGAAGCACGATGCCAGGCACGGCAACTGGCAGAACTAGCAGTCAGCATCGGGATTCGTCTGGGCCTTGCGGAGTGCTCCAGAGTGGCGGGTTATCGCGAACCATCCACAACCGGAGAGCCATGCCCTGAGGGGAGTCTGGATAATTTACGAAACCAGGGCATAGCGCATTGACCTGTCGATGAGTGGCGATATTTCACCATTTGAGACGATCGCCTATCCGGGTGGCGGCTCCGATAACTTCCGTGCTAGGACCATCCGCGAACTGGCTTGGTTGGTGGTCAAAAGGGTGTTAAGGAGGTTTGCGCTTTTGTAGTGGACCACGACCTTGCTAGGAGTTGGAGCAAACTGCACCGCATCCCCATCACCGTAAGGTGGCCCTCAGCGGGATCGGCAAAGTGAACCGAGGGAACAGGTTGGTTGCGCTGCACTATTTCGTCGATTGCCTTTAACGAGGCAGATCCTGAAAAGCAACTGTGTCTACGTGAGCAGCATCGGCAAATCAGAATACGATCACAGCGCTCGAAAACGTGACTTCGCATCCCCATACAGAGGCAGGACACGCCGACCACTCATCTGGCGCTGAGAAAAAAATACCGGAGTTAAACAGTTCCGACTTTCAGCGCGTGGGTCCTCTGCCGGCTAGATCGCTTATCTGCCGCATTCCTTGGAGATGGTTTTGACCGAGCTGACCGTGAGCGTTACAGCAGAAGTTGACCGCCCGGCATCTGAGCTGTCGCTCAAAGTCGGTGATTTGGTTCCGGTCACCTTCACTTGCTGGCCAAGGTATTGCCCCAGCTTGATGTTGTCGTCAGCGTGAAGCACGTAACTGTTGCCTGGATCAGACTGCGTCAGTATGTAATCGCCACTCTGCCGACTTACGCATCCCTGTACTGTCACTTGCCCCTTCGCCTTGGTTGGCGGCTGAGACTGAGCTTGACCTGATTGTGCGATCAAACAGCTACCCACAAACAACAGCACGAACACAGTTGTTTTGATCATTAGTGAGACCTCCCGGAAAAGGATTTTATTATCTGTCTGCTTAGGCGAGTAGTCAACACCACGATTGTTGCACTTTGTTGGGTGCTTTTTGCTGGTCATCACCATGGAATGGCGCACGAACCGACGAGCTGAGATCGCGCTCCGCATGGTTAATCAGTTGGATCGCTAGGCTGCCCAGCTTAAGCCGAGGCTAGCAATGAATCAAGGGTTTGCTCTATCGTTCTATCATTGCCCGGGGGCGGATGACGCGGTCTATCGGAATTCAATCGATTTGGTCCTGGAAGTCATTGCAAGGAAGGGAGTTGCACGAAAAGCTTGGTTCTTGATATTCGTCAATGTACAGTTTCTCGCATTCACCCAGTCATGGTACGCCGCGGCTGTTCTTCTTTCAAGCGCAGATATGCTTTGCACCTACACACGCGGTAGCTTCCGCGGCTTCGTTCTGACGTGCAAACAGGAAGTAATCCTTCATGGTCTTTGACCCGCACGCGGAAGAAAGCGGGCTGTTCGGTAGGGGAGCTGAAATACACAAATTTCCCGTCATGTGACCATGTTGGGTATTTTCACCTTCATTCGGATCAGCACCATCCATTTTCTGGGCCTTCGGGTCAAACAACATTAGATGGTCCATAGTCGTGAGAGCGGCGACGGTGGCTCGGTAGAGCGTTGGCTCGACGATAATTTCCGGAAAGTGTACCGGCACGTCTTCACAGGAAGCTGGCGCAAGTACAACGCCTTCGATGCGGCGTATCGTCCGGAGGTGCGCGAAGTGGACTCGCCCGCGGTGTGCTCGATGTTTCGCACCTACCAGGGATGGACGGCTCTCACGCGCCAGGGTAAGGGCGACGGAACTCCGCAAGTGATTCCCATTGCCGAATCGATGGTTTACGTTCTGCTGCGCGCTATACAGGATGACGTGCCCCAAGATGACCTTTGCGGCGCCCAGCCTGGACGAGCCCTCTCGATCAGCGATCAGTACCACAGCCTGCTGATACAAGCGTTCTCGTCGATCCCGCTCATGCAGCCTGGGGAAACAGTCTTCGGGCACTCCGATGTGGTGCACGCCGTCGAAAACGAAATCGGGGAAGCGGCTACAGTAACGTGACGTACATCGGATCGGCCCCGGGCTGTCCGAAGAACACTGCCTACTGTGAAGGCAGACGCTCACCTTCGTCGCCGGGAAGACTCCGCCGGATTTTCCTGCTGATAATTTCGAGGTCGATTTCGCAGGTCGCGGCACAGTCGCGGATCTGACCGAACTGGGTCGATCACAGCTTGGAATCACCGAGGCGCTTTACAAGAGCACGCTGGCGGGCACCGCTGCCTGATGGAATCGGAGAACCGGTCTTCCGGCGCAGTCTCTTTTGCTATTTCGACCTCTTCAAACGATCGCCGAGTGGACAGTACACACAAGGTCCCTCGACTCCGCTCGGGATGACAATTCGTTGTTGTGAGTCCACAGTGGTTCGTGGATCAGCAAGTGGGTAAAGATATTCCAAGCGGCCCGCGGTCTTTAATAGATCAGGCGATGGACCGTGCTATACTTTTAAGTCGCCTGCAGTTGTTTTCGAGGCAAATCCCGAGGGTAATTCTGTGATCTCCTCTACGGGCGCGTCTTTTGCAGTTAAAACCAGTACAGTTAAAACCAGCGTCATCAAGAGCGGCGCAATCGAAGTTAATTGAACATGAGGTATTGCCATGTCTGGGCACTCTAAATGGGCCACAATTAAGCATAAGAAGGGCGCGCTCGACGCCAAGCGCGGCAAGATTTTTACCCGTCTGATCAAGGAAATTTCGATTGCCGCCAAGAATGGTGGGGGTGATCCTGACAGCAACCCGCGTTTGCGCGGTGCTATCCTGGCGGCCAAAGCGGAAAACATGCCGCAGGACAATATCAAGCGCGCGATCCAGCGAGGCACCGGTGAGTTGCCGGGTGCGACTTACGAGGAGTTCTTACTGGAAGGTTACGGCCCGGGCGGAGTCGCGGTTCTGCTCGACATCAATACTGACAATCGAAATCGCACAGTCAGCGAGATCCGCCACGTGTTTGGCAAGAACGGCGGCAATATGGCGGATGCGGGTGCAGTGTCTTACATGTTCCATAAGAAGGGCGACATCGTAGTTCCGAAGTCAGCGGTTAAAGAAGACGACCTGATGGCTGTGGTGCTCGATGCCGGGGCCGAGGACTTGCGCGACGATGGCGAGAACTGGGAAGTGCTTTGCGAGCCTTCAGCCTACGAGGCGGTTCTGGAAGCGGTGAAGAAGGCTGGCATCGAGCCGACATCTTCGAGCGTGACCATGATTCCACAAAACTACATCAAGCTGGAGGGCGCAGCAGCCAGTACAATGATCCGGCTGATGGAAGCGTTTGAGGAGCATGACGACGTGCAAAACGTTCACTCCAATTTCGATATCGATCAGAAATTGCTGGAAGAAGTTGCTGGCTAGAGGCTTTCGATCCTGGAAATAAACCAAGCCATTCTGGTGACCGGAGGAGCCGGTTTTATTGGTTCCAACTTCGTTTTGCAGTGGCTCGCGGCCGAAGCTGCTCCGCTGGTGAATCTTGACAAGCTTACCTACGCTGGAAATCCTGGCAATCTGACAACGATTTCTGGGGATCCGCGCTACAGTTTCGTACATGGAGATATTGGCGACCGAAAACTGGTCAGCGATCTTTTGGGGCGCAGCCGTCCGCGTGCCGTCGTGCACTTCGCCGCCGAGAGTCATGTGGACCGCTCCATCCGCGGGCCGGACCATTTTGTGCGCACCAATGTAAATGGCACTTTCAGCCTGCTGGAGGAAGCGCGAGCTTATTGGACCGAACTCGAGCAAGGAGAGAAGGGAAGGTTTCGCTTTCTTCATGTTTCGACCGACGAGGTCTATGGATCGCTCGGGCCCAAGGACGCGGCATTTTCCGAGACAACTTCCTACGCTCCCAATAGCCCGTACTCGGCGACCAAGGCGGCTTCGGACCACCTCGTCCGCGCCTATCATCACACTTACGGGATGCCCGTCCTCACCACGAACTGCTCGAACAATTATGGGCCGTATCAGTTTCCTGAAAAGCTGATTCCGCTCACCATTCTGAATGCCATAAATGGCAAGGCCATCCCGGTCTACGGCGATGGTCAGAATGTCCGCGACTGGTTGTTTGTGGCGGATCACTGCGATGCGATCCGCACCGTTCTTGCTCGCGGCCGAGTTGGAGAAACCTATAACGTGGGCGGGCGGAATGAGAAGCCGAACCTTGAAATCGTGCATGCGATCTGCTCGATTCTCGACGAATTGCGGCCTGCTGATACTGTAGTCCCGCACAAGAAGCTGATTACCTATGTCCAGGATCGGCCTGGCCACGACCGGCGTTATGCCATGGACACGCGCAAGATCGAGCGCGACCTGGGTTGGCAACCACGGGAGACGTTTGAAAGTGGCATCCGAAAGACTGTGGAGTGGTATCTGGCTAACGAAGCATGGATTCGGGAAGTGACAAGCGGGCATTACCGCGAGTGGATTGCGACGCAATATTCGGTGTGACGTTTCCACAGGGTCGACCCGAACTGGAAAAGCAGGTTTCTCGACTCCACCAGATTGTCCGTGAGCAGACAATCTGGTTACGCTCGAAATGACAAATAGACGTCACTATATCCTGCAAGGCGCAGTAAATCCGAAGAACGAACAGTAAACAACGACGAATGCCAACTGACAACTCCACGCGCGGTTCTCACTACAAGGGCATCATTTTGGCGGGCGGATCGGGCTCGCGGCTTTATCCCGTGACTCACGCGGTGTGCAAGAGTCTGCTGCCGATTTACGACAAGCCCATGATCTATTACCCGCTGTCCACGCTGATGTTGGCGGGGATACGAGACATCTTGCTGATCTCCACGCCGGAAGACGTGCCGCGGTTCCAGCAGTTTCTGGGAGACGGATCGCGCTTCGGCCTGAACTTTCAATACGTGGTGCAGCCGCGGCCGGAGGGGATCGCGCAGGCGTTTTTGGTGGGCGAGCAGTTCATCGGTTCTTCTTGTTGTGGCCTGGTTCTGGGGGACAACATTTTCTATGGGCACGATCTGGTGAAGTGCGTGCAGGAAGCGGCGAAGAAGACTGTGGGCGCGCGGGTGTTTGCCTACCCGGTGCAGGATCCTGAGCGTTACGGAGTGGTTGAGTTCGACTCCGAAGGCAAAGCTCTCAGTCTCGAGGAAAAACCGAAAGTTCCGAAGTCACGTTACGCTGTGACGGGACTTTATTTTTACGACAGCCAGGTGATCGACGTCGCAAAGTCGCTGAAGCCCTCCGCGCGCGGCGAACTGGAGATCACCGACGTTAACAAGCAATACATGAAGCAGAAGCAATTGGACGTAGTGGTTATGGGTCGAGGCATGGCCTGGCTGGATACGGGGACGCACGAGTCGATGCTGGAGGCGTCTTTATTTATTCAGACGATCGAAACTCGCCAGGGGTTAATGGTTGCGTGTCCCGAGGAAATTGCTTACCGTCTCGGATACATCGGCGCCGAGCAACTGGAGGCGACGGCATCTTCGATGAAGAATAATCGCTATGGCGCGTACTTGCTGCAATTGCTGACGGAAAAAGTGTTCTGATGGTCGCGTGGTCACACTACGGAATCGTGGCTGTCGCCTGGTTCGAATACGCGCTCTCCTCGTTGCTCGAATCAATCGCTGTGGTTACGTAATCGTAGGTCGTCCCGCCCTGGACGGACGTGTCTGTATAGCTGGTCGTCGCGCTTACGGATGGATTGATCTTTGCGTAGGAGCCGCCCGATGCGCGGCGATAGACGTTGTAGCCGACCGCCTGCGAGCTGCTCGGATTCCAAGAAAGTGCAACGCTGTGCCCCGACTGTTGTTGTTGTGTTCCGCTCCCTGTCAAAGTTTCGGTGGTCGGGGAGTTCGTCGCATCGCTCACAAATGCGACGGCGCCCGGTGCACTTCCGGGAGCCTGCGGATCGAAAGTGACACTGAAGGGAACGCTCTGTCCGGCTGGCACGGTAACCGGAAAGGTGATGCCGCTGAGCGCATATCCCTGACCGTTCCATGCCGCGGAGGAGACCGTAATGTCGGTAGTCCCAGCCGTCAATGTCCCCTTCTGGACCGACTTGCTGCCTACGGCCAAGTTTCCAAAACTCATCGTCGTGGGAGCAACCGCGAGCTGGCCTGGTCCCGAGTTGACCGTCGTAGATTTCGAAGCAGAGGAAACGCCCTGGCAGCCGACCAGCGCGAGGATCGCGGGCACTGCTAGCAGGTAGCCTAGAAGGCTCAACCGGAATGAAGCGGATCTTCTCTGCACAACACAATTATCCGGGGATATCTCGCGGTCGGTCTAGAGGCCCCACAGCCCTGACCAACGGCAGATTCTGCCTGCTACTTTGGTAACGGCAGCGCTTGCGGCCTGGCAGTTTGGCTCTGGTTACGGTGTTTCCGAGTAGGGTACATAGCCCTGCGCCTTCGTGCGCAGGCGATATAGGGAAGTGGTTGCTGTTATGTAAAGTGTCCCGTAATCGTCGTCTCCCCAGGCCAGATTTGCAGGCTGCTCAGGCATCACAATTGTGCCAAGCTTATTGCCTTGGGCATCCCAAAGCCAGATGCCCTTTGGCCCTGTGACAAACAGGTTGCCGTTCTTGTCGACTTTCATGCCGTCGGGCACGCCGTCGTCTTTTTCGCCAGGCTCCTCGCCGAAAATCTTCCCGTTTTCGAGCGTTCCATTGGCGGCAACGTCGTACACGCGGATGTTTCTTTTCTCACTGTCGTCGACATAGAAATGTCTGCCGTCCGGAGAAAAGGCGAGACCATTGGGCTGCGCCAGATCCTGCGTAACCAGCCGTACGTTACCGTTGGCATCGAGGCGGTAGACGCCTTGGAAGGGGATTTCCTGTTTTTCGCCCGCGACCAGGTCCAGCGTGGGATCGGTGAAATAGAGTGCGCCATCCGGCCCGACGATTACATCATTCGGACTGTTGAATTTCTTGCCCTGGTAGCGATCGGCTAGCATCTTATATTTCCCCTCGGGCGTCACTTCAATAATGGCGCGCAAAACGCTCGCGCAGTCAATCAAGCGATGCTGGCGGTCGAAGGTGTTGCCGTCGGGATCGCCGAGCGCGATTACTTCTTCTTTCTTGCCGTCGGGATGGACGCGAAAGATCTTGTTTAGAGTTTCGTCGCTCACATACAGAAATCCTTTTTGATCCCAAACCGGTCCTTCGGTGAATCCGAAACCGGTTGCCACAGTGCTGAGTTGGGCGTTGTGATCCACGAGGCTCCAAAAATCGGGCGATGCGGCTTGTAGCTGAAACTCTCGGGCGGGGTGGGCGGCACTTACCGAGGTTCGCGTGTGGAACGCAATCAGGAGTAAAGCTGCCAGGACGCAGCCGCACGCGATAGTTATTCTCTGATTCACCAATGCATCCTTTCTTCTATTGAGCTTCGCAAAATATAGTGACGCATGTTCTAAAGCAGGTTTCTCGACTCCGCAGGATCGTCCGCATTCGCGGATAATCCTGCTGCGCTCGAAATGACAATTGAAAGTCGAGGAACGCCGCTGATCATTTACTCTTCATCTTTATCTTTTGCGAGCTCTGGTTCGCTCTTCTTTGCGGAACTGATCAGATAGCTCACCAGGTCATCCAAGTCTCGGGCGCTGAGCCTTGACGCGTAGTCAACGGGCATGAGCGAGTTGTATTCCAGGCGCTCGATATCGGACTTGAGGAAGAAATGGAATGTTCCGTCGAGCGACTGCAGCTGCAAAGAAAAATTATCTTCGTTGCGTATCCTGCCCGTATATTGTTGACCCGTGCGAACGACGACCACCGCGCTTTGGGCTTGATGATCTGGAGTTTGGCCGGGCTGGGTGATCGCGTTTCGAATCTCCTGGACCGAATGCGTGCCTCCGTAGCCGGACAAATCGGAAGCGATAAATCCGCCGTGGCCCGCGACCATGTGGCAGGCGGAACAGCCGGCATCACCGTAGAACACGGCCTTCCCGCGTACGGCATTGCCGGGCAGGGCGGAGGTTTTGTTGGTCCCCTGTAGAGTGCGCAGATAGGCGACGACTGCCTTGACGTTAGAACTTGGAAGCGAATGGAAAGCTGGCATTCCAGTTCCGGGGACACCTTCCTGAACTATGCGCGTGAGCTCAGGGTCTGAAAGCCGCTGCGCTTCGCGATTCTGGGCGATGTTTGGACCGCGCTCTCCACCGCGACCATCCAAGCCGTGACAACCTGCGCAGGTGGAAGCAAAAATTTTCTGTCCTTTTGGGTTCGCTGAATTGAGTTGCGGTTTTGGGCGGGAGGACCGCGGCGCCACTGATTGCTGAGCAAAACAGGCACTGGCCGCGAAAAGGAACAGAAACAATCTCTTGTGAATGTGACTGCTCCTTTTTCCAATGATCCGCAGAAGGCTTTTGCTTCCGCGGATCGCGACTGACCTGGGCCTAGAATCCTAGAAAAGGAACTTCGCTGCCACCTGCAGAATGCGAGGGTCGCGCGCACTGGTGACCACTCCAAACGTGGAGTTGATCTCGCCCGTCGGATTCATGAACTGAGCATGATTGAAAAGATTGAATGCCTCAAAGCGCAATTGCAGTTCCTTGGACTCGGTGATTTTGGTTGTCTTCAGCAAAGCCATATTCCAGTTATTGAGGCCAGGCCCATGGAAGAAACGCCGCGACGAATTCCCGAATTGTCCAAGCTGTTCGTTGCTGAAGAGAGACGTATTGAAATAGGTGCCACCCTTTCGCGGATTGGTAGTCTGCAGGACGTGTCCGCCGGCAAAGTTGGGAACGTCCACCGGGATGGCATTGGCGCCAATCAGCGAGTTGTCATCATTCTCCGACATCGTGATCGGCAGTCCGGTCGCGAAGTTCGTGACCCCTGACAAACTCCATCCGCCAACCACCTTCTTAGCCCAGCCTGCGTTGACGAACCTGTCGAACGGCATCAGCCAGTTGTAGCTGAAAACGAAATTGTGCATCACGTCGAAATTGCAGAGGGAAATGCTAAGAGCTGGATTGAAGGGATTTGTAGAGTCCTGCAGGCCGGATGCGTTGTCCATGCACTTGCTGTACGTGTAACCAGCGAGAAAGCTTAGTGAACCGCTGCTGTGACTAAGGCTGGCCTGGAACGAGTTGTAGTGGGAGTTGGCCACCGTGGAAACGAAGGGATTGGTGTCAAAGAGCGGACCAAGCGGCCGCACGGCTGGAATGACCTGCCCAGAGGTGGTGACCCAGGGAGTGCTGATTCCGATACTCTGTCCATTGGTGACAGTCACCGTGAACGGCGGAGTCTCGCCGAACGGGCCACACGGACCGGCGCTGTTCGACGCGAGATTGGCCGGATTATTCAGGAACAAACACGCGGCCTGGTTGGCGGGATTAGCCTCGATGGATGTAACCAACCGGTGGCCCTCGTTTCCCACATAGCTGGCGGTTAGCACAGTGTTCGCCCCGAACTGGCGCTGAATGGAAAGTTCGTAGTCCTCGGAATAAGGCAGCTTGTTTTGGTGATCGAAAGAGAAGTCGTAGGAGAGAGGCTCGACTTGCGCCCAGGGGAAAGTGGTATCGGGGTTCGACGGCGAAATGTTGGTCGGAGGATATGGGAACGGAAAGCGCTGTCCCACGCTCTGGCCGGTGGCACGGGTTAGGTAAGGGGCTTCGAGAAGCGGCGGGTTAGCGCTGCCGTAGTAGAGTCCGTAGGGCGGATCGCCGACTTCGAGGAATTGCGAGAGATCTTCCACCGACGTGTAATACATACCGAAGCCCGCTCGAATACTGGTTTTTGCGTCAGGGGAATATGCGAAGCCGAGACGAGGCGAGAAGTTGTGCCACTGAGTGGGCGCGAGGGTTCGAGGGACACCGGGATCGCCGGCAACCACATAGCCCAACGGCGCGCCCGGAAATTTTACCGACTGTTGACCTGGAATTATCGTCTCGATTTTGTTCTGGGTGTCATACCATGGCATGCTGGCCTCCCAGCGCAGGCCATAGTTGAGAACCAGGTTGGGGGTGGCGCGCCAGCTGTCTTGCGCAAATAATCCGTAGTACTTAGAGCGGGAGTCCAGGATTTGCTGGCTGGCTTGCGTCAAGCTATTGGGAGCACCAATGAGAAAATCGGCAAAGTCGATACCGGTTTCATTGCCCGTAAATTGGTATTGCCCGTTTTCTGCCGCGAAATTTCGTTCGTTAATCTGGTCGTAATGGAATTGTCCGCCAAATTTGAGTGAGTGTCTTCCGATTACCTTGGAGAAATTGTCCAGCCATTGAAATGAATTGTTGTATTGCCGGGTAGTGACTTCGGGAACTCCCACAAGGAAATTATTGAACACGAAGGTGGGCACGCCTTCCAAGGATGGCTGGATCGGACTGATCCCTCCAGTGGTGGCATTCCATGGTGTGACGAAACCCAGATTCGCCAGGGTGTAATTTGATCCGGTTCCGCCTTGCGGGGTGGCAAGGTTGAGAACGTTGCGCACGTAACTGAAGCGGAACTCGTTGACTGCATAAGATCCAATGTTCTTGGTATCACCCAGGTTGATCAATTGGGCCCGGCCGGTGGTGTTGGCGCTGTAGGCGAAGGTAGAAGCCGGAACCGCGTTGCCGACCCCGGAATTGGGAGCGGGATCGTCTAAAGTGTAGTTATCCAAAAAGTAGTAAGCAAACAGGTTACCGAATCGCGTGTTCTGGTCGACACGGACGCCACCCTTATTGTTGTTTAGAGTTTGCGCGTACTGGGAGGATTCGAAGAAGTTGTTAGGCGCGTTCGGTTGTGGTATAAGTCCGAGTTTCAGCACGTTCACTGCAACAGGGGACCAGGCGTTCTGGGGGATGACCGCGCCTGGAAAAACGCAATTGGCGTTGGTGCAGCCCGGCATGTAATAGGGTTCTTGGTCGGTCACCGTATAACCTAGTCGGCTGGAGAGAAGGCTAGCGAACGCTGGCCCATTGACGACACCCGTTAGAGAACTGGCTGAGTCCTGGAAATTCCCCCCGAAGTTCGCCACCGACGGCATCTGCGTGTTCACCGTTGGAGCCTGGGTCCGTCGAGTGCCCTGGTAGTCAACGAAAAAGAACGTCTTGTCTTTCCGAATTGGCCCGCCGAACGTCCCTCCGAACTGGTTTTGCCGAAACACTGGCGTTTTATCCGTCGGCAAGGAATAGTAGTCCTTTGCATCCAGCGCGGTGTTGCGCAGAAATTCAAAGCCGCTTCCGTGAAAAGAGTTGGTGCCAGACTTTGTGACCACGTTGATCTGGCCGCCGCTGTAGTTTCCATATTCAGCGTCGAAGTTGTTGGTAATAATGCGAAATTCCGCAATGGAATCCAGGTTAGGAATAATGGCGGTGCCGTTGTTCTTGCCTTCCTCAACGTTGGAACCGTTGACCATGAAGCCGTTGGCCGCTTCGCGCTGCCCGTTGACGGACTGGTTGCCGGAGTTCAGACCGCCGTCGACTGGGCGGTCACCGATGCCCCCAGTTCCGGTGTCAGTGGCGGTGTAGGGAGAGACACCTGGCTGAAGCGCCAGCAGGTCGGTGTAAGCTCTGCCGTTCAGGGGAACTGCGGTCATGGTCTTCCCCGTGATTACTTCGCCCATCTGCGTGCTTTCAGTTTCCACATGGACGGCGTCGGTTCTGACCTCGATCTTTTCGTTGATCGTGCCCACCGAAAGAGTTGCGTCGACCCGCAGGGCCGAATTGGCATTGATCACAAGGCCGGTCTGGTCGAAGCTCTTGAATCCAATCTGACTCACCTGCAAGTCATAGGTGCCGACCGGTAGGGCGGGAAGACTGTAAAAACCCTTGGCATCGGTGGTGACCGTGGTTTGGACTCCAGTTTGCGTATCCGTTGCTATTACTTTGGCCCCCGCAACTACAGCACCGCTCGAATCGGTCACGAGCCCTGAAATGCTGCCGGCGATGCTGGCCCAGGTGAGCCCGATTGCCAGAAACAGGAATAGACACAGTGAGACGCTAGCGCGCTGACGATTACACATGCCCCGACCTCCTGCCAGACGAATGCACTGCCGGACTCGATCTCTCTCATCTGGTGAAAACAGTTCTTGAAGTTGTGAAAGCGTTTTTTTGCTGTCTGACAGGAGGGTTTATCTCAATTATGGTGGGAAGTCAATAACTTCTTGCACGAATTAAAACGTTTTACAAGCGGGCAGTGCCGGATTCCAGAAAGTGGAGGCCCCAGAAGAGTAAACACACTCTGATCCTGCGAACGCCACTGCTCACTTCTGCCTCACTGCGATGGCGGAGATTTCAATACGAGCGTTGTTGACCAGGGCCGCTGCTTGGATGGTCGCCCGCGCCGGTTTCGGATCAGACAGGAAGCTCTTGTAAACCTGGTTCATGTCGCCAAATTCGTGAATGTCCCCCAGGTAGACAGTTACGGAGACGATGTCCTTCAGATCGAAACCAGCAGCCTTAACCACTTTCTGAATGTTCTCCAGGGCCGTTTTGGTCTCGGCAGCGATGCCGCCTGCGACCAACTTGCCGGAGTCATCGGTCCCTTCCTGCCCAGCGATGTAAAGAGTGTTCCCGGCGACGATTCCATCACTGAAGGGCAAGCCCCTCGCATTCGACAGATTTATTGCGTGGTGTTCCTGGGCGTAACTGGGTTGCCCCGACAAAATCATCAGTCCGATCGCAAGAGCAAGGATGCAAAGGCGCGCAATATTCTTTTGTGTTGTCATTGTTTTCTCTCTCGACTTAGATGGATTGGACCTGCATTGGCTCTTCCACGAGACGAAAAACAGTGTTAGAGTCCGCGCACATATATACAACAGGGAGGCCTTGATGGACAAACTCACTCGCTTTTCGAAATCGCGCAAGAAGACAGGAGTTTTGCTTGCGGTGTGCATTCTCTGCGCGCTTGCCAGCCGCGAGCGTCTCCGCGCACAGTCGACACCGCCAGCGTCCGAAAGCGCGCTGATCGCTGATTTTCGGCGGGTCGAAGTAGCTTCGGTCTCGGATGCACTTGAACAGCTTACCGGCAAACGGATGTATATGAGTCATCACATGCAGCCGATTTTCACGGCAAAGTTCGCTGGCTTTGCCCGCACAGTTCAGCTCAAGAAAGACGAAGGCAATAAGAATCCGTCCGCGTTGAACGGAATGCTCGCGGCCATCGATCAAGGCTCTACCGATTCCGTTTATGTCATGGCTGTCGAAGACGGCGCCGACATTGCGGGCATGGGCGGGTTGATGGGAACAGCCATGGCAGCGCGCGGCTATGCTGGCGCTGTGATCGATGGTGGTGTACGCGACGTGGGCTATTTGCGGAAAATCGGATTCCCGGTGTTTGCCACAGGCATCGTGCCCTCGACCTCGGTCGGACACTACCGTTTTGCGGGCGGGCAAATTCCGGTCACTTGCGATGGCGTCATGGTCAATCCTGGAGACATCGTTGCGGCAGACAGTGATGGGGTCGTAGTGGTTCCGGCAAGCAAAGCGCAGGAAGTGTTAAAGCTCGCGCAGCAGTTGGATTTCAAGGAACATTCGATGTACCCGGAGATTGAGAAAATGAAATCCATCGAGGAGGCGGTGAAGAAGTCCGGCAGGTTGTGACGCAGCTGCATGATGCAGCTGCACTATTGCAGAAAATCGATTTTCATCAGATAATTCGGACTTTCATTTTTGCGCTGCGGAAGAAACCATGGCTGACGTCCCGGGACGAAGCTACAACATTACGGCGTTGCAACGAGGCTTGCACCTTCTCCATCTATTCAGCGAATCGCCACGCGGATTAACTGCGAAGCAAGTTGCGAGTCTTTCCCGCCTTCCTGTCAGCACGGTACACCGCTTCCTGGTGAATCTGCATCGCGCGGGATTTTTGAATTGTGGTGGAGACGGGGTTTACCATCTGGGAATTGCGTGCTTCGCGATCGGGCAGGCCGCTCTTGGCCAACTCGATATTCGCCGGCTCAGTCTGCCATATCTTCAGGAATTAAATCATCAGACGCGTGAAACCATCCACCTGACGGTGCGGCACGGCCTGTCCGCGGTGTATGTCGAGAAACTCGATTCTCCCGAACAACTGCGCATTTACTCGCGGATCGGAGCAGGTGTTCCTTTGTACTGCACGGCGGTCGGCAAGGTCATGTTGGCCTATATGCCGAAAGACGAGCAGGACAAGGTCCTTCGCCAACTTGAACTCAAGCGGCTGACTCCGAATACGGTTGGAAGCCTGCAAGAGCTGCAGACAGAGTTGTACCGGGTTCGGAAGAACGGATACGCCTGCGATATGGAGGAGCACGAACTTCACATTCGGTGTGTCGCCGCGCCGATCTGGGATCACACTTGCAGCGTGTCCGCGAGCCTGAGCCTCACCGCGCCCATGGTCCGATTACCGGTCAGCCGCTTGCGGCAGCTCGCGCCCTTGGTTCAGGCGGCTGGACTTCGAATTTCGATGGAGTTGGGATATCCGAAAAACGGCAAAGCGTCGAACCAGTTGCCCGTGCGAAAAGGCGAAATTGCGGAGGCGCGAGTTGCGGCCCGAGCTTCTTAAGGCACTGGTTGCGCGCGGGGTGAGGATTGCGGTTACGGTCATGAGCGTCGGATGGCTTGCAGCGCCGAGTTTGGCCAGGTCGGCTTCGACCACCGTACACGCGCCTTGTCGAGTGCGGTCTACAAGCTACCAGGGATGGAAAGCGCAAGAGGTTAGCAATGACTGGGTGCGTCTGACAATCGTCCCGCAACTCGGCGGCAGGCTCATGCAAGTGACCTTCAACGCTCATGACTACCTCTTCGTGAATCCCAAATACAAGGGCAAGTATTTTCCGCCAAGCGAAGCCGCGAAAATGGCTCAATGGATTAACTACGGAGGCGACAAACTCTGGCCGCTCCCGGAAGGCCATGGCGACGACCAACACTGGGCAGGACCTGTCTCGGATGCGCTCGATGACGGCGAATACGAATTCAGCATCGTGTCGCAGGGTCAAACTTGCGCAGTGCGTCTCGAGGGTCCCGCCGATCCGACAACAGGTTTGCAATATTCGCGCGAGATCAGCATCGGCAATGAATCTCCGGAGATTTCATTCCACGCTGTCATGAAGAATGCGACGGGTCGGCCGATTCGCTGGTCGATGCAATCGGTGACCCAGTACGACACTGCCGATGGCCGCGATCCTGCGAAATACAACCGCGATTTCTGGGCATTCGCCCCGATTAACCCGCAAAGCGCTTTCGTCGACGGCTATCGGGTGGTTGCTGGCCTCGCTGACGATCCCTCGTTTGAAGTAGGCGATCGTCTTTTCAAGCTGCGCTGGCTTTATCTGGAAAATGAAGTGTGGCTGGATTCGGATGCAGGCTGGATCGCGGTAGTCGACAACGCTACCAAATATGCGATGATCGAGCGGTTTCAATATGCTCCTACCGCCGAGTACCCGGGAAAGGCGTCCGTAATTTTCTACAAGAATGGTGCTGCCCTGGAGTTGAATAAAGATGGCATGCCCACTCTGCGCTCCACGAACTGGCAAGACGCTCCTTACTACATGGAGGCGGAGATCAACAGCCCGCTGATCAAACTGGATCCGGGTGCATCATACGCGATGGACACGAACTGGTTTCCCGCGCGTGCAGACAGTGAGCCCAAATCCCTTACCTCGGCTGGGATCGTATGTCAGCCTTTGTCGGCTTCCTTAATACCGAAGGGTCTCCAGGTTTCTGGCGTCTTCGCAGTGTTTTTTCCGGGGACACTGAGAGCGCATGTGCTCGACCCTCGGGGCGTTGAGATTGCAGTTGTCGAATTGCAAACTGTCGATCCGGGCAACCCCGCGAAACTTAATCAGACCATCAGCGTGGCCGAACGAGCAGATCGAGTCTCCGTTCACCTGAGTGATCAACAGGGAGTTGATCGTGGCAGTCTTGGCGAAGCCACAATTCCGAAGCCGGAGAAGACCTCGTAGCCATGCGGACGGCGCTGAACATCTGCGTTGTGTTGACTTGTGTGATCGCACTCGCGAACGAGAATTCACCAGCCCCTATTTCTACGGCAGTCGATGTGAGGCCTGAGGACCTGCTGGTTCAGCCGCCCGCGTCAAACTGGATTTCGTATAACGGAGACTACTCCGGGCGCCGTTATAGCAGCCTTGCTGAGATCAATTCGACCAACGTCGGACAGTTGCAAGCCGCATGGGTATTTCATGCGCACAACACGAGCCGGCTCGAGGTTACTCCGCTGGTCGTGAATGGAATTATGTTCGTAACCGCCGCCAACGACGCCTTTGCTCTCGACGCAAGTACTGGGCGCGTGCTCTGGCACCATTCGCGACCGATCACGGGAGGTTTGATTGACGACGCATCCAGACACATCAACCGTGGCGTTGGCGTGTGGCGAAGCCGCGTCTACATGGAAACAGATAATGCCCATCTCATCTGCCTGGATGCGCGCTCGGGCAATGTCGTCTGGGATGTGGCTTATGCGGACTGGAACAAGAACTACGGCGCGACGAGTGCGCCGCTGCTGGTCAAAGACAAAGTGCTGGTAGGAACCTCAGGCGGCGATGACGGCGTCCGGGGTTTCGTGGCTGCTTACGATGCCATGACAGGGAAACTGGCTTGGCGATTTTGGACGATCCCGGCTCCCGGCGAGTTCGGTTCGAAGAGTTGGCCGGGTGCTTCGTACCTGCACGGCGGCGGCACTACATGGATGCCTGGAACGTATGATCCTGAACTCGGCACCATCTTTTGGGGCACGAGCAATCCTGCGCCGGATTTCGATGGAAGCGTGCGTCCGGGAGATGACCTGTACGCAGACTGCGTACTCGCTTTAGACGCTGATACCGGGAAGCTAAAATGGTATTTCCAGTTCACCCCGCATGATCTGTTCGACTATGACGGCGTGGAAACGCCGATCTTGATCGACGCTGCTTACAAAGGCAAAGCACGCAAGTTGCTGGTGCAGGCCAATCGCAATGGCTATGTGTACGTGCTCGATCGCACGGACGGGAAGTTTCTTTCCGCGGCGCCATTCGTCGAAAAGCTCAATTGGGCGAAGGGAATCGATGCGCAAGGCAGGCCTATCCGCACCCAGGTTATGCCAACCCCGAACGGAACCCGGGTATGTCCGGGATATTCGGGCGCGACCAACTGGTTCGCACCGTCTTATAACGAATCCACCCGCTCCGTGTATTTCATGGCCTTGGAGCAATGTGAGACCTACTTCTCCAAAGCTCAGCCGCAACGCTTCAAAGAAGGCGAGATGTACTATTCCAGCGGGGTAAAGCATATTGCCGGGGAAAATTCGCAGAAGATTCTGGTGGCGTACAACCTGGATACGGGTACCTTTGCCTGGAAGTATCCACAAGTGGGCCGAGCGCGCTCTTCGGGTGGGACCATGACAACCGCCGGGGGCCTGGTCTTTTTTGGCGATGATGCCGATTCCTTTGAGGCCGTGGACGCGCAAACCGGCAAGCCACTGTGGCACTTCAACACCGGGCAAGATATGAGCGCATCGCCGATGACCTACGCAATCGGCGGCAAGCAGTACGCGGCGATTGCCGCTGGCAGCGACGTTTTCAGTTTCGCTTTGCCGTAGTGTGTGTCGTGTCAGGAAAACAAGATTGAGATGGAAGAGTTGTTCGCAACTACAAGGAGCAGATCATGCGCCTCAGCTCAAAGTGGAATCGCCGAGGATTTCTAAGTGGCTTGGGAGCCATTGCCAGTTTGTTCGCAGTGCCACGAAGAACGTTCGCCTGGAATGGGCCTGACAAAAAAGCTAGTGGCTTGACCGGCTTCGGGGAATCCGGCAATCCCTATGAAGAATTGGGAGTGACGACCGTCATCAACGCCGAAGGAACTATGACGACGCTCGGAGGCTCGCTGATCCGTCCGGAAGTCGAAGTGATTATGGCCCAGGCTTCGCGGCATTTTGTCAGCGTGCCCGGGTTGGAAGAAGCGGCGGGGAAGCGTATCGCCCAGATGCTCAAGTTGCCGGAGGGCTATAGCGCGCTCGTGACCTCGGGCGCAGCTGCAGCGATTCAGTCCGGGCTGGCGGGAATTCTCACCGGCGATAACGAGAGCTTGATCAAGCAACTCCCTGACCTCACCGGGATGAAGTCCGAAGTCATCATCCAAAAATCGCACCGTAACCCGTTTGATCACCAGCTCCGAGGTACAGGCGCAAAGCTGATCGAGATCGAAACTCGCGATCAATTGCGCGCCGCGGTGAACGACCGCACCGCCATGATGCACTTCACCAATTTCGCGAACGACGCCGGGCAGATTAAGGTCGATGAATGGGTGAAGCTGGCCAAGGAATACAAGATTCCGTGCTTCAACGATGCGGCCGCCGACACTCCACCCATTTCCCATCTTTGGGATTACACAAACATGGGCTATGACCTGGTGTCATTCAGCGGTGGCAAGGCAATTCGCGGTCCGCAATGCGCTGGATTGTTGATCGGCCGCCATGACCTCGTTCATTACGCATTGTTGAACAACAGTCCGTATGAAGACACGCTCGGTCGCGGCCAGAAAGTTGGGAAGGAAGAAATTATCGGAATGATCAAGGCGCTCGAACTCCATCTTAAAGAGGACTACGACGCCCTGGACAAGGAATGGCAAGACCGCCTGGAATTGGTTTCTCGCGAAATCACCAGGATTCCCGGCGTGAGTACGAAGTTTTTTACTCCCGCCATCGCCAATCACGTTCCGCATATGCAAATCACCTGGGACTCGAGAATTTCCCTGACTCCGCAACAAGTTTCACAACGTCTGCGGAACTCAAAACCCTCAATCGTGATGTCAGCCGGTGAAGAGAAACCGGGGCTGGCAATGAATTCGTTCATGTTGCAGCCCGGCGAAGACCAGATTGTTGCCGAGCAACTTTCGCGCATTTTGCGCCAGCACTCGGCTTAGTCGTAACCATCAGGATCTCGGGCGAAGATGCTGTCGATGAAATGCCGTGTTCACAAAACGAAATCTATCCGGTTACGGCGCCGGCATGCGGAGTTTGGATCCCTTTTTCTCCAGCCAGGCATTGAATTCCTCCACCATTTGTTTCGTCCATTTCCCGTCGATCTGCCCGGGAGTGTATTTGCCTTCACGCAGCATCGCGTGGCCCCATTCATCGACCAGGTGATCCATTTCCGTGTCGTCAGCGACTTTCTCCGCCAGTTGCGGAGGAACGAAAGTGATTCCTTCCGGATCGCCAATCGCGATGTCGCCGGGCATCACGGTCACTTCTCCGATTCGAATGGGAACGTTGATTCCAGTCAGCATCACGTTCTCGAGCGCCGAGGGATCGACCCCGCGCACGTAGCACTGGAATCCAGGAATTTCCTGAATGCCGGTCACATCGCGGATTGCGCCGTTTACGATCAGACCGTTGTGACTCTTGGCGTAGATCGCAGTCGCAAGATTGTCGCCGACGATCGTGCCGTGCCGAATCTTTCCAAACAGATCTACGACCAGAACGTCCCCCGGTTTCAGAATGTCGATGATCCACGAGTTCTCGTCTCCAATGCGGTTCTCTTTTTTGCCGTTGGCGCGAATCACCGAATCCACGTCTGGACGTTGCGGCATAAAGACGGCCGTCACTACGCGGCCGACAAGCCTCGGACCGGGGTTGATCACCTTCCATCCGCCCTCGAACTGGTTGCGATAGCCGGCATCTTGCAGCACATCCCATGCCTCGTCCGCGGTAACGTCTTCCAAACGGGTCAGTACCGAATCCGGAACATTCGGACGTCCGTCGGGAAACCGGTCGCCATGCCACTCCGGCGTGAATTCGACCCGTTGCTGCTTGGAGAAAAGATCGAATTGGGCGTGGGCCGGAAGAATCAGCGCGACCGTCAGCCAAGTGGCTATCCCGATAAAGCAAGCAGATCGAATCATAAGTTTCCCAGCTCGAGGACTAACTTCACAGTGACGGCGAAAATATCACACCGTTGCTCGGCTAACAATTACCAACCAGATTTCGCGATACGCTTTTCTGCCAGCCGTGAACCATGGCGAAATTAACTATGGCGAAACTAGAGATCAGATCGAAAGGCGAATGCATGTGGGACCTGGTGAGTCTAGGGGAAGTCATGCTCCGACTCGATCCCGGGGACGATCGCATATCGACAACTCGTCAATTTCGCGTGTGGGAAGGTGGAGGCGAATACAACGTAGCCCGTGGACTCAGGCGGTGTTTTGGCATGGACACGGCGATTGTGACGGCTCTGGCTGACAATCCGGTTGGCCGCCTTGTGGAAGACCTGATGTTGCAAGGTGGTGTGAACCTGAAATACGTGCGCTGGCTGCCTTATGACGGAGTTGGCAACAGCGTGCGCAACGGTCTGAATTTTACGGAGCGCGGCTTCGGCGTTCGAGCTGCACTCGGTTGTTCGGATCGTGGACATACCGCCATCTCGCAATTCAAACCCGGAGACATCGATTGGGACAGAGTCTTCACCCAGGACGGAGCACGGTGGTTTCATACTGGCGGAATTTTCTGCGCGCTTTCAGAGACCACGCCGCTGGTTGCCCGCGAAGCCATGGAAGCGGCGAAGCGGGCCGGCACGATTGTTTCCTACGACCTCAACTATCGTCCGTCGCTGTGGAAGGCAATCGGCGGAAAAGCGAAAGCTCAACAGATTAATCGCAGCCTGGCCCCGCTCGTCAACGTGATGATTGGGAATGAAGAGGATTTCACGGCAGCGCTTGGTTTCCCGGTCGCCGATCTGGATACGCAGCACTCGAACCTCGACCCGGCAAACTTCGAACGGATGATTGAAAAGGTAGTTCGTCAATTCCCCAACCTTGCAGTGGTTGCGACTACTTTGCGACATGCAAAGACCGCGACCCTGAACGACTGGGGTGCCATCTGCTATCACGATGGCCATTTCTGCACGGCGCCGATGCGAGAAAATTTGGAAATTTTCGATCGCGTCGGGGGCGGTGATTCTTTTGTTTCTGGCTTGGCTTATGGATTCTTATCAGGGAAAGACCCGCAGTGGGCCGTCGAATGCGGGGCAGCCCATGGCGCGCTCGCAATGACGACGCCCGGCGACACATCCATGGCAAGCCTGGCCGAGGTTTTGCAGGTGATGAAAACGCAGACGGCACGGATTGAACGCTGAAGTGCGGGAAGAGCCAACAACCATATGACGATCGATGACGTGATTCGCAGGATCGGAGAAATTGGGATCGTACCGGTGGTGAGGGCGGCCGCCGTCGATGAAGCAACCCGGGCTGTAGAAGCAATTTGCGCCGGCGGCATCCCAATTGTCGAAATAACGATGACGGTTCCCGATGCCATCACGGTCATTCGCCAGGTTGCGCGTCAATACGGAAAGGACGTTCTACTTGGAGCTGGCACCGTCACCACTGCGCACCAGGCTGAGCAGTGCATTGCGGCGGGTGCGGAATTCATCGTGAGTCCGGGCCTATCCTTTCCGGTGCTTTCGGCGGCACAGGCCTGCGGAAAGCTGGCGATCCCGGGAGCGCTGACGCCGACTGAACTGATGAACGCCCAGCAAAACGGTGCCAAGCTTATCAAGATTTTTCCTTGCGGAAACGTTGGCGGTCCAAAATATCTGAAATCCCTAAGAGGTCCTTTCCCCGACGCCGCCCTGATTCCGACCGGAGGAGTAAATGTCTCAAACGCCGCCGAGTTCATTGGCGCTGGAGCCTTTGCTCTCGGGGTCGGCGCGGAGCTAGTCAACGCAGCGGCACTGCGAGAGGGGAATCTGGCGAAGATCGAGCAAGCCGCTCGCGAGTTGGTTGGCGCCGTCCTTACAGCGCGCGAGTCGATTCTTGAAAGGACAAGCCCAGCACAATAAGCGCAAGACATTACTGGTTCACCCCGCTCGCAAGGTAGCCGCCATCCACCACCAACAGAGTGCCAGTTACAAAGCTGGCCGCATCGGACGCAAGAAAGATCGCTGCCCCAACCAGTTCTTCGAGTTCGCCGTATCGCTTCATCGGAGTGCGCAACAGAATCTCCTGGCCGCGGGGTGTCCCCGTGACAAGTTTTTCGCTTAGCGGCGTGCGGAAGTATCCAGGCGCGATGGCGTTTACGCAAACTCCGTGCCGCGCCCACTCAATCGCCAAGGATTTCGTCAGCGATGCCACACCTGCTTTGCTGGCGCAGTACGCTGCCACTTCATAAAGCGCCAGGAATGACCCCATAGACGCAATATTAATGATCCGCCCATAGCCGCGCTCGATCATGTGGCTCCCGAAAATCTGGCAGGTTCGCAAAGTACCGGTGAGATTGGTATCCAGAAGCCGGTTCCAGTCGGCTTCAGAAAGCTTCAGCGTCGGGTTGCGTTGATTGAAGCCGGCAGAGTTGATCAGGATATCCACTTTGCCGAACGCCTCGACTGTGGCCTTTAGCAGTTGCTCCAAAGATCCTCGGTCGGTCACATCGCAAGTCACGCGCAAGGACTTGCGTCCGCGAGATTCAATCTCGTCCGCCGCGGTCTTTACTTGCTCGATCCGACGGGCGCTCGGCACAACGTCAGCCCCTGCTTCAGCCAACCCGCGTGCGAGAGTATGACCGATGCCGGAACTTCCTCCGATAATAACGGCCACTTTTCCATTCAGTTCCAGACCTTTGTAACCCATAAATCCCTCAAGAAGCGCTTGGCGTTATTGATGATCTTTTGCGCAGGTTCGAGCTTTAAATCCGCCGCACCAACCCGTTCTCCGTAGCCTGCGTGTTGCGGACCAGCAGCAATACCAGAACCATCCCCAGAAATGGAACCAGGCCAGCCACGATGACAATCGGATCGAATGCGTGTGTTGCAGTTGCTCGGCGTGCATCGGAGAAATACCCAATCAGTTTGAATGCAACGATTGTTCCGATACCTGCTCCCGTGCCGCCTAACCCACTGACCGATGCGACCGAATCACTGTGGTAAAGGTCAGACGGTAACACGTTGGCGATGGTACTGAACGATGCATAACAGAAAGTCGCGACTGCGAACAGCAAAGTGATTACGTACAGATTGGTGGTGAAAATGGTCGGAATCAGCAGCGTGATTCCGACGCCTCCGAAAACCACCAGAGCTTTTCGTGCCCAGCCCAATGCCCAACCACGCTTGACCAAGTATCCAGACATGCCGCCGCCAAAGAAATTTCCCAGATCGGCCGCGATGAAAGGTATCCACACGGCGATGAGGCCACTTCTGAGCTCAATCCCCTTCGCGACCAGGTAGATTGGAAACCAATCGGTCACAAAGAACCAGATTGGATCGGTGAAAGTTCGGGCGACGATGGCTCCCCACGTCTGCGGGAGCCTCAAGAGATCGCGCCAGCGAGTTCGGGTCTGGCTGATTGGCTGCGAGTTGGATTCAAGCTTATCCGAGACGATCATTTGCAGCTCGGTTTGACTTATACGCGGATGCGCCTCTGGCGGGTAATACAACCAGCGCCAGCCGATCAACCATAAGAAGCCGAGGGCGCCAGGAATCACAAATGCGGGGCGCCAACCCCAGCGAAAGAAGATTGGCAAAATGATGAAAGGAGCGACGGCACCTCCGATTGAAGAACCACTGTCGAAAATGGCAGTCGCCAGCGCCCGTTCGCGTTTTGGAAACCATTCTGAAACCGCTTTGGTAGCGGCCGGCCAGTTCGCAGATTCTCCCCCTCCCAGCAAGAAACGAAGTCCGGCAAAACTGTAGAAGCCTCTGGCCAGAGAGGTGGCAACGGATACTATCGAATACCACGCGACCGTGAGCGTCAGTCCACGCCGGGTGCCGATGCGATCCATGAGCCTGCCAAAAACGGTTTGCCCGATCGAGTAGGCGATCCGAAATCCGATGACAAGATTCGCATAGTCGCTGTTGGTCCAGTGGTATTGCAGTTTCAAATACGGGGTGAGCAGCGAGAGGGTTTGCCGATCGATGTAGTTGATGACGGTGGAGGCGAACAATATCCCGGCAATCCACCAGCGTAGCGAAGGGATGGAGTGAGCGCCAGTCGGCTTCCGGGCAGTCGCCATGTCTAGGTGTGCGGACCGGCCTAACGAGTGACCAGCACTTGCGCTTTGTCCTTGAGCACATTCTGCAAAGCAGGACTTAACAATGAGGCTGAATTTCTGTCCAGATACACCGTCGCGTTGGGATGGGTGCGCAGAATCGATGCCGGCGCCATGGGGCTTACATCTCCCTCAAAGCAGGCCTTTACAGCTTGCGCTTTGCGAGTGTCGGGCACAACCGCGAGAATTTCCCTGGCTTTGAGAATCTGACGCACCGACATGGAGATCGCATTCTTCGGCACTTGCGAAATATCGGCGAACCAGGCCTCGCCCACCTGCTGCTGTCGGCACGCCTCATCGAGATCTACCATGAGATAAGGTTCTTCGGTATCAAAATCAGCGGGCGGATCGTTGAAGGCAATATGACCGTTCTCGCCGATTCCAAGAAACGCGATATCGATCGGCGCCGAAGCCAGCTCGCTTCCAACTCGGCGCACCACTTCTGAGAGATCGGCTGCGTCACCGTCGAGCAAGTGATAGTTGCTGATTCCTGTTTTGCGGACCAACTGCTCCAGCAGCATTGTTCGAAAGCTTCCCGGATGCGTGATCGGCAAGCCGACGTACTCATCGAGATGGAAAGCTTCAACTCTTGTCCAGTCGATATCCGCTGTTTTTGTAAGAGCGTCGAGAAACTCGAACTGAGATGCAGCCGTAGCAGCGATGATGCGTGCGCGGCCATGCCGCGCCATCGCCCGGCGAATTGCGCTTGCAGCCTGTTCCGCAGCAGCATTGCCAAGAGCAACCTTATTGTTAAACAGCTTCAGCAGCATCAGGCAAAGCCTCCAAGTCAGAGGGAACAGAAGTGGCAGATCGTCAGAGCTCCAGAATTATACAAAAGCCGAACTCAACGTAGTGGGATCATGATGGCGAGTTTCATCACGTGAAAATAATTCTTTGTCGCAATGGCGGAATTACGGCTATTTGTTGTATGACTCTTACGCGGGATCAAGATCACATCCAGAGAAGGTGTCCTTTGCATCAGAGATCGTCATCGTCCGATTGGTGGCTTCAAAATTTGAGCGTGGTCGCGTTCCTACTGATCATCTTGCATAGCGCGACTGCAGCGCAAACCGTGCGGGTGGATGCAACCCCCACTCACGTCGTCAACAAGTTCAGTCCGCTTTACGCGTTGGGTTCAACGGTCGACCGCGTGCCCAGCAACGCGACCGATACGTTCTTCCGACCCGATCAGGTAAAGCAAGTCCTCTCTGCTGGCTGGGGCGTCGTCAGTTATCGGCAGAACACTGATCTGTTTGTGCAGGCGTGGCATTGGAATCCCGAAGGCACATGGAGCGATCCTTCGGGAAAGGGATATTTCGTCGGTGACGCGACTCTCACCAAAGAAATGATCCGGCACTCATACGGGTATTCACTTCCTCATCGCGGATTCACGCGCAACAACGGCACCGAGTTCGATGGCTACTCGCGGCTAAATGACGGCGATCTTCAGTCCTACTGGAAGAGCAATCCCTATCTCACAAGCCTGTTCACGGGGGAGGATGACGCGCTGCATCCACAGTGGGTAGTGATCAACTTTGAGAAAAAGCAAAATGTGAACGCAATTCGCATAGCCTGGGCAGAACCCTACGCCCGCGTGTACGAAGTACAGTTCTGGGTCGGCGATGGCGATGCGATGGATGAGCAAGACAAGGGAGTATGGAAAACGTTTGCCTCTGGAACCGTGGCGGACGGGAAGGGAAGTACTGCCACCTTACATCTCGACTCCTCGCCAGTGGCTACGAAGTATGTGCGCATCCTGATGACCCAGTCTTCCAACACCTGCGACAGTCATGGTTCCAGCGACCGCCGCAATTGCGTCGGCTATGCCATCCGGGAGCTCTACCTCGGAACCATCGACGATCATGGAAAATTTACAGATCTGCTCCGCCACTCTCGCGATCAGAAGCAAACACTCACATATTGTTCCTCGGTCGACCCGTGGCACCAGCCTTCCGACTTGTATGTGGCTCCTGACCGCATGGAATCAGGAGATCAGCCGGGCTTCGACCTCTTTTTCACCAGCGGAATTACCCGTAACCTGCCTGCGATTGTTCCCATCGCCATGTTGTACGCAACGCCCGAGGATGCGGCGGCGCAGATGACGTACATAAAGAAACGAGGCTATCCCGTTTCGTACATCGAGATGGGAGAAGAACCCGATGGCCAGTACATGCTGCCCGAGGACTACGCCACTCTCTACCTGCAATTCGCGACCGCTCTCCATCGCGTTGACCCGACGTTCAGGCTGGGTGGGCCAGTCTTTGAAGGTGTGACCGAGGACATTAAAGTCTGGCCCGATGCACACGGCCAGAATTCGTGGTTCCAACGCTTCCTTGCTTACCTAAAGGCGCACAATCGGCTCGATGATCTGGCATTCATGTCGTTCGAGCACTATCCATACGATGGCTGTGAAACGCCCTGGGAGAATCTTTATCAGGAGCCGGAGTTGATCACCCACATCATGCAAGTGTGGCGAGACGATGGCCTGCCGCCAAACGTTCCCATGCTCGACACCGAGACCAACGATCACGGAGGCGAAGCCGCCGCGGATATCTTCGGCGCTCTGTGGCTGGCGGATTCGTTCGGCGGCTTTCTCACAGCGGGCGGCCAGTCTACTCACTACTATCACGACTTGCCCTATTCTCCGCCGCATCCCGCGTGCGCGAACAGTTGGGGAACTTACCACATGTTCATGGTCGACAAGCATTACCAGATCCGGCAACCCATATCACAGTTCTTCGCGACGCAACTCATTACGCAGGAGTGGGCGGAACCGAAAGATGCCGAGCACAAACTCTTTGTCGCCTCAAGCGATGTGAAGGATTCCCGCGGACACGTGCTGGTGACCGCCTATGCGCTGCAGCGCCCTGACGGCCAGTGGTCCCTGATGCTCATTAATAAAGACCACGACAACCCTCAACCGGTGCACATTGTGTTTCACGACGCCGACAGCAACCAGAATCAGTCTTTGCTCGGCCCGGTCACGTCCATTACGTTCGGGAAGGCTCAGTACCAATGGCACCCAAACCGCAGGAACGGCTACGCAGATCCAGACGGTCCGCCAGTGACGTCTACGATCGTCGGGGGTGAAGGCACGATTTACACCCTGCCAGCCGCTTCGCTCACCATCGTGCGCGGTAGACTGGGCGATCCTTCCAAGGACAGCGCACCGTCAAGATGAAATATTTGTGAGAATCGCGGGGAGCTCGAGGTCTAACCGAGGTAACTGGATTCCTTGAAAATGGCGTGCAGAGCGCACCGGTTTCGCAGATAATGCCTCCGGCAGACCATGGATCCGTCCCACAGCGATCTTGAAGCGATCCGGCAACTCCTCAGCGATCTCACTCGTCGTGTGTATCGCATCGAACTCAAACTTGGCCTCGAGGACGCATCCCCTTCGCCTGAGCCGGTGAAAGCTGGAGAGCCTGTTTCCAAGACCGGGCAGCCTCTGCCAGCCAGCCCACCCCCGGCGCCCCCCGCTCCGCGACAGCCCATTACGGAACCCAAGCAACCGCACATTCCGCCGCGGCCACCTTACTCGCTCGTGCCCAAACCCGTGTCCCATAGAGAGGCCGATCTGGAATCCCGCATCGGCTCGCACTGGCTCAACCGGATTGGTATTGCCGCTCTATTGATCGGTGTCTCATACTTTTTGAAGTTCGCCTTCGAGAATAACTGGATCGGGCCAGCGGGTCGCGTAACCATCGGCTTGCTCGCAGGAATCGTCGTGGTGGTGTGGAGTGAACGCTTCCGCGCTCGGGGGTACCGGACATTCTCCTACTCTTTAAAAGCAGTTGGCATCGGAACACTCTATCTTTCGCTCTGGGCGGCGTTTCAGATTTACAGCTTGATCCCGAGCGGCATTGCCTTCGTCGCCATGCTGGCTGTGACTGCGGCGACCGGCGTGATGGCCGTCACCCAGGACGCTGAAATTCTCGCGGCATTCGCCCTCACCGGCGGTTTCACCACACCGCTCTTGCTCTCAACCGGGCAGAACCGTGAGCTAGCGCTTTTCTCTTATGTTGCTCTCCTCGATCTAGCCGCTCTCGCGTTAGTCGTCTTCAGACCCTGGCGGCGCCTGCTGCTCCTAAGCTATGCCGGAACGTTGTTGCTCTTCATTGCCTGGTATGCCACCTTCTACAACCGCAGCCAACTTTCCTTGACCACGGCATTTGCCAGCCTGTTCTTTGCCCTTTTTGCCATCGCTCCGCTCGTGGGGCAGCCAGCCGCTGCAGGGTCTTCTTCGGTCCTGCCATTTCTGGCATTCGTCAACGCCGGTGCGTACTTTCTCGAGATCTACGCCATGTTCTCCGACGTGAGCAAGACCGGGATTGCATGGTTCTCTGTTGGGTTAGCAGCGATCTATATTTCCCTGAGCCGCCAGGTTCGTGCCAGGCAGACAGATCGGGGAACGGGGCAGACTTTGCAATTCCTGCACCTCGCGTTGGCCATCGGCTTCATCACCATTGCCATTCCAATCCGCCTTGATGCTCACTGGATCACCATTGGCTGGTTCGTGGAGGCAGCGGTACTTCTCTGGGTGGCCGAGCGCATTCATTCCGATTTCCTGAATGTTTTTGCCATTGGTGCCCTGATTCTCGGAGTCGGCCGTCTGTTGCTCATTGATAACTTTTCTTCCGCCACATTAATCTTCAACGCGCGCATGGCTACATACACATTGGCGATCGCGGTGTTGGGGATCGTCGCCTGGTATGGTCGAGACCGCGCTGATGAGTTGGGACAGAGCGCCGCCGCGGCCGCCGTCATTGCACTCAATCTCCTGGCGCTGATCGCTCTCGGGCACGAGATCGCGGATTACTACGCGTGGCAAATGATCGAAGTCCGTCCACCATTCGGTCATTGGAATCCCGCCAGTTGGGCAGCGGTCAGGCGAGTGGAGATTGCGAGAGACTTCACCTACTCCGCTTTGGGAATGGCTTATGGCACCATCCTGATGACTGTCGGCTTGTGGCGTCGTTCCGCGTTCGTGCGCTGGCAGGCGTTAGTTTTGATCGCCGCAACCATACTCAAAGTGTTCGTCTACGACGTCTCCGAACTGGACCGCGCCTACCGCGTCCTGAGTTTCATTGTGCTGGGTGCGCTGCTGCTTGCGATTTCGTTCGTCTACCAGCGACACTGGCTCGAGCTGTCGGCAAAGAAGCATCCCGAAGGGAACTCGGCCCGCGCATGAAATGCGCCTCGATTGCGTTTCTGCTGCTTTTTAGTTTTTCTTCGTCCACCGCTCCCGAGGCCGCGATTCCGTATTTCACCAACGTCCGAGACGTGGAGGTTTCCCAACCGGATCACCAGAACTATCTCGTGGTGGACGAAGAAATTTGGGCTCACGCCCGGCCCGACCTCGCCGATCTCCGCTTATACGACGGCGACGTCCAGGTGCAATTTGCACTATCCGAGCAGTACGGAGGAGTTTCCACCGAGCAGCAGGAAGGAAAAATCCTCAACCTGGGAAGCATTGCCGGCCACACTGAGTTCGACATCGATGTCGGAGCGATCACCGAGTACGACCGGGTGCACCTCCGCCTCGACGCGAAAGATTTCGTAGCCACAGCGTCGGTTGCCGGATTGAACGCGCTCGGCCAAGGACCCACCACCGAGCTGGGATCTTCGACGCTTTACGACTTCACCCGTGAAGCGCTCGGCTCGAACTCAATGCTAAAGATGCCGCCGTCCAGCTTTCGCTATCTGCACATCAAGCTGTCTCCCGGAATTCATCCCCAGCAGGTCAAAGGCGCGACCGTTTCCAATTTGCATGAAAAGCAGGCGGGTTGGACCAACGTCGGATCCTGCGCGCCTCCCGAACAAGAGCTGCGTTCCACCGTGATCACGTGCGATCACCCTGACAACGTGCCGCTGAACCGTATCTGGTTCCAGGTGGCCCCAGCCCAGATAAATTTCCGCCGCGGCG
>Ga0210396_10000903_pt1 | contig 34298 bp, 32 predicted proteins | sample IncBWH17OmetaG_FD_155466 | JGI IMG/M metagenome (GOLD analysis project Ga0210396, IMG submission 155466) | Forest soil microbial communities from Barre Woods Harvard Forest LTER site, Petersham, Massachusetts, United States - Inc-BW-H-17-O ...
CGCTGGAGTGCCCTGAAACAGCTTCCCTCAGGGAATCGAGCGAAATAGCGGGCCGCTGGTTACCATTCAGTAAATTATCGCGGTCCGCCACCACAAGTTTGGCATCCACCTCCGGCGCCACGCGGCCCGCCAGGTCCGCCGTGGCTCCTTGATCCATCGGCACAGCCACCGCCCCGCGCAGGATGCATCCGAAAAACGCGGCCACCCATTCCCCAGAGTTCCGTCCCCACAGCAGGATCCGGTCCCCGGGCACGATTCCCACACGCTCGAATTCCCGGGCGCATTGCGCGGCCAAGCCCGCGACCTCCTTGTAGGATAAACGCGAAGTGCGATAGCCACTGCGCTGCACGAATGCGACGCTCTGGCCGTGTTTGGGGTATTCACGAAGGTATTCGATCAGAGACTGGCGAGGCATGGCTGCGGTCCTGCTGCTCCCGGGGTGGCGGCGTCTCCAAGGTAGAGTAACCCAAATTTGCCTCTTCTGGTGCGGCGCGCGCAAAATCAGCACGCGGGCCGGTAAACGCGGAGCCTATATCGAGCACCGCGCACAAAGGTTAATGCGGCCTCAAAATCTTGTAACATATTGATAAATAATAGTTTAGCGGGACGTACACTTCTGGAAAGCCCTTTATTTTCTTGATACGATCCATCTAGACAGTAAATCCATTTTTTTGGTAAAATTGGTTTGCGTTTGTTGCTCTTGTGATTCCTTTTGACTCGTTCAACGGGGCTGCAAGCTTAATACCTTGCAGCCGTTTGTTTGTGCGGGCTAGAGGCAGTCGAGGCCCCGCTCCCCGCCCTGCGAGGCGCGCCGGTCAGTACGAGAAGCGCAAATAGCTTAAAGCGAGGTAGTAGAAGTGAAAGAACAAGGAACAGTGAAGTGGTTCAATGCCAGCAAAGGCTACGGGTTCATCCAGCGCCAGTCCGGCGAGGATGTGTTCGTCCATTTTTCAGCAATTCAGATGGACGGGTACAAGTCTCTAAACGAAGGGCAAGCGGTTGAATTCGAGGTCCGCAAAGGTCCTAAGGGCCTGCAGGCGGAGAACGTTACCGGCCTCTAGTCTGACAAACGCTGGCCCGTCCCGTCCGCCGCGGCGGACGGGACGGACCCGCTCCCTCGCAGCAAGTGCTCCGCAGGTGCCAGAATCAAACAAGGAGGCGTTGTGCAGGTTCTTTCCGAAGGTCAGTGCATCAAGCATGAGCAATACGGGTATGGAATTGTAGCGGAATCCGACGCCGAACGAACCACCATTGATTTCGACAGCGTCGGCATGAAAAAGTTCGTCACCGGCCTCATGGCCATGGAGCTTGTGGGCGAAGCGCCTGAACGGCCCACCAAGCCTCGCCGGCGCAGCAAGAAAGCCGGCGCTACAGCCGCTGCAAAAGTTGCTGCGGCCAGCAAGTAAATCAGGGTCACGCGGAAATTCCCAGCCCAGCGTCTTGAGCAGTAGGCCGATTGGAAATCGGTGCGTACCTGCTTGGGCGAATCAAAAATCCCCACATCCCCTGCTGAAAACGGAAGCCCGGTTTCGCACTAGGCACCGGCTGCTTTTCCACGGAAGGCGGGAGCAAATACTTCGGCCACAAACGTCTCCAACGGCGTAGCCGTGGTGTTCCGGGCTGAGCGAGGTTCCTGTGACTTCATGTGGCCCGTGTTGAGCGCCTCGGACATTTCCAGCAGCAGATCCACCATGTTGGAGGACATTCCCATCTGCATCATGGCGGGCTTCAGAATGGATGCAGGAACCTGCCGGTAGGTCAAGTCCGGCTTGCCGATCGCGGCGCCGATGATTTTTGCCGCTTCCGTGTACGTCACATGCCGCGTGCCCAGCAGTTCACGGGTTTGCATCCCGACAAAATCCAGTTTCGAGAGCGATTCGGCCGCCACCGCGCCAATATCCCTCGTATCGATCATCGGCAACGGCACATCCGCGCGGACTGGACCGGCCATGAATCCCATCGCTTGAATGACGCCGACCTGGGGAAGCAAGTTCTCCATGAAGTAGCCGCAGCGAAGAGAAAGTACGTTGAGTCCGCGAATCGATTCGAGTTTTTTCTCGAGGCTGTGCACACCCATTACCGGCCCGGTTCCATATGTCTTGTCCGCCCCGGTGCTGCTGAGGGCAACCGCATAAGCGACCCCGTTGTTTCGTATGGCCGCGGCAATCGAGTCGGTCACACGTTCCTGGTACTCGCGAACATCCGCCGCGGAAATGTTCGGCGGCATCACAGCGTAAACGGCGCGCGCGCCGGACAATGCTTTTTCAAGTCCCGCCGCGTCAGTCATGTCGGCAACCACGGCTTCCGCGCCCTTATTCGAGAATCGTTCCAGCCGCTTGGCGTCCCGGCCCACGACTCGTACCTTAGCTCCTGATGCAAGCAACTTCTCAACTGCTACGCCACCCGTATGCCCTGTGGCCCCTGTAATAACGATCATCGCGCCTCCTCACCGTCGCAGGCTTTGCCTGATATTTACGCCCTGACAAGCTAGATTACTGCCTTCCCCGGCGGTTTCAAACTGTGTTCTTTTTTCGGAAGAAATTCGTACATATGCGCCGCTCGCGCAAACAGTCCCACCAGTAGCAATAGGTTCTGCAGGACGCTCGGTGCTATACTTTGCTGCGACACGCGCAGTCTCCCGCAATGCATTTTCGGCCAATGATCCCGCGGAGAGGTGCTGGAGTGGCCGAACAGGGCTGACTGCTAATCAGTTTCACCCCAAAAGGGTGACGGGGGTTCGAATCCCCCCCTCTCCGCCATTTCAACAACAATCTTCCAGTGTTATCGGAAAATCTTGAGTCTTCGGAGGCTTAGCTGTTTTCGTTTCTTCCGCAGGAGTCTCTCCAGTCTCTCTATTTCTCTCTAATCGCCACTTTTTTGGAGCTAAATTCGGGCTAAACGGGCGCTGCCCTGAGAGCCATCCTTGTCAGGTAAGCCGATGTGTTGTCTGATTGTTGCGGGCGCTTCAGCGAAGCGAACGAAAAAGCTAAGAAGGGCGACCTTGTAGCACTCGGGATACTGCGGGGCACTTTTATCGCCACTTTTTGGGCTATTGGTCTCACCGCTTCAATCCAAAGACGAAACGATACCCTTGCGGATATCGGCCCCGCGCGTAGAGACTTTCCTCGCTCAGTGCATCTTCAAGGGAAGCGAGGCCAAAAGCGCGCTGGCGCCATTCCATAGGATCTGCACGCCGATGCAAACAAGCAGGAACGACGTGAGTTGGATGATCACGGTCATCCCTGTCCGCCCGAGCACCTTTCCCAGGCGGTCGGAAAATCCGTAGCAAAGAAAAATGCTGGCCGCGAGCAGAAGAGTCCCTACAATTGCGGTCAAAATGCCCAAAATATTTAAGCCTTGATGTTGAGGGGCATTCGCACCCAGGGTGATTGCCACGGAAATCGATCCGGGTCCAACCGTTAGAGGCAGGGTCAGCGGATAAAACGCATTGTGGAATGGGTCCGTCGGCTGGATGGCCTTCTTCGCATCCTGCCGGTCGTCGTCATAGTTCTGCTTCAGGAGGGCCCAGCCGGTTGAGATGACAACCAATCCCCCGCCTACCTGGACGACTGGCAGCGAAATCCCAAAGAAGGAGAGCACGCGTGTCCCGATGAAGTACGATCCAACCAGCAAGAAAAAACTGTTTATCGCAATCCGCAAGGACAGCGCTCTCCGCGTGCTCCGTGAGTATTCCCTCGTCATGACCAGGAAGATTGGGCTTCCTCCCAAGGGGTCGACGATTGGAAACAGCGCACTGAGAATCAGAAAAATATTTTTTGCCGCTTCAACCACGATGATTCTCCAAGTCTCGGTTCCTGAGGCAGGATCGAACTATGCTAAGAAGCGGCTAGAGTACCAAAAATATCGGCGCGGAATGTGATCGTTTCTCGTCCTTTTGCTCCGGCCACTCCATCCAGGTCAGGTAAATAGGGTGGCATCGAAAATCGTGAGCCGCAACATCGCGATCGAATGCATGTGGCCGCAGGGAAAAAGGAAATACGGCGGCGGCTCACCCCGCGACGCGGGCGACCGAGCTGCGGAACAACTGCAGCCGTCCGCTGACCACGCCTTTCACTGCTTCGACTGCAACGGGGAGAATCTTGTAAGCGGCAACTTCGTTCGGTTGATCGGCGAGCGCTGTCTCAAGCCCGCGCCGCCACGCCAGCCGGAGTTCCGTGTTGATGTGCACGACGTTCATCCCAGCCTGGATCGCATTTCGCAAGTCGCTATCGTCGGTTCCCGAGCCGCCGTGGAGCGTCATGAAAATTCCGGTAGCGGCCTTGATCTCCGAAATCCGGCCAATATCCAGGCGCTTGTGCACTTCTCCGCGTACCATGCTGCGTAGCAGCCCGTGCATGTTGCCCACAGCAGGCGCCAGCACGTCGATGCCGGTGCTGGCGACAAATTGTTTTGCCTCGGCCGGTTTTGTGAGAATTCTTGAGGATTCAGGAGCGCTTTCGTGAATTTCGGAGCCGCTCCCGATGTCGCCGATTTCTCCTTCCACGATGATCGACGGGTTGATCGCCTTGAGCGCTTCAACCGCTTTCTTCGTTTCGGAAACATTCTCCGCAAAAGGCAGGGTCGAGCGATCGAAAACCACCGAGTCAAACCCCGCCTTTGCGGCTTCTACAGCTTTGGCGAGCGAATGCGTGTGGTCGGCGTTCAGAAAGATCGGGAAATCGAATTCTTCGCGGATACTGCGAACGAGCGCCGCAGCCTGGCGGACGCCTAAGAATTCTCTTTCGCCCTCTGAAACTCCGACGATCACAGGCACCTTCAGCCCGCGAGCCGCTTCTGCGACCGCCTTCAATGCCACCAGGTCCGAAATGTTGAAGTGGCCGAGAGCGGTTCTGCTTTTTTCCGATTCCACCAGCGCGTCACGCAACGTTTTCATAAGCCCTCTTTTCTTTTTAAGGAACAGCAATTCCAAAGATTTCAGCCGAATGTCTCATCACGCTGCTTGCTCCGAAACAGGCGCCGAATCCGCGATCGTCCGCTCTTGCCCGATCATGCGGTGGGCGACCAAAGCCGTTACCAGTGTGGTTGCGAGAACCAAGGCCCCCGTAACCGTGTGTGCAACCGTCAGCGCGACCATCACGGGGATTGGTTGCGGGAAGCGCGCCGCGTACTGCCGCGACCAGTACGCGCCTGCACCAAGCAAGAGCTGCACGCCAATGAGAATCTGGAGATAGCGCGCGCAACTGCGGAGCGCAGGCACATTCGCGAGCCGCCGTTTCAGCGCACCCGCCGTCACAAAAACAAATCCCGTAACTATCATGGCTCCAATCAGGTGCGGAATAATTCCAAAGACCTTGTGCCGGAAAGCCGCCCCAAGGACCAGCTGCAGGAATACAGCGGCGACCGTGCACACGGTCAACGTTCGAACGCGAGGCGACTGTGGATCATCGATTTCCGCGAAGCCACTGTTCCACCAAGCACCCGTAAACACGGCGATCGCCGCGACAGTCGAAAAGAACAACTGTCCGAGCGTCGCGTGCGCGGCGGAGACTGGAGGAGGCTGGTACATTCGCACGGTCAGACCGCCGAGGATTCCTTGCGCAATGACCCCGCCAAGGGCCGCAACGCCCAGCCAGCGCATCCAACTTCGCTTTTCGGCTCGCCAGAGCCAGACGGCAAGTCCGATCGTCAGCAGGCCCACGCAAGTGGCTATCACGCGATGCGTGTATTCGTATCGAATTCCGCCCACGAACGGGGGCAAAAAAGTCCCATAGGCAAGTGGCCAATCGGGAATCGAGAGGCCCGCCTCGTTCGAAGTAACCAGTGCGCCTGCGTTCAGAAGAACGAATGTGCAAGCTGTCGTGAAGACGGCATATCGGTGAAGGGCCTTATCGTACGCGCTATTCATTGTTGTGAAGGGCCCCAAGCAGGCACCCGTATTACCCTCCGGCCGCTGCGTCGGGTCCGAACCGGATGTATCTCAGCCTGATGAGCACGGAGACCGATCCTGCCCCTGAGGCGCCGGCGTCAGACTATGAGAAAAAATTAGTTCCTACGCGTCGGTATCGACATCTCCTGCTGCAAAGTAAAATCGAGCAAGGTTTCGCTTGGAATCTTGACTTGATCTCCCTTGGTGATAATTTCCGAACCTGCGCCGGCACCACCGCCGACGCCCGCGCCAATGGCTGCTCCCTTGCCGCCGCCAGCCAGGGCGCCGATGATCCCTCCCAATGCGGCTCCGCCGATCGTTCTCTTGGCCGTGCTCGCTCCCTTCGACTTGCCCGTCAATTCATACTCACCTGTCACCAGCGGTATGGTCTGCCCATTCACCACAATCCCGGTCAGTTCGAGTTGCAGCTCGGATTTACCTGTAAATGTTCCTGACTTCTTCGATTCCGCGAGCCGGCCATAGACGTCGGCCCCCCTTGGAACCACGACGTTACCGTCGACCACCAGGGCTTCTTCCAGCGACGCCTTGAAGCGATCCCCTACCTGGTTCTCACTGGAATCGATGTTGTCGATTGTTCGAACAGAAATAAGCGTGCCTGCAGGAATGTACACATATTCCGGCTTCCTTGTGAGGGGACGGTCAGTCGTCCCCGGTTCGTTCGAGAGCAAACTGTTCGAGCGAGCCGGCAAGTTACTTGCCGCCCTTTCCGAATCGAAATTCACTGAGGCGATATCCGCGAGGTTGTATTTTTGTACGGACGACGCGACCTGGAAACTGATTTCAGCATCCGTGCCGCCTCTGAATGTGCCCTCGATCCGGCTGCCATTCTTGAGCTCCAGAGTATCCGCCCACGCACTCGACCCGATCAGGCACAGCGCAACTGCTAATCCACGCTTCAACTTGCAACTCGTCATGAGCTCTCCTCTTTAGACTTCTTCAGGCACCACAAACGGCGCCCGATACCCGCGGTCGCCGTCGCGCAACAATTTATTGGCTTCGTCATCCTCGATTACTTGCTCGGTTTCGGGATCAAATTGCAGCGACCGGCCGAGGCGGTATGACGCGTTCGCCAGGTGGACAAGCGCGGCTGAAATGTGCCCTTCCTGGATCGGCGCGTTCAGATTCTCTTTTTTTCTGCTGCGAACGCAGTCGATGAAGTTGCCAAAGTGGTCGCCTTCGGCGTGACCGTGAGGCCCGGCCTTCTCGTCGCGGCCGAGCCAGCTCTCGTAGCTCCACGCGTCTTCGTCGCCGGTAGCGAGATAACCGTTCGAGCCGTAAAAGATGTCGCCGATCGCGTTGCGATTACCGAAGAAGCGCTTCTTCAAGGCCACGAGGCCGCCCCTGCCTATTCCTGCCTCGTTGTTGGTGATCCAGTGCCGGACTTCGAATTCCATCATCTTGCGCTTGCCGTCCGGCAGATCAAATTCGAACGCGCAACAAAGCGTGTTGGGAGTCTGCTCGTCGTCGTCAAACAAGAAGTGTCCGCCTACCGCGGAAACTCGGTTTGGGAATTTGACATTCAGCCCCCAGCGCGCAACATCCACCTGATGGATGCCTTGGTTGCCCAGGTCGCCGTTGCCGGTATCCCAGATCCAGTGCCAGTTGTAATGAAAACGGTTGCGCGTGAATGCCTTGAGGGGCGCCGGCCCGGTCCAGAGGTCATAGTCGACGCCGCTTGGAACCGCCTCCGGGGCTGCATGCCCGATCGTGTCACGCCACTTAAAGCACAGCCCGCGCGAGAGATAGACCTCGCCAATGATTTGTCCATCGTGAAGCCCCTTGATGGCTTCTTGAATGGAGGACGAAGAGCGGATCTGCGTGCCATGCTGAACAATGCGATTGTATTTCTCAGCAGCGCGCACGAGCTGGCGGCCTTCCCAAAAATTGTGCGAGCATGGCTTTTCGACGTATACGTCTTTGCCGGCTTGGCACGCCCAGATGGCGATAAGAGAGTGCCAGTGATTTGGCGTGGCGATCGAGACGGCGTCTATGGATTTATCTTCAAGCAGCTTGCGCACATCCACAAAAGTCTGAGGGTTGCCGTTCACCTCTCCGCGCCTTTTGTTCAGGATTTCCTGGTCGATGTCGCAGAGCGCCGCGATTTCGACATTCGGCACCCGCGAGTAGCCATGAAGATGATCGTTGCCTCGATTGCGCAGGCCGCAGACGGCGACCCGGACGCGATCGTTCGCGCCTAACACTTTGTCAGCTCGCGCCAGCAGGTTGGTTCCACCGAGCGCGGCTAAGCCCGCCGTCGTCTTCCCGGTCGTCTTGAGAAAATCCCGGCGGGTAACATCTTTTTCCTTGGGCATATCTTCTCCTATTTCCCTGCTGCGTACTCACGGTACGCGTCCGTCAGCCGCGCTTCCTGATACTCCCCATCGTGAATCAGCACTCGGTAGCGGAGCACCAGGGATCCGCCCGCCGGAATGCTGTAGCTACCGTCCTCGTGGCGATCGTGAGTGAACTCTCGGAGTCCGAAAGGATTCGCCGCGAGCAACCCGTAGGCCCGCACGTGCCAGTAGGTTGGGTGGCGGAAATTATCCGGGTGGTCGAAAACAGCAATGCCGACGTCTTTTCCCGCAACATTCCCGTAGTAGTCGACCCAGTCGGCCCGCTTACCCCAAATCGCTTTCTCACTGCTCGCACCAGTCGAATTCACCATGTGGCCCGGCGGTGAATCCAAGGCCTTCGCGACACGAATCGCAAATGTTCCTTCCTTGGTGTCACCCATCTCGACGATGCCATCGGCAGCATGGATCACAAATTCGCAGTCAACAGTCCTTGAGTGTTCGTCCCCGCCGAATGTGTAGGATTGCTCTTCCTCCGCGATCCTGGTGCCGTCTGGTTTAACAAGATCAAACGTGGCGCGGAGTTTGCCGGAGTCAGGTCCACCGGCCATCTGATCGAGGTCACGGAACGCTGTCCGGCCAAACGTTTGGGAGGAGTGATTGCTCCATTTGGGGAACGCGGCCTCACCCCAGAAGTCGAAGCCGTTAATGCTGCCGTGCGCGAAGTACATGGCGCGTTGATGCGGCTCGTCGCGATCTTCACCTGCGATGTTCGTCAGCATCGGGAAGCTGCGGGTGATGATGGCGCCCCGGGCGCTTCTCAGTGGGAACAGATACGGCTTGGCGACCGCGGGGTCAAAGTAATATGTCGCGAAAAGGCGGCCGCCGATGGCCACGTCGATTTGATATCCATGGCGCTGCAGGTCCACCGGTTCTTTTTGCTGGCTGCTGTGGGTCTCGTTTTCGACATTGTTTCCAGTTTGAGCGGCTGGACTGTGGCTGAGTTTTGCGTCTTCACGGTCGAAAATGCCAGGGATAGTGGGACCGGCCGCCGCCGAGCACAGCCTCGTGGCTAGAAAGACTGCGACCAGCAGAATCATTATTCCGGCCGCCGGTCCGGCAATTTTGCGCAAGTTGTTCGGGTGCCCTATGCTTTGCATCCGCACTCACAGAAGGTGACTTTCACTGCGCGCCGCGCAGGGATTCTGGCGTTGCTGAAACGCGTTTCCTCGGCCCAATCCCTGGTTGCTTTGTTCATTGAAAAAAGGTGCGCTACTTGTGCGACGTGGCCCTCGGCACAAGTACCGGCGCCAACATGTTTACAGCCGTGGAATGGTTGATGGACACCGGACCGCGACGCCAGCGGCCAAGCGCCATCACGAATGACTCGGCCCCGCCCAGTGCGGTCTGCCAGGCAAGATCTAACCCGAAGAGGACCAGGGCGACCACCGCCAGACCGGCGAACAGGATTGAGAATAGGAGCAGCGCGGCGAGCAGTTGTTGCACGAAAAACAAGCGCATCGTGAGCGGAGCCCCGGTCGCAAGAACCGTCCATTTAAAGACTGCCGCGCGTAGAATGTGACGAGTCATTGGAGTATCCCCTTCCGCGGAGCGCCTTCATCGTAGCGCCCGCAGGATTCGCTCATTGATTGGAGGCAACAGAGGCATTTTGTCCGCGCTCTACCGTTTCGACGGTTTTCAAGGATGGCGCCGGACGCTGCCACAGGACACGCGCATCGGGGGCGTCGTTGGGATAGGCCTCGGTCGATTCCTGGCCCGCTGGCTCAAGAATGATGTCCACGCGGCGGTTGTAAGCGAGCCACGTCGACTTTTTCCTCTTGTTCATCCACTGTTGGGGCTTCTGTGAATTTTCAGATTGAAGGTTCTCTACCTTTTGTTCATCGAGCTGGCTGTCTTTGCCTTCTGCGCGAGTTTCAACTTTCTCGGCCGCGATTCCCCGGGAAACCAGATAGTCCTTCACAAGCTCCGCTCGCCTTTCGCTCAGCGCCCGGTTGTATTTCTTGGCGCCCCGGACATCGGCATGACCTACGACGACCAACTTGTTACGTTGATCGTACTGTTCGTTATTCTTGAACGTGTTCGTCGCTTCCGTAAGAACCCGTGCTTCGCTGGAGACCAGACCAATGTTCGGGCGCTGGCGCTTGGGGTAGTCGGAGGGGTAGAAGACGCTCGCAAGCGTTACCGGCGGAGCGGGGTCAATAGAGCCAGTGAAGTGCAGAGTGGCAGTTCGAGTGGCCGTGCCTCCGCAAGCGTTGGACGCGCTCAGCATGTAGGTCACGTCTCGATTGATCGGGCCGGTGCTGGTTTGTTCGGGCATCGCCTCGATATTCTGAGTTCCTGTTGAGGCGACGTCGCCGAGCGGTTGGATGCTGACTGCATTCGCGTTGGAGGCCGACCACGACAATGTTGCCGAGGTCTGCTCCACAACTTTGTCGCCGATCTTGTGGTAGCGCACATCCGGCTGGCTTAACTCAAGGGTTGCTGTTGGTTGCGTGTCGACGTTGACCGTCGCAGTCTGTGTGACTTCCCCTCCCGGGCCTTTTGCTGACAGCTGGTATTGTGTCGTTTGGGTTGGAGTCACCGTGCGATTTCCTTCCGCGTCGACGTCCCCTATATTGGTGATGGAAGTCTGCGCCGCATCGGCGGTCTTCCAATTCAATTCGGCCGACTGGCCACAAGTCGTTTGCGTCTGCGACGCGGAGAATTGCGCTGTCACTGGGGCGATGGGAACTTCCGCGCTGGCTGCGCCGGCTTGAAAGCGCTGCTGCGGCCCGAGATTGAATCCCGGCTTGAAGTCCTTGGTCTTCATTGCGCCGTTGTGATTGAGATCTACAATCACCCGCTTGCCGGCGTCCACATTCACCGGCCCAGACCAGAATGTTTGCCCCTTTTGCGAGACCGTCACCTGATAGGTGCCCGGCTTCACGAGCAACCACTGGTGCCAAATGAAATTGTTATCGAACTCATCAACATGGCCGACGAAAAATCCCGGTGTCTTCCCGTTGAGCAGAACGGCCGCGCGCGGATGGCCTTTCAATTCGATATCGCCGAAAGGGCCGGCCACCTTGTCGCCCGAGGGCTGGAGGGTGACTGCCAGCTCGGTCTTTTTCCCGCTGCTGATTTCGACGTCCTGCGTCTCGGGAGCGTAGCCATAATTGCGTACCTCGACGGTGTGCTTCCCGGCGGCCAGTGCGATCGTCTGACTCCCGTCTTGAATAGGATTGTCGTCAACGAATACATAGGCTTGCTTCGGACTCACGTGAATTTTCAGAATTCCATTGGTCGCCTTGCTTTGGGCGAAAGCCGCGACGGTCCCAATCAGAAGGATAGGCATAGCGAAAACAACCGCCTTCTTAAATAATGTGGTCTGGGTCATTTCAATTCTCCTCCGGGCATTTTTCTGCGTCACCGGTTGGTTGTATTCGACAGCAAAAGAGCATTTCAATGACCGGAACAGCGAACTCCGAAGTCTCTGCGCATCAATCTCTTGCGGGCATGCGCAATTCAGGGCCGAGGATTCCGTGTCAACATACTGCCAGGTGCACGAATACTGTCACTCCTCAACCGTTGGTTCTCATCGTTAAGCCGAACGGTTTCAATCAAAAGGTGCGGTTGTGGCCTCGCAGAAATGAGGCCATAAAAGATGTTCTGCCGATACGCCGGGATGCCGCCGCGAAGTAGACAAACACAATTCGACTGTGAGCGGGGCGTCACCAAGTGACAATCTGCTGTCACAGTGATGACTGCGCGCCAAGCGTCACAGCCCCGCCAACATGTGCTATGTCGTTGTGGGTTCAGCAATTGCAAGGTTCAGACATTTCGCTGAGGTTCGGTGCCTCGATTGCACTCACTATATAGTTGGCATGTTTCAGCAGCGCGAGTTGCCAATGTGGGCTTTTTTCGGCGCTGCGGCGGAAGGATACCGTGAAGAAAATTACATTTGCCGTGCTCTTATTTGCGGGCATTTATGGGTTTGGGATCCCCGCAACATTCGCTCAAGACAATGCTTCGAAGGCCGCAGCCGCGGATGTCATCTATTCCGACTCGGCTCTGGACCAGCAGTTCTTGGCCCTGCGGAAAGATATTCGCTCAGTAAGGAAGCAGACGATTGCTGCGAATTTGACTCTGACCGACGATGAGGCTCCGAAGTTCTGGCCGGTATACGCGCAATATTCGGACGAACTCGAAAAGATCACCGACACAAAACTGGCGCTCATTGCCGAGTACGCCGAGGAGTACGGATCTCTGACCGACGAAGAAGCGGACAGCCTTGCTTGCCGCTGGCTCGATACCGACACGGAAATCGACCAGCTTCGACAGAAGTACGTGCCAATCCTGCGAAAGGTGCTGCCGGGAAAGAAAGCTGCAACATTTTTTCAACTGGACCGGCAACTCGGCATGACGGTCGACATCCACCTTACTTCTAAGCTTCCGCTCATGCAGGGCCAACAATAAGTATCCAACTTCGCCGTGCCTCAGCGGCAACGGAGTGAACTGTTGGTCGTTCGATCCAGCCTTGCGGTTCAAAAGAAGCCATACCAACTTGGCCTAACAGGGGTGTAACACAAAGGTGTTACCGGCACCCCTCGCCTCGGTGGTACCCAAAAACCATTCGAATGCGTGATGTATTGGAGTACAGCAATCCCTCATAGTGCCCGTGTCAAGAGCAGCCGCTAGTCGGCACATACGGGTGACGTGGGGAGGCTTGCTATGGGTTTAATAAGTTTCGCTTTTCCGAATTCCAATGCCGCTGATCCAAACTTCATTGGTGATCCGGGACTCGACTTGGAAGAGCGTCCATCGCCGTGGCCGTTGGACGACGAGCGACTCTCCGCTGAAAAAATCATTTCTTCCGACACAAAAGTTAGTGCGCAGCGGCCTACTGGCGTTGGCAGCGAGGTCCACTTCAACGGAGAGAATCCCAGCGAGGCAGGCTTTGAAGGAATCGTGGGTCATAGTTCAGTTCTGCGCCAGGTACTCCGGCTTATCGAAACTGTCGCCACAGGCGACTCGACCGTGCTCCTGCTGGGCGAGACGGGAACCGGCAAGGAGCTGATCGCGCGCGCCATTCACAATCGGAGCCGCCGTAAGGACAGGAACTTTGTGAAGCTCAACTGCGCGGCAATTCCCACCGGACTGTTGGAAAGCGAACTGTTTGGGCATGAGCGAGGAGCTTTCACCGGCGCGATTGCGCAGAAAGTTGGCCGGATGGAACTGGCGGATCGGGGTTCGCTCTTCCTGGACGAAATCGGCGACATTCCGCCGGAGCTGCAACCAAAACTCCTGCGTGTCTTGCAGGAACGGGAATTCGAGCGCCTGGGCAGCACGCGGACGACAAAAGTTGACGTTCGAGTCGTGGCCGCAACGCATCGCGACCTGGAAGGGATGGTTGCGGCGAAGCAATTTCGCAGCGATCTCTACTACCGGCTGAACGTTTTCCCCATCACCATTCCGCCTTTGCGTGAGCGTCCGGGAGATATTCCGCTGCTTGTGCGGCATTTCGTTCAACAAGCAAGCGGGAGGATGAACAAGTCGATCGACAGGATTCCCAGCGAAATCATGGACGCCCTGACCGAATATCAGTGGCCGGGAAACATTCGCGAACTGGAAAACGTCATCGAACGAGCCGTGATTCTGTCCCCCGGTCCAATCCTGCGCGTCCCGATCCGAGAGCTTCATACCCGAATTGCTCCCGGACACAATCATGATCGAAATCAAACCCTCGAAGAGGTCGAGCGGACTCACATATTGATGACTCTGAAGGAGACGCGCTGGGTTCTCTCCGGCCCAAGGGGCGCCGCGACGCGTCTGGGACTGAATCGGGCAACCCTGTATTTCCGCATGAAGAAGTTGGGAATCGTGCGGCCCGGGACGGAGCCATCCAGCGATGAAGGAAATTCCGTGACGGAGCGAGTCACTCGACAAGGAATTTTTTAATCCTTGCCGGAGAGGCATCTGTCCAACAAGGCCACGAGATCGATTTTGTGAATTGAGCGTGCCCGGCCGGGATCAACACGGGCGGGCAGTTGAGCCGTAAAAGGCAGGAGGGAAGACAAATCGCGATGACTGCCGGCGTGACAACAGCGGATGCAAAGGATTTCGCGGTGGACTGCGCGCCCTCAACGGTGGCGCCCGGCGTTCGGCCGCGACAGAGAGTTTTGTCGCTTGAGCATCGTGCCGTTGTTGCGCTGGTCTTGGTCGTGCTGCTGGGTTTTGCATTGCGTATCCGTGGGCTCGATCGTGTCGGGTTCAACGAGGACGAAGTGCAAAAGGTAAATGCGGCTCACGCCTACCTCCATGGAGATTTCTCGCGAAACCTGGAACATCCGATGTTGATGAAGTCGTTGATCGCGGTTTCCTTGGCTGCTGCTGGCCGCTGGAATCATGGACTGGGGCGCCCCCATCCACTGTCTGACGAATTTGCCGTGCGCTTGCCGAATGTCGTCTTCGGGGCGCTTACGTCTGTCGTGATTTTTGCGCTGGCAAGGGAATTTTTCTGTTTGCAGGTCGCGTTGCTCAGCTCCCTCCTTTGGTCCTTCGGAACGATCGCAATCATGGATAACCGAATTGCGAAGGAGGACACGCTGCTCGCCTTTTTTGCCTGGCTTGGCTATTACTTTTTCATCAAAGCGAAAAAGGCAAGCGCGATTCGTGCTCGAGGGAATTCGGAGGCGTCGGGAAAGTGGTACGCCGCCGCTGGGGCCAGCTTCGGTCTGATGTTGGCGTCAAAATATTTTCCACATTATCTTGGTCTGATTTTTCTCTATTACTTTCTCCCGTTGAATAGGGGAGTGTATCCTGCGCTTCGGAGGCGGGACTACTTCCTTCTGTTCGGCACGTTCGCAATCGCATTTTTGGCAGCCAACCCAGTCGTTCTCTTGCCCCGCACCATCAAATACATGCTGCACTACGCCGCGGAGGGAACGATGACCCATCACGGCTATTTGATGATGGGCCACTTCTATTTTGACGATCCCGCGCACCTCCGTGGCGGGATGCCCTGGTTTTTCTATCTGCTGCTGCTCGCAATCAAGACTCCGCTACCGGTGCTGTTTGCCCTTTCCGTTGGAATAGTTGAAGTCGCCAGACGCCGGAGAGAGCCAGGGCCATACTTCTTAATCCTTATGTCGCTTTTCTGGATCGTTCCCTTCTCGCTGCTGAGCGCGAAGTGGCTGCGCTGGATGTTGTCATGGATGCCGACGATCTGCATCATCGCGGCAATTGGTTTGGAAAAGATACTTTCTTTCGCGAGAGACCTGGTGATGGAGAGCCGAAGTCGTCTTTTGGCTCCAGCCATGAACGCGCTAATTTTCCTCGTATTTGTGGCGCAGCCCTTGTGGGCCGCGACTAAGGCAGGCCCTTTTTACTCTCTTTACCTGAACCCACTGGGGCTGGATCGTGCTGGATACTACTTCCCGCACGATGAAGTCGAAGATGCCGGCCTGCGACCGGCAATTTTCAAAATCTGTAAGGAAGCCCCGCTCGGCTCTGCCGTGGGCGGCGAGGCCCCGCCCTTATTCGCCTACTATTTTCAACTATGCGGCCGCACCGATTTGCACTACTTCAGCCTTTCTGCCGCGCGCCGCGAAGCGCTGGCCCCGTCCACATACGTGGTGGTCGAGGAAGGCAGGAAATATTTCGACAATATTTCCTTGATTCACGAAATTGAATCGAGAGAAGTCCCGGCGTGGACGATTGCGATCGATGGAGCTCGGGCGGCTACAGTTTACCGGACTCCGGCGTTAGCGGAATTGAGAAACGGGCATGATCCGAACCTCGCGATACGTTAGTTTGCTGGCGGCCGCCGCCAGCATAGCCTTCCTCGCCTATCTGCTCCACAGAGCCGGCATGGGTACGGTCATTCAAGCGATTCGGCTCCTTGGCGCCGGCTTCCTTATCGTGGTGACTCTTTCTGGAATCCGCCATTTTCTCAGGGCGGTTGCATGGCGCTGGTGCGTCGATCCGGAAGCGCCGTCCCAACGACTCGTGGATTTGTTCACGCTAAGGCTCATCGGAGAGTCCGTCACGGACCTCTCTCCGGCGGGACCTCTCCTCGGAGAAACGGTCAAGGCCTGGGGCATGTCAAAAAACATTTCTGCCAGATTTGGGGTTACGTCCGTGGTGATCGAAGATCTGATTTACAGTCTCGGCACCGGGCTGTTTGTAATCGCTGGATTCTTAATTTTACTTGGTTCAACAGCGCACAAATACCATTTGGCGAAACCCAGTGGAGTGGTGGTTCTTTCGGTGCTGGCGACGATCGTCCTTGCATTCGCTATTAAGCGGGAACATCTACTCGGCGAAATCCTGCTCCGAATTCGAAAAACATCCCGCGGGCAAGCTCTCATCGCCCGGTATGGAAAAGCTCTGCGTGGCTGGGGAATTCAGATCAGCAGTTTCTTTCGAACCCGAAGAAAGCTCCTCGTTGCCGTCGTCGCGATTGAAATTGCGGTCAATGCGATCAGCTTCGCAGAGACCTACCTGATCCTCCATGGCGCCACGGCGCATGCTTCTCTCTTGAATGCCTACCTGGTTGAGTCGGCGAACCGATGCGCCCAGCTGGTAGCTTCCTTTGTGCCTTTCGGGCTTGGCGTGGACGAAGGAACCACGACTGCCGTCCTGCACTCCCTTGGGCGCACATTGAGCGAGGGCGTTTCCGTGGCCGCCATCCGGAAGATCCGCTCGCTTTTCTGGGATTTTGTGGGGTTGGCTTTGGCGGCACATTTCATGATCGCGTGGCGCGCACAAAGACGAAGAACTTCGCTGGAGGCGAACCCAAGGGCCGATCTGCTCCTGAATCCGGAGACTGCCGCAGTCGAGAGAATTTCGTGAAGCAACTCATTGTAAACGCGGACGATTTCGGGCTCACAGAAAGCGTGAATCGGGGAATTCTGGACGCTCATCGCGACGGCATTGTGACCAGTGCGACTCTAATGTCCAACGGAATAGCGTTTGACTCCGCTGCCGCATCAAGCAAGCGATTTTACCGGCTGGGTATCGGAGTGCACCTCAATCTCACCGAGGGGACGCCCGTGGCCGATGCGTCTCAAATTCGAACGCTGGTTGACAGGGGGGGCCGGCTCTATATGGCGCCGGCGCGCCTATGGGCGGGAATTGCCAGCGGGCGAGTAAGCCAATCGGACATTGAGTTCGAACTGAGGGCACAGATCAATAAGGTGATTCGCGCTGGCGTCAGGCCAACGCATTTCGATGGTCACAAGCATATTCACGTCCTGCCGGCCATCTCGGAGATTGTTATCCGCCTTGCGAGAGAGTTCGGCGTTCCAGCCGTGCGCTGCCCTATGGAGGAGAATGCTGACGCTAGCGGGCCGGTACGACGTTTCGGGCACTCGGCGATCTCCAGAATCAAACAATACCTGGTTAGCAGAGCCGTCTCCTCTGCGGCCAGGAATTTCAGGCGAAAACTGGAGCAAACGGGACTCCTTTCTCCTGCTCGCTTCTATGGAATCAGCGACACCGGTTTTCTGAACGCGAGCGCCATCGGTCGAATCCTGGCGAACTTACCGCAAGGCGCCTCGGAACTGATGTGTCATCCCGGGTATCGCGACTTCGACCTTGAGAGGACACGGACCCGGCTGCTGACCCAGCGTGAAATTGAAATCCAGGGCCTCACCGCTGCGTCGGTGAAAAATCTTGTAATTTCCGAAGGGATCCAGCTGGGGACATTCAACGATTTCGTTGCATCGGCTCAGCAGGCTTACACAGCCGCACGATATCGAGGCAAGTCGAGGTCACCGAGCGAGCAGAAGCGCACACCACCAGATCGGAGTAAGAGCCATGGAAAAGCTAAGCGGAATAAAGTATTCGATCGTCGTCCCGATTTTTAACGAGGAAGGCAGCGCGCTGACGCTCTATGTGCTGCTGACGAATGTAATGCAGGCTCTTAGTGAGCCCTATGAGATCGTCTTCGTCGACGACGGGAGCGCAGACGATAGCATGGCGATCCTTACGGACATTCAAAGAGCGGATTCGTGCGTGCGCGTCGTCGCGTTGGGGAGGAACTTCGGCCAAACCGCCGCGCTGAAAGCCGGTTTCGACGCTGCTGACGGCGAGATCATTATCTCCATGGATGGAGATCTGCAACACGATCCTAAAGAGATTCCCGCTTTCATCGAAAAGCTGGAAGAGGGCTTTGACATTGTTAGTGGATGGCGCTATGAAAGGAAAGACACCTGGCTCACGCGCCGCCTGCCGAGCCGCCTGGCAAATTGGGCCATGTCTAAACTTTCCGGCGTCGCCTTGCATGACTTCGGGACGACCTTTAAGGCCTACCGTAGAGAAACCATAAAAAATATCCAACTGTATGGAGAGCTCCACAGGTTTATTCCTGCCCTCGCGGCATGGTCAGGGGCGCGCATCGCAGAGATACCCATTGTAAACTTGCCCCGCGAACATGGGAAGTCGAACTACGGGATTTCCAGAACATTCCGAGTCTTCCTCGATCTGCTGAGCACAAAGTTTCTGTTGGACTATTCGACCAGGCCTCTTCACTTCTTCGGCTTCTTCGGACTCACTGCCGTTGGAGCTGGCTTCCTGAGTCTTCTGCTGGCGCTTTTCCAGACGCTGATTGCTCACTCGCAGGTATTGGCTTCCAACGGCTCGCTGACCTCCGCTGGTATACTTTTGATCGCCGCCGGCGTTCAGATCATTTGTCTGGGATTAGCGTCAGAGATGCTGGCACGAACCTATTACGAATCGCAAAAAAAACCGATCTACGCCACAAGAGCGACAAAGAGTTCCGCCAAAGAGACGCGATCCACTCTGGAAGTGGCAGGCAGATTACGAGTTGGTTATCAACCTAATTCTGAAAATCAATCACATCGATCTCCTTCCCCGGTGCGGTTATATGTTGAGCGGCCGTTGCTCGCCGAGTACATAGATCGCCAAAAGTAATACCGAGGGGCCTCGCCGCTATCCAGCTCGCTAGGGCGCAGCCTGCGACCGTTGCTCTTCGCCCAGTTAGCCCTTGAGAGCTTTCAATTCCCAACCTGCCCTCCCGCGACCCTACCGAGGGTATTCCACTCGTGGGTGATGTCTTGCGTCGAAAATCCCGCAACAAATTCCACCCTTCGCGTCGCGGTAACGGCCTGTGAATTGCCAAAGTTTTCTGCAGGATGCGGCACGGTGCTAGTTAGCTGACAATTGCAACTAAGCTGACACTTTCGTAGCGACCTTCTGAATTCGAATCTGCGCGGTCACTCCTCTATCTCCGTCTTTCCAAAGCAATTCCGCGAACAGTCTGTCCAATGAGACGTTGGTATTGGTCGTGCAATCTCTCCTCTCGAGGAGGGCTAATGGCCACCGCTGCAAAATCCCGCATTGACGTTGCCATCCAAGTTCTGCAAATGAAATCCACCCAAATGCCGCCCGCCAAAACAACGGCGCTAACCCTCCCGAAATCTGCCTTCTCACACTTGGAGGAAAAGTGGCAATGCCAGTTCTGAAATTCAGATCTCTTCTTGCGGCTCTCGTTCTCTGTGGAGTGATGACACCCGCAGTCGGAGCAAAAGCGCATTCGGACCACGAGGACACAAGCCCCGATGTGGGGGCGCCCGTCGAACCGCTGTCTTCAGCCATTGATGAAAACACGATTTTCGCCCAAATGCTCTCGCACAACGCGGTTCGAAACGCGGCGCTGCTTGGATACACGGAGCTGAGGACCTATCAAGTGACGGACACGGCTGGGAAGGTGCGCGCCCAGGAGAGCGGGCAAATGGAATATCGCGCTCCCGACAAGAAGTCGTTTGTCACGACATTTGAATCAGGCTCCGGCCTTGTGCGGCGCATGGCCCTCAACCCGTTGATCGCCAGTGAAATCGAGGCAGCCGCCGGAAAACAGCATCACGACAGTGCGCTCACTCCTGAGAACTACACCTTTGAACTACTGGGCGAACAACAGGTGGGGCCTTATCAATGCTTCGTGGTACGTGCGCTGCCAAAACGCTCTGACAAGTACCTGTTTGAAGGGAAAGTGTGGATTGACACTCAGGACTTCGCGGTCGTTCGAATCGCCGGACATCCCGCAAAGAAAGTGTCTTTCTGGGTCGAGCGAGCCGACTTCGTGCGCAACTACCAAAAAATCGATGGATTTTGGCTTCCACAAAAAGACGAAACATTTGTGCAGGTGAAGCTGTACGGAAGAAAAGTCCTCATTATCGACCACGAGAACTACACGCTATCAGGCGCAAGAAACACCGAGGAGTCAATTCAGGATGCAGCCAACTAGAAATACTCGCGACCCTTTGGGCGTCCGCCTCTGCGTATCGCCTGGGGTGACCGGTCAATCTGTGGCGCTCATTTTCTGTCGCGCCGCGAGAGGAGCCTATTCATGCGTTATTTGGTGACAGGAGGCGCCGGGTTCATCGGCTCCAACACGGTGGATGAACTGGTGCGCCGCGGCCACGATGTGGCGGTGCTCGATGACTTGTCGAGCGGAAAAATCGAGAACCTGGCTCGCGTGAGAGCGCGCATTGAATTCATGGAACACAGCATCACGGACTTGGACAGAGTGCGCGAGGCGTGCCGTGGTGTGGACTACGTTATTCATCTGGCCGCCCGCCCCTCGGTTCCGCGGTCGGTGAAAGACCCTCTTGAAACCAATCGGGTGAACGTGGATGGCACGCTAAAAGTTCTGATCGCGGCTCGCGACGCGAAAGTAAAGCGAGTTGTGTTTGCCGGGTCTTCCTCCGTCTATGGGGAAACACCAACCTTGCCCAAACGCGAGATCATGCCTCCAGCTCCGATTTCTCCCTACGGTCTGACGAAGCTGACAGGCGAAATGTACGGCCAGGTGTTTCAGCGCGTGTATGGCCTCGAATTTGTCTCCCTGCGCTATTTCAACGTCTTTGGGCCGCGCCAGGATCCCGCGTCTCCTTACTCCGGGGTGCTTTCTCTGTTTAACGCCGCCTTGCTGAGAGGAACGCGTCCCACGGTGAACGGCGACGGAGAGCAGTCGCGCGATTTCACGTACGTGGCGAACGCAGTTCAGGCCAATTTGCTGGCGTGCTGCGCAAGCGGAGCCGCAGGACTAGCCATCAACGTGGGCACGGGAAACCGATACACATTGAACCAGACGCTCGCGCTGCTCGAAGGGATTACAGGACAACCGGCGCTGGCAAAGTATGCCCCATCGCGTGAGGGAGATATTCGCCATTCCCAGGCGGACATCTCTCTCGCGAGACACGCGCTCGGCTACGACCCCCGCGTCGGCTTCCAGGAAGGCTTGAGCCGCACCTGGGAATGGTTCTTGCGTGAGGCAGAGCGCGCGGAGCCCGAGCTTGCGGGTGTTCTACGAATGGAGCATCCGGAAAGCCGGACGCTGGGAGAGCCTCTGGCAGTTGCGTAGCTCTTGGGAAGGCTGGAGCTGAGGCTTTCTGAAATTCACAACGAGGAGCAAAAGAAATGGAAGATTTAATTAAGCAGCTCAGCGAAGTAAGCGAAGAGAGTCCGGCCTTTGGCGGGCTGATGTACAAGTTGGAAATGGCGCTCAATTCCGAGTTTGGCGCGGGCTCTCTGGAAGAAGACGAGTTCGATATCTCCTGGGATGAGTGAATCTGGAACTAGTCGGTAACTCTAGAACCGAGAGATCAATCCGAGAGAGATGGTTCACGGGATGCAAGCGAACGCGAAGAAAAAGGGGCTTCAAGATCAACTGAACTCGTGTCGCGGGGATTCGGGTGCGGAGTAGTTGGAACAATCGCCGGGCAACTGCAGCAGGAGACTCAAAGGTGGTCGCAACACAACAGCGTCATCCGAAACGGTTGGTGACCTCGCTCATGTTGTGTACGGCGATGTTTTTTTCCGCTTCGTTGATGGCTCGCGCCCAACAAGCAGGTGCACAACAAACTCAGGATCTTGAGGAACAATTGCAGCAACTGAAGCAGCAGTACGACGAGACGACTCAAAATATGCAACAGCGTATCGCCGCTCTGGAAAAACTCATCCAGAACCAGGCTCAAATCCAGAAACAAAAAGAGGAGCAAGCAAAGGCCGGCACCGTCTCCGCTGTAGAGTTGGCGGCCGAGAAGGCTGCCCAGGATGCAGTCCAGGGACAGTCAGAAGACGTCGGGGCGAAGTTTCAAGGCCAGTTGCCCTCGGAACCGACCTATGACCTCCTGAGAGAAGCAGATGTGAAGATCGCGAAGCTGCAGGAACAGCTGAGCAGCTTCGAGTTCCACGGTTACTTTCGTTCCGGGTACGGCTTGAACGGCGAGGGAGGCCAACAGGTCGCGTTCCAGGCGCCGGGAGCGGATGCCAAATTCCGGCTTGGAAACGAAGCGGAAACCTATGGCGAATTCATTTTTGTCAACAACTGGCTCAATCCGGAGCGGAGTTCCAACAAGGCATGGATGAGGACCGAGGTGATGTTAGAGGCAAACACCACCAATTCCGCCAGTTACGCAAATTTTGGCGGTATGACTGGTATCACGGGCAATGATCAGTTCCGCTTGCGCGAAGCCTTCGTGCAAGCCGGCAACGTGCTGGAGAGCCAGCCGGACGCCAAGTTCTGGGCGGGCGAAAGATACTACCGCCGCCAGCACGTTGAGATCGACGATTTTTATCCCTTGGATATGAGCGGCTATGGCGGGGGCGTTGAGGATTTGCATGTTGGGATCGGCAAGCTGGCTTTGGCGTTCCTATCAGGGGCCCGGCCCGACATCGTCACTGAAAATGGCAATCTCGCGAAGAGCAACATTGACGTGCGCCTCTATGACATAAAGGGGCCTGCGGGACTCTGGGCCGGATGGTTCAATTTCGCAACTTCGAAAGGCGGCCAGACCGGGACAGGCGCCACAATTCCGTCGACGAGCGGATACGCCTTCGGACTGCGTCATCAACGCCTTGAGTGGCACGGAGGCTATCACTCGCTTTTCATCCAGTATGGGACCGGCCCGGCCAGCAATTTCAGTACGTCGATCGACAATCCGACTCCGTTTCTCAATAGCCAGGCCAGGTTCCTGGTCACCGAGCAAATGCTGTTTCAACCGAACGACAGATTCGCCATCATGCCAATCTTTATTTTCCAGCGAACGAAAGACGGCATTCCGCAACACGGCTGGGACCAGTGGGTCTCGTTTGGGGCTAGGCCGGAAATTTTCTTTACGAAGTATCTCTCCCTCGCGTTTGAGGGAGGTTTTGATCACACCCACAGCCGCAGCGGTCAGTACGACGGCTGGCTGCACAAATTCACGATCGCGCCGCAAATCGGAGCCGGCAGAAAGTTCTTCAGCAGGCCGGTATTGCGCGCGTTCCTGACTTACGCAAACTGGTCGGACGGACTCCGCGGTTTTGTGGGCGGAGTTCCATACCAATTTAGAACCGACGGCTTGACGTACGGAGTGCAGGCCGAAACGTGGTGGTAATCAGGAGCCGATTCTCTGGAATTCCCGCGATCGGCTTTCGATCTCTCTTTTATGAGATGAATGGGCTGGAGTCAAACACGAAAGTCTAGCGTAAGAGGTCCGAACTCGGAGGGCCCGCAATGCTGATCGCAGGAGATGTTGGCGGCACGAAGACCGACTTGGCCATCTTCTCGAGCGAAGCTGGCCCTCATTCGCCATTTGTGCAAGCGCAGGTCCGCAGCGCCGATTATCCGAATCTGCAAAAAATCGTGACGGAATTCCTGGCCAAGGTGAACAAGCCCGTTGACAGAGCTTGCTTCGCTGTTCCTGGGCCGGTAATCGAAGGGCGAGTGAGGACCACCAACTTGCCGTGGGTAATTGAAGAATCCGAGCTCGCGCAGGAATTAAACCTCAATGCCAGATCTGTTCACCTTATCAACGACCTTGAGGCCATCGCCCGTGCCGTTCCCATCCTCAGGCCCAGCGATGTGGAGACAATCAACGCCGGCCAACCCGTTCCAAAGGGGGCCATCGCCGTGATTGCACCTGGCACCGGCCTGGGCGAGTCCTTTCTTACTTGGGATGGAAGCGGATATGTCGCTCACAGCTCCGAGGGTGGTCATTCAGACTTTGCGCCAGCCGACGAGAGGCAGATTCACCTGCTCGAATACATGCTCAAGCAGTTCGAACACGTGAGCTTCGAACATGTCTGCTCGGGAATCGGTATTCCCTACCTCTATCGGTACCTGCGGGATGTTGAGCGCTTGCCAGAAGACCCGGAAGTAGCAAAGCTGATCGATTCAGCGCGCGACCCGTCGTTCGCGATCATCAGCCAGGCCATGGATCCCGCTCACACATGCCAATTGTGCGCGGCGACCATCGACCTATGCATCTCGATCCTAGCTGCCGAGGCCGGCAATCTGGCGGTGAAGGTCTTGTCCACCGGTGGCCTCTATCTGGCAGGAGGTGTCGCCACACGTGTATTGCGTGTGATTAAGGAACCGGGTTTCATGGAGCGCTTCAAACACAAGGGACGTTTCGCGGAACTCATGGGGCGCGTCCCCGTACACGTTGTGGTTACGCCAGCCGCGCTAGCCGGAGCAGCTGTGTCCGGATTGGAAATTTTCTAGAAAAATTCGGAGCTTTGCTCGACAGGCCAGCCGCTCTCAACTGAACAAAAGAAAACGAGCGTAACTTAACGGGAATGCTTCGCCTCGCGCCGCGCCTTCCGGTGGCAATCCGTCCAAACCGCTCCGAAGATTCAGAAATCCACAACTCTGACGACGGCCCTCATCTTGTGTTGCTGGCCCGGCGCGAGATCCACGGCAAAATCCGACACATTGCTGGTTTCGATGCAGATCATCTGGATCCATTCGTCATCGGCAAAATCCGACATGGAACGCGATTTTTGCACCCACGGATTCCACACCACAGTCGTGCATGAATTTTCTTTCGCAACGCGGGTGCGGCGGCGCAAGACGGGATCCTCCAATTCAATGGGATCCCTTGTGTTCAGGTAAATGCGATCGGTTTCTGACGCGATTGCAATCTCACCACGCTGAAACTTCTTTCGATTTGCATCTGTCTTGTCGATATAGTTGACCGCGTGCAGCCCACAGACTCGTGTGTTCAGGATATTCCCCACCCGGTGGTAGGCGTGAAGAGCTTCCTCAAAACGCAATTTGTTTTTACCGGTATTCGTTACCACCAGCTCGAGCCTTAGTTCCGAAGCAAAGGTGACACGGTATGCCAGATGAAAATCTGCGGGCCACCAGCGCTTCGTGTTTTCGTCGCTTTCGATGAACATGCTGACCGTGACCCCATCTTCGCCTTCCGCTACCGACTCAAGCTGCCATGCCTTCGTTCGCGCAAATCCGTGCGCCGGCGCTTTGGGGTCGTCGGCCTTGTCTCCAAACCAGGGGAAACAGATAGGTATGCCGCCGCGAATCGCGCGCCCTTCTTCCCAGCGCGACTCCGAACTGAGAAACAGCACTTCGTCTCTGCCCGCGGGTTTCCAGGAGGTGATGTGCGCTCCGTGCAGGTACATCTCCCCAACAACCTGAGAAGACTCGATGCACACTTTCTGCAACCCGCCATTTCCTTCGACGACAACTGCGGCGGGTATATCCATTCGCCGAACGGCTCCTGCGCATCCAGTTCCCATGTCTCCCCCCTGTACCTTGCTTGTGTACCCTTCCAAGTAGTCAGACTTGAATACAAAAAGACCTATGACCGGCCAAATCTGAGCGCGTAACCCCGCTGATGATTCGCAAAATCGCCGTCAAACTGACAAACTTGAATCTGACCCATCCTCGATACCTGTGAAAAGCATGACCACCGATCGTGGTCCCGCCCGGTACGTCTGCCCGGCAACGGTTGGCGCCAACTCCCATTCAACGATGTCGTCTGGCGAGTCGAGGGTCGTGTCGATCCAGCGCCTCCACGAGTGCCCGTCAGCGGCGCCTGGTTGCGGCAGCTCGAACTCGAGTGCCTCCCAATAGGCATTAAGAATTGCGTGAAACACAATTTTCTTGTCAGGAGCCTCCGCTGTGAACGCCAGGGTGTGCGAAGAGTCCGACCAGTCGGGCTGCCCCAGTTTTATGCCGTGCCATGTCCTGCTCGCCTGCCGGAGAATTTGGTTGAGACTGGCGCACGGTTGATCCGGCCTTGAGTTTCGCCACGATCGCCGTGCGTTCAGAAGAGTTACGAACCGAAGTACGTCCGCATGCTTCGCAATCAGCGTCCAGTCAAACCAACTGGTTTCGTTATCCTGACAATACGCGTTGTTGTTCCCCAGTTGGGTGCGCCGAACTTCGTCGCCCATCGAAATCATCGGCAGGCCCAGCGAGAGCACCGTCGCCGCAAAAAAATTCTTTACCTGCCGGTTTCGCAGGATCTCGATCGCGGGATCATCGGTGGAGCCCTCCGTGCCGCAATTCCAGCTCCGGTTGTCATTCATTCCGTCCCGGTTGCCTTCCTGGTTCCGCTCGTTGTGCTTTTCGTTGTAGGAAACGAGATCGTTCAGCGTGAAACCATCGTGGCAGGTCACAAAGTTCACGCTGGCCTCTGCCTCGCGCTCCTTGTGACCGTATATCTGTGGGCTGCCGAGCAGCCGGTCAGCGGCGCTGGGCACCAAACCCTCATCGCCTCGGAAAAAACTGCGAATATCGTCGCGGAATCGGCCATTCCATTCTCGCCAGCTGTCTCCGACGAAGCTTCCCACCTGGTAAAGACCGGCGGCGTCCCAGGCCTCGGCAATAAGCTTCGTCCCCGCGAGCACCGGATCCGACTCGATATCCCACAGCACCGGCGGGCTCGGCAGCAAATTGCCCGACTCGTCCCTCGCCAGGATCGCCGCGAGATCGAAGCGGAAGCCGTCGACGTGCATTTGTTTCACCCAATAGTGGAGACTATCCACGATCATCCGGCGGACAATGGGATGATTGGCGTTGAGTGTATTGCCCGTGCCACTGTAATTCGCGTAACGCGACCGGTCTTGCCCGAGCATGTAGTAGACGCCGTTATCCAACCCCCGAAAGCTCAGCGTCGGGCCGGTATGATCGTCCTCGGCCGTGTGGTTGAACACCACGTCAAGAATGACCTCAATGCCGGCCCGGTGAAGCGCTTTGACCATGTCGCGAAATTCATTCACCGGACCCAGCCGATCCTGGCGTGAACTGTAGGCGTGGTGCGGCGAGAAGAAGGAAACCGGGGCGTATCCCCAGTAGTTGACCAGCCCTTGCGGAGCATCCTGCGCGTCGAAATGGAACACCGGCAAAAGCTCCACGGCCGTGATGCCCAGTTGCTGCAGATAGGGAATCTTCTCGATCAACCCGGCATAAGTCCCGCGCGTTGATTCCGAAACTCCGGAGCTGGGATGCTGCGTGAAGCCTCGCACATGCATCTCGTAAATGATCGTTCGAGACGCCGGCGTGTGAAGCGGAGTGTCGCCTTCCCAATCGTACGTGAGTGGATCCACTACCACACTCTTCATCGCGGTCGCGGCGTTGTCGCCCTCGTGTCGCGCCTCGTCGCGACTGTAATTCCTGGGAACCACCACGCCGCGCCCGTACGGGTCGAGGAGAACCTTGTTCGCGTCAAACCGCATGCCGTTCGCCGGGTCGTACGGCCCATGAACTCGATATGCGTAAAGCTGTCCCGGTCGCAGATCCTCTATGAATGCGTGCCAATAGTGGTACGTGCGGTTGGTTTTGGCATTGATCGGGATCACCCGTGAGGGTTGGGCATCATTTTCCCGGTCAAAGAGCAATAGCTCCACACCCGTGGCGTTTCGCGAGTAGATGCTGAAGTTGACACCGCCGGGAAGCACCCTGGCGCCCAGGGGAGAGCTTCGGCCACAGGTCTCCACACTTCTCCCCAGAGTCACGGCACGCGCCGCTTTTTGGACGATGGCTTTGTTGACCGCGGCCAATCCCATGATTTAATTCCGGCCCAGCAACTCCTTCGCCACTGCCACCACGCGGTCCGGCTCAAAGCCAAATTTCCGCTGCAATTCCTTGAGCGGAGCCGAGGCCCCGAAGGTCTTCATGCCGATCATGCGGCCGGAAGAACCGACGAATCGCTCCCACCCAAAGGTCGAGCCCTGCTCAATCGCGACGCGAGCCTTCACGGCAGGTGGCAGGACGCTATCCTTATATTGCTGCGTCTGATCGTCAAAAATGTCCCACGACGGCATCGACACCACGCGCGAGCGGATTCCCTCGGCGACCAGCTTCTCGTGCGCATTCACGGCGAGACTCACTTCACTCCCTGTAGCGATCAGGATCACTTCCGGGTTGCCTCCGGGCGCGTCCGCGAGCACGTAAGCCCCGCGCGCCACACCCGATGCCGGTGCGTACTTGCTGCGATCCAGCGTCGGCAGAGGCTGGCGCGAAAGGACCAGTAAGGCAGGCTTGTGTTGCAATTGCATCACGTACCGATACGCCTCCACGACTTCATTGGCGTCTGCAGGACGCAACGTGACCAGCCCAGGAATGGCGCGCAGCGACGCCAGGTGTTCGACTGGTTGATGAGTCGGGCCGTCTTCGCCGTCGCCCATGGCGTCATGAGTGAAAACGAAAATTGTCGGCAGTTCCATGATCGCCGAGAGCCGAATTGCCGGACGCGCGTAATCGCTAAAGATGAAGAACGTCGCGCCATATGCCCGGAGCTTGGAAAGCGAGAGCCCGTTCACAATCGCACCCATCGAGTGCTCCCGGATGCCGAAGTGCAGATTTTTCCCCGTTGGCGTATCGGCCTGGAAATCTCCCGCGCCCTCATAAGTCAGCAGGGTGCGGTTCGACGGCCCGAGGTCGGCTGAGCCTCCCAGAAACCAGGGAATCTTCTGCGCGAGCACGTTCAATACTTTGGATGATGCATCTCGCCCCGCGATTCCTTTTGAGTCCGCGGGAAACACCGGGAGGTCACGATCCCACCCCGCCGGGAGTTCGCGTCGTTGCATTAGTTCGATCTGAGCCGCAAGTTCCGGATAGGCGGTCTTGTAAGCGGCGACTTGTTTTTTCCATGCCTGGCAGGCGGCGCCTCCGCGCGTGCCGATTCCCTCCTGAAAATGTTCATAAACACCGTCTGGCACGAGGAACTTGGCATCTTCGGGCCATCCATAATTGCGTTTTGTCAGGCGGACCTCTTCTTCGCCTAGCGGTTCGCCGTGGGCCTCGGACGTGTCCTGCTTGTGCGGGGAGCCATAACCGATGTGACTGTCGACAATGATGAAGGTCGGCCGGCCCTTGGTCTTCCTGAAGGTCTCCAGGGCGTTCTCGATCCGATCCATATCATTGCAATCGCCTATCCGAAGAACGTTCCATCCATAGCCCAGGAACCGCGCGGCAATGTCTTCCGTGAAGGTGATGCGTGTGTTGCCTTCTATGCTGATGTGGTTGTTGTCGTACAGCCAGCAAAGATTGTCCAGCCCCAGATGACCGGCAATCGAGGCCGCCTCTGACCCGACGCCTTCCATCATGCAACCGTCTCCGCAAACCGCGTAGATGTTGTAATCGAAGATTTCGAAGCCCGGTTTGTTGAAATGGGCTGCGAGCCACTTCTCGGCAATGGCCATTCCCACGCTCGTGGCGACGCCTTGACCAAGCGGGCCGGTAGTTGTCTCGACACCCGCCGTCCAGTGGTACTCGGCATGCCCCGTGGCCTTGCTGTCCAGCTGCCGGAAGCGTTTGATGTCTTCAAGTGTTACTGCCGGCTGTCCTACCTTTTCGTAATCGCCGTTGACTGCCTGCGTCTGCGTAAGGTGCAGCACGGACCAGAGCAACATGGAGGCGTGACCGTTCGAAAGCACGAACCGATCGCGATTCGGCCAGATCGGATCTTGCGGGTCGAAGCGCATGTCGCGGTTCCAGATCGTGTAGACCAGCGGGGCGAGCGCCATCGGCGTGCCGGGGTGTCCGGATTTGGCCTGCTGGACCGCGTCAATCGAAAGAGTGCGAATCGTATTGATGCACAGCTGGTCGATGTCCACGCTTTGTTTCACGGGAGCGACTTGCGTCGTACTCATAGCTTTGCCTCCTAAGATTCCTGATGCCTTTACTTGCCGTCGCTATAACACTCGGTACGCAGCGGCCCTCGTCCATCGCAATCAGGGCCTTACCTAGCCACGCCCTATGCGGAACTATGCCTTGCGCTGCGCTGCAACCCCACGCTCGCCCATTGCCTCTAGCTCCAGCGAAGCTACTTTTGAAAGCCGTCGCAGGTGGCGCGGGGCAAGGCTAAACTCAGCGGCCAGATACGCCTCCAGGAGGTCCCAGGCCAAGGAAGGTCCGGTCGTGCGGCCACCCATGCAAATAATGTTCATATGGTCGTCCTCGACACCTTGGCGCGCGGAAAAGTGGTCGCTCACGAGCCCGGCGCGAACCCCCGGGACCTTGTTGGCGCAGACTGACGCCCCCACGCCGCTGCCGCACACCGCGACCCCCCGCTCGACCTTCCCCGCTGCCACATCCCGGGCAAGCGGGGTGACATAGTCGGGATAGTCGTCACCGTCGTTCAGAGTATGGGCGCCGTAATCGACTACCTCATGGCCCGCCTCCCGGAGATGGGCAACCAATTGTTCCTTCAATCCGAACCCGCCGTGATCCGTGGCAATCCCTACGCGCATGCTATCCTCCTTGTTTTTGCTCAGCGGCCAACTGTTCCGCTGCCGCCCGGTCTGCCAATAGCAAAGCATTGTCCGGGCGAACTCGCCCGGCGGGAATGGACGTGTCGCCTTCAATCAGGCGGCGTAGAATTCCCACCTTCTCACTCCCAGTCACAACCCAAAGCACACGCCGCGCACGGTTGATCACCGGAAACGTCAAAGTCATTCGCTGCCTGCCCTGGTAGATTCCAGTGATCGCCACGTCTTTGTCGGCGACTTCAAGCACCGGGTCGCCCGGCACGAGCGAGGCCGTGTGGCCGTCTGGACCGAGGCCGAGGTGCGCGAGGTCGAGGACTGGCGGCGTCCCCGCGACCTCGCTGAGGGCCAAGGCATACTGGGCCGCTCCCGCTTGCAGGTCGCGTGCTTCTACCGGCATGGCATGGATCTGCTCCGGGCGCAGTGGCGCGTGTTGCAGCAAGCTTTCCTGCAAGTGAGCAAGATTCCGGTCCGGGTGTCCGGCGGGAGCAATGCGCTCATCGATCTGGAAGACATGCACGCCCGCCCAGGGAATATCCTCCTCAGCGAGCGCACGCAGCATGATCCACGGAGTGTGGCCGCCACTGACGGCCAGAGCAAAGCGGCCACGTGCCGCAATTGCCGCTCGCGCATCCTCGGCGATTGTCGTCGCAGCTGCTTTGGCCACGGAATCGGCATCCTTATATACAGCGTATTTCATCGGGCTCCTCCAATCCGCCGGCAAACTCGCTAAGGCCCGGACCCAACTACGACTGGCCGGCGATCATTACTTCGTCTGTCGTCTTGGGCGCAACCCGGAAATCTTCCTGGTCCATTGCGACCGGGTTAATCCAGCCCCCCGGGGGACAAACTGTTTTGTCGACCTCACTTGGACCCCATGTGCCCTTGTCGTATTCATAGATGGGAGTGTCTGCTTTGAGCGCTGGATCTACAATTCGCCACGCCTCTTCTACGTAGTCCTCTCGGGCGAAGAGTGTGGCGTCTCCCGCCATTGCGTCGCCAAGAACGCGTTCGTACGCTTCCATTTCCTCCGGACGGGGACGGCGGCTGGCTATCATCTCTACCGTCTCGCCTCGCAGCACCTCGCCGGGAGCCATCACGGTTGCGCTGATTGCGATCGTCATCTCAGGACTGATTCGGAAGCGCAGATTGTTTTGAGAGAGAGCGCTGTCTCGGATCACGGTGGGAGGCTTGCGCAGCCTGCCGATAACTTCCGTGCAGGTCACCGGCAAGTTCTTTCCTGCCCGGAGGTAGAATGGAACTCCTTTCCAGCGCCACGAATCTACCTCCAGCCGCAGCGCCGCAAAGGTCTCCACGTTTGAGTTGGGAGCTACTCCCTTTTCCTGGCGGTAATCGCGGAATTGCCCTCGGACGAGATTGGCTGCTTGCAGCGGCCGAATCGCTTTCAGTACCTTCACTTTCTCGTCGCGAAATGTTTCACTGTCTGTGCGTACGGGCGGCTCCATCGCAAGATTACAGAGAACTTGGAAGAGGTGGTTTTGGATCACGTCCCTTATGGCGCCGGTCTGATCGTAGAAAGAGCCCCGCCCCTGCACGCCAAAGTCTTCGGCCATGGTGATCTGCACGCTTTCGATGTAATTGCGATTCCAGAAGGGGTCCACAAACGCGTTGGCGAATCGGAAGACGACGATGTTGTTTACCGGCTTTTTTCCGAGGTAATGGTCGATACGAAAGATTGCGGACTCCGGGAAGACCGCGTGCAGGATCCGGTTGAGCTCCTGCGCCGAGGCCAGGTCATGGCCGAAGGGCTTCTCGACAATAACGCGAGCGTCATGAGCGCAGCCCGAATTCCCTAACTGCTCGACGACTTTTTCGAACATGACAGGCGGAATAGCAAGGTAGTGCGCCGGCCGTTGCGCGCCCCCGAGTTCCTGGCGGATCGCTTGAAAGGTGGCCGCGTCATTGTAGTCGCCGTCCACATAACGCATTAAGCCCTTCAGCTTCTCGCAAGCCGCGGCATCGATCCCGCCGTGTTTCTCGAGGCTGTCGTGCGCCCGCGCTCGAAACTGTTCGAGGTTCCAGCCGGCCTTGGCCACCCCGATGACCGGGACGTCGAGGTGGCCGCGCTTGACCATCATCTGCAGGGCCGGGAAGATTTTCTTGTACGCCAAATCGCCTGTGGCGCCGAAAAAGACCAGGGCATCGAAATGTATATTATTCATTGGTAATCTCCCTCTCGCGGCGCGTTACCGTCCCGCTGCCTTTTCCAGGTGCCCGCCGAAGCCGAAGCGCATCGCTGAAAGCAACCTGTCCTGATAGTCCGCTTCCCCGCGCGAGCTGAAGCGCTCATAGAGAGCGGAGGAGAGAACGGGTACCGGCACGGCTTCGTCGATGGCCGCCTTGATCGTCCAGCGGCCCTCTCCCGAATCCGAAACACGCCCGGCGAACTGAGAGAGAGAGGGATCTTTCACCAGGCCGGCCGCGGTCAGATCCAGCAACCAGGACGAAACCACGCTCCCGCGCCGCCACACCTCCGTGATGTCGCGCAGATCCAGTTCATATTGATAGTGTTCGGGGTCGCGCAGTGGCGTCGTCTCGGCGTCCACCGCGTCCTGTTTCTTGCCCACGTTGGCGTCGCGCAAGATGCTCAGCCCTTCAGCGTAGGCGGCCATGAGGCCGTACTCGATACCGTTGTGGACCATCTTGACAAAATGGCCGGCGCCATTCGGGCCGCAATGCAGGTAGCCCTGCTCGGCCGTGCCGTCAAGTTTCTCGCGTCCCGGCGTCCGTGGCACATCACCCTTGCCCGGCGCCAATGTCGAAAAGATCGGATCGAGATGCTTGACCACACTCTTTTCGCCGCCAATCATCATGCAGTAGCCGCGCTCCAGCCCCCACACGCCGCCGCTCGTCCCGACGTCCACGTAGTGGATGCGCTTCGGCGCGAGTTCTTTTGCGCGCCGGATGTCATCGATGTAGTAGGAATTGCCCCCGTCAATCAGGATGTCCTCGGGCTCGAGAAGGGGCAGAAGGCCCGCGATCGTTTCGTCCACGGCCGCTGCTGGAACCATGAGCCAAACCGCTCGAGGCTTCTCGAGCTTCGAAACAAAATCCTGGAGCGAGGAACTTCCTGTCGCTTTTTCTTGAGCCAATTCATTCACTGCTTTCGAAAACCTGTCAAAAACCACGCATTGGTGGCCTCCCCTGAGGGCCCTGCGCACCATGTTTGCTCCCATCCTTCCGAGACCAATCATTCCAAATTGCATGGATCGCTCCTTCGCTATGCCTTTATTTCACTCTTTGATATTCTTTCGAAATCTGGCTCACACTGTCCCGCAGCCGCTCCATCGACGCAGCGACTCCTTCGCACTCTCCGAAAATTGCTGTTCCGGCGACCAAAACATTCGCCCCGGCCGCAACCACGGATGCAGCCGTGTCCGCGTCGATGCCGCCGTCGACTTCCACGTCGCATGCGGAATTGATTTGTTCGACCATCTGACGGACGCGTCCGATCTTTTGCAGGGTTGCAGGGATGAAATGCTGATGTCCAAAACCGGGATTCACCGTCATGACCAGCACCTGATCGACGTCCTGTATGATTTCCTCCAAAACCG
>Ga0210396_10000904_pt1 | contig 34193 bp, 28 predicted proteins | sample IncBWH17OmetaG_FD_155466 | JGI IMG/M metagenome (GOLD analysis project Ga0210396, IMG submission 155466) | Forest soil microbial communities from Barre Woods Harvard Forest LTER site, Petersham, Massachusetts, United States - Inc-BW-H-17-O ...
GCCTCCGCCGCGCGCCTCCCGTTCCACTTTTTTCCAATGGTCCAGCGCCTCGGCCAAACGGTCGCGATCCACTTCCACCCACTTGCCGCGCAGCGACACCAGTCCGCCGGACGATTCCAGCATGGCGCGCAGCTCATCCTCAGAAAGCGGCTCGCCATCGAGGGCGACGTTCACCGAGAATTCGAGCAAAGCATCCGCCCCGAGCCTGGATTTGTTCCGCTCGCCAACCTTCACGCTCACGACGGGACGCGGCGGCCGCGACGGCTTCCACCAGTCCGGTACTCGAACGATCAGTCCGGTCTCTTCCAGTCCCACCACGTCCTTCAAAAACCGGTAAGCCTCGGGTGGTCCCCACGCCAGGGGCTGATAGATTTCTCCCGACTCCACCAGCTCGTTGATCCATTTGCACTTCTGGGCCGCCCGCTGGATCGGCTGAAGCAGCGACAAAAGTCCCGAGCGATTCTTCGCCCCCGCGTGCTCCTGGAGTGCCCTTCCCAGCGGCAAATGCTGGACGCGGCCCTGCGCCGACAGCCGGCTGGCGTACGTCGCCAGAAAAGCGAACGGGTAAGCCGGATCGCGCTTGTTCTCCGCCAGGTGAAACGTCACCCGTCCGACCGTCCGCCAGACCGGATTCAGCTCGCGAAGAAATTCCTGCGCCGCCCGCCCGGACTGGCGCAATTGTTCGCGCACCAGCCCGTCCAGCTCGCGCCACCAGCCGGCCAGGACCTCGTTCGTGAGATATTCCAAGCCGCGCATCGGCGGCGCCGAAGCCGCGAGGCTTGTCAGGTCCTGTTCGACCGGAGGATCGATCGGAGCCAGCTCTGTCTGGCCCGCAATCTCCGGCGTGTGACACAGCCGCGTGAGGTAGGTTGATCCGAAATCGCGTGCAAATCCGAACTGGGGCGGCAGGCTCGACCCCAGTTCCGCCGTCGCCAGGTGCAGCAGCCCCGCCGCCGAACCCTCCGCAAACGCCTCGGCGATCCGCTTTGACTGGGCCCCGTCCGCCAGGCCGCTACCCGTTTCGTCCGTCAGCTCGGCAAACAAACGACCGTGGGGTGAAATAGTAAGGATGAGTCCCATGAGATGTCAGGCTGAATTTTGGATGCACTGTTCCGACGGTTTATCCTTCGTCGGCTCCAGCCCATCCTATCGTCGTGGTTTCTCGTTGCATCAGGGAGGTTCGTAATGCGGAGAACTTTTGCAGGGCAAGGTCCCACATGGGCCGGGTATCCGGGAGGGCGAGGCTCCCGCCGAGCCGGGTTTCCCCGCGGTCCCAAGATTCGGCTCGGCAGGAGCCTCGCCCTCCCAAGCGAGTTTGCGATTGCCCTGAGAAGCTTTGCCATGAGCGGCGTCATTCTCGTGCTGTTTGCGTGCGTGACGCCGGGTGCGTTGGGACAAGCCGCGTCCTCGCCGAGCGTCGTGATGATGATCGGCGAAGACGAATACCACACCTGGGAGACGCTGCCCGAGTTCGCGAAGTCCGAGCTGTCGCCCCGGGGAATGCGGGTAACGATCGTTCAGGAGGACCCGCACGCCAAGAACCATTTTGCGGGACTCGCGGAGGCGTTGTCGAAGGCGGATTTGCTGGTGCTGAGCACGCGGCGGCGCCTGCCGCCCAGGAACGAGCTGGACGCAGTACGGGCGTTTCTCGATTCAGGAAAGCCGCTGGTGGGGATCCGAACCGCGTGCCATGCCTTTGCGCCGCGCGGCAAGGTCCCGCTTCCGCCCGGCGCCGCAAGCTGGATCGAGTTCGATCCGCAGGTGCTCGGCGGGCATTACGACAACCATTATGACGCCGGGCCGAAAACGGAAATCACTCTCGCGTCGGGCGCAGAGAATTCGCCAATCCTGGCCGGTGTCGATATCAAACAGCTCGTCGGCAGCGGCTCGCTCTACCGCGTCAGCCCGATCGACCGCTCGTGCGAGCCGCTGTTGATCGGCACGATTCCCGGAAAACCCGCCGAGCCGGTGGCGTGGACGCATCGATATGGGCCGAACCACTCGCGTGTCTTCTACACCTCGCTTGGCCATCCGGAAGATTTCAAGGAGGCGGCGTTCCGGCAACTGCTGCTCAATGCCATTTTGTGGGGGCTGGATCGGAAAAGTCCTGCCGACTCCTCCGCAAAAGACCAGCCTCTCCACAAGCTCGTTCCCAGCCCTTCTGTGCCCTCGCTCAACGTCGCGGACAATCTGCGGATCGAGCAGGTGCTGGCGGAGCCGCTGATCGCCAAGCCGCTCTACATCAACTTCGACGAGCGCGGCCGGCTGTGGCTGGTGCAATATCGACAGTATCCGTGGCCCGCTGGGCTGAAGCTCATCAGCCATGACAACTTCTACCGCAACGTCTACGAGCCGCCCTTCCCCCCGCCGCCCCCGTTCACCGGTGAGAATTCCCGCTTCCGCGGCCGAGACTTGATCACGATCCACGAAAGCACCCACGGCGACGGCGTGTTCGACAAGACCACCGTCTTTCTCGACGGCCTCAACCTCGCCACTGCCGCCCTCAAAGGCCGGGGCGGCGTGTTCGTCATGAACCCGCCCTACCTGCTGTTCTATCCCAGCACCAAAGACCCCGATTATCCCGACAGCCAGACGCCGCAGGTCCTGCTCAGCGGCTTCGGCATCGAGGACACCCACTCGATCGCCAACAGCCTTCGATGGGGCCCGGATGGTTGGATTTACGGCGCCAACGGCAGCACCGTCAGCGCCGCCGTCGTTCGCTATGCGGCCGACGGCAAGCCATTTCCGGGCGAAAAGCCACTGCACATCATGGGCCAGCACATCTGGCGGTACCATCCCGAGACGCGCCGCTTCGAGATCTTCGCCGAGGGCGGCGGCAACACCTTCGGCGTCGTCTTCGATTCCAAGGGACATCTGTTTTCCGGTCATAACGGCGGCGACACCCGCGGGTTCCACTACGACCAGGGCGGCTACTACCTCAAAGGCTTCGAGAAGCACGGCGCCCTCTCCAACCCCTATGCCTTCGGCTACATCAACCCGATGCGGCACGCCAAGGTCGATCGCTTCACCCACACCTTCGCGATTTATGAGGGCGGCACGTTTCCCGCGGAATACAACGGGAAAATGTTCGCCCTGGCCCCCCACCGTCACTACGTAATTTGCACCGAGCTGATTCCGCTGGGTTCGACGTTTCGGACGCAGGACATGCAGAAGGTCATCACGCCCGGCGATCAGCCGCAGGACGATTACTTCACGCCTGTTGACATTCAGCTCGGACCGGACGGCGCCCTCTACATCGTCGACTGGCGGGCACGGCAGGCCAATCACTACCGATCGAGCGAAGGTCAGACGAATCCCGATCTGGGACGCGTTTATCGGCTGGCCGGGGAGGAGCCGTCCGCGTGGAAGTCATTCGATCTGGCACAGCTTTCCAGCGCCCAGTTGATCGAGCGATATCTGAAGGATCCCAATCGCTGGTATCGCGAGCAGGCGCTGCGCCTCCTGGGCGACCGAAAGGACCGTTCGGTCGTTCCGATGCTCAGGAAGCTGGTGCGCGAGAACACGGGTGAGCTGGCGCTCAATGCCCTGTGGGCGCTCAACCTGAGCGGCGGGCTCGACGAATCATTCGGATTGACCGCCCTGGCCCACCAGGATCCCGACGTAAGACGCTGGGCCGTGCGCCTGATCGGCGACAATCGCGCCGCCTCGCCTCAGGAAGCACAGATGCTCGCGTCGATGGCCCGGTCGGAGCCCGATGACGAAGTCCGCTGCCAGCTCGCCAGCGGCGCCAGGCGCCTTGCGACGCCGCACGCGCTGCCCATCCTCGCGAACCTGCTCGGCCGCGACGAGGACGCGGCCGACATCCAGATTCCCAAGATGATCTGGTGGGCACTGGAAGCGCACGCCAACGACCGCGAGGCGATCCTGAGCGCCTTTGCGGATCAGAAACTCTGGCGGGCGAAATTGCGGCCAGATGGAAGCTCGATGACGGAGTACCTGGTTCGCCGCTGGGCGATGGCCGGTTCGCGGCAGGACCTGGTCGCGTGCGCCCGGCTGATGAATTTGTCGCCGGGTGAATCGGATACGCAGCGCCTCGTGACCGGCTTTGAGCGCGCGTTCGAAGGCCGGCCGATTCCGCCTCTGCCGGATTCGCTGGCCGATGCGCTGGGGAAAGTCGGGGGAGATTTTGCGATCCTGCTGGGCGTGCGGCGCGGGGATCCCCAGGCCGCGGACGCAGCGCTGGCGCGGATCGGCAGCGTGAAAACGCCGCTCTCCAACCGGCTCGAACTGATCGCCGCCATCGGCGACTTGCAGGCGAAGCCGCAGCAAAGCATCCCGCTGCTCCTGGATCTCAGCCGAAAAGCCGGCGATGACTCGCTTCGCGGCGCCTGCCTGGTCGCGCTGGAAAGGTTCAACGACCCTTCGATCGGAAGTAAGGTCATCGAGATGTACGGCGCTCTTCCGCCCGCCGTGCAGAACGCGGCGCAGTCGTTGCTGGCCAGCCGCCTCGAATGGACCAGGCTTCTGATGCGCGCGATCGACACAGGAACAATCAAATCGCACACCATCGACCCGGCGACTGTGGATAAGCTTCGGCTCTACGAAGACGCCGAGGTGGCGAAGCTGGTATCTCAGCAGTTCCCCATGACGCTGGCCACGGCCGCGGAGCTGGACGAAAAGATTGGGCGTTATGCCCGAATTATCCGCGCCGGCGGCGGCCAGCCGCTGGCCGGCAAAGAACTTTTCTACGGTAAGGTCGGCTGCGCCAACTGTCACACTGTCTTCGGCAAGGGCGGCCGCATCGGCCCCGACCTCACCAGCTACGACCGCGCCAATCTCGACAGCATGCTGCTGGCGATCGTCAACCCCAGCGCCGAAATCCGCGAGGGGTTCGAGACGTATCTGATCACTACCAAAGACGGCCGCGCGCTCAACGGATTCAAAGTGGAGGAAAACGACCAGGCGTTCGTCATTCGCGGCATCGACGGGCAAAACATCGTGATCCCGATCGATCAAATCCGGTCGCGAAAGGTTTCGCCGCGGTCGCTGATGCCTGAAGGTTTGCTGGATGCGCTGAGCGACCAGGAGCTTCGCGATCTGTTCGCGTTTCTCGCCAGCACTACGCCCCCACTATGACGAATTCTGCGGAGCATGCCCCCGCATTTTCCGCTCCGGAAGACCGACCCATCCGATTGATCGTCCGGACGACCTGAGGCCGAGATGGGCATTAATGCCCACGGGCGGAGAGCCGCAGGTCATGCGAAGGCGCGCTTTCGGTTCGAGCTACGGGCAGCGGGCAGAAGACGCCCGACCAGACCGTAAAGCATCTCGAACGAAATGGGCTTGGCGGCAAAATCATCGCAGCCGCACTCCAGGCATCGTTCCCGCGTTTCCGCACCGGCGCACGCGCTCAGGGCGATGATCCGCCCCTGGTAGCCGCTGGCGCGAAGCAGGCCGGTGGCCTCGCAACCGTCGATGTCCGGCATTTCAACGTCCATGAGGACCAGGTCGAACCGGCCCTTTTGGCTCGAGAGGAGCAGGTCACAGGCCTCGCGACCACCATCCACCGTCGTGACTTTCAGGCCCACGCTGCCGAGAATCCGCGAGATCATTCGACGGCCGGCGGAGCTGTCGTCGACGACCAGCACATGGCCGCGGAACCTGGACGGCTTCCACGCCACGTCATCCACTCGCCATTGCACCGGTTCGTAGCGAACTTCGATTGATCGTCCGAGCATGAGGGAAATCCTTTTCCCCGGAATTCCGTTGGCCGCAGCGCCCCGGGGGAAATGCCTTGCAGCCCGGCGGCATTGCGCGCAAGCGTCGAAGCGCCCGCGTCGCCGCCTTGCCCACTATCTGCTCTGATGGGACAGCAAGTAAATGGGGTAAAGTGCCTATTATTGCGGATTTCCGCCGTCGGATCGCTCGGCGAGCGTACTGAGACGGCTCAAATCCGCGGCGTTGAGCGCCTTGGTTTTGGCCATCAGGTTCGTCCGATGGTTGGCGACCGTCTTGATTGAGATGTTCAGGTCTGAGGCGATCTGCTTGTTGGATCGTCCGGCGGCCACCAGCTTCAAAAGCTCCAGCTCGCGCGCGGTCAGCCCGGCGAGCCGTTCCCGGACCGCGGCCTCCTCGGACCGTCGCTCGTGCCGCTCGCGGCTCTGCCGCAACCCGCTCTGCACGGCCTCGAGAAGCGCACGCGGCTCGAAGGGTTTTTGCAGCAGGTCGACCGCCCCCAGCTTCATGCTCCGCACCGCCGCCGGAACATCGACATGGCCGCTGATCACGATGACCGGCATGTCGTTGCGCTCCGCCCGCAGCCGCCGCAGAAGCTCCAGCCCCCCCATCCCGGGCATTCTCAGGTCCAGCACGATGCAGCCGGATTGATCCAGCGGGACCTGTTCCAGAAACTGCTCTGCGGATTCATAGGCGCGCACGGGCAGCGACGCGGAGCTGAGCAGCAGGGACAGGCTGTTGCGCATCCCGCGATCGTCGTCGATGACGTGGACGTTGCCGTTCTGGCTCAGTTCAACCCTCCGTCGCCACGGGGAGCGTGAAGCAGAAGCGCATGCCGCCGCCGGGATTGGCCGATGCATTGAGCTGTCCGCCATGTCCCTCGACAATCGAGCGGCTGATGTTCAATCCCATCCCAAGGCCCTGCTGCTTGGTCGTGAAGAACGGCTCGAAGAGACGTTCCATGATTTCGGGCGGGACGCCCGGACCGTTGTCGGCAACGCAAACTTCGACGGTGTCAGCCCGCCGGGCCATCCGGGTGTGCAGGGACAATTCTTTCCGTTCCAAATCGGTTTGGCTATCCATGGCCTCCAGCGCGTTGTAGATCAGGTTGACCAGGACCTGCTCGATCTGCACGGGATCGGCGAGGACCTTCGTCAACCCCGCCGCCAGTTTCAGCCTCGGTCGCATCCCCTGGTGCCTCAACTCGAAATCCAGGATGTTCAGCGATTCCTCCACCAGGGCGTTGATGTCCACCGGGGTTCGCTGTGGCTGCTTTTTGCGCAAAAACGAACGCAGCCGGCTGATGATCACACCAGCCCTGCGCGTTTCATCCATCAGCTCTTGAAGCGCGTTCACCACCACCGGCACGCCGGGGTTGCCCGACTGGACCTGATCGAGGCAGACGCTCGCGTAGTTCAGGATGGCCGAAAGCGGCTGGTTCAGCTCGTGCGCCAGCCCCGACGCCATCTGCCCCATCGCGCTCACGCGGGACATGTGCGCCAGCTCCGCCTCGCGCGACTGGATGGCGTCCTGCGCCCGCTTGCGCTCGATCGCGTAACGGATCGCCCGCGCCATGATGCTGCCGACCGCTTCCCCTTTGACCAGATAATCCTGCGCCCCCTCCTGCAATGCCCGCACGGCCAGCGCCTCGTCGTCCAGCCCCGTCAGGACGACAACCGGCAGCTCGCGGACCTTCCGCCGCATCTTCTCCAGCGTCTCCATTCCCTGGCTGTCGGGAAGGCCCAGGTCCAGCAAAACGACGTCGAATTGCTTCCCTTCCAACTGGCCCAGCGCCGCGTCGAGGCGTTGCGCGTGAGCCAGCGTGAACGGACCGTAATTTGTCGCGGAAAGTGTATGACGCATCCAGGCGGCGTCCGCCGCGCTGTCCTCGACCAGAAGGATTCGAGTCGCGTCCGTATGGCTCATCTTGGAGACAACGTCACCGCAGTCAACCAGAATTGCTCGATGCTTCGGATCACCTCGATGAACTTGTCCAAGTCCACCGGTTTGACGACGTAACAGTTGGCGTGAAGGTTGTAGCTCTTCACGATATCCAGCTCCGCGCGCGAAGTCGTGAGGACCACCACCGGAATACGGCGAAGTTGATCGTCCGCCTTGATCTCGGCGAGCACCTCGCGCCCGTCCTTGCGGGGCAGATTCAGATCGAGAAAGATCAGGTCGGGTCTGGGGGACTGTGAATACTTCTGCTGGCGACGGAGAAACGCCATCGCTTCGACGCCGTCCTTGACCACGTGCATCACGTTCTGGATTTTCCCGTCACGGAACGCCTCCTGTGCCAGGCGCACGTCCGCGGGATTGTCCTCGACCATTAAGATTTCCATGGGTTTCCCGCTCACGCCGACCTCCGTGTCTGGCAAGAAGGTTCACCAATCCCGCCGTGACGCAATTTGAATATATCAAAACGTCGGTTTGCGATAAATGCAACCCCTTGGCAAGACCTGGGGTCTTACGGCGTTTTACATGCGGGCGGGGTCGCGTTCCTGGGGGCGCGGCGGCGCGGCGATGTGAGAAATGCTGATGCCGAAAGATCGCTCTTCCGTTCGCGTTCATTCGGCAATCAGCATTCAGCAATCCGCATTCAACCGGTTTGGCCGGTTCACTGCTGTGAGGTCGGAGGCGCGGGAAGCTTAAGGACCATGCCCGGCTTGAGCCGCGTTGAGTCGGATCCGATGACCTGTTTGTTGATCTCGTAGAGTTTTTCCTGATTGTCGCCGGCGCCGTAGAGCTTGCGGGTGATCTTGTAGAGGCTGTCGCCGGACTGGACGACGTAGGTCTTGGAATCGCTGACGGCGGTGACCCCGCCGGAAGCGGCGTCGCTCTGCTTCGACGATTCCCTGGCCTTGCTCGACGCTGGCGGAAGCTGAATCACCGTGCCCGGACGCATCTTCGACGGATTCAATCCGGGATTGGCGGCGAGGATCGCCTTGTACTGGCGGCTTTCGCCGTACACGGTCTTGGCAATGGACGAGAGCGTCTCGCCCGCCCTCACCGTGTGCGTGCGCGCGCCGCTCGCGGAAGCTGGTGCGGCTCGCTCGGGTTTTGCACTGACCTCGGCCGGGGTGGAATCGGCATCCGCCTTCGGTTCGGACGCGGGCGAATCGGTCGAAGGGGAATCGGAAACCGGCTGCGGGCGCTCATGCCTGCCAAGCTGCGACTTCGCTGGCGACGTCGAGCTGGCAAAGAGGGCAGCCCACTGATCCTGAACGTCCGGCTGGCCCTTCGCGTCTACCGGCTTCACCGGTGCAGGCGGAGCCGCTGGCTCAGGTGCTTTGCCCGAATCTGTCGGCGCCGTTACGTCCAACCCGCCCGACGAGTCCGTCGGACCGGCGGCCTTCCCGCTGGTGTCAAACGCGACCGGCTTGTTGTGATTGCGATGAACGACCAGAACCGCGACGATAATGACCGCTAGCAGAATGCCGCCGACGCCGAACCCCAGTCTCACGTCCCTGCGCATAGTGGGAATCCTTTCCACAAACGAGATTTGAGAGGGCCGTCCGGCCCTCCATGCAGGGCGGGCACAGCCCGCCGCACTTGCCGTTCCTGGCGGGCAGCGCCCGCCCTACGCGGCGCCTGCCCTAAGCAGCCCGAACTCGCGAGCGGCTGGCCAATGCCGCCGGCTCCGGGGCCGGCTCGACGCCCTTGTTTCCCAGCAACAGGATTGGCGCCGCGATCGCAACGGACGAATAGGTGCCCACCAATATGCCAATCAATAATACGAAAGTAAAGCCGTGGATGCCCTGCCCGCCCAGGAAATACATAATCGCCACCGTGATCGTCGTCGTTCCTGCCGTCAGCAAAGTGCGCGAAAGCGTCTGATTCACCGCGTCGTTGATGACCTTGCGGCTGACATGCCCGTACTTCCCGCGGTTCTCACGAATGCGGTCGAACACGACGATCGTATCGATCATCGAATAGCCCATGATCGTCAGAATGCCCGCCACGACGGTCAGGTTGATGCGGAACGGCTCGAGCTGGAATATCTCCCTGAGCGCCGGCACGTCGACCAGGTAATGGGCAAACCCCAGGGCTGCGATGGTGAACAAGGTGTCGTGCAGGAGCGCGATCATTGTCGCCGTGCCGTACTTCAGGTTGCCGAAGCGAATCCAGATGTACGCCATGATGACCGCGATCGAAAGCCCCAGGGCCAGCAGGGCGTTGGTCTGGGCGTCGCCGGCCACCTGGGCGTCGAAGTTGCGGACTTCCTTGAGCTGCGCCGGGCGATCGACCCCTTCGACCACCGTTTTCCATAGCGGCCCGGCAAACAGCTCGGCCCACTGATTTTTGTCCTTCTGGTAAGACAGATTCGGGTCTTTTGAGAGGACGATGGCGACCTGAGTCGGCTGGTTCGGGCCCTTGGGCGATTCGACCGTGAACGGATGCCGCTCGGCGGTCTGGGTCCCGGTGTTCTGGAGGAACTGTCGGTTGATCCGGTCGGTGATCTGGCTGGGGGTGAGGGGCGGGCTCAGATGATCCAGCACGATCGCCACGCCGCCGGCGTAATCCGACCAGGTTTCCGGGCGGAAGGTCTGCCCGTCGGCGGTCTGGGGCCACTTCGTCTGGTCGCTTACCGGCAGGACTTGCTTGCCCAGCACGTCATCCAGCTTCGTGGCGGTCCCGCCTCCACCGGCGCCGTCGAAGGTCGAGGGAAGCTCGAGTTTCAGGTTGTTCTGCAACGTCGCCATCACGGCGTCGCGCACTGCGACCGCGTTGGTGCTGGGCGTCAGCAGGTCGAACGAGGTGTATTTGTTCCCCTCGACCGCCGAGCCCAGGGCGACGGGATTGGCGCCTTTGAGGTCGGGGCTGCCGGAATGATCGAGAATGCCGGCCAGCTCGTCCTTCGACATCGGCTGTTTGACATCGAACTGCACCGACGTTCCGCCGGCAAACTCGATGTCGAGCATCTCGCGCTGGCGGACCTTCATGCCGAAGAGGATCAGCCCGATGGTGATCGCCACGGTGCTGAACGCGTAGAAGACCCACGCGAAGCTCATCCAGTCGATGTTGGGACGGAGCAGCTTGTCCCACTTGGGAAACGTGAGCGGAAGGCTGCTGAGATTCCGCACGATCCCTTTGTCGATGAGGATTCCGAAGATCGTTCGGGTCACAAACAACGCCGTGAACAAGCTGGCGGCGATGCCGATGATGAGCGTGATACCGAACCCCTTCACTTCCTCAGTGCCGAACCAGATCAGGAAAAATGAGGTGATCAGCGTCGTGGCGTTGGAGTCGACGATAGCGCTCATCGCCTTGTCGTAGGCATTGCGCAGCGCCATGCGCAGGGACAGCCCGCGATGCTGTTCTTCGCGGAGGCGCTCGAAGATCAGCACGTTGGCGTCAACCGCCGTGCCGACGGAGAGCACGATGCCGGCGATGCTGGGGAGCGTAAAAGTCGCGTTGAGCGCCGCCATCACGCCCAGCACGATCATCAGATTCATCAGCACCGCGAAGAAGGCGACCATTCCCGCGACGTAGTAGTAGCTGATCAGAAACACGCCAACGACGCCCACGCCGACGGCGCAGGCCACGAGACCATGCATGAGGTTCGTGTGCCCGAGCTCCGGCTCGACGTGCCGCTCGCTGATCGGCTCGTCCTCAAGCTGGGCGGGAAGACTGCCGGCGCTGAGGGTGTTCACCAGGTAATCCAGCTCGGCCCGGCTGAACCCATCGCGGCCGCCGTCGATCTGCCCGTGCGACGTGATCATGCTGTGAATGTTGGGCGCGCTGATGACTTTGCCGTCGAGGATGACGGCAAGGGGCCGGTTGATGTTGTTGCCGGTCAGGGTGCCGAAATCAGATGCGCCTTGCGCATCAAATGAAAACTCGACAACGTCCTCACCGTTGTTCCCCTGGCCCGGCAGCGCTTCGGTCAGCGACCAGGCCTTCTGGCCTTCGCGATGATCGAGGGATTTATCCTGCGTAACCCATGCCAGGACATAACTCTTGTTGTGATAGCTCGCCAGGATGTTGCCCTGGAGCTTGCCAACGTCGCTGTTGGGATCGATCTGGAACCAGCGCGTCTGGTCGCCGCCCTGAAGCGCCGGGCCGGGGCCGTCGGGCTTCATGCGGTCGAGCATCCTGCTGACCTGGTCGGGCGCTTCTCCCCGGCTGACCAGAATGTGGAACTCGAGCACGCCCGATCCGCGGAGCAGCCGCTTGAGATCGGTGGTGTCGTCGAGGTTGCCACGCACTTTTTCATAGGCGTCGAGGCCGAGGTTGTAGGCGTCGATCGCGGCCAGGCGCGCAGGGAAATCCGAGTTTTGCTGTTTGATCCCGTTGAGCGATGCCGTCCGCGTGGCGGTGTCGGAAAGATCATCGCGAAGGCGCGCGGTATCGATGTTGGTGGCATCGAGGCGCGTCTTGAGCTGCTCGTATTGCTGGCGGAGCTTGGCTTCGTCCAGCGGGTTGCGCTGCTCGATCGGCTTGGCGTTGATGGCCTGAAGCTGGTCGTACGTCTTGGCCAGGTCGTTGAGAATGGCCAGGCGGGCGGCGCTGCCTTGCGCGATCTTCGGGAAATCCTCGCGGCTGCGGCCGTTCTTGTTCTCGACGGCGTCGGTGGCTTCGGAAACCGAAATGTTGGTCTGCTCGAGCGTATGCTCGGCGGCGAGCAGCTTTTCCTGCGCACCGCGGGCCTCGGCCTCGTTGACGCCGGAACCGGCGGATTGAATCTCCAGCCGATCCGCGCCCTCGGGCCGCCAGATCAGGTTCTTCACGCCGCGGGGGTCGACGCGGCGCTTCAGCGCCTGCGCCACCTTGGCCGCAAGCTGAGGATCATATTTGGCACCGGGCGCAGTCTTGATCTGGTAGACCAGGCTCGTGCCGCCCACCATGTCGATGCCGGGCTTGAGCGCGATCCACTGATCGATCTTCTCGTGCGGATGAAACAGCTTCTGGAGCACCGGCGAGAAAATCAGCGCCAGCGACCCGAATAGAACGACCAGGACAACAACGACCCGGCCGGTGTAGTTCTGAGACATGATCTAACGTCCTTCGTTCCTGCGAAAAAGTGATTTGCCCGCGCGCCTCTCCATACTCCGCCGATGCCTTACTTTCCTTTCCCGTCGTCCGCGGTCACGCGGGCGATGGCGCTGCGGGCGAACCAGATTTTGGTGTTCGACGACTCATCGACCTTGACCAGGACACGGTCGTCCTTGGGCTCGACAACCTTGCCGATGATCCCGCCGATCGTCTGGATCTCATCCCCGCGCTTCATGTTGTCCAGCATCTGTTGGCGGGACTTGTCCTGCTTCCGCTTGGGCAGGATCAGCATGATCCACATTACCCCCATGATCAGAATCAGCGGAGTGAGAAACGAATGAAAAAGCTGATAGGCGCCGCTGGGCGCGGGCGGGGTCGAGGTCGTGGTGTCGGCCAAAGTCATCCAAAATGCGATCACGTTCTTGTCTCCTGTGACACGGGTTTTCAACCCGTGCCGGGCGACGTGCGGCGCCGGGCGCATCGCAACGTCAGCACAATCTGACTCGGAATCCCGCTCGCACGGGTTAAAAACCCGTGTCACGGAGAATCAGGCCCAGCCTCTGCGGGTCCGAGCCGGCACCGCGGATCAGTCTGCCCGAAGCTGGCGAAAGTCCCTGAGGCGATGGCCCCGCGGATGTCTGCCATCAGCCGCTGGTAAAACCGGATATTATGCAGTGAAACCAGGATCGGTCCAAGCATCTCGCCGGCGAAAAAGAAATGCCGGATCGCCCCGCGGGTAAAGGTCCGGCAGGCATAGCAGGCACAGCCATCCTCAATCGGCCCCGAATCCCGTGCCAGAGCGCTGTTTTTCAGCCGCAACGGACCGGTTGCGGTGAAGGCATAGGCGTTTCGCCCGTTTCGTGTGGGCATAACGCAATCGAACATATCGACGCCCGCCGCCACCGCGGCGACGATGTCGCGGGGAAACCCGACGCCCATCAGATATCGCGGCTTATTAGTCGGAAGCATCGGCGTGACCGTCTCCAGCACACCGACCATTGCCTCGAACCCCTCCCCCACCGCCAACCCGCCGATCGCATAGCCGGGAAAATCCATACTGACCAGCTCCGCGGCACATTGCCGCCGCAGATCGAGGTCCGCTCCTCCCTGTACGATTCCGAACAGTGATTGATCGGCTGACCTCGCATGGGCCTCGATGCACTGCCTGGCCCACCGAAGCGTCCGCTCGACCGCCTCAACGTGATACTCGAGCGGCGCGTCCGCCCGCGGGCATTCATCGAACGCCATGATGATGTCCGCGCCCAGGTCGCTTTGCACCGCGATGCTCCGAGCCGGCGTCAGATTAACTGTCGCCCCGTCGACATGGCTCTTGAACGTCACGCCCTCATCGCTGATGCGATTGACGTCCGCCAGCGAGAAGACCTGAAACCCGCCGCTGTCGGTCAGGATCGGCCTCGGCCAAGCCATGAAGCGGTGCAGCCCGCCCAGCGCCGCCACAGTCTTCTCGCCCGGCCGCAGCATCAGGTGATAGGTGTTGCCCAGGATGATCGTGCTGCCTGTCGCGGCCAGGTGATCCGGCAGTATCCCCTTCACGGTCCCCTGCGTCCCCACCGGCATAAAGACGGGGGTTTCGAAGCTGCCATGCCGTGTCGTCACCCGGCAAACCCGCGCGCCGGTCGCCGTGTCCTGGTGCAGAACCTCATGAACCAACGCCTCAGATGCCGCCATCTGCCGTGATCTTTGTCGCGCGCGTCATTCCGCTCAAGCCCTAAGTCATTTCCTTGACGCCACCAGCGCGACTTCACACGTTCAGGTGAACGAGCAGGTCGCGCGGCTTGGGCTTCTGAGCGTACTCGGAAGGACGGCGCATGGGGTAGCGCACGTCCTTGAAATGGTCGCGGTAGAAGCGCTGGGCGTTATAAACGCTGGAGAATTTGAACAGCATCTTCAGGAAATTGGTCTGCCCGCGGAGGAGGTGGCCGGCGAGCATGCGGGAGACCGCCGCGGCGGTCCGCCAGCCCATGAACTTGCGGTTGATGATTTCCTGCGTCTTGACCAACTCCTCGTAGAATTCGTCCAGTGGCAGCCGGGTCGCCACGACCGCGTGCTGGATGTCGTACAGACGGTAATCGACGCTGGTCAACTCGCGGGCCTCGGTGTGAAACAATTCGGTTCCCGGGTAAGGCGTCGCCACCGTCAGGTGCACAACCTCCGGCACCCCAACCGCCCACTCCCGGGCCCGCTCAAATTGCTCCCGCGTCCAGGACGGATCGGTGATCAGGTTGATGGCGACGTCGATGTTGAGCTTGCGGGCGATCTCCAGGGCCTGGAAATTGTCGTTGGGCGTGGCGCGTTTGCGGAAGAGCTTGAGCTGCTCGGCGTCCAGAGACTCCAGGCCGAGGAACATGTAGTTCAGCCCCATCATCGCCCACCGCGCGAACACCTCCTGGTTGCGGATCAGCACGTCGCAGCGGGTTTCCAGGTAATAGCGTTTGCGGACGTGGCGTTTCTCCAGCTCGTCGGCGATCGCCATGCCGTGCTCGGGGTGGATGAACGCGACGTCGTCCACGATGAACGCGTGCGGCTCGCGGATCGAGGCCATTTCCTCGGCCAGCAGGGCCGGGTCGGCCTGGCGGTAGCTTCGCCCATAGAAGGTCCAGGCGCTACAGAAGGAACAATCCCACGGACAACCGCGGGAGAACTCGATCGAGGCGCAGGGGTCCAGCTCGCCGATGAAGTATTTTCGTCGGTGCCGCGTCAGGTGCCGCGCCGGGCGAAAATGGTTCAGGTCGGACATCATCGAGGGCCGCGGGCCGGCGCCGTTGCGGGTGACGACGCCGGGAATCCCTTCGACTCGCGGGCAGGCGGCGAGCATCCGCGGGACCGTCACCTCTCCTTCGCCCTGGACGATCGCGTCAATCGCGCCGTCGCCGTGGGCGAGCACTTCACCGGCGATGAAGCTGATGCTGTGTCCGCCGCAAAAAATGAACAGGTTGGGGAATCGGTCGCGCGCCAGCTTCGCCAGGTCAATCACCTCGGGCACGTTGGCCAGATAATTGACGCTGAACCCGACGGCGTCGGGTCGGAAACGTCCCAGCTCCCGGTGGAAATCGCGGTGTCTGAACACCTGCAAATCGAGCAGGCGAACTTCGTGGCCGGCATGCTCCAGGGCCGACGCCACGCATTCCATTCCCAGCGGCTCCAGCCGCAGATAAACTTCCGAGTAAAGCAACGCGCTGGGATGAACCAGAAGGATTCTCATGCGGTCCTCCCGAGCGGCTGGCGAATCCTTACCGCTCCGGTAGGGCATCGTTGTAACAAGTGTGCGAGTGGATGCCAGCAGATTGTGCACAACGCACGTGATAAACTTCGGACACCCGTTTCTCCACATCAGCCCACATCAGCCGAAAGGCATCGAATTCATTTGCGGTGTCGAATTCACTTGCCGTGATGTTTGTCGAGCGCGACACTCCGCTTAAGCTGTGGTTGAAGCTCCGGCCCCAAGCCGTTAGCATCGCTCACTCATTTCAAGCGAGGAGACGAACCAATGATTGCTTGCCGCCCGCGTTTTGTCGTGGCGTTCATCCCGTTTCTGTTTGCAGCCGCTTCGTCCGGCCAGCAGGGGTATCAGTCGCCCAATACGGCGCACCCGGGCGGCAAACTGCCGGGGAACGTGGCTGTGCAACTGGTCGAAGTGGCCGGTGGGTTTGTCGACCCGATCCACGTCGCAAGCCCCCCGGACGGGAGCGGCCGGCTCTTCGTCTGCGAGCGCCCCGGGATCATCCGCATCATCGCCAAAGGCGGCAACGTGCTGGATGAGCCATTCTACAACAACATGTCCAACACCAGCTTCCAGTTCCTCGAGCAAGGGCTCTACTGCATCGCGTTCCATCCGAAGTTCAAGGAAAACGGTCTGTTCTACGTCAGCTACTCCGACCTGTGGTTCAACGGGGCCACATTCATCGTCGAGTACAAAGTCTCGGCCACCGATCCCAACAAGGCCGACATGAACTCCGCCCGCCCGATCCTGCGGATCGACTACCCCTACTGCAACCATCACGGCGGCAAAATGGTCTTCGGCCCCGACGGCTATCTCTACATCGGCGTGGGCGACGGCGGCTGGGAGGGCGACGTGCTCAGCACCGGACAGGACCTGAGCACCTGGATGGGAAAGATGCTCCGCATCGACGTCAACACGGGCGGCAAGGAACGCTACAAGGTCCCCGACTCCAATCCCTTCGCCCACGCCGCCGACCCGCAGCTCATGGTGCTCTTCGGCAAGAGCGAGCTGGAATTCTCCAAGATCAAGCAGAACGCCAAGCCCGAGATCTGGGCGTACGGCGTGCGCAATCCCTGGAACTTCTGCTTCGACCGCAAGACCGGCGACCTGTACATGGCCGACGTCGGGCAAAATACATGGGAGCTTATCCTTTTTCAGCCCGCCGGCAGCAAAGGCGGGGAAAACTACGGCTGGAGCGCTCGCGAAGGCACGCACCCGTTTCCGATTGAGAAAGAGCAGGCCGGAGAGAAAGCGCCCCAGATCGGGGTGATGCCCATCGCCGAATATAACCACGCCAGCGACGGAATCTGCGTCATCGGCATGGGCATCTACCGCGGCAGCGACTATCCGAACCTCGACGGCGTCTACTTCTTCGGCGACTGGGGCTCCGGACGCCTTTGGGGTGTGAAGCGCGACGACGCCGGCCAGTGGCAGATGCAGGAGCTGCTGCACACGAGCCTCAACTTCACCAGCGGCAATCAGGACGAGGCAGGCAACCTCTACGTCACCAGCGCCGCCAGCCAGTATGGCACCTGGAACCCCTTCGACAGCGCCCGCGGCTCGGTTTGGAAGCTGGTCGCCGCCGACACCGTCTCCGCCGGGGCCAAGACCGCGCCGAAGGCAAAGTGAGAGTTGGTTGTGGCACGGGCTTCCAGCCCGTGCAAAAAAACCTGCTGATGACGGACCATTGATCGTTGCAGATCACCCAGCACGGGCTGGAAGCGCTGGAACCCGTGCCACAGGAATCAGTGCTTGGAGTCGGGACATGTGTCGTTGTCTGTTTGTTTTCCTCGCGGTCACATTGCTCAACGTGTCGATCGTGCGGTCAGCTGAAGCCATCAAGAAGCTTCCGCCGCAGAGCGTCGGCGGAACCGATGCTCCTTCGTCCGGCACGATCACCGGCGTCATTCGATTCAGCGGAAACAAGCCGCAAGCGCAGCCGATCGAGGAAGCTCGCGGCAACGCCTACTGCAAGCAGCATTACCCCGATGAGCCGCCCTTGCGCGAAGATTTTGTCTTCGGCAAAAACGGGAACTCGGACACGCTGGAGAATGTTCTGGTTTACGTGAGCAAGGGGTTGGAGGGCAGGAAGTTCGATGTCCCTTCGAGCCCCGTGATCCTGGATCAGTCGGGGTGCATGTACACCCCGCACGTCGTGGCGGTGATGGTGGGACAGACGCTGGAGATTCGCAACAGCGACGCGACGCTGCACAACGTAATGGCGATGCCGCGGGAGAATCCGCCGTTCAACATCGGCATGCCGGTGCAGGGCGGAAAGCTGGAACGGACGTTCGCGCACCGGGAGTTCAAGATCAATTTCAAATGCTTCATGCATCCCTGGATGTCGGCGTACGTACACGTGTTGTCCCACCCGTTTTTCGCGGTGAGCGGGGCCGATGGCGCGTTCACGATCAAGGGCCTGCCGCCGGGCGAGTACGAGATCAGCGTGCTGCAAGAAACGTCGATGTTCGAGCCGATGCCGGCGACGGCGACCGTGAAGGTCGGCGCCGGCGAAAGCAAATCGGTTGATTTCACGTTCAGAACCAAAGCAACCAACTGACGGGAGCCCCGTGAAAAGCCGATGGGCCGTCGCGATCGCCGGGACGTTGGTGATGATCTGCCTGGGAACGGTCTATTCCTGGAGCCTGTTTACCGATCCGCTGATCGCCAGCTTCGGGTGGTCCAACAGCACGACGACCTGGACGTTCTCGCTGACGATTCTGTTCCTGGGAATCGGATCGATCGTCGGCGGCCGCTGGCAGGACCGATCGGGGCCACGGCCGGTCGTCGTGACCGGCGCGATTCTTTGGGGAATCGGGAATATCCTGGCCGGCCTGGGCACGGCGCGTTTTGGCGCCTGGTGGATCTACCTGACCTACGGAGTGATCGGGGGATTTGGGTTGGGGCTGGCGTACATCACGCCGGTCGCGGTGGTCACGAAATGGTTTCCCGACAAACGCGGCCTGGGCAGCGGGATGGTGGTGATGGGCTTTGGGCTGGGGGCGTTCTTCTACAATTCCCTTCTGAAGAACATCCCGGCGTTTGCACAGGTGGCGCGAGACGCCGCGGAGGTCATCAGCGCTCGAAAGGCCGGACACGTAAGCTCGCTGTCTTCGGGTGATGTTTCGATCATCATGATGACGCTCGTGATCTCCGGAGTGGTGTATCTCGTGGTGGGAGGCCCGTGTGCGGCGTACCTCACCAATCCGCCGCAAGGTGATGCCAGAAAACGAGCGGGGACCGCTTCGGCCGCGGATAACCGCGAATTCACCCCTCTGGAAGCCGCGCGCACCTGGCAGTTCTATGTGCTGTGGCTGATGCTCTTTCTCAACGTCACCGCCGGCATTCTGTTCATCTCCAACGCCGTGCCGATTATGCGGGAGTTGACCGGCATCGCGCCGGCCAGGGCGGTATCGATCTACGGCTTCATTGCCCTCTTCAACGGCATCGGACGATTTTTCTGGGGCGCCGTCTCCGACCGGATCGGACGGAAGCTCGCGTACATCCTGATATACGGCACGCAGGTCGCGATCTTCTTCTTCGTTGGCCACATCCATTCGCTTTTGGCGGTGTCGACCCTCTTCGCGATCGTGCTACTCGATTATGGCGGAGGCTTTGGCACGATGCCGTCGTTCACCGCCGACTACTTCGGCACGCGGTTCATGGGTGCCATCTATGGCTGGATCCTGCTGGCGTGGGGTGTCGGCGGGGTGGTCGGGCCCATCTTCGTCGCCTACGTGAAAGATCACTTTGGATCGTTCCGCGAGGCGCTGCCTTGGATCGCGGTGATGTTAATTTTCGCCACGATCCTGCCGGCGATCATCCGTCGGCCCACCGCTCCCACATCGAGCGGTACGCCTGCTCCAAATCCCACGTGAACTGGCGGGCATTCATCAATGACGACGCCAGCAGGCGCCGCCGCAGGTTCGCGCGCAAATCGGCCAGCGGCGGCCGATCGTCGGCCAGCGACGACGCAATCTGGATGTACTGATTGGTGGTGTCCGCGATCAGCTCGGACAAGCCGGCGTTGGTGAGAATGCTCGCCCCGCCGCGGGCGACGGCACGATCGCCGCGTAGCGTCACGACCGGCACCCCCATCCACAGGGCATCGCACGTCGTCGTCCCTCCCGTGAAAGGGAACGGATCGAGGGCGATGTCGACCAGCCGGTGACGCTCGAGATACGCTTGCAGCGGCACTCGGCCGACAAACTCGAGACGGACCGGATCGACGCCGCGGGCACGAGCGCCTTGCCGCGCGAACTCGCGTGAGCTGCCCTCGGGGGCCAGCAGGATCATCCGCGAATCCGGCACCGCGCGCAGGAGCCCGCACCACGTGTCCCATGCAGGCCGGCTGATTTTGCAGAATTGATTGAAGCAGCCGAACGTCACGTGACCGGCCGTCAGCGCTGGCGGCGGCGCCACCTCCGCCCCAACGTGCGGCTCGTCATAGCACCAATACGTCCGTGGCAGACGGATCGAATCCTCGGAGTAGAACTTCTCCGCACCGGGAGCCTGCCCTGAGTTTGTCGAAGGGGGATCCAGGTACGGATCGGTGATTCGATAGTCCATCGTCTCCAGCCCGCTGGTACCGGGATACGACAGATAGTTCGCCTGCACCGGCGCGGGCTTGCGGGCAAACACCAGCAGCCGATTGCGGCTCGTGTGCAGCGAGAGATCGACGAGAATGTCGATTCGGTCGTCGCGAATCCGCGCTGCCAAGTCGGCATCGCCAATGTCGCTGGTCTCCCGCCAGACGTCCGCACGCGTCTGCAATTCGCGGGTAACATCGTCTCCCAGCCGCACGTCGGCATAGCAGACGATCTCAAAACGGCTGTGGTCGTGATGCGACAGGATCGGCAGCATGAACCGCCCCACCGGATGCGAATTGAAATCGGGCGAGACATAGCCGATACGAAGTTTTCGATCGGCAGACCGATCGTTGGAAAACGAATTGGCCGCCGGCGCGAGGGCTTGGGCATACCTGTGGTTCCAGCGCGCGTGTTCCTCGTAAATCCGCCTCGCGTCATATTCCGGATTGAGATAGAGGCTGTAGAGCAGATTGCCGGCTCCCCGGGCATCGGCGCCAAGGTCCCACCCCTGGCGATAGAAAGCGATCGCTTCGTCGAGCCGGCCAGCGTCCTTCAGGGCGTTGCCCAGATTGCTGTGACTGGCTCCGTGATTCGGCCGCAACTCGATCGCCCGATGATACTCCGCAATGGCCCCGTCCAGATCGTCCTTCGTCCGCAGCGCGTTGCCGAGATTGAAATGGGCCTCGGCGAAATCCGCGTTCGCCTGGACTGCACGGCGATACGCTTCGATCGCCTGGTCAATCCGGCCCGAGTCCTCCAGCGCCTTGCCGAGATTGCTCAGCGCCCCGGCGTAGGCGGGCCGCAGCGCGATCGCCCGCTGGTGAACTTCGATCGCCTCCTCATACCGCCGCAGCTTCAGCAGCGCGTTTCCCAGGTTGTTACACGTCTGTGCATCCTCCGGATGCGCGCCCAGGAGTGTGCGATATTCCGCGACGGCTTCTTCGAGCCGGCCGGTTGTCAGCAGCAGGTTCCCCAGGGCGAACCGCGCATCGGCATGCTCGGGGCGAAACCAAAGCGATTTCCGCAACGCGGCCATCGCGTCCTCGTTCTTCTGCGCCGCGGCAAGCGCGTTGCCGGATCGATAGTGCGATTCGGCCAGGACCTCCAGCAGATGCAGCGCCGCCGGATGGGCCGGATGATGATCGAGAATCTGCCGCGCCAGCGACTCGGCCTCGTTGGTGTCTCCCGCGCGCAATCGCTCTGCCGCCAGCTCATAGGCCTGCTGAATTGTGAGGGATCGGCTCGACGGATCGTCCATTTACCGATCGTAGCCTGGGACCGCGGAAAAACGCATTGACCACAGGGCGCGGCCGTTTTTTCTTCGGCTTTCTTCGTGCCCTTCGCGCCTTGTTGGTTAACTCAAGTGTTCCATGCTAAGGACCGTTCCAGAGTTCCGCGCCCGCGTGCTCGGCCAGGCCGATCTGCTCGACCCCGCCCCGGCGGCCGTTGTACCACAGAAGCCAGCGCTCGGACTTGCGGTCGAACAGGGCAGAAGGTTTGTAGCACGCGTCGGCATCCCAGCCGGGCGTGGGCGAGATGATTGGGTTCGTCGGGAGGCGCTGCCAGGCGGTGACTCCGTCACGGCTGCGGGCCAGGCCGATCCGGGCGTGGTTCTCATCGGCAAAGCCGATGTAAAACATGTAGAACCATCCATCATGAGGGATGACCTGGCAGGCGGTCACCTTGTGCCGTTCCCAGGCGTCAATCGGATCGGCCTTGAAGATGGGGTTGGCAGAATTACGCGTCCAGTGGAGGCCGTCCGTGCTGGTGGCGTAACCGATCGCGTCGGGTTCGTACTGGTCGCCGGCGGAATACCACATGCGATACTGCTTTGACGGCTCGTCGAAAAGCACGTGCGGGCACATGACCGCAACTTTTTCCCACTCGGCCTGCGGAGCCAGCACGGGCTTCTCGCTTCGGCGCGTCCAATGCCGGCCATCGGGACTGGTGGCGTATCCGATGCGCGAGTGGCCGTGCGATTGGCCGGTGTACCACATGCGCCAGAGGCCATCGCGTCGGAGGACGATCGGGCGGTTGATGTCGGATTCCCAATCAGTTTTCGGATTGGGTCCCAGGACGATCGCCGGAGGAGACCAGTGGATGCCGTCGTCGCTGGTAACCAGCGCGACGCTCTTTTTCGGCCGCCAGGAAAAATACATGCGGTAGGCGCCGTCATCGTCCAACACGCAAATGTCAAAGCAGGTCCCGAGGCTGCCGCCGAGCACGGGACTCTCAGGGCGTTTGGTCCAAAGGGAAGTGTCGGATTTGGCGGCCCGGGCACAGGCCAGCGTTGCGAGGATGAAGAAAACGGCGCAATAGGAAAGTTCCCTCATCTGGACTTCTCCGCATCAGGTGATCGACCGTCCGCCGTCGAGGCGAATGATCTGTCCCGTGAGGTAGGAACCGGACGTGCAAAGGAAATGCACGAGGTCCGCCACGTCCTGCGGCGTGCCGGCACGGGCCAGCGGAACGCGCTTCAGATAGTTTTCCCGCTCCACCTGCGGGTAATCCTCGGGCCATTCGACCACGCCCGGAGCGATGCCGTTGACAGTGACTTCGGGGGCCAGCGCCCGGGCCAAGCCAAGCGTCAGACTCCAAAGGCCGGCCTTGCTGGCCGAGTAAGCCAGGTACTTCGGCCAGGGCCGCTCGGCCAAAAGATCCACCATGTTGACGACATGACCGCGGGCGGCGCGGAGGAACTTCTCAAACCGCTGGCAGAGTAGCAGAGGGGATTCGACGTGGATCGTCCACATCCGTGTTGAGTCAGGTAAGGCGGGGTCTTGAAGACCGCCGGGACGATAGATGGACGCGCTATTCACCAACACGTCGAGGCGGCCGAGCGGTTCGAGCTGGGCGGCGATCTGGGCGACTGCCGCCCCAGGCTGAGTGAGGTCGGCCTCGATGGCCAAGCACCGCCGGCCCGTCGAGCGAACGAGGCCACTCAACTCCTCGGCCGCTTTCCCGCCAGTCAGATACGTGAACGCGACGTCGTAGCCGCCCGCGGCAAGCCTCTCGACAATCGCACGCCCCACCCGGCGAGAGCCTCCGGTTACCAGCGCTATGCGATTGCCACTCATCGCGGCAATTGTACTGGAAGCAGCCGCCAGCGCGTGCAATCATGGAGTGATGCCCGGGGTCGTCACGCAGATCAACGTTTCCAGCGGCGGGATGCCCAAGCTCCCGGTGCCGCAGGCGATGATCACAGTGAACGGCGTCACTGGTGATCGTCAAAAGCTCCTCGAATTCCACGGCGGGCCCAACCGCGCCATCTGCCTTTACAGCGAAGAGCTTTACGAATGGCTCCGCGATAGCTGCAACGTCAATGTCACCGCCGGCCAGATCGGCGAGAACTTCACGACCCGTGGCCTCGACCTGGGCACACTCAAGCCCGGCGACCGCCTGCGCGTCGGCGCCTGCGTCATCGAAATCACCAAAGTCCGCGTTCCGTGCAGCCAGCTCAGAATGTGGGACGCGGATCTCCCCGAGCTGATCGTCGGCCGGAGCGGTTGGGTTGCCAAAGTGACCCAAGAAGGCGTGGTCCAGGCCGGCGATGCGATCGAACCGGTCGCTTGCCCCACACCCCCTGCGGCGTAACTGTCGGTATCCCCAGCATACTGTGGCGCAGCCGCCCGCGGCTGTGTTCCGCCGAAGGCGGAAATGCTTTCGACCTCCGGTCGAACACAGTCGAGGGCGATTGTGGCACATTGAAAATCACGGCTGTCAAAAGACTTGGGCGCTCTTGTCAGGCACGGGAGATTGGCTATACTTCCGGATTCGTGTCATTTTGAGACCTGCGGAGATTTGAATGTCAGTCAAGTTGAGATTGAAACGCATGGGCCGGACCAACCACGCGTTTTTCCGGTTGAGTGCGATCGATTCCCGCTCGCCGCGTGACGGGCGGGTGATCGAGGAATTGGGTTATTACGATCCGACGCAAAAGGACCAGGCCAAGCAGTTTGTCGCCAAGCTCGATCGCTGCCGGCACTGGCTGGACGTGGGCGCGATTCCTTCGCCGACCGTATCGTCGCTGCTGAAAAAGAACGGCGTGGAGCACAAGCAGCTTCGGCTTCCCAAGCCGGGCAAGCCCAAGCCCGCCGCCGCCGAAGCCCCCAAGAAGGAAGCGGCCCCGGCTGCCGCTCCAGCGGCTTCGTAAGACTGCAAATGTTTCGTTATTTCGCACAGCCCTCGTCGGCTGTGCTTTTTTTCAACCACAGCCGAGGCGCGAAATGCTGTGGCATCGCCGAAGCGAATCGACATCCTGACGCTGTTCCCGGAAATGTTCGCCCCTGTATTGGGAACGAGCATCCCCAAGCGGGCGGCGGAGAAAGGACTGGTCAGCTATCACCTGACAAACATTCGCGACTTCGCCACCGATGCCCATCTGTCGGTTGACGACCGGCCCTTCGGCGGCGGGCCGGGAATGGTCATGATCTGCCAGACCGTGTTCGACGCGGTCGAAGCGGCCGAAAAGCAGGACCCGCGGCCGGCGACCCGCATCCTGCTGTCGCCCCAGGGCCGGCTATTCGATCAAGAACTGGCCGCCGAACTGGCGACAAAGGAAAGAGTATTGCTCATTGCCGGCCACTACGAGGGCTTCGATGAGCGGATCATTGAGGGCCTAAAGCCGCTGGAGCTGAGCATCGGCGATTACGTGCTCAGTGGCGGCGAGCTGGCCGCCATGGTCGTGGTCGATGCGATCGTCCGACTCCTCCCCGGCGCCCTGGGCGCCGAAGAAGGAGCGGCTGACGAAAGCTTCGCCCACGGGTTGCTGGAGTATCCCCAGTACACCCGGCCCCGCGAGTTTAGGGGCATGGCCGTGCCGGATGTGCTGCTGAGCGGCAACCACGCCGCGATCGCCCGCTGGCGCCGACAGCAGCGCGAAGCGCGCACCCAGCAGCGACGGCCCGACCTGTGGCAGAAGTTGGTAGAGAAGCAGAAAACAGATAGTATCGGTTCCCAAGCACCCCGGCCCCAGCGGCCATAAACACGCCAGTTGGCGGATCGGAGTTCGGCCATGATCAACCAAATCATCGACAACATCGAAAAGACACAGCTCAAGAAGGACGCTCCGCAATTTGCCGTCGGCGACACCGTCGATGTACACACGCGAATCATCGAAGGCGAAAAAGAGCGCATCCAGGTCTTCACCGGCACGGTGATCATGCGCAAGGGCCGCGGAGTGAATGAAACGTTCACCGTGCGCCGGATCGTGAACAACGAAGGCGTCGAGCGAATTTTCCCGGTGCATTCGCCTTTCATCTCGAAGGTGGTGGTCCGCCGCAGCGGCGAATCCCGCCGGGCCAAGCTCTTCTATCTCCGCAACCGCGTCGGCAAGGCCGTCCGCCTCACCGAGAAACGCAAGGTCAAGAAAGACGAAACCCCAACCGAGCCGGGCGCGCAGGCGCAGCCGGAGTTGGCCGCTTCGGCGAGCTAGCCGAAATCTGAACGCCACAGATAAACACAGATTGAGCGCGATCCGCGGTCTTGATCTGCGTCCATCCGTGTTCATCTGTGGCGATTTTCTTATTCCCCTCCTACTTGCGAGCGCTAGGGCCGCCGTCATAATCTCGCCTCATGGCGCGGTGGTTCCAGCAGTTGTTCAAGCCGGTCACGGACCGCGGCGACGCCATGGGACCGCGCGGGGAAAACGTCGCCGCCCGCTATCTGCGAAACCTCGGCTACAAGATCATCGTCCGCAATTTCCGTTGTGAGCTGGGTGAGATCGACATCGTCGCCAAAGACGGCAAGACGCTCGTCTTTGTCGAGGTGAAAACTCGCGCTTACGACGAGCCGACGCCCGAGGAGCAGGTGAACAACGTGAAGCGGCATCAGCTCACCAAGGCGGCCAAGCTGTACCTGTCGCGTTACGGGATTCCGCAGCCGCCGGCCCGGTTTGACGTGGTGGCGATCATCTGGCCCGAAGGGCGGGAGCCGCAGATTCGCCATACTCCGCACGCATTCGAGGCCACCTTCTGACTCTCGCGCGGCACATCCGATGCTCTATGACCTGATCCGCCCGCTCTTGTTCCGGCTGGACGCCGAGCGGGCACATGAGACCGCCATCTCGGGGGCGCAATTCGTGGCGCACCATCCCTGGCTGGCGGAGCTGATTCGCGACAATCTGTCCAATCCCGCGCGAAACGAGAAAACGGTCGCGGGATTGAAGTTTCCCAATCCGATCGGTCTGGCGGCGGGAATGGACAAGAACGCCGTTGCACCCCTGGCGTGGTGGGCGTTCGGATTCGGGTTCATGGAGCTGGGGACGGTGACGCCGCTCCCGCAACCGGGCAAGCCGCGGCCGCGGATGTTCCGCTACCCCGACCGCCGGGCCATCGTCAATCGAATGGGGTTCAATAATGCGGGCGCTCAGGCCGTCGCGCGACATCTGGCCTGGCAACGGCAAATTGGGTTGCGGCCACCCTGCCCGATCGGATTGAGCGTCGGGAAGAACGGCCTCACGCCCGCCGAGAACGCAGCTGACGACTATCGCATCGCGACCCAAGCCCTGGCGCCGTTTGCAGATTACATCGCCATCAACGTCAGCTCCCCGAACACCGCCGGCCTGCGCCGGCTTCAGGCTGGGGATGAGATTCGCCGGATTCTTCAAGCGACTCGACGTGCCACCGGCACGAAGCCCGTTTTCGTGAAAATCGCCCCCGAGCTGGAAGAGCCGGAGGTACGCGAACTGTTGGAGGTTTGTCTTTCCGAAGGCGCTTCCGGCATCATCGCCACCAACACGCTCGCGACTGCGAACATGCAGGGCCTGCCGGAGGGCGGATTGAGCGGGTATCCGCTCCGGGACCGCGCGCTGGACCTCGTCGGTCTGGTGCGCAATGTCGCGGGCGATCAAATCGCCCTTATCGGGTGTGGCGGGATCGACGATGCCGACTCCGCCCAGCGGATGTTTGATGCCGGCGCCGATCTGGTGCAGCTCTACACGGGCCTCGTCTACCGGGGCCCGTTCCTTCCCGCGCGGATCAGCCGTGAGCTTGCCCTTCGCGACCGCCGGTAACCCACGCGACACGACCCGCGTTTGAAACGAAATGCTCCTGCCGCTATCGTCACCCCCGCTATGAAGATCGCGGTCATGCCCGGCGATGGCGTCGGAAAAGAAGTCATCCCCGAAGGTTTGAAAGTCCTCGAGGAAGCGGCCCGCCGCTTCGGCTTCACCTATGCCACCACCGATTATCCGTTCGGCGGCGAGCATTACCTCAAAACCAAACAAACCCTCCCTGATTCAGCGCTGAAGGAATTGGCGGCCCACGACGCGATCCTGTTCGGCGCGGTCGGCGTCGATCCCCGCGGCTCAGCCCAAATCCCCCAGGGCATCCTCGAAACCGAAATCCTGCTCAAGATGCGCTTCGAGCTGGATCAGTACATCAACCTCCGCCCGACCAAACTTCTCCCCGGCGTTCCGACGCCGCTGAAAAATGCCGGCCCCGGCGACATCGACATGATCATCGTCCGCGAGAACACCGAAGGCTTGTACGCGGGCAACGGCGGTTTTCTCTACAAGAATACGCCGCACGAGGTCGCCAACCAGATCGAAGTCACCACCCGCCACGGCGTCGAGCGGGCCATCCGTTACGCCTTTGAATACGCCAAAAAATTCGGCCGCAAAAAAGTCACGCTCGTCGCCAAAACAAATGTACTGCGCTTCGCTCACAATCTCTGGATTCGCGCCTTCGAGGACGTCAAGGCGGAGTACCCGAGTATCCAGACGGATTATCACCACGTCGATGCCTGCACCATGTACATGGTGACCAAGCCGCAGATTTACGACGTGATCGTGACGACCAATATGTTCGGCGACATCATCACCGACCTGGGCGCCGCGATTCAGGGCGGCATGGGCATGGCCGCCAGCGGAAACCTCAATCCGACACGGCAGGCCGCCAGCATGTTCGAGCCGGTGCACGGGTCGGCCCCGGACATCGCGGGCAAGGGCTACGCCAACCCGATCGCCACGTTCCTGAGCGTCGCGATGATGCTCGATTTCCTCGGGCAGAACCAGGCGGCGTACGCCATCCAGCAGGCCTGCCAGGCGGTCGTCGCCGACCCCAAAAACCATACTCGCGACCTGGGCGGCGCCGCGTCGACGGGGCAGGTCGGCGATGCAGTCTGCGCCAAAATGGCCTCCTAAGATTGAATTGCATGGCGGAAAAACTCATTATCATCGGTTCCGGTCCGGCCGGGTGGACGGCGGCGATCTACGCCGCCCGCGCCAACCTCCAGCCGGTCGTCTACGAAGGCGCCATCTCGGAGCAAAACCGCTGTCGCGGCACCCTCCCTCTCGGCCAGCTCAATCTCACGACCGAGGTGGAAAACTTCCCGGGATTTCCCGAAGGGATTCTCGGGCCCGAACTGATGATGCGCTCTCGCGAGCAGGCGGCGCGTTTTGGTACGCGGATCGTCACCGAAGACGTCGTCGAAGTTGATCTGAAACGCCGGCCGTTCGGTGTGATAGACTCGGCGGGCCAGACCGCCGAAGCCCACGCCCTGATCATCGCCTCGGGGGCCACCGCCAATTATCTCGGGCTGGATTCGGAACATTATTTCAAGAACCACGGCGTCTCCGCCTGCGCGGTCTGCGACGGGGCGCTGCCGCGGTTCCGCAATCAGCCGCTGGTCGTCGTCGGAGGCGGGGATTCCGCCGCGGAGGAAGGCACTTATCTGGCCAAGTTCGCCAGCACGATCCACCTGGTGCATCGCCGCGACTCGCTCAACCGCGCCAGCCCGATCATGGCCCAGCGGATCCTGGAGCATCCGAAGATCAAGCCGGTCTGGAACAGCGTCGTCGAGGAAGTCGTCGGCGATCACGTCACCACGCCCGGCGGAGAAAAGCTCCCCAACATGACCGGCGTCCGCGTGAAAAACGTCAAGACCGGCGACGTCTCCACCATCCCCGCCGCCGGCCTGTTCCTGGCCATCGGCCACACGCCCAATACCAAGTTTCTCAATGGCCAGCTCGAACTCGACAGCCAGGGTTTCATCGCGCTCAAAGAACCGCCCCGCATGGTCACCAGCGTCGAGGGCGTTTTCGCCGCCGGCGACGTCGCTGACCCCATCTACAAACAGGCGATCACCGCCGCCGGCATGGGTTGCAAAGCCGCGCTCGACGCCGAACGCTGGCTCGCGGCGCGCCAGATTCATTGAGGCAGCGGTGCCCGCGTCTCAAATGTCGCACTTGTCACACCCAAAAAAGTGCGACATTCCGCGACATTCGCGACATTTGGTACACCCCATTTCTACAGCCCACCGCCTTCTGCCTACTGCTTACCGCCTACTGCCGCTTGTCAGGTTTTGTCAGGAATCGGCAGAGTTTTTATCAAATTATTGGCACGGATGGTGGATTCTATCTCGACATCGACCCAGCAAGCTGACAGGCAAGTGCCGTATCTGCCGCTACGATCTCACCAGCAACGTCAGCGGCGTCTGCCCGGAATGCGGAACGCCGGTTCCGAAAGAAGCCGCCGACAACAAAAGCCCCCGGGCCTGCCTGATCACAGGTCAGGGCTTTTTTTGTTTCATCGCATCGCCGCTGCATTGTCGGCGGAATTCACGGCACGCCCCAGGCGGGCATCGCACCGGCGGCGAACTGGTCCAGGCGCGGGTCGCGGTCAGGGGCATATCGGGGAAGCTCGGCAGGTTCGGGCTCGAGGCTTTCGCCAAATCGAACCCACCGTCTGACTCCGTTGCGAAACGTCACCAGGTGATCGGCGGTGATCCGCTCGATCTCGATGCGCCCGCCGGTGGATTGAATCGAATCGCCCTCGCCGAGCCACTTGCCGTCGACGTTGGCCAGAAGATGGTCGTTTCCCTCCCACAGGAGGCCGCAGTAGATCAGTCTCGGCCTCGATTCCCGGGTCAGTCCCGATGCACTCCCTTGTCTGCGTGCGTTTCTTCGCGCGCTTTGGCTTCCTTCGCGGAGCGCATTTCTCCGGATCGGTTGGGCCGCCCGTGACACGGGTTTTCAACTCGTGCAGGGCGCGAAAACCGCAGGAAAGCGCGCGATCCAGCGTTGTTCTCCGGGCACACCGTCGGCACGGCTTAAAAAGCCGTGTCACGGGGAGGCGCCGTCTTCGCGCACACGCCCGGAATGAAATCCGCTCAGTTTGAGTAAATAGGATACCCGAAGCAGATGATTGTCGTCCGAGATCGGATTACCCCGCCGTATCAAGGAAGAGTCCCGCGGGAAAGCTGCTGACCGTTGCGCCGCTGGCGTTGCCGCCGCGGGCGTTTTGCATGGCGGCGGTCAGATCGTTTTTGAACTGGTCCGGCGTAATCCCGAAGGCTTGCAACGTCTGCACGAACGTCTGCTGCGTGCCGTCGCTGTCGGCGTCGGCATCGGAAGTGGCGGTCGCTTGCGAACTCGCGGAGCTGCCGCTCAGGACCTTGGCGATCGCATCCTGCACGACCTTGTTCGGATCGGCGGTCGGGCTGGCGGACTGGAGGGCGCTGGTGACCGATTGCTCGATCTGCTTGAACAACTTGCCGTGCTTGTGATGCTTGCCCTGGGTCTGCCCCAGCGCCCCGGCAAGCGTGGAGGGCGATGCCGTCACCGTCCCTGACAGGCTATTGGCGGTCGTACTGGTCGTCGAGGCAGGCTGCCCGGTGAACTCCGCGGCGAGCTGCGACAGATTCTGGTTCCAATTGCTGATCGCGCTGATCGTCGACATGCGTGCGCACTCCTTTGCACTTGTAGCAGGCACGCTCCGCGTGCCGTCCACTCACGGATCGGCGATGGCACGCGGAGCGTGCCTGCTACTCATCGCTGGGCTTGTGTTACATCGGCAACTTCTGCCGGGAACGCTGAATGCGTCTGATAACTAAACGTTATCGGACGTGGAAGAATCACATCATTGCTGATTTCTGATTGCGGATTGCTGATTACAATACTCGCCGACCGCGCAGCGGAAACCGCACATGGATTCGAACGTCATCCTCATCGACCATCCGGTGATTCAGACGAAGCTGGCGGAGCTGCGCGACGTTTCGGCGGATCACCGCAAGTTCCGCGAGCTGCTCAACGAGATTGCCTCGCTGATGGTGTACGAGGTGACGCGCGACTGGCCGACGCGGCCGCGGCCGGTGCGCACGCCGCTCGAGGAGACGACCGGCCAGATGTTGGCCCGCCAGGTGACGTTGGTGCCGATTCTCCGCGCCGGCCTGGGTATGGCCGACGGCGTGCTGCGCCTCCTGCCCGATGCCCGCCTGGGCCACCTTGGCGTCTATCGCGACGAGAAAACCCTCGAGCCCGTTCCCTACTACCAGAAGCTCCCACCCGACATTGCGTCCACCGAAGTGTTGCTGATCGACCCGATGCTCGCGACCGGCGGAAGCGGATCGGCCGCGGTCTCGTTCCTGAAAAACGCCGGCGTCGCCAGCATGAAGTTCGTGTGTCTCGTCGCCGCTCCCGAAGGCATCGCCAATTTTCACCGTCAGCATCCCGAGGTTCCCATCTACTGTGCCGCGATCGACCGGCAGCTCAACGATCGCGCCTACATCCTTCCTGGGCTCGGTGATGCCGGCGACCGCATCTTCGGCACCTGATTCCCACATCTCGTGGCCCGCATAATCGGCTCCCCCATCAGTTGTGATCCCTTCTTAGATATTTAACGACTTATCCACAGGATATTCACTTTTGAAAGCAAAACTGAACATCGGACACAGTGGCAGTGTCGGCAGTGTCAGCGGGGCGGGGAACTGTCGCCAAGCCAGCGACCTGCCCTTGGGGATGGATCCCCGAGAGGTTTCTTTCATGGAATTGGTTGCGAATCCCGCAACCCGCGAAAGGAGCAGGATCCGATGAGCCTCCAACCCAACCCAGCCTACCCCGTGCGGGCTGACCTCCATTGCCACAGTTGCGCCAGCTCCGAGGCCGGCGAAGCCTTGCTCAACGCCATCAGTTGCCCGGAAAGTTTCAGCGAGCCCACCGAAGTCTATGCTCAGGCCAAGCACCGCCGCATGGATTTCGTCACCATCACTGACCACGACTCGATCGCTGGCGTCAAATCCCTCCCACCCGGCCGCGACCTTCTGGTTGGCGAGGAGCTCACCTGCTACTTCCCCGAAGACCGCTGCAAGATGCACGTTCTGGTCTGGGGAATCGGACGGACCGAACACGATGAGCTTCAGTCGCTGGCCCATGACATCTACAAAGTGGCGGCATACATCGAGCAGAACCGGCTGGCCCACGCCGTCGCCCATCCCGTTTACCGCCAGAACGATCGATTGGAATTGTGGCATGTCGAGCGGCTGCTGCTTTTGTTCAAAGGCTTTGAATGCCTGAACGGGGCTCACAGCCTGCTGCATCGCGAGGCGTTTGAGCCGCTGGTGACCGAGTTGACGCCGCAGCGCATCGCCGAATTGGCAAGGAAGCATGCCATTGAGCCCCACTGGCCGCAGCCCTGGCACAAGGCGCGGACTGGCGGCAGCGACGATCACGGGCTGTTCAACATCGGCCGCACCTGGACCGAGTTTCCCGCCGACACGACGTCCGTCGACAAGCTGCTCGATTGCCTGCGCGAAGGCCGCTGCCAGCCCGGCGGAGAGGCCGGGTCCAGCCTCAAGCTCGCCCACAACTTCTACAGCGTCGGCATCCGTTACAGCAAAAACCGCCTGTCGAAAAAGCCGACCGCCTCGATGGCCGTTCTCGAAGCGATGATCGGACAGCGCTCCCTCCGCAAGCGCGACATGGTGAAGGCCGCCGTCAAAGGCTCGGTGAGCGCGGTGGGCCGGCGGCTGGGGCGAAAGCTTGGTCACAAATCCGATCCGTCGGGCACCACCCTTTTGAACAATCTGTTCTGCTCCTCGGTTCGAAAACGCATTGGCTCGCATCCGACGCTGATCGAGGCGCTTCGCAGTGGCCAGGCGCCGCTGGCCGAGCATCAGGCGATGTTCAAGCTGCTGGCGCAGGTGACGCGCGACACCACCGCCGGTACGGCCGAGTCCATCCTCAAGGGATTGGCGGTGGGCAAGGTGGCACCGCTGTTCGACGCCCTCTCGGCCCTGGCCTGCCAGCAGTTCATGCTGATGCCCTACTACTTCGCCCTGTTCCATCAGAACCGCGAGCGCCATCTGCTGCCGCGGGTAACCGGGCGCTGCAAGCCGCTCGATCGCGACGGGCTCCGCCTGGGGGTCTTCACCGACACCTTCGACGAGATGAACGGCGTGAGCCGCTTCCTTCGCACGCTCGGCACCGAGGCAACTCGCCGCGGCCGGTCGCTCACGATTCACACCAGCGCGGCGGGAGTGAAGAATTGCGATCGCTTCCGCAAAAACTTCGAGCCGCTGCTTTCCATACCGTTCCCCGGATACCCACAGCTTCCGCTGGCGCTGCCGCCGGTCGCCGAAGTCATGGAGTGGGCCGACCGCCAGCAGTTCGATGCCATCCACGTCCACACGCCTGGGCCGATGGGACTGTGCGGGTTGCTGGTCGCTTCGATGCTCCGCGTGCCGCTGCTGTCTACCTATCACACCGACTTCCCCGCCTACGTGCTGGACCACACCGGCGATCATCGCATGACCAGCACCGCCGAGTCCTACATGAGCTGGTTCTTTGGCCGCTCGGAGCTGGTCTTCACCCGCAGCCACCAGTATGAGCGACCACTACGGCGGCTGGGAATCGAGGCCGGGCAGGTGATGATGCTTCCGCCGTGCGTCGATTC